>Ga0070708_100004397_pt1 | contig 11067 bp, 12 predicted proteins | sample KBSK5503metaG_FD_65469 | JGI IMG/M metagenome (GOLD analysis project Ga0070708, IMG submission 65469) | Corn, switchgrass and miscanthus rhizosphere microbial communities from Kellogg Biological Station, Michigan, USA - KBS K5-50-3 metaG | ecosystem: Host-associated > Plants > Roots >...
TCAGCCTCATCGCGAACTACCGCACGCAGTTCGATCGCATCATCCGCACCAGCTCCTACGAGGAGCTGATCCGGAAGCTGCGGGACAACCGCGAGCAGTTCCTCAACGAGAAGGCGGCCCCGGCGGGGCGGGCATCCTGACGTATAATTCCGCGGTCAGGCGGCACCCACTCGAGCGCGCACGCGAGGTCGGACATGGCGACAGCTGAGCGACGGAACGAACCGATCCGGGCTCTCCTGAAAGAAGGGCGGAAGTTCCCGCCGTCGAAGGCCTTCGTCAAGGCCGCCCAGGTGAAATCCGCGGCCATCTACAAGGAGGCGGCCCGCAACCCCGTCGCCTTCTGGGAAAAGCAGGCCCGGCAACTGCGCTGGATGAAGCCCTGGCGGAAGGGGCTCGAATGGAAGCTGCCGTACGCGAAGTGGTTCGTGGGCGGCAAGCTCAACGTGTCCGACAACTGTCTGGACCGCCACGTCGAGGGCCCGCGGCGCAACAAGGCGGCCTTCATCTGGGAAGGCGAGCCCGGGGACACCCGCGTGCTCACGTACTGGGATCTCTACCGCGAGGTGAACCGGTTCGCCTCCGCCCTGCGCAAGCACGGCGTCAAGAAGGGCGACGCCGTCACCATCTACATGCCGATGATCCCCGAGCTGCCGATCGCGATGCTGGCGTGCGCCCGCATCGGCGCGCCCCACAGCGTGGTGTTCGGCGGCTTCTCGCCGGAGTCGCTGCGCGACCGCATCAACGACTGCAAGTCCCGCGTCGTCATCACCGCCGACGGCAGCTACCGTCGCGGCGGCCTCGTCCCCCTCAAGAAGAACACCGACGAGGCGCTCAAGGAGTGCCCGTCCGTGTCGACGGTGATCGTCTACAAGCGCACGGGGCAGGAGATCGCCTGGCAGAACGATCGCGACCACTGGTGGGATGCGTTCATCCAGAAGGGCGACCGATACGTCAAGCCCGAGCCGATGGACGCCGAAGACATGTTGTATCTGCTCTACACGTCGGGCTCGACGGGCAAGCCCAAGGGCATCGTGCACACCACCGGCGGCTATCTCACCGGCGTGAGCACGACGCACCGGATGATCTTCGATCTCCGCGAGGACGACGTGTACTGGTGCACGGCCGACATCGGCTGGGTGACGGGTCACTCCTACATCGTCTACGGCCCGCTCGCCAACGGCGCCACCGGCGTGATGTACGAGGGCACGCCCGATCATCCCGACAAGGACCGCTTCTGGCGAATTATCGAGAAGTACGGGGTCACGATCCTCTACACCGCGCCCACGGCCATCCGCACCTTCGTCCGGTGGGGCGAGGAATTCCCCAACCGCTGCGACCTCTCCTCGCTGCGGCTGCTCGGCACCGTCGGCGAGCCCATCAACCCCGAGGCGTGGGTGTGGTACTGGAAGGTCATCGGCAAGGGCCGCTGCCCCATCGTCGACACCTGGTGGCAGACGGAGACCGGGCAGATCCTCATCACGCCGCTGCCCGGCATCACGGTCTGCAAGCCGGGGTCCGCGACCTTCCCGTTCCCGGGCGTCGAGGCCGACGTCATGAACGACAAGGGCGAGTCGGTGGATGCGGGCTACCTCGTGCTCAAGCGGCCGTGGCCGGGAATGCTGCGCGGGATTTACGGCGATCCCGAGCGCTACCAGAAGCAGTACTGGAGCCAGATCCCGGGCGTGTACTTCACGGGCGATGGGGCCAAGCGGGACAAGGAGGGCTACCTGTGGCTCCTCGGCCGGATCGACGACGTGATGAACATCTCCGGCCATCGGGTCTCGACGATGGAGGTCGAGTCGGCGCTGGTCGATCATCCCGCCGTCGCCGAGGCCGCCGTCATCGGGCGCACGCACGAGATCAAGGGCCAGGCCATCGCGGCCTTCGTCACCATCAAGACCGGCGTCCAGGCGACCGACGCGTTGCGCGACGAGATCAAGGCGCACGTGGCCAAGAAGATCGGGGCCCTGGCGCGGCCCGACGACATCATCTACTCGGCGGAGCTGCCGAAGACCCGGAGCGGCAAGATCATGCGGCGGTTGCTGCGCGACGTCGCCGAAGGGCGTGCGCTGGGCGACACGACCACGCTCGCCGACGCGTCTGTCGTCGCGGAGCTGAAGAAGAAGTACGAAGACAAGGAAGGGTAAGTGCCGTCAGTCCCCAAGCCCAGTGTGCGCCCGAGCGTCGCGGCGCCGGAGCCAGGCGAAGGCGCCCCGACGCCAATTCCGGTAGAACTCACGGGCTGGGTGACGCGTTTCATCGGCGGCAACGGCGCGGGCCGGCGCGTCTTCGAGGAACCGCCGGGGACGGTGCGGAGTGTGCTGCGGGGGCTGACGAACCGGTACCCCGAGCTGGCGGATGCCCTGTGGCACGGCAACGACCTCGGTGAGCACATCGAGGTGCTCGTCAACGACGCCGTCCTCGGCATCGACCATACGATCGATTCTCCGCTTCGACCGGGCGACCGCATCGCGCTGATCGGCCAGTACCTCGGCGGCTGACCGCCGCCGCGCGCATCGCTCCCGTGGCGACCTACCGCATCATCGCGTGGAAGGGCATTCCCGCCAGCGTCGAGGCCCAGGACGGGACCGACAGCGTGACGGTCCAGCTCTCCGAGCGCTTCCAGATGCTGATCGACTCCGCGGCCATGCAGCTCGGGCTCGAGAACTCCGATGCCTACCTCGAGCTGTGGAGCCCCGGTGAGTCGCAGGAGCGTCCGGGCACCGCGGGCGAGGTCGCGGACGCCGTCGCCGCCGACATCGAGAGCCGCTTCCCCCAGTTCATCTCCACCGCCTTCAACAAGCCGTGACCCCGGCCCCGGGCCGGATGCCAAGCCGCCTCGACGGGTGGCTGGTGATGCTGTGCGTCTCCCGGGCCTTCAACATGCTCATCTTCATGACCTACGCGGCGACGCTACCAGTGTTGCGCCTGGCGTGGGACATGTCGGCGACCGCCGCCGGCTCGGTATCGACGGGTTTCCAACTCGGTTACGCCGCGGCGCCGCCGTCGGCTGGCTCCTCGCCAGCTCGTCCCTTGGCTACGCCTTGTCGCTGCTGGTCTCCGGCGCCGCTCTTCCCTGGGGCGGTTATCGACTGGCGTTCGCGGCGACGGCGGCGGGGCCGGTGATCGCCGTCGTGCTGGCGTGGGTGGCGCTGCGCGGGACGGCGAATGTCGTTCATCCTCGCGCCGAGGGTCCCGGCTTCGGCGGCGAGGTGCTGCGCAACCGCTCGGCGATGCGGCTCATGCTCGGCTACACGTTCCACTCGTGGGAGCTGCTCGGCATGTGGGCGTGGACGCCGGCGTTCGTCGCCGCGTGTCTGGCCGTGTCCGGGATCGCCAGCGTGCAGGCGGTGGAGATCGGGTCCTACCTGACCGCGACCTTTCACCTCACCGGACTCGTCGTTTCCTCGACGATGGGGTGGCTCTCCGACCGCATCGGACGCCGGAGCGTGCTGCTCGCGATGGCGCTGACAAGTACCCTCTGCTCGTTCGTCTTCGGCTGGCTCGTCGGTTGGCCCGTGGCGCTGGTCTTTGCCGTGGGCGCGATCTACGGCTTCACCGCGCTCGGCGATTCCCCCGTGCTCTCCACCGCGTTCACGGAAGCCGTGCGTCCCAGCTATCTCGGCTCCGGTCTGGCCCTGCGCTCACTCCTGGGCTTCGGCGCCGGTGCCATCGCGCCGCTCGTCTTCGGCCGGGTGCTCGACCTCAGCAACCCGCCGGGCGTCACGCCGACGACCTGGGGCTGGGCCTTCGTCAGCCTGGGCCTCGGGGGCGCGGCCGCGACCTGGTGCGCGTGGGGCCTCGTCCGCGACAGACAGCACTGATTTCGTAATGTCCTACAATCCAGCAATGTCCGACCGGTCGGTGACGTTCGTGCTCAATGGTCGCGAGGTGACGGTCGACGTGCACGACCGGACGAACCTCGTCGACGCCTTGCGCGACCATTTGAATCTCACCGGGACCCACGTCGGTTGCGAGCACGGGGTGTGCGGCGCCTGCACGGTGCTGCTCGAGGGGCACCCCGTGCGGGCGTGCCTTCTCTTCGCGGTGCAGCTCGAGGGCGCGCAGGTGACCACCATCGAGGGACTGCGCGGCGCCGGGGGGGCGCTTCACCCGGTGCAGGAGGCCTTCCGCGAGTGTCACGCGCTGCAATGCGGGTTCTGCACGCCGGGCATGGTGCTGACCGTGACCGCGTTCCTGGCGGATCATCCGGATCCGAGCGACGACGACGTGCGGGAGACCATCGCCGGCAACCTGTGCATGTGCACGGGGTACCAGAACATCGTGCGCGCGGCCCGGCTCGCGGCACATCGCCTGCGCGAGGTCCGGCCATGACCGATAGAGGCAACGCCCTCGGATCGCGGTGATCCGCAGCCCGTGTTCTTGACAGGGCAGGGAGCCCAGCCTATAACGCTGCCACCTTCACCTCGCACGAGAAGCCAGGAGGCCCGCATGGCACACATCACCCGTCGGGAGCTGCTCCAGGGCGCCGCCGCGCTCGGCGTCGCGGGCGCCGTCGTCCCGCGATCGGCCCAGGCCCAGACCACGCAGAAGCGCGAGCTGGTCGTGGCCCAGGGCGGCGACATCTCGAAGTTCGATCCGCACTTCTCGACGTCGTCCAACGACATCCGCGTGTCGTTCAACCTCTTCGACAATCTCATCAGCCGCCGGCCCGACGGCAAGCTCCATCCCGGACTGGCGACCGAATGGAAGCTCGCGCCGTCGACGACGTGGACCTTCAAGCTGCGCCAGGGCGTCAAGTGGCACAACGGGGATCCGTTCTCGTCGGCCGACGTGAAATACAGCCTCGAGCGCACGTGGGATCCCAACGTCAAGACCCGGGTGAACACGGTCTTGACGACCATCGACCGCATCGAGGCGCCGGACGCCGCCACGGTCATCATGCACACCAAGAAGCCCGATCCGCTGCTCGCCGCGCGCCTGGCCTTCTACGCCGGCCAGATCGTGCCGAAGAAGTATCTCGAGGCGGTCGGCGGCGATCAGTTCAACGCCAAGCCGGTCGGCACGGGGCCGGTGCGCTTCGTCTCGTGGACGAAGGACGATCGCATCGTGCTGGAGGCGAACCCGGATTACTGGGGCGGCCGGATCGACGTCGACCGCGTGATCATCCGCGCCATCCCCGACACCGCGCCCCGCATCGCCGCGCTCCTCAAGGGAGAGGTCGACCTCATCACGCAGCTGCCGCCGGACCACGGCGAGCGCGTGGCCGGCAACGCGACCACGCGCGTGGTCGGCGCGCTTTACGCTGGGCTGTACGTGCTGGCGGTGAACAGCAAGCGGCCGCCCCTCGACAACCCGCTCGTCAAGCAGGCGCTGGCTCTCGGCGTCGACCGCGAGCTGATCGTCAAGGAGCTCTGGCGCGGCCGTGGCATCGTGCCGAGCGGCCCCATCGCCAAGGGCGACAACCATTTCGACTCATCGCTGCCGCCGCTCGCCTACAACCCGGCGCAGGCCCGCGAGCGCCTGAAGAAGGCCGGCTACAAGGGCGAAGAGGTCGTCATCGAGACGACCGTGGGCTACACCGCCAACGACAAGCCGATGTCGGAGGCCATCGTGGCGATGTGGCGCGACATCGGCGTCAACGCCAAGGTCGAGGTGCTGGAGTACTCCGTCCGCGCCCAGAAGAATCGCGACAAGACGTTCAAGGGACTCTGGTGGTCGGATCCGACCTCCACGCTCGGTGATCCCGACGGGATGATGTGGCGGCTCCTCGGCCCGGGAGGGCCGCAGGATTACTGGCGTCACGCGCGCTGGGACGAGCTGGGAGAGGCGGCGCGCTTCTCCGTCGACGAGAAGTTCCGCGAGGGGGCGTACCGCGAGATGACGAAGATCTTCCTCGAGCATCTCCCGTGGATCCCCATCATCCAGCCCTACGAGGACTACGGTGTCCAGAAGTACGTCGAGTGGACGCCCGACCCGCTGCAGCAGCTCGAGATCCGGCGCTTCAACTTCAAGTTCCGGCGGGCGTGATCTGACGTCCGGGGCGGAGGCCAGCCGGCCTCCGCCCCGCTCGTATGCGCGGTCTCCTCCCGTTCCTCGGCTCCCGGCTCCTCCGCGCGCTGGTCGCGCTGTGGCTCGTCTCCACCGTGGTCTTCGTCGTCATGCGCCTGTCCGGCGACCCGGTGCCGCTCCTGCTGCCGCCCGACGCGCCCCGGAGCGAGATCTTCCGCGTCCGCGCCGAGCTGGGCCTGGACCGGCCGCTCATCGTCCAGTACGCGGTGTTCCTCGGCAACGCGTTGCGCGGCGACTTCGGCCGCTCGATCCATTTCCGCGAGCCCGCCGTCCGCGTGGTCGCGGGCTATCTGCCGGCGACGGTCGAGCTCGGGCTCACGGCCTTCGCCCTGGCCGCCCTCGTCGCGCTGCCCGTCGGGGTCGTCTCCGCCGTGCGGCGGAACTCCCTCGTCGACCAGGTGTCGATGACGATCGCGCTCATCGGGCAGGCCGCGCCGACGTTCTTCATCGGCATCCTGTTCATCCTCGTCGTGTCGCTGCGACTCGGATGGCTGCCCACGTCCGGCCGCGGCGACTGGCGCAATCTCGTCCTGCCCGCGCTCACGCTCGGCGCCTTCGCCATGGCGTCGATCGCGCGGCTCACCCGCTCGGCCATGCTCGAGGTCCTGCGCGCCGACTTCATCCGCACCGCCCGGGCCAAGGGCGTGGCCGAGACGCTCGTGATCGTCAAGCACGCGCTCAAGAACGCCGCAGTGCCGATCGTGACGATCACGGGCCTGCAGTTCGGGACGCTGCTCGGCGGCGCGGTGGTCACGGAGACGGTGTTCGCGTGGCCCGGCATCGGACGGCTCGCGATCCAATCGATCTACAACCGCGACTACCCCGTCGTGCAGTGCACGGTGTTCGTTTCCGCGGTGCTCTTCATCGTCATCAATCTCTGCATCGACGTGTTCTATGGGCTCCTCGATCCCCGCGTCCGCACGAGCTGACGACGTCCCCGTCGGGGCGTCGGTGCTCGCCGGCGGCCGGGCGCGGCGCACGCGCCGGCTGGCCGTGGTCGGAGCGGGGTTCGTGCTGCTCCTCGTCATCGTCGCCGTGGCCGCGCCCGCGCTGGCGCCGTACGATCCCGTCCGCCAGTCGCTGCGCGCACGGCTGGCCGCTCCCACGCTCGCCGGCCCCGACGGCAAAGCGCACCTCCTGGGGACGGATCATCTCGGGCGTGACGTGCTGTCCCGCGTGATCTTCGGGGCGCGCGTCTCGCTGGCGGTCGGGTTCGCCGCGGTCGTCGTGGGCGGGCTGGTGGGGGCGGTCCTCGGGCTGCTGGCCGGCTTCCGGCGCGGCTGGTCGGATTCCGTCATCATGACGCTGGCCGATGCCCAGCTCGCGTTCCCGTTCATCCTGCTCGCGATCGGGATCATCGCGGTGCTGGGGCCGAGCTTCCCGACCCTGATCCTGGTCGTCGGGCTGTCGGGCTGGGTCAACTACGCGCGCATCCTTCGCGGGCAGGTGCTCGGGCTGCGCTCCCGGGAGTTCGTGGATGCGATCCACGGGCTCGGAGGGTCCATGCTCCGCATCGTCGTCCGCCACATCCTGCCGAACGTCACGTCCTCGCTGGTCGTCATCGCCACGCTCGAGCTGGCGCGCGCGATCGTGCTCGAAGCCACGCTGTCGTTCCTCGGGCTCGGCATCCAGCCACCCACGCCCTCCTGGGGCGGCATGGTCCACGAGGGCCGCGAGTACCTCGACTCCGCCTGGTGGATCTCGACGGCGCCCGGCCTCGTTCTCATGGCCACCTCGCTCGTGGTCAGCCGCACCGGCGACTGGCTCCGGGATCTGCTGGATCCCACGCTGCGAGGGGAGTGATAGTCTAGGCGCCATGGCCAGGGCAATCGCCGTCAAGCTGATCGAGGACACGGCGCGGGAGCTGATGGCCCGCGCGGCGATCGACATCCCGCCGGACTACCGTGAGGGCATCCGCCAGGCCCGTGATCTCGAGAAGAGCAAGCTGCCGCGCTTCGTGCTGACCGAGATGCTCGAGAACTGGTCTATCGCCACCGAGGATCGTCGACCGATGTGCGCCGATACCGGCCTGCCGCGCTACTACGTGCGCGCGGGCAACGAGGCCGTCGTCGAGGGCGGCTTCGTGGCGCTCGAGCGCGCGCTGCGCAAGGCCACGGCCGACGCGACGGCGGCCATCCCGCTCCGGCCCAACCGCGTACATCCGCTCACGCGCGCCGACCACGACAACAACGTCGGCACCCATGCGCCGGAGATCACCTACGCCTTCGAGCCCGGTGCGGACTGGATCGACGTCACCACCGTGCACAAGGGCGGCTTGTTCGGTAGCGACTACCGCATGCTCTTCCCCGCCGACGGCATCGCCGGCATCAAGCGGTTCTTCGTCGACACGCTCGTGCAGTTCGGCAAGCGCGGCCTGGCCTGTCAGCCCGCGATCGTCGGTCTCGGCATCGGCGGGGCCAAGGACACCTGCGTGCGTCTCGGCAAGGAAGCGGCGTGCCTGCGCGTCGTGGGCAGCCGCAACCCGGATCCGGTGGTCGCGCGCCTGGAGGAAGAGCTCACGGCGCTCGGCAACTACATCGGGATCGGGGCCATGGGCTTTGCCGGCACCTCGCTGGTGGTGGCCACGCACGTCGAGGTCGCGTTCTCGCACACGGGCGGAATGCCGGTCGGGATGCACAGCTTCTGTCTGTCGTCGCGGCGGGCGACGGCGCGCATCCATCCTGACGGCCGCGTGGAGTTCCGCACGGATCCCCGGTGGTTCACGGACTACTACCGCCGCGAGGGCATCGAATGACCGTCGTGCCGCCGAGCCGCCTCGACGACCTCGCGATGGACGAGGTGCGGCTGACCACGCCTGTCTCGGAAGCCGATCTCGAGCGGCTCAAGCTCGGCGACGTCGTGTATCTCGACGGGATCCTCTATACGGCGCGCGAGGGCGTGTACCGGAAAGTCGTCGACCAGGGGCACGGCCTGCCCCCGAGCGTGACCGCGCTGACCAACGTCAACTTCCATTGCTCGCCCGCCGCAAGCGTGCGCGCCGACGGGAGCTACGCCGTCGAGGCGGTGACGGCCACGGCCAGCTTCCGCTTCGGCAAGTCCATGGCGCGCTGGTTCGAGCGGACGGGGGCCAAGGTCATCGTCGGCAAGGCCGGGCTCACGGAGACGGCCTATCGCGAGTGGTACGTGCCCCACGGCGCCGTGTACCTGACGACGGTCGGCTATGGCCTCGGCGCGACCTACGGACGGTCGATCAAGCGCGTGGTCGAGGTCCACTGGCTCAAAGAGCTGGGCATCGCGCAGGCGCTGTGGGTCCTCGAGGTCGAGCGGCTGGGGCCCTTCCTGGTCGAGGGCGATCGCGCCGGCCGCAGCCTCTTCGCGCTGGCCAACCACGAGATCAACGCGCGCCTGCGCGAGGTCTATCGCGACCTCCCGCCGTTCTCGATGGGCCGGTTCGGCGAGCAGACGTCGTGCGAGGAAGAGATTGTCTAGCCTCACGGCATGAGGCGGTATCTCGCGGGGCCACTCTTCACCGCCGCTGAGCGCGACTTCAACCTCGTCCTGGCCCGCCGGCTCGAGAAGGTCGGTTACCGGGTCTTCCTGCCGCAACGCGATGTCCCGCCCGCCCGGGGACCCCACCGGACGCGCCGACTGTACGAAGGGTGCCTGCGCGGACTGCGCTCGAGCGATGTCCTCGTGGCGGTCTGCGACGGGGCCACGGCCGATGACGGCCCGTCCGGCCACAATTCACACGGCGTTGACAACCGGCACCCCCGGTCGTCGCATCCTCGAGACATGAGCCGGGCCTTCGTCCTCGTCCTGCTGACGGCCGTCGCTCTGGTGGGCCTGTCGGCGTCGACGCCCGAGGCGGCGGCGCAGCCCGCCGCCTCGGTCGATCGGCCGGCGGCCGAGATCAGCGGCGGCCCGTGGATCAACAGCTCGCCGCTCACGATCCAGGCGCTGCGGGGTCGCGTCGTCTTCGTCGAGTTCTGGACGTACGGCTGAATCAACTGCAAGAACGTGATCCCGCAGTTGCGGGCGTGGCACGACAAGTACGAGAGTGCGGGACTGACCATCGTCGGCGTGCATACGCCGGAGTTCGCGTGGGAGAAGCCCACAGAGAGTGTGCGGGCGGCCGTGCGCAAGCTCGGCATCCTCTACCCGGTCGTGCAGGACAACGACATGGCGATCTGGCGCCGCTTCGGCGTGTGGGCCTGGCCCACGGCGGTCCTCGTCGATCGGAAGGGGATCGTCCGGCATCGCCACATCGGCGAAGGTGCATACGGAGAAACCGAGGGCGTGCTCCGGCGGCTCCTCGCCGAGTCCCCGTAGCGTCCGAGGTGGCCTCCCCCTCGACGCGCTTCTCCGTCTTCGCGCTGGTCATTGCCGTGCCGACCGTCATCGTGGCCGCGCTCGGCTGGGTCTCGTTGCGGCAGTGGGAGCGCTCGGCCGAGCTGCTCTTCCGCGAGCAGGCGCGCGACGTCGCCGCGATGGCGGCCGACAAGATCGAGATGCTCGTCCGCCAGGCCGACGACGACGTCGTGACGCGGCTCGGCGCCATCGTCGAGGGCGGGGACCTGCGGCCGGAGCGGCTCGAGGCCTTCCTCCGCGAGACCCCGCTCGTCGAGCGCCTCTACCTCTTCGATCGCGGGGGACGTCTGCTGTACCCGACGGCGTGGCGCGAGGCCGACGCCGGCGTCTTCGCGGGGCTGCTCGCGGAGATCTCGCAGGGGTTCTGGGAGCGGGGGGGACGACGGGAGTTCGTCGCCGGCGACCGATCGATGCTGGCGGCCGTCCTGCGGGGGCGCGACGGCGTGCCGCGACTCGCGGCGGTGGCGCGCAGCACGGAGGCGCTGCAGCGCGACGTCTTCGACAAGTCGCTCACGAACCTGGACTCCCCGATCATCTGCCTGGTGGTCGATGGCCAGGGCCGTCCCGTCGCCCATCGGCCGCCGCTCGCCGCCGCCAGCCTCATCGTGACCGTGCCGTTCCGCCAGACGCTGCCGACATGGCGGGTGGCCCTCTACCAGCCGGCCGGGGCCTCGCCGCGCCAGTCGGTGCGGCGGCAGATCATGC
>Ga0070708_100004399_pt1 | contig 11065 bp, 8 predicted proteins | sample KBSK5503metaG_FD_65469 | JGI IMG/M metagenome (GOLD analysis project Ga0070708, IMG submission 65469) | Corn, switchgrass and miscanthus rhizosphere microbial communities from Kellogg Biological Station, Michigan, USA - KBS K5-50-3 metaG | ecosystem: Host-associated > Plants > Roots >...
TGGTGGCGGGACCGGAGGCAGGGGTGAGGCGCGCCCGCATACACGGCGTCGAGTACTCGCTACCGAGGCGGGTCGTCACCAACGACGAGATCGCGACGGCTCATCCCCAGTGGAAGATGGCCCAAGTCGCGCGGCGCACCGGAGTGCTCCAACGTCACTTCGCCGCGTCGAACGAGACCGCGCTCGACCTGAGCCATGAGGCGTGCCGGCTCTTGCTCGAAGCGACCGGTACGAGCCCGGATCGGGTGGAGGCGCTGATCGTCTGCACTCAGACGCCGGACTTCGTCATGCCGCCGAACGCGTGCCTCCTGCAGGACCGACTCGGCCTCGCGAAGAACGTGGCCGCCTTCGACCTCACCCTCGCGTGCTCCGGATACATCTACGGGCTCTTCCTGGCCAAAGCGCTGATCGAATCGGGCGCGCTCGAGACCGTGATCCTCGTGACTGCGGACACGTACTCGCGACTGATCAGCGCGGACGATCGCGGCCCGTACGCGTTGTTCGGCGACGGCGCGGCCGCGACGCTCCTGGTCGCCGGCGAGACGGGCCTCGGTGAGTTCGTGCTCGGCACCGACGGGTCACTGGGGTCCGCCTTCTCGGTGCCTGGAGGTGGGGCGCGCAATCCTCGAAGCGAAAGCACGTCGCACCTCGCGGCGGATCGGAACGGGAATCTTCGTTCGCAGGAGCACATCCACATGGATGGCCCGGGGGTCCTGGCCTTCGTCCAACGCGAGGTCCCCGGCGCGGTCGACTGCGTGCTGAAGAAGGCCGGCACCAGCCTCTCCGCGGTCGATCTCGTGTTGTTCCACCAGGCGAGCCAGGTAGCGCTGGACTATCTCGAGGAGGTTCTCGGCATCCCGCCGGCGAAGACATTCAGGAACCTCGAGCGCGTCGGGAACACCGTGTCCGCCTCGCTCCCTATGCTGCTGAGCGACGCGCGGCGCGCAGGGCGCCTGAAGGACGGAGATCTCGTCCTGCTCGTCGGATTCGGCGTAGGTCTGTCTTGGGGGGCCTGTCTCCTTGAGTGGTGAACGCGCTCAGGTCGAGCTGCTGGTGCGGCGTCTGAAGGAGCGGGGTGACGCGCCCGCGCTGTTCTGGCGCGGCAGCGAGATTGCCTGCTCAAGGCTCCTGACCGAGGGTGACTGGACGGAACGGCTCGCTGAGCTTCGCGTAGGCCAGGGCAGCGTCTGCGCGTTCCGCGGCGATTACTCACCCACCACGTGCGCACTGATGCTCGCGCTGATGCGCGTCGGGGCCATCCTCGTGCCGTTCGCGCGCTCGGCGCCGCTCGACCCAGCGCTGATGCGCATCGGCGCGGTCGAACGCCTCATCGAGATAGATGCCGACGACCACGTGACCGCCACGCGCGAATACGCGAGCGGCGGCGACAGACTGCTCGACTCGTTCAGGTCGTCGAAGCATTCGGGTCTGATCGTTTTCTCGTCGGGATCCACCGGAGCGCCGAAGGGCATCGTCCACGACATGGAGCGCGTTCTCAAGAAGTTCGAGGAGCCACGCACTGCGCAGCGGACGCTGCAGTTCCTGCTGCTCGACCACTTCGGGGGGATCAACACGCTCTTCTCCGTCCTGTCTTTCGGCGGCGTCGTGGTGATCCCCGACGAGCGTTCGCCCGGCCACGTCGCGAAGCTCATCGAGAGCGCGCGCGTGGAGCTGCTGCCCGTGACGCCGACGTTCCTGAAGCTGTTCGTCGCTTCCGGCGCTCATCGCCGCCACGACATGTCATCGGTCAAGCTCATCACGTATGGGACCGAGGTCATGCCCGAGGCGACGCTCGCCCAGGTCCGCGCGGCGTTCCCCAACGCCCGGCTCCAGCAGACTTATGGTCTCTCGGAGGTGGGCGTCCTCCGCTCGCGGTCGCGGGACTCCGATTCAGTTTGGATGCGCGTCGGAGGCACGGGCTTCGAGACGCGGATCGTCGACGGCCTTCTCCACGTCCGATCCGACTACGCAATGGTGGGGTACCTCAACGCTCCCGATCCGTTCGACGAGGCCGGCTGGCTCAATACCGGTGACATGGTCGTGCAGGACGGAGAGTGGCTCCGCGTTCTCGGTCGCGCGTCCGACATGATCAACATCGCCGGCCAGAAGGTCTTCCCCGCCGAGGTCGAGGACGTGCTGATGCAGGCCGGGAACATCGTCGACGCGACCGTGCGCGGCGAGCCGCACCCGCTGCTGGGGAACATCGTCGTGGCCGAGCTCACCCTCGCTTCACCGGAGGACGAGACTGCGCTGCGGCAGCGGCTGAGAAAGTTCTGCCGGAGTCGGATGGCTGCCTACAAGGTGCCGATGAGGATCGAGGCCACGCTCGAGGTGCACCACACCGAGCGCTTCAAAAAGGTGCGCCCCAAGTCCGCCGGCTAGCTGCCCTTCCTTCAGGCCGCGAGACTCGCACCCGCTTGCGCCAACGCCTCCTCGCACGTTCCGAATCGGAACTCCGAGAGCAGACGTCCCAGCTTCGACTCGTTCGCCGCGATGCCCACCGTATGCCGGAACCTGCTGATTCGCGGGAGATCCGGCTTGGGTTGCAGCGGATCGAACTCCCAGGGATGCACGTACACGACGGCGGGACGGCCCATGCGTTCGTTGAGCAGCTGGATCGCCAACCGCGTGACGATGAAGGGGTAGAGCCGCAGATATCCGCCTCCCGCGACGGGGATGCCCAGCGGACCCACGTCGAGCACGGACGGCGGTATCTCCCACAGTCCGCCGTCGCGCACATGGATGTCCTTCTTCGCGTCGGGGATCCCATACCGGTCGTGATGCGTCGGAAACACCGAGGAGTCGTACCGGTAGCCCGCCCGCAGCAGCTCCTCGACCGCCCACAGAGTGCGCGAGGTGATCGAAAAGGTCGGCGCGCGGTAGCCGAGGACGGGCTGCCCGGAGAGATCCTGGAGCAGCTTGCGCGACGCCGAAACTTCCTCGAAGAACGCCTCGCGGCCGAGGTTCCAGATGGGCGTGTGGCTCCAGCCGTGGCTCGCGATCTCGTGGCCCTCGCTCGCGATACCTCGCACCAGCTCGGGGAGGGTCTTCGCCACCGCACCGAGGACGAAGAAGGTCGCGCGCACGTTCGCGGCGGCGAGGATCCGCAGCAGATCGTGCGTACTCGACGCCACTCGGGACGGGACGCTCGCCCACTGGTCGCGCGGTATCGCCCGCGCGTAAACCTCGGCCTGGAACCACTCCTCGACATCGATGCTGAGCACGTTTGTCAGCGACGAAGGGACCCGCATTGCGGATAACCTATAGGCTCGTCGCCCGGCCCAAACGTCGGGCGGGCACCCTAGGGAGATCCACGGCGACGGCGCGCACGCGCCTCGCGAATGACGACGGGAGACGATTGACGCCGTGATGCCGCTGGTCGCCTCGCCGACGTACCCGCACCCGCCGAACCGCGGAGACAAGCTGCGCTGGCAGGCCCTCCTGACGCGACTCGGTGAGCTCATGCCGCTGAGCGCCGTCTTCGGCTTCACGCCAGGCCGAGACGTCCGGAACGATGTGTTCGAGCGCTCATTTCAGTCGCTTCAGATCGTGCCCGTCCATGTTTTGCGCATCGCGTGGACGATGGTCGCGCTCCAGCTCAGGGGCCAGCCATCCGTGTTCGGCAGGCTTGCCACACCGGCCTGGCGATCATGCGTCCTCGCGGCCAGCTCGCCGGGATCGCCGGTCCTGTTGCTCGGGCCGAGCGCCTCGGCCGTTCCCGAGCTGCCCTCGCCGGCTCTTCTGGATCTGATCGACGTGAAGAGCAGAGTGCGCACCGTCGGCGGTGACCGTGTCGAGAATGGCCTCCTTTCATCCGAGCTGTCGTTCGCGCGGCGTTTTCGCGTCGTCCTTGCCAGCGAAGACGATCGGGACTGGCTGGTGCGGCACGGAGCGGACGAGTCGCGCCTGATCGTGATCCACAACGGCGTGGAGTCAAGGTTCTTCACCGCCGCCCGTCGCCCCACTCCGGGCCGTCTGGTCTTCGTGGGCAACTTCCTGTACGAGCCGAACCGCGAGGCGTTGACCTGGTTCCTGCGCGGTTGCTGGCCCGCGCTGCAGGCCGACCGGAATGGCGTGTCGCTACGCGTGGTCGGCTACGGCGCCGATCGGCTTGCCCGCCGCGAGCCCGCCGTCGAGATCTTCGCCAACGTGCCCGACGTGTTGCCGCACTACGAGGCGGCCTCCGTCGCCATCGCCCCACTACAACGCGCCATGGGCGTGCAGAACAAGGTCATCGAAGCGATGGCCGCCGGCCTGCCCGTCGTCTGCACCTCACCGGTGTCGAGGGGATTGTCGGATGGCCATCCGGCTGTCGTCGCGGATGAGCGCGAGACGTTCATCGCCGCCTGCAGGTCGCTCCTTGCCGACGAGGCGCGCCGAGAGGAGCTCGGGACGCGCGGGCGAGACTACGCGCTGCGCAGTCACGATTGGAAGACCAGCGCGCGTCTGCTTCGCGACGTTCTGGCCGGCACGCAGTGAACGTCGGCGCTACGAAGTGGGAACGACGTAGGTGCGGAGAGCCGCACTCGCGAGGCGGACCCGCGCGAAGGACTGATGCGATCGCGACATGCGCCAAACGAAGAACCACTTCAGCCAGCGCAAGGAGTCGATGACGAGCACGCTCGCGCGTAGCGCGGCCGCGGCAGCGGGACCGTGATGCTTCCTGAAGTAGCGCAGGCGACTGGCGTAATAGTGGGTCTGGCTCCATTCAGTGGTCATGTGTCGATCGACGGTTTGGGCTCCGACGTGGGTGACCTGGACGTCGGGCACGTACCACACCTCCCAGCCGGCCGCGTGCATGCGCCGGCAGAGGTCCGGCTCCTCGTAGTACATGAAGTACGCAGGGTCGAACGGCCCGACCTCTCGTAGCGCGGCCCGACGCAGAAGGACGCAGGCTCCGGGCACGCGGTCGGGCTGGAACGGGTGGCGATGTCGCGCGGCGGGGTAGTAACCGCGCAGCGCGCCCGGCACCGCTTCCCACGGTAGGGACCTCCACACCTCGGTCCAGATGCTGGGGAATCTCGTTGGCCGTTCGCGCTCGTTCCCGTCACGATCGATCAGTCTCGGGCTGATGACGCCGGCGCGCGGGTGCTCTTCGGCGAATGCGACCAGCCCTTCCACCACGCCCGGAGGAATGATCGTGTCGTCGTTCAAGACCAGGTGATACGCCGCGCTCCCCCGTGCGATCGCCTGGTTGTGGTTCGCGGAGAAGCCCAGTGGAGCCGTATTGCGGATCATCGTGACCTGCGGGAACTCGGCCTCCAAGGGGATGGGCTCTTCAGGTGGTACGTTCTCGATGACAAAGACTTCGAGCGAAAGCGATCCGCCTCGCATCAGCGACCTGAGACAATCGCCGATCAGGGCCGACCGATGATCGACCACCGACACCGTGACGTCGGCACGAGATGGGGTCAGTGGAAGTTTCGCGCGAAGGCCGCAGCGGCGCGCTGGCCACGCCGCGCGACGAAAGCGGCCTGCAGCACCAGCGGACTCGGAAGCGAGAAGCGCGACAAGGTCCGGCGATGCTTCTTGACGAAGCGCCAGTTGTTCGTCACCGAGTACCACTGCTGCCGGAACCTCGGCCGGCCGACCCAGTTGCCGCCACGGTCCTTGGACCGATCAACGCGGTAGTGATAGCAGGCCGTGTGCGGGCAATACATCAGGCGGAACCCCGCCGCGAGTGCCTGCAGGTAGAAGTCGCTCTCTTCACGATAGGCATTGCCGAGATAGCCTTGGTCGTACTTCACCTTTTCGCCGACGCTTCGCCGTATGAGCGCGCACGGGCTGAGGAACGGCCACTCGAGATCCACGTCCGTCGGCACCGCGAACGGATAATCCAGTGACCAGGGGATCCGCTTCGTCAGAGTCTCGAGATAGCGGCGAAGGTCGTCGCGGCGTGTCTCGTAGCTTGCGACCATCGCGCGCGGACCGGCGATGATGTCCGCTCGATGCTCCTCCAGATGCCGGCCGAGCACTTCGACGTAGTCCGGTTCGAAGAAGGCCTCATCCTCTCCGTAGCAGACGAACTCCGAGGTGGCCGCCTCGAGTCCGGAGTTGCGCGCCGCCGCCACGCCTTTGTTGCGACTGTGGCGAACGAGCTTGACGCGAGCGTCCTGCTTCGCGGCGCTTTCCACGAGCTCGGCGGTCCCGTCACTGCTGCCGTCATCGACGATCATGACCTCGCGCACACCGCGGACCGCTTGATAGGTCGGAAGCGTGCGAGCCAGCCAGGGACGTCGATTGAACGTTGGCACGACGACGGACACCGTGATGCTCACGTTTGGCCCCCACATCCCGATCGCGAACGTCAGATGAGCGTGGAACGACGCCGCGAAAGTCTACGGTCAGGATGGCAAGCAGCCGGGAGAGGCAGCGTTCGGTCCACGCTCAACCCTCTCGCGCGGCGACGAAGCCGCGAAGGACGACCTGCACGAGCTTTCGATCGCCGGCATCCAGTGCGTAGAGCCAGGAGCACGCGGCGAAGCCGATGATGGCCAGGGCCACCACGGCGGCGCGCCAGGTGGCAAGCGGGCCGACAGAAAGCTGAGCGACGGTCGCGGCAAGGCCGAAGACGATGAGGACGACCGCCGACCGAAAAACGCCCTCTCTCCGGTACGACGGCGTGGTGAGCGGGACGGAGCGCGCAACGGCCACGAACAGGAAGCCCGCCTCGACCGTGACGCGAATTGTCCAGGCGATCGCCGCGCCCACCAGCCCGAGCTGCGTGATGAGCAGCCATGCCAGCGCCACGTACGGAATTACTTGAGCTACGAGGACCTTGGCCTGAATGTCGGGCCGGCCGGTGCCCTGGAGGAACGCGGCGGCGACGAGCGCCAACGAGTTCGTGAGAACGCCGACGGCGAGGATCCGGAGAAGAAGAGTGCTCTGCGCGGCGAAATCAGGACCGAGCCAGATGAGCAGGAACTCGTCGCCGAACTCAAGCACGAGGAGAACGAATGCGCCCAGCACGAGCAGCAGGAACTTCACGGCCCGCGCGTAGAGGCGGGTCAACCTGTCTCGGTCCTGCACCGAGCCGGCACTGAAGGCCGGGAAGAGCGCGAGCACCAGGGCACCGGGGATGATCCACAGCCGAGTGACCACATCGAACGGCGCGGCATAGTACGCGAGCGACGTGATGCCCACGATCGCCCCGGCCAGGAACCGATCGGCGTAGGTGAGCACCGGTCCGGCGACGCTGGTGAGCGTCACCCAACCGCCGAACGCGAGCAGAGCGCGCGCGGTCGATCCGTGCCACGCGAGCGTGAGCTGCCTGAGGATGGGAAATGTTCGCATCGCCAGAGCCAGGTAGCTGATCGCGGATACCGCTCTCGCCAGGAGCAGGAGCACGACGATCCCCGGCACCGATAGTCCCATCAGCGCCCCGATCGCCGGGAGCGCGTACGTGAGGACGCCGAACGGAAGGCTGACGAGGTTGACCAGGTCGAAGCGCTGCCCCGATTCGAGGGCGGCCCGCGCGGCGAGCGTCATGAGCGTTGGCGGAAGTGCGATGGCCATGACGTAGAGCGTCTGCGTCATCTCCTCCCGCAGCGGCGATGTGCTGACGATCGTCGCCGCGAGCGTCGGCGTGATCGCGGCGAGGACAAGGCCACCGACGACGCCCAACCCGGCTTGAAGGAGGAATACGGTCCACACGATGCGAGCGAATCGTTCGGGCTGTCGCAGCGCGAGCGCTTCGGCTCCGAACTTCGTCGCCGCCCGGCTCATACCGAGATCGAAGAGTCCGAAATAGCCGAGGAGGATCCACGCGAGCGCGAGGATGCCGAAGCGTCCGGCACCGAGTGCGCTGATGATCACGGGAATAGCGACGATCCCCGCCAGCAGGGGGAGCCCCTGCCCCAGACCATTCAGGAACACGTTGCGCGCGAGGACCGGGCCGATCATGTGACGGCTCCATACGCGCTCAGGGTGTCGGCCACCATGCGCTCGACGGAATAGCGCTCACGGACCAGTGCGCGTCCGATCTCTCCGACACGCCTACACCTCGCCGTGTCCGAAAGAAGGTCGAGCAGCTCTCCCGCGAGCGCCTCCGCGGTCGGCGGAACGAGAGGGATCCCGGCGGATGCCAGCAGCTCGCGCGCCGCTGGTATGTCGAAGGCGACGAGCGCCCTGCCGGCGGCCATCGCCTCGAGGTACGTAAGGCCGAACGACTCAGCGAGCGACGGAACGACGATCACACCGCTCTCTTCGCGGAGGCGCGCCAGGGACGCGGCATCGACGCGCCCGAGAAGCGTCACGCAGGCCGTGAGCGTGCTGTCCCGCGCGACGAGGTCGCGATAGGAGACGCCTCGCAGATCGCGGCCGACCTGTCCCGCGAAGACGAAGCGAGCCTCAGGCATCGCGGCCGCGACGAGCGAAGCCGCGCGCAGGGCGATCTCGGTCCCCTTGCGCGGCTCGAGCCTGCCCACGATCAGCACGACGGGCTCGCCGGAGGGCGGCCGTTCCCGCGGCAGCGGTATGCCGAGCGGCACGACGGCGATGGACTCGCGCGGAACGCCGAACTCGGCAGCGGACGACCGCGCGTGATCGTCCGTCCCCGACATCCGCACGTTCGCGCGCCGTACCGCGACAGACTCGAGGCGGTGAAGGATCGGCGCGGCGGCTCGCTGCTTGAGGGTGGTCTTCGAGTAGCGCTGAGCCGTCCGCACCGTCGTCACGAGACGTACCGCGAGGATCCGAGCGGCGCTCCGCGGAATGAACGCGGCCTCGCCCGTCCAGCTCGGATACTCGATCACATCGAAGGGGCGCTCGATAGTTCGCAGCGCGCGGCGGACCGCGAGGGGTCGTGCGAGGAAGTTCGGTAGGGCTGAGGGTCGGACCGTATTGGGGATACGCCAGACCAGGAGGTCCCCGCGGTCCTCACGGCTCTCGGCGCCGCTCATGCTTCGGCTGATGACCGTCACGGAGCAGCCGGCTCGCACCAGACCATCGGCCAGGTGCGCCGCGTACGTCGCGATGCCACCCCAGGCGGTATCCGGCGGGAACTCCTGGGTGATCAGACAAACGGCGGTCAATTTACCGATCCTGAACCCTGAAGAGCTCGCGCGATCACGCGACGCCCCGACAGACCCACCTGCAGTTCGCTACCTCGCGAGTTTACGCGAGCGCGCTGTCGCGGCACGGTCCTCGCAGCGTCAGCTGCGATGCTCGGACGTTATGCTCTGCAATCGGCTCGCTGGCAGACGGTGGCTGCCGGCGCCCGCGATCACCGCGCGTCTGCGGCGTGCGCGGGTTGTCCTGCGTGTTATCGCGGGCCAGGACGGGCGCGGGCGGAGGTCACGGAAACGATCGAAACGGCAGTCCCTCGGGCAACAGCTCCCTATTGCGGCCGACACGTTCGACGCGAGCCCGGCGTGATCGCGTCAAACGTGACGTAGCGTGCCCGAGCCATCGCGGGACTCCACGGTCGCGAGGGAGCCGCGCCCCATGGGTCTGGCGCGCGCGCTCATCTCCCGCTCTCGATCCATCTATTGGAGCGTCCGACATTCGGACCGAGCAGATCTGGTCGGACTGCGCATCCTGTTCTATCACCGCGTCTCCAACGATCACGACGACCTTGCCGTCTCGCCAAAACGATTTCGCGAGCAGATGGCGTACCTCGCCCACGAGGGCTACCAGGTCACTGACGTGGCGTCCGCCGCCGAGCTCCTCACCAAGGGAAAGCTTCCGCCGCGCCTCATCGCGCTGAGCTTCGACGATGGATATCTCGACGTCGCCGAGAACGCACTTCCGGTGCTCGCCGAGCTTGGCTTTCGCGCGACGGTATTCGTGGTGACGGGCGCGCTCGATGGGACCGCGACGTTCGGCTGGTACAAGCGACCGCCGCCGCTGCTCAGCTGGGCCGACGTCGTCCGCCTCGACCGCGACTCGCCGTTGGCCTTCGAAGCGCACTCCGTGACGCATCCGAATCTTGTGCAGGTGGGTGATGAGGAAGCGCGAAGCGAGCTGTTCGGCAGCAAAGCCGCTCTCGAGGACCGACTGGGCCGATCGGTATCCCTGTTCTGCTATCCAGGGGGCTTTTTCGGCCCGCGCGATCGTGCGCTCGCCGAATCCGCGGGCTACCGCTTCGCGGCCTCGTGCGAGCCTGGCGTGAATCTCCCCGGAGAGGACCCGTTCACGCTGCGCCGCACTCAGATATTTCCAGGCGACGAGCTCTTCGACTTCCGCGCGAAGGTCGGCGGCGGCCACGACTCCCCGCTGCTCATCCGGAGCTTCTATCGGCGTCTTCGTTACGGCTCGACGGTCAGCCGGCAACGGGTCCGAGCTCGCTGATCGAGATCCGTGCGGTGCGATCACGGTTCGCGCGTGGACGCGCCCCCGTCGCGAGCGGTGCGGCGTAACGAAGCCGCGATGCGCCGGGCAGGTGCGAGTCCCCCGTAATAGAACCGGCGCAACGATCGCGACCGTCTCAGGCCGAGCCACAGCCGGATGGCGGCAACGCGCGCCGTGAGGATCGCCTGCCCTCGCACGCCGCCGGCCATGCCAAGTCCTTGATACAGGGGCTCGGACCGGTCCGCGAGCGCGAGCTTGTAGGGCTCAGCGCCTCCGAGGAATTCGAACCGCGTCAGGCCCTCAGCCGCCGCCGCCTTCAGCGCGTCGAGCGTATTGATGGTGCCGGGAGCGAATCGCGCCAGGCTGGGATCGAAGCCCAACCGATGTCCGTACATCCGGCCGCTCAGCACGAAGTCGAGGTGGAACGCGATCGCCCGACCGTCGAGCCTCAGGAGAGTGATCCGGACGGCGTCGTCTCTCGCGAGAGCGCTGAGCGCGGCGCGGTGAAAACGCATGCCCTCGGGCGTTCCAAAGTTCGAGCGATCCGGCCGGCCGGTCCAGCGCAGCGCGTGCAGCCGGAAGGACTCCTCGAGCGCCGCCTCGATCTCCATCGGAGTGCGCGCGTGGGACACCTCGACGGTGCCGAGCTCGGCGAGCCTGCGCAGCCGGCGCCGGAGCTCGTAGCGCCGATCGTTCGGCAGCCTCTCGCGGTAGAACGGCTCCCAGTCGGCGGGGAGGTCGAGCACGGGCGCTTCGACTCTCTCGATGAGGTGAA
>Ga0070708_100004400_pt1 | contig 11065 bp, 7 predicted proteins | sample KBSK5503metaG_FD_65469 | JGI IMG/M metagenome (GOLD analysis project Ga0070708, IMG submission 65469) | Corn, switchgrass and miscanthus rhizosphere microbial communities from Kellogg Biological Station, Michigan, USA - KBS K5-50-3 metaG | ecosystem: Host-associated > Plants > Roots >...
CGGGCAGCGTCCCCGGCATGCCCTGGCAGACGGGACAGGTCTGGGTGTTGGGGGGCGCCCCGAAGGCCGTTGCGCAGCCGCAGAACATCTTGGTCCGCGTCAGGAGCTGGGCGTGGACCTCGAGGCCGATGACGGTCTCGTAGGCCTGGGTCATGGCGTCGCGAGCTCCGGCTTCCGCTCGTGCCAGGATGTCGCGCCTTCATAGGCCCGCGCGGCGCGGAGCACGGTGGCCTCGTCGAAGGCTTTCCCAATGACCTGGAGCCCGATGGGCAGTCCCGTCTGGGTGAAGCCCGCGGGAATCGACACGCCCGGCAACCCGGCCAGGTTGACGGGAATGGTGAAGACGTCGTTCAGGTACATCTGCAGCGGGTCTTCCCGCTCGCCCATCTTGAAGGCCACCCCCGGCGTGGTCGGGGCCACGATCACGTCCACCCGCTCGAAGGCTCGCTGGAAATCGCGCTGCACGAGGGTCCGCACCCGGAGTGCCTTGCCATAGTAGGCATCGTAGTAGCCGGCGGACAGCGCGTAGGTGCCGAGCATGACGCGCCGCTTGACCTCAGCGCCGAAGCCCGCGCCGCGCGTCCGGCTGTACATGTCGATGAGGTCGCGCGCCCCCGGCACGCGCAGCCCGTACTTGACGCCGTCGTAACGCGCGAGGTTGGAGGAGGCCTCGGCGGGGGCGATGACATAGTACGCGGCCAGGCCGTACTCCGTGTGAGGCAGCGAGACACTTTGCGACTCTGCCCCCAGACCTCTCAATGTCTCGATGGCCGCGCGCACGGCGGCCTCCACCTCGGGATCGAGGCCCTCGATGAAATACTCGGCGGGGATCCCGATGCGCAGCCCCTTCACGCCCCCCTCCAGCTCCGCCGAGTAGTCCGGCACGCCCACGTCCACCGAGGTCGAATCCATCGGATCATGCCCCGCGATGGCCTGGAGCACGAGGGCGGCATCCCGGACGTCCTTGCCGAAGGGCCCGACCTGGTCGAGCGAGGACGCGAAGGCGACGAGACCGTAGCGGGAGACGCGCCCGTAGGTCGGCTTGAGGCCGACCCTGCCGCAGAAGGCGGCGGGCTGGCGAATGGAGCCGCCGGTATCGGTGCCGAGCGTGGCGGCGGCGAGATCCGCGGCGACGGCCGCGGCGGCGCCGCCCGAGGAGCCGCCGGGCACTCGCGCGAGGTCCCAGGGATTCCGGGTGGTGAAGAAGGCGGAGTTCTCGGTGGAGGAGCCCATGGCGAACTCGTCCATGTTGAGCTTGCCCAGGATCACCGCGCCCGCATCCAGGAGCTTGGCCACCACCGTGGCGTCGTATGGAGGCACGAAGTTCTCGAGGATCCGGGAGCTGCAGGTCGTCCGGATCCCGCGCGTGCACAGGACGTCCTTGATGGCGAGCGGGATGCCGTCGAGCAGACCGAGCGGCCGCCCCGACTGGAAGCGCGCGTCGGCAGCGGCGGCCTGAGCGAGGGCCCGATCGGCGGTCACCGTCATGTAGGCCTTGACCTTCGGATCGAGGGCGGCGACGCGATCGAGGTAGGCGCGCGCGGCCTGGGTCGGCGTGGCTTCCCTTCGACGAAACCTCCCGGCCAATTCGTGAACGGAGAGCCCGGTCAGCATCGCCTACTCTTCGATGATCTTGGGCACGCGGAAGAGCTCGCCGGCGCGGTCGGGCGCGTTGGCGAGCATGTCTTCGCGAGGGCAGGAGGGCTTCGGCTCGTCCTCGCGCATCACGTTGGTCATGGGCACGGCGCGCGAGGTCGGCGGCACGCCCTCGGTGTCGACGGCGCGGAGCTTGTCGATGTAGGTCAAGATGCCGTCGAGCTCGCGGCGCATCTTCTCTTTCTCCGCGTCGGTGAGCGCGAGGCGCGCGAGGCGCGCCACCTGTTCGACCTCCGCGAGGGTAATCTTTGGGTCACTCATGCTTTTTTATCAGCGGGGGCCCAGACATGGCCCCCGCATCCCTTTTCTTTTGTCAGCGGGGGCCCAGACATGGCCCCCGCATCCCCCATTGTCGCCGGCAAAAGCGCCGGCGACAGCTTCGCACGTGCCACCGTCGAGATTCTTGGCGTGCGCATGTGTCTGGCCATCCTAGAGCTCTTCGAGGTGCGCGTATTGGAGGGAGAGGCGTTTGCGACCGACGCTGGCGAAATGGACGGTGGCGATCACGTCGGCGCCCTCGCGCTGGATGCCGACGAGGAGCCCCTCGCCCCAGCGCGCGTGACGCAGCTTGGCCCCCACGCGGAAGGGCAGGTCATCGTCTTCGGGCTCGGCGGAGACTTGTGAGCCCGAGGGAAAGCGTGGCCCCACGGGCTCCGCGCGTCCCGCGTTGAGCAGCACGATCTGGTCTGGGGGAATCTCGAGGAGAAAGCGGGAGGGCTCGCCCACGCCATAGCCCTGGATGCGACGGTGGAGAGCATACGATAGCCAGAGTCGCTGCTCGGCCCGGGTGATGCCGACGTAGCAGAGGCGCCGCTCCTCCTCCAGCTCCTCCGAGTCGTCCATGGAGCGGGAGTGGGGAAAGACGCCCTCTTCCATGCCCGTGAGGAAGACGAGGGGAAACTCGAGGCCCTTGGCCGAATGCAGTGTCATCAGGGTCACGCCCGCCGCGTCCTCGTCGAGGGCGTCCACATCGGCCACGAGCGCCACGGAGTCCAGGAAGGCTTCGAGGGTGACCGCGCCCGCTTCCGGGCCGGAAGCCAGCGCCTCGACAGCCTCCCGGGTGGCGATGAACTCCTCCGAGGCGGCCACGAGCTCCTCGATGTTCTCGAGCCTCGCCTCGGCCTCGGCTGTCCTTTCCGCCTTGAGCATGTCGCGGTAGCCGGACGAGGCCGCGACCTCGTCGATCAGGGCGGGCACGGCCAGGGCCCCTCGCCGCTCGCCCAGCTTCGCGATGAGCTTACCGAAGTCCTCGAGGGCCCGTCGCGCCTTGGGCGTCAGGTCGGGCGAGGGCGCCGCGCTTGCCTCGAGCAGCGAGAGGCCGCGCGCCCGGGCGCTCTCCGCCAGCCGGTCGAGGGTGGCCTTGCCGATCCCCCGGCTCGGCGCCGCCACCGCGCGTCGGAAGGCGACATCGTCCAGGGGGTTGACCACGAGACGCAGATAGGCCAGGAGGTCCTTGATCTCGCGTCGCTCGTAGAAGCGCACGCCGCCCACGATGAGATATGGAATGCTCGCCCGGCGGAGGGCGTCTTCCAGGACGCGGGATTGGGCGTTGGTTCGGTAGAACACCGCTACGTCTCGATAGTCGGTCCCGGACGCGTGCTGAGCGCGGATGGTCTGGGCGACCCAGCCCGCCTCCTCGTTCTCGTCCCAGGCGCGATAGACCTGGGCCCGGTCGCCCTCGGCGTTCTCCGTCCACAGGCGCTTGTCCCGGCGCGCGGTGTTGTGGGCGATGACTCCGGACGCCATGTCCAGGATGCGCTTGGTCGAGCGGTAGTTCTGCTCGAGGGGGATGACGAGGCAGTCCGGGAAGTCCTTCTCGAAGTCGAGGATGTTGCGGAGATCGGCGCCCCGCCAGCGATACACGGACTGGTCGGGATCGCCCACCACGCAGAGGTTGCGGTGCACCTCGGTGAGGAGCTGGACGATGCGGTACTGCGCGCGGTTCGTGTCCTGGTACTCGTCCACGAGGACGTGCGTCCACAGCGTGCGGTACCACTCGCGCGCCTCCCGCGAGGTCTCGAGGAGCCGGACGACGTACAGGAGCAGGTCGTCGAAATCCACACCGCCCGCTGCCTTGAGCCGCTCCTCATAGACGCGGTAGAGCTGGGCGAGGCGCTCCTCGCGAGGAGTCCGGGCCAGCCGCTCGACCTCCTCGACGGCGAGCATGTGGTTCTTGCAATGGCTGATGCGGTGGACCACCGAGGCGGGCGTGGTCTGCCGCTCGTCCATGTCGAGCTCGCGCATGGCCTCCTTGACGATGGTCAACCGGTCGTCCTCGTCGTAGATCACGAAGGAGGGTGTCAAGCCGACGAGGGCGGCGCGCTCGCGGAGGATGCGCACGCAGGCGGAATGGAAGGTCGCGATCAGCGGGGTCCGGATCCCCGCGGGTACGACCAGATCCTCGACGCGCCGGCGCATCTCGCCGGCCGCCTTGTTCGTGAAGGTGACGGCGAGCACGTGGCGCGGGTCGATGCCTTCGACGCCGAGGAGCCAGGCGATGCGGTGGGCGATCACCCGCGTCTTGCCACTGCCCGCCCCGGCCAGGACCAGCACCGGCCCCTTGGTCGCCTGGACGGCTTGACGCTGGACGGGATTGAGCGAGGCGAGGATGGTCTCGGGAGCGACGGAGCCACGCAGCATGGAAGCTAACGATATCACACGGGCGGCAGCGCCCGCCCCACCCCCGCGCTCAGACTGGACGTTCGTACTGGGTCAAGTTGCGAGCCAGACGAGGCCCGAGGGAGCCTGCAACGCGAGGCGTACCTGTATGTACGTTGAGCGTTGCAGGCGACCGAGAACGAAGTATGGCGAAGTAAATTGGCCCAGTACGCTACTCGACGGTGACGGACTTGGCTAAGTTGCGCGGCTGATCGACGTCGCGGCCGAGACGAACCGCGAGGTGGTAGGCGAGGAGCTGAAGGGGCACGGCCATGAGGATGGGCGAGAGGAGCTCGGCGGAGACGGGCACGGTGAGCACCCGCGAGACGCGCGCCCCGATCTCCCGATCGCCCTCGTGGGCGAGGGCGATGACGCGCCCCTCGCGCGCGCGTACTTCCTCGATGGTGCCCATCATCCGATCGTAGGAGCCGTCTCTCGGCGCCAGCGCGACGACGGGCATGCCGTCGTCGATGAGGGCGATGGGCCCGTGCTTCATCTCCCCCGCGGGGTAGCCCTCGGCGTGCAGATACGAGAGCTCCTTGAGCTTGAGGGCACCCTCGAGCGCGATGGGGTAGTGAATGCCCCGTCCGAGGAAGAGAAAGTTCTTGTAGCCGGCGAGGTCGCGCGCCAGCTCCGCGATGGCCGGCTCCCTCTCGAGAACACGCTCGAGGAGCCGCGGGAGCTCGAGGAGCCCCTGGATGTGCTTGCGCCCATCCTCGGCGGGGATGGCCCCGCGGCGCCGGCCGAGCCAGAGAGCGAGGAGGTAGCAGGCGGTGAGCGTGGCCGTGAAGGTCTTGGACGAGGCGACGCCGATCTCCGGCCCCGCGTGCGTGTAGAGCAGGCCCGTGGACTCGCGGGCGAGGGCCGAGCCGACCACGTTGGTGATGCCGACGATGGGGGCGCCCTTGTCGCGGGCCGCCTTGACGGCGCCGAGGGTGTCCGCCGTCTCCCCCGACTGGGAAAGCGCGACCACGAGGGTCTCGGGACCGAGCACCGAGTCCCGGTAGCGGTACTCCGAACCGAGGTCGACCTCGGCCGAGACCCCGGCCAGCCGCTCGATCAGGAAGCGCCCCACGAGGGCGGCGTGGTACGAGGTGCCGCAGGCGACGAGGACCACGCGCCGCAGGCCCGCCACGATCTCGGGATCGAGCCCGATGTCCGGCAGGACCACGGTGCCGCCCTCGGGCGAGACGCGGCCCCGCAGCGTGTCGGCGGCCGCCCGCGGCTGCTCGTAGATCTCCTTGAGCATGAAGTGCCGGTAGCCGCCCTTCTCGGCGAGGATGGGATCCCAGAGAATGCGGGTGGGCGTGCGCGACACGGGCGCTCCCGCCAGGTCCGTGATCTCGACACCGTGACGCGTCACCACCGCCACGTCGCCGTCTTCGAGGATGACCACGTCGCGCGTATGGGCGAGGAGCGCGGGAATGTCGGAGGCGAGGAGCGTCTCCCCCTGCCCGAGCCCGACCACCACGCTGCCCGCGCCGTGCTTGGCCGCCACGAGCCGGTCGGGCATCTGCTTCGACAGCACCCCGATCGCATAGGAGCCCGAGAGCTCGCGGAGGGCGCGACGCACGGCCTCGTCGAGCCGCGGCGTATCTTGAAGGTGCCGCTCCACGAGGTGCGCGATCACCTCGGTATCGGTCTCCGAGGTGAAGACGTGCCCTTCCGCGGCCAGCCGCTCCTTGATGGGCAGGTAGTTCTCGATGATGCCGTTGTGCACCACCACGAGCGTGCCCGAGCCGTCGGTGTGCGGATGGGCGTTGTCGTCGGTGGGCCGGCCATGCGTCGCCCAGCGCGTGTGCCCGATGCCGATGCTGCCCTTGAGAGGCCGCTCGCGCAGGAGGCCCTCCAGCACCTTGATGCGGCCGGCCGCGCGCCGCACCTCGAGCCCCGAGGCGCCCAGCACGGCGATGCCCGCCGAGTCATAGCCGCGGTATTCGAGGCGCTTGAGGCCGTCCACGATGAGCCCCACCGCGTCCTTATCGCCGATGTAGCCGACGATGCCGCACATGGCTCAGGCCTTCCCTTCCGTCTTGCCCTTGGGGCCCTTCTGCTTGCGCGCGGCCCAGCCCTCGCGAATCGCTTGCTTGCCCCTTGCCACGGCGAGCGCCCCCGGCGGCACGTCCTTCGTGATCACCGAGCCCGCCCCGACGTAGGCGCCCTCGCCGATAGTGACGGGGGCCACGAGGCTCGAGTTGGTGCCCACGAAGGCGCCCGCCCCGATGACGGTCTCGTGCTTGTGCACGCCGTCATAGTTGCAGGTGATCGCCCCCGCCCCCACATTGGCCCCGGGGCCGACCGTGGCGTCGCCGACATAGGAGAGATGGGGGACCTTGGCGCCGCGGCCGATGCGCGATTTCTTCAGCTCGACGAAGTTGCCGATCCTCGCCCCGACCCCGACGTGCGAGAGGGGCCGGAGGTGGCAGAAGGGGCCGAGCTGCGCCTCCGCCTCGACGATGGCCTCGGACAGGACGCAGTACGGCTTGAGGGTGACGCGGTCGCCGATGCGGCTGGCGCTCACGTGGCAGCCCGTGGCGACCACGCACTCGGCCCCGATGGTGGTCGCGCCTTCCAGGATGACACCGGGATAGATCACCGTGTCGGCCCCGACCACCACGGTGTCGTCGACATACGTCGCCGCCGGATCCAGGATGGTCACGCCGTCGCGCATGAGGCGCTCGAGGGTGCGGCGCCTGAGGATCGAGGCGACCTCCGCGAGCTGGCTCCGGTCATTGATGCCCAGGCATTCCCGCGGATCCGTCGCCTTCACCGCTTCGACGGTGGCGCCGCTCCGGGCCAGGATGCCGATCACGTCGGTCAGGTAGAATTCGCCCTGCTCGTTCTGGGGCACGACCTGGCCGAGGGCCGGCCACAGTGACTTGGCGTCGAAGCAGTAGACGCTCGTGCCGATCTCGTGGATGTCCCGCTGCGCCGGCGTGGCGTCCCGATGCTCGACGATACCGACGGGGCGACCGCCCTCGCGGATGACCCGACCATAGCCGGTGGCATCCGGCAGCTCGGCGGTGAGGAGCGTGGCCGCCGCGCCCGTCTTTCCGTGATGCTCGACGAGCGCACGGATCATGTCCTGCGACATGAGGGGCTGATCGCCCGGCAGGACGAGGATCGCGCCCTCGCCGCAGGCGCCCCGGGCCTGGAGCACCGCGTGTCCGGTACCGAGGCGCTCCTTCTGCTCGACGTAGGCGAGATCTTTCGCGTCTCCCACCGCAGCCCGAACCTCGGAGGCCCCGCGCCCGATGACGAGGACCACGCGCGCGCCGAGGGCGCGACTCAGCCGCACCGGATAGTCGATGAGCGGACGGCCGGACACGCGGTGGAGCGCCTTGGGCAGCTTGGAGCGCATGCGCTTCGAGTCGCCGGCCGCGAGGATGACCGTAGTGAGCGCACTCATGATCGCCAACTAGGTTAGCACGGCGCGTGCCAAGGGTCGGAGACAGGCGCCGGGGGCCGCAAGTAACGGGATGACGAGACCTTATCGCCCGCCGTCGACATGCCACGGGGCATGTGGAGGATCAGCGACGACGAAGATGAGACAGGACCCTGACAATTCTGTTGGGTAGAGGAGACGCGAGCTCTATCAGCTCGCCCGTGATGGGATGGAGAAACGACAGCCCGGCGGCGTGGAGCGCCACGCCCCCCAGGCCTCGTGCGAGCTCCTCGGGCAGCGCCTCCTCCGACCGGGCGCGGCGGCCTCCATAGGTCTCGTCACCGAGGAGCGGGTGTCCCATCGACGCCAGATGCACCCTGATCTGGTGCGTGCGCCCCGTCTCGAGCCGGCATTCGAGGAAGGTGAAGGCTCGGAGGCGCTCGAGCACGCGAAAGCGCGTGACGGCGCGCCGACCCGTCCCCGCCCGTGCCACCGCCATGCGTACTCTCGAGCGGGGATCGCGCGTGATGGGGGCGTCGATCACGCCTTCCTCCTTGCGGATCGCGCCGTGGGCCAGACAGAGATACCGTCGCGAGACGGTGCGTCGCTGGAGCTGCGCGGTGAGCGAGTCGTAGGCGCGAGGCGTCTTGGCCAGCGCGATCAGCCCCGAGGTGCCCTTGTCGAGCCGGTGGACGATGCCGGGCCGGCGCGGGCCGCCCACCCCCGCGATCCCCGGCGCATGGGCGAGCGCCGCGGCGGCGAGCGTGCCCGTGCGCGCCCCCGCGCCCGGATGAGTGACGATGCCGGCGGGCTTGTCCACCACGAGGACTTCGTCGTCCTCGAAGACGATGGTCAAGGGGATCGCCTCCGGGACCATATCCTCAGGCGGCGGGGGCGGAATCTCGGCCTCGACCCGCTCGCCGGGACGGAGTCGGCGTGAGGCCTTGAGGGCGGGCGCATCGTCGACGCGAATGCGGCCGGCATCCACCAGGGCCTTGATGCGGGTGCGCGAGAGGTCGGGCAGCCGCTCGGCGAGCCAGAGGTCGAGGCGCCGGCCCGCCTCGGCGCTTGCCACCGTGGCCGCCACGCGCCGGGCGGCCGCGCTCGTCATGCGCGCGGCGGCGAGGTCATCAGCATGCGCAGGGCCAGGAGGGCCACGCCCACGCTGATGGCCGAATCGGCGACATTGAAGGCGGGCCAGTGCCAGCCGCGCCAGTGGAAATCGAGGAAATCGACGACGGCGCCGAAGCGCGCCCTGTCGATGAGATTGCCGGCCGCGCCGCCGAAGATCAGCCCCATGGCGATCGCGGCCGGCGTCCCGCCGTCGGGGAGCAGCTTGACCGCGAGCGCCGCCAGCACTCCCAGGGCGCCCAGAGAGAGGACGGCCACCACCCAGCGCCACGTCGGCGGCACGGCCGAGAGCATGCCGAAGGCCAGCCCGGGATTCATGATGAGAGTCAAGGAGAAGAACCCATCGATGATCGGGACGGGGGCGCCGGAGGGCAGGCGGGTGAGGGCGAGCCACTTGACCACCTGGTCGAGGATCACGACGATCCCCGCCAGGGCCGCGACGAGCTTCATGCGCGCGCGCGCACCACCGGCAGGCAACGCCCGCAGAGCGCGGGATGAGCGGGATCGGCGCCCACGCCCTCGCTCCAGGTCCAGCAGCGCTCGCAACGCTTCCAGCCGAGCGCGGCGGCGGGGATGACCTCGAGGACGAGCCCGGGAATGTCCTGGCCCTCGTAGCGGGTCCCGCCCTCCGCGAGCGGGGCGGCGCCGAAGCGCACGGCCGAGACGTTGAAGAGGGTGGCGAGGAGGCCGTCGCCCTTGGCCTCGAGGAGCGGCCGCCACTCCTCCTCCGGGGCGGAGACGAAGAAGACCACCGCGTCCACCGCCTTGCCGATGCGTCCCTGCTGGCGCGCGGCCTCCAGGGCGCGGGAGACCTCGCCGCGGACCTCGAGCAGGCGCTCCCACTCCCCGCGCAGCCGCTCGTTGATCCACTCGCCGCGCTCCTCGGGAAAGGTGACCAGGTGCACGCTCTCGGGCTTGCCGCGGCCCGGGATGTGTGACCAGACCTCGTCGGCGGTGAAGCTCAGGATGGGCGCGAGGAATCGCGCGAGGGCCGTGAGGACCTCGAAGCACACCGTCTGGGCAGCGCGCCGCTTCGGATCATCGGGGGCGGACACGTAGAGCCGGTCCTTGATGATGTCGAGATAGAGGGCGGACAGGTCCACCGCGCAGAAATTGTGCGTGGCGTGGAAGACCACGTGGAACTGGTACTCCTCGTAGGCCCGGCGCGCGCGCGCGATGAGCTCGGCCAGTCGCAGGAGAGCCCAGCGATCGAGCTCCTCCATGCGGTCATAGGCGACCCGGTCGCGCTCGGGGTCGAAATCGGCGAGGGTGCCGAGGAGGAACCGGCACGTGTTCCGGATGCGCCGGTAGGCATCGGCGAGCCGGTTGAGGATCTCGTCGGAGAGCCGGACGTCCTCGGTGTAGTCCTCGGCCGCGACCCAGAGGCGCAGCACATCGGCCCCGAACCTCGGCATGAGCTCGTCGGGTGCGGTGTTGTTGGACTGGGACTTGGACATCTTGCGGCCATCACCGTCCACCAAGAATCCATGCGTGATCACGGAGCCGTAGGGCGCGCGGTCGCGGGTGCCCATCGCCTCGAGCAACGAGGAATGGAACCACCCGCGGTGCTGGTCCGAGCCCTCGAGATACATCTCGGCCGGCCACCTGAGCTCCGGTCGCTTTTCGAGGACGGCGGCATGACTGCAGCCCGAGTCGAACCAGACGTCGAGGATGTCGCTCTCCTTGCGAAACTCATTGCTGCCGCACCTGGGACAGGACGCTCCCGGAGGCAGGAGCTCCTTGGCGTCTCTCGAGTACCATTCGTCGGCGCCCGTGCCCGCTTCCATGATCCCGGCCACGTGCTCCACCACGCCCTGGTCGAGCAGCAGAGTCTCGCAGCCCGCGCAGTAGAAGGCGACGATGGGCACACCCCACACCCGCTGACGCGAGATCACCCACTCCGGCCGATGCGAGACCATGTTGTAGATGCGCTCCTGGCCCCACTCGGGGATCCAGCGCACATCGTTCCGGATGACCTCGAGCGCGCGCTGACGGAGCGAGGGCTTGTGCTGCGTGACGAGGTCCAGCGCGATGAACCATTGCTCGGTGGCCCGGAACAACGTCGGATTCTTGCAGCGCCAGCAATGGGGATAGGTGTGCACGAGCGGCACCTGGGTCACGAGGGCGCCCTCGGCGCGGAGGCGTTCGATGATCTTCGGGTTGGCCTCCCACACCGTCATGCCCGCGAAGCCCGTCACCTCGGGCAGGAAGCGCCCATCGTCGTCCACGGGGTTG
>Ga0070708_100004402_pt1 | contig 11064 bp, 11 predicted proteins | sample KBSK5503metaG_FD_65469 | JGI IMG/M metagenome (GOLD analysis project Ga0070708, IMG submission 65469) | Corn, switchgrass and miscanthus rhizosphere microbial communities from Kellogg Biological Station, Michigan, USA - KBS K5-50-3 metaG | ecosystem: Host-associated > Plants > Roots >...
GTCGGCCGGATCGGGGGTCAGGCCGGGTCCCAGGCCCCGACATTACGCCCGAGCCACCGCGAAACCACTGAAGCAAGGCGTGTGTCGGAGCTTCTCTCATCATCCCTGCCGATCTGTGCGCCCGCCCGGTCACGTATAGGCCGCCACCCCGCCCCCGATCAGGGTCGTCGGTAACGGGCTCTAGTGTGAGCTCGTGGCACAGCTCATGACATTCGAGTTCGCAGCGCCGCTGTGGCGGTATCCGGGAGACGGTGGCTGGTATTTCGTGTCGCTGCCGATCCAGGTCAGCGCAGATATCACCGATATCGCCACCGGGCTGCGGCGTGGCTTCGGCTCGGTGCGCGTCGCCGCCACGGTCGGCTGCTCGTCCTGGCAGACCTCGATCTTCCCGGACAGCAAGACCGGAACATACATGCTCCCGGTGAAGAAGGCCGTCCGCGCGGCTGAGCGCCTGGAGGCCGGAGACGACGTCCGTGCCCGGCTGGAGCTCGTGGATCTGTAGTGAGATTACGGCGCGTCATCTGATGTGTTCTGCAATAAAAGTCGGAACGATCCGTCCGTATAGCGGGTGTGAAGGTGCGTTCGTCACCGGGGACGGCCGGCCTGGCGACTCCTATACTCGGCATTATCCCGGTTGGCAGGAGGCCAGGTGCGCCGCGATGCTCCCCGCCGTGCTGCCTCGTCCCGCGTCGTCGCCGGCGCCGCGGTGGCCGTGGTCGCGACTGTGGTCACCGCCGCGGTGATATGGGGGATCAGCGCCGGGGCGCCAGGCCGGCGCGCCATGCCCCCGGCCAGCTACTACCTTTCCCTGGGCGACTCGCTGTCCCAGGGAGTCCAGCCGGACTCGGCGGGTGCCAGTGTCCCGACCCGGCAGGGATACGCTGACCTGCTCCACGCGGAGCTGCGCCGCGGCGATCCTGGCCTCCGCCTGGTCAAACTCGGCTGCTCGGGCGAGACCACCCACACGATGAGCAGCGGCGGGATCTGCTCTTATCCGGCCGGGTCGCAGCTCGCCGCGGCGGCCGGCTTCCTGCGTGCGCACCGCGGCCGGGTCTCGCTGATCACCATCGACATCGGCGCCAACGATCCCGACTCCTGCGTGACCCGGTCGAGCTTCGGCGGGGCCGCCGCCTGCATCGCGACGAGCTTCCAGGACACGCTGGTCAACCTCAGGAAGATCATGACGACGCTCCGCGCCGCGGGCGGCGCCAGGGTCCGCATCATAGGCATGAGCTACTACGTTCCCATGCTCGCGCAGTGGCGCCACGGCCTGCTGGGCGAGGCCCTCGCACGGGTCAGCGAGGCGGTGGTGGTCGGCTACAACCGCCTGCTGACAGGCGTCTACCAGGCCTTCGGCGCCCGGGTCGCCGACGTGTTCGGCGCCTTTCACAGCGCTGACTTCTCCGGCCAGGTGACCATGCGAGGGATCGGCTCGGTCCCCCACAACGTGGCGGCGATCTGTCAGCTGACCTGGGAGTGCGCGTCGGGTCCGCGCGGTCCGAACGAGCACGCGACCGCGGACGGCTACGGCGTGATCGCCCAGGCGTTCCGGCGCGCCGACCTCGGCTAAGCCGCCGCGCCGCGCGTCGCATCAGTCCGCGCTACCCACAGTCCTGCCCCGTTTGTCCGCTTTCGCGCCACGGGCGCGGCCCGGCAGGTCAGCCGGCGATCTCCTCGGCCACGGTCAGCCAGCGGTCCTCCAGGTCGGCCTTCTGCTCCTGGACGGCCCGCAGCTGGGCGCCGAGCTCGATCAGCCTGGCGTAGTCGCTGGCGTGCTCGGCTAGCGCCGCGGTCAGCTCCGCCTCCTGCCCTGACACCCGGTCGAGCTGGCGTTCCAGCCGGTCGAGCTCCTTCCTGGCGGCCCGCTGCCGCGCCGCGGCCGAGGCCGGCGAGCCCGGCGCGTAGGCCGGCCGGGCCGGGTGACTGCGCTGGCGGTCGATGCGGTCCAGGTACTCCTCGACCCCGCCAGGCAGATACGGCAGCGCCCCGTCGATCAGCGCCACCACGTGGTCGGTGACCCGCTCCAGGAAGTACCGGTCGTGGCTGACCACGACCAGCGAGCCCGGCCAGCCGTCCAGCAGGTCCTCGAGCTCGGTGAGCGTGTCGATGTCCAGGTCGTTGGTCGGCTCGTCGAGCAGCAGCACGTTCGGCTCGTCGAGCAGCACCATCATCAGCTGCAGCCGCCTGCGCTCGCCGCCGGACAGCTCGGCCACGGGGACCCGCTGCCGCTCGCCGCGCAGGCCGAGCCGGTCGAGCAGCCGGCCCACGGCGATCTCGCGGTCGCCGATCCGGACCGAGCGGCGCACCTGCTCAGCGGCCTCGAGTGCGCGCAACCCCGGGTCGATCGAGGGCGGCTCCTGGGTCAGACAGCCGATCCGGACGGTCTTGCCGCGCACCACCCGCGCGTCGACCGTGATCGCGTCCGACCCTGTGGCGTTATGGCTATTGGTCCTGGGCAGGTCTCCCGCGAGCAGCCGGAGCAGCGTGGTCTTGCCGCTGCCGTTCACGCCCACGACGCCAACGCGCTCGCCGGGCCCGAGCCGCCAGGTCACGTCGTCCAGCAGCGCCCGCTCCCCGGCCCGCACGGTCGCGTCCTCGACCTCGATGACGATCTTGCCGAGCCGGGCGGTGGCCAGCCGGGACAGCTCCACGCTGTCGCGCGGCGCGGGCTCGCTCTCGATCAGCGCGGTGGCGGCCTCGATCCGGAACTTCGGCTTGCTGGTCCTGGCCGGCGGCCCGCGGCGGAGCCAGGCCAGCTCCTTGCGCAGCAGGTTGCGGCGGCGCTGGCCGGCGGCGTCGGCGATCCTGGCCCGCTCGGCCCTGGCCAGCACGTAGGCCGAGTAGCCGCCCTCGTAGGAGTGCACGCGCCCGTCGGCGACCTCCCAGGTCCGCTCGGTCACCGCGTCGAGGAACCAGCGGTCGTGAGTCACCACCACGAACGCCCGGCCATGATCGCGCAGGTAGCCGGCCAGCCAGCGGATGGCCTCGATGTCGAGATGGTTGGTCGGCTCGTCGAGGAGCAGCAGGTCGTGGTCGCTGCGCAGCAGCGCGGCCAGCGCGACCCGGCGGCGCTCGCCCCCGGACATGCGCTCCGCCCGGGCGCTGCGGTCCATCCCGGACAGCAGCGCGGCGATGACCGAGCGGCCGCGGAGGTCGGCCGCCCATTCGTGCTCGGGCAGCGAGCCGAACACGAGCTCCCGCACCTGGCCGGTCAGGTCCTCAGCCTGGGGAAGGTAGCCGAGCCGCAGGCCGCGGGCGCGGGTGGCGCGGCCTGAGTCCAGCTCGGCCCGGCCGGCGAGCGCCTCGACCAGCGTCGTCTTGCCCGCGCCGTTGCGGCCGACGACGCCGATCCGGTCGCCGGCGGCCACCCCGAGCGACACCCCGTCAAGCAGCAGACGCGGCCCGTAGGCCTTCGTGGCGGTCTCGAGCGTGACCAGCGGGGTTGGCGCCGGGGTGCTCACGCTCACCGGCGCTCGGCGGGGATCACGGCGGCGCCGGCGGCCGGGCCCTTGACCTGAGCCACCGCCCGGCAGACGCCGGCGCCGGTCAGCGCCACGGCGAGCTCGCGGGCGCGCCTGGCGTCGGCGGCCAGGAATGCACAGGTAGGGCCTGAGCCGGAGACCATCGCGCCCAGCGCACCGTGCTCCCGCCCCGCGTTCAGCGCGCGGCGCAGATCCGGGCGCAGGGACACGGCCGCGGGCTGCAGGTCGTTGCTCAGCAGCGGGCCGACCGCGGCCGGGTCGCCCGAGCGCAGCGCGGCCATCAGCTCCGTGCTCAGCCGCGGCTGGTACGCCTCCTCGGCGGGGCCGGCCTGCCCCGTGCTGTCCCGGCGGTCCGCGGCCGCGCGTGCCGCGCGGAGCCGGTCGCAGGTCGCGTAGACCTCCGGGGTGGACAGCCCGCCGGACGCGAACGCGAGCACCCAGTGGTAGGTGCCGGCGGCCAGCGCCGCGGTGAGCTGCTCGCCGCGGCCCTGGCCGATGGCGGTCCCGCCGAGCAGCGCGAACGGGACGTCGCTGCCCACGCTCGCGGCGACCTCCCTCAGCTCCGGCTGGGTGAGCCCGGCCCCCCACAGCTCGTTGCAGGCCACCAGTGTGGCCGCCGCGTCGGCGCTGCCGCCGGCGAGGCCGGCCGCCACCGGGATCCGCTTGCGGATCTCGATCCGGACCGCGGACTTGCCGCGGCGCCTCATGCTCGCGGTCGCGAGGGCTCGCGCCGCACGGGCGGCGAGGTTGGCCCGGCCGGAGGGGACGGATGCCGCGTCCTCTCCGGTCACCACCACGCTGGTCCGCTCGGCCGGCCGCACCGTCACCTCGTCGAACAGCGACACGGCGTGGAACACGGTCACCAGGTCGTGATAGCCGTCCCCACGCGGCGGTCCCACGGCGAGCTGCAGATTCACCTTCGCGGGAACCCGGGCGGTCACAGTGGTCACGGTTAGTCGATCGTACGCGGTGCCCGGCATCACCGGCATCCACCTTCAGGATCAGGCCATAACGGAGAGGATGGGCCCGATCTACGACCGTTCCCGGGAGCGCCTCGGCACCAGCGACGCGATGGTGATCCGGGTCGGGCGCCGCCTGATCGCCGCCGCGCGGGCGCTCGCGGACGAGGGCACGGTCCCGCCGGGGGTGGACAAGCCTGACGTCTACCGGCAGCGGTCCGGCGGGGTGATCCTCGATGCGGACGCCGACTGGGTCGAGGCCACGAGGGAGCTGCGGCGGGCGTACACCAGCCATTCCGGACTCGACCTCGCCGTCATGGGCGGTTTCGTCTGAGCTGCCTTTCCGGGAGCCTGCCGATCGGGACCGGGTTCCAGCCTAACCCCAGCCAATTCCCAGCCTTCTTCCAGCCTCGGCGGCTCTGCTGAAGCGGTGGCCAGACCGGAGGAAACTGCGCCGGCAGGCGATCGTCTGACGGCGCGACGCGGCGGACCGGAGGCGATGCGCGGCGGCCGGCCCGGGCCGCGCGTCCTCGTGGTCGACGACGAGGACAGCATCACCGACCTCGTAGCGACGGCGCTGCGCTACGAGGGGTTCCAGGTCGAGGTCGCAGCGAGCGGCCGCGGCGCGCTCACCGCGACGACGTCATTCCGCCCGCACCTGGTCGTGCTCGACATCATGCTGCCCGACCTCGACGGCTTCGAGGTGCAGCGCCGGCTCGCAGCCGACCGGCTGCGAGTGCCGATCCTCTTTCTGACGGCGCGCGACGAGACCGATGACAAGGTGCGCGGCCTGACGATGGGCGCCGACGACTATGTGACCAAGCCGTTCAGCCTCGAGGAGCTGGTCGCCAGGGTGCACGCGGTGCTGCGGCGGGGCGGGCAGGCCGAGCAGCCGGGACGGCTGGAGTTTGCCGACCTCGAGATGGACGAGGACACACACGAGGTCTGGCGCGGCGGCGAGCCGGTCGAGCTCTCGCCGACGGAGTTCAACCTGCTCCGCTACCTGCTCTTGAACGCCCGCCGGGTGGTGTCGAAGGCCCAGATCGTCGACCACGTCTGGCGCTACGACTTCGGCGGCGACCCCCGGATCGTGGAGAACTACATCAGTTACCTGCGCAAGAAGGTCGACTTCAAGGAGCCGCCGCTGATCCACACGGTACGCGGCGTCGGCTACAGCCTGCGCCTGCGGAGGTAAGCCGTGCCGCTGCGCATTCTTATCGTCACGGTCGGCCTTTTCCTCGCCGGGCTTTGCGCGGTCACCTTCACCACCTACCAGCTCCTCGGCTCGTCCCTCGTCGGCCGCCTCGACGACCAGCTCAAAGCGGCCGCGGGACCGGTGGCGGAAGCGCTGACGCGCACCGCGCCCCCGCGCCATCCGGGTGCGCACGGCTTGTTCCTTCCCGAGGGCAGCTACGCCGCCCTCCTCGACGAGCACGGCCGGGTGCGGCGCGAGGCCCGGTTCGCCTTCGGCGAAGACGCGCCGCGGCCCAAGATCCGCGGCGAGCTGATCCGCTCGCAGCCCTTGGACAGGGAGCCGACGCTGGCCACGGTGTCAGCCGAGAGCGGGGGAGCCGAGTATCGCCTGATCGCCAAGCCACTCGGCACGCAGGGGACGGTCGTCGTCGCGCTCCCGCTCACCGAAGTGAACGCGACGAAGCGCCTGCTGCTGCTGATCGGGGGCGCCGTCAGCGGACTCGTGCTCGTCGCGATCGGCCTCGCCGCCTACTGGCTCACGCGGCGCGAGCTCAGACCGCTTGAGCGGATGGCGGAGAAGTCACGCGCGATCGCCGCCGGCGACCTCTCGCACCGCCTCCAGCCAGACGACCCGCGTACCGAGGTCGGCCAGCTCGGCGCCGCGCTGAACGCCATGCTGGCCGAGATCGAGCGCGCCTTCGCCGAGCGGCTCGCCGCCGAGGAACGGCTGCGCCGGTTTGTCGCCGACGCCTCGCACGAGCTGAGGACCCCGGTGACCTCGATCCGCGGCTACGCCGAGCTGTTCCGCCGCGGTGCCAGCGACCGGCCCGCCGACCTCGCCAACGTGATGCGGCGGATCGAGCATGAGGGGGGGCGGATGGGCGAGCTGGTCGAGGAGCTCCTCCTCCTCGCCCGGCTCGACCAGGGCCCTCCGCTCGAACGTCAGCCGGTCGACCTGTCCGCGGTGGTCGATGCCGCCGCCGACGCAGCGCGCGCGGCCGATCCGGACCGGCCGGTCGAGGTCGAATCGCAGCACGCCCTCGTTGTTCTCGGCGCCGAATCGCGCCTGCGCCAGGTCGTCGACAACCTGCTCACCAACGCCCGCGTGCACACCCCGGCCGGGACACCGATCCACGTCCGGGCGGCGGGCGAGGACCAGGAGGTTGTGGTCGAAGTCAGCGACGCGGGGCCCGGCGTACCAGCCGAGGAGGTGGACAGGATCTTCGAGCGCTTTTACCGCACCGATCGTTCGCGGACGCGAAGCCAGGGCGGTGTGGGGCTCGGCCTGGCGATCGTCCGCGCGGTGGTCGAGGCCCACGGAGGGGCCGTCGGTTACCGGGCGCGGCCAGGCGGCGGCTCCGTCTTCCGCGTCGTGCTTCCGTCGGCCACCGCCGCGGACTCCCGGGACGCTTAGCCCGAGCCGACGGGTCATTCAGGGCCGCGTCCCAGCTCGCTCCCGGCCTTTTTCCAGGCAGGGACCGCAGATTCCCGAGACGACAGCTCGGGAAGGAGTGATCGACCGATGAACACGCGTCCGCGAAGGCGCCGACGGCGATTCGTGACCGCAGCCGCTACGCTGCTCTGCTCCCTCGTCCTGGTGGCAGCCTGCGGCTCGTCGAGCCACGGGACGGGGGGCGCCGCCGGCCGGCAGCAGGCGCTCGACTTCGCGCAGTGCATGCGGGATAACGGTGTGCCCGACTTCCCCGACCCGGACGCCAGCGGGCAGTTCCGCGGCCTCGGCCACGAGCAGCAGAACAACCCGAAGTTCCAGGCCGCGCAGGAGGCGTGCCGCGCTCTGGCCCCCGGTGGCGAGCACGAAAACCTCGGAGACCCAGCCTTCGTGAAGGCTATGCGTCAGTTCTCGAAGTGCATGCGGAACAACGGTCTTCCTGACTTTCCCGACCCGGACGCCAGCGGCCGGCTGCGCGGCCCCGGCCATGAGCAGCAAAGCAACCCCAGGTACCGTGCCGCGTTCGAGGCCTGCCGCCAGAAGCTGCCAGGCGGAGGCGAGCATCGATGAGGCGCACGCTCCTGGTCACGTGGGCCGGGCTGCTCCTCGGCGGGGCGGTCGCCGGATTCGCGCTGGCCCGGGGATCGGGCGGCAGCGCGTCGGCGGTGAATCCCGGGCTGCCTCCCGCCACGGCGGAAGTCACGCGGACCACGCTGGTGGAAACCACGACGGTGCCTGGCACGCTCGGCTATGGCGACCCGGTGCCAGTCAGCACGCCCGAGAAGGGGACAATCACCTGGATCGCGCCGGCCGGCTCAGCGGTGAAACAGGGCGAGCCTTTGTTCAAGGTCGACGAGCGGCCGGTCGTCGCGCTCTACGGATCGCTGCCGCTGTACCGGACGCTGCAGGACGGCACGAAGGGTGCCGACGTCCTGCAGCTCGAACGGAACCTCGCCGAGCTGGGCTACACCGGATTGACCGTCGATGACACCTACACCCTGGCCACCGCCGATGCCGTCTTCACCTGGCAAGCTCGCCTCGGCCTGCCTGTGACGGGAACCGTCGAGCCGGGCCAGGTGGTGTTCACGCGAGGGGCGGTGAGGATCGCCGCGGACACGGCCCGGGTCGGTGACTCCGTCGGAGGCGAGACGGGCGGAGGTGGTGCCCCGGTCCTCAGCTACACCGACACGAGCAGGCGAGTCGCCGTCCAGCTTGGGATAGCCGGCTGGGCTCTCGCCGTCAGAGGCCGCACGGTGACGGTCACAATTCCTGGCCGGGGGACGGTGCAAGGAAAGATCGCCCAGGTCGGCACCGTCGCCACTGCTCTGGGCACCTCTCCGGACGGCACGACCACCAACGGGGGGACCAGCCCAGGTGCGGGCCCGAGCCCGGCGGCCTCTGACGCGCGCATCGAGGTGACCGTGACGATCGCCGACCAGAGGGCCCTCGGCCCGCTGGACGCCGCTCCCGTGGACGTCGACTTCGTCAGCGATCAGCGCGAAGACGTGCTGGCGGTACCGGTCGCCGCGCTGCTCGCGCTGCCCGAAGGCGGCTTCGGCGTCCAGGTCGTCGCCGGGGACGCCACGCGCATCGTCCCGGTGACGACCGGGATGTTCGCCGCCGGCATGGTCGAGATCACGGGCAAGGGCATCGCCGAGGGCGTGCGGATAGGGGTCCCGAAGTGACCGGCCCGGCCGAGGCGATCGTGACGCTGCGCGGGGTCGGCCGCGACTACCCCGGCGGGGTCGCCGCGCTCCGCGACATCGATCTGGAGATCGGCCGCGGTGAGCTGGTGGCCATCGTCGGGCCGTCGGGATCGGGCAAGACGACGATGCTCAACGTGATGGGCACGCTCGACCGGCCGGGCGCCGGGCAGGTTGTCCTCGACGGGTTCGACGTCGCCGACCTGTCCGATCGTGAGCTGTCGGCGCTGCGGGCGACGCGGATCGGATTCGTCTTCCAGCTCTTCCACCTCGCGCCGGGCGTGCCAGCCCTGGACAACGTCGCCGACGGCCTGCTCTATACCGGTGTCCGCCTGCGCGAACGCCGGGAACGCGCCGAAGCGGCGTTGCGGCGGGTCGGGCTCGGCCGCCGACTGACCCACCGCCCGCACGAGCTGTCCGGTGGCGAGAAGCAGCGCACCGCGATTGCGCGGGCAGTCGTGTGTGAGCCCGCGCTGCTGCTCGCGGACGAGCCGACCGGCGCCCTGGACAGCCAGTCCGGCGAGGACGTGATGCGGCTGCTGCTCGACCTCAACAAGATCGGTACGACCATCGTCGTGATCACCCACGAACAGGTGGTCGCATCGCACCTGCCCCGCCAGGTGTCGATGCTGGACGGCCAGGTCGTACGCGACCGGACGGCGGTGGCGACGTGACAACAACACCGCGAGCCCGGCGGCTGAGTTCTCCCGACGTGCTGCGGCTGGCAGCGTACGGGCTGCGAGCCCGGCCACCGGGGGTAGTCCTCTCCGCGCTGGGAATCGCGATCGGGATCGCAGCGATGGTCGCGGTTGTCGGGACCTCCACCTCCAGCCGCGCCACGCTGGACCGGCAGCTGGCTGCGCTCGGGACGAACCTGCTCACCGTGGCGCCGGGCCAGACGCTGTTCGGCGAGAAGGCCACGCTGCCGGACCAGTCGGTGGCAATGATCGGCCGGATCGGCCAGGTCGAGTCGGTCACCGCGATCGGGCAGCTCCCCGACGCGAACGTGTACCGCACCAACAAGATCCCGGCCCCTCAGTCCGGCGGGATCGGCACCTACGCGGTCCGCACCGACCTGCTCGGCACGGTGGGCGCCACCCTGCGTTCCGGAACCTGGCTCAACGGCGCGACCGCACGCTACCCGGCCGTCGTGCTCGGGGCCACGACGGCCGAGATCCTGGGTATCGGTGCCGTCAACAGGGACATGCAGATCTGGCTCGGCGCGCGGTGGTTCACGGTCATCGGCATCCTGAACCCGGTTCCGCTCGCGCCCGAACTCGATCTTGGCGCGTTTATCGGGTGGCCGGACGGACGGCGCTACCTGGGCGTCGACGCCGCCATCACCACCGTGTACACCAGGACCGATCCTGACGCCGTCGAGTCCGTTCGCGACCTGCTCGCCAGGACCGCGAATCCGGCGCAACCCAACGAGGTCGACGTGTCCCGCCCCTCAGATGCGCTCGCCGCCCAGGCCGCGGTCGATAAGACCTTCACCGGCCTGCTGCTCGGGCTCGGCGCCGTCGCGCTGCTCGTCGGCGGCATCGGCGTCGCCAACACGATGGTGATCTCTGTGCTCGAGCGCCGCGCCGAAATCGGGCTGCGCCGCTCACTCGGCGCCACCCGGGAACACATCCGCACCCAGTTCCTCACCGAATCGCTGCTGCTGTCCGTCCTCGGCGGCGGCGCAGGGATATTGCTCGGATCGGCCGTGACGGCGGTGTACGCCACCCTGCAGAACTGGCCTACCGTGGTCCCCAGCTGGGTTGTGGCAGGGGGCATCACGGCAGCGCTGATCATCGGCGGAGTGGCCGGCCTCTACCCGGCCATTCGTGCCGCCAGGGTCGCCCCCACCGAGGCGCTCGCTGCGATCTGACCGTGTGCGGACGGCCCGTCCGGACGCGGCGTCGTTATGTATGGATAGATCCGTGAAGCGGAGTCAGGACCGCGAGGAGCGTGCCTGCGGTCGGCCGGCGATCGCGATCCGCGCGAAATCGGCCACGCCGAGTGACTCGCCGCGCAGCGCGGGATCGACCGAGGCCTTCCTGAGCACCTGCTCCGCGGCCGCGGCCGAGCCCGCCCACGGGGCTAGCGCGGCGCGCAGTGTCTTGCGCCGCTGCGCGAACGCGGCGTCCACAACCGCGAAGACCTCCTCCCGGGCCGCCCCCGGCGGCGGCTCCCGCCTGGTGAAGGCCACGAGGGCGGAGTCGACCCTCGGCACCGGCCAGAACACCGTCCGCGGCACCGGTCCCGCCCGCCGGACCTCGGCGAACCAGGCC
>Ga0070708_100004403_pt1 | contig 11064 bp, 11 predicted proteins | sample KBSK5503metaG_FD_65469 | JGI IMG/M metagenome (GOLD analysis project Ga0070708, IMG submission 65469) | Corn, switchgrass and miscanthus rhizosphere microbial communities from Kellogg Biological Station, Michigan, USA - KBS K5-50-3 metaG | ecosystem: Host-associated > Plants > Roots >...
TTCCGCCATGCGACGCCGAGGATGTGCGCCGTCATCGCCTCGCGCGCGGGCTCGAGCAGCAACTCGCCCGTCCCGGCGGTCGCGCCGCCCCCGACCACGATGACCTCGGGGTCGAAGATATTCACGATGTTGGCGAGCCCGATCCCAAGTAGGCGTCCGATCGAAGCGACGACATCGCGGGAAAAAGCATCCCCGCCGACCGCCGCCTCCCCGACGAGCTCGCCCGTGATCGTTTCGACGTTGCCGCCGGCCATCCCGAGCAGGTCGGCGCCGGCTCCGCCCTCGACGCGTTCGCGAGCGAGACGTCCGATCGCGTTCCCCGATGCAACGGCTTCCCAGCATCCTCGGTTCCCGCACCCGCAGACCGGCCCATCGGGATCGATCACCATGTGACCCAGCTCGGCGCCGACGCCGTAGTGCCCGCGGTAGATGTGCCGCCCGATGATGATCCCGCCGCCGATCCCCGTCCCGACCGTGACCATGACCTGATCGCCGGCGCCCCGCCCGGCGCCGTAGACGGCTTCGGCCAAAGCCGCGACGTTCGCGTCGTTGTCAACGATCGCCGGGAGCCCGAGCTCACTTTCGAGCGTCTTGCCGACCGGCACGTCGCGGTACGCGAGGTTCGGGGCTCCGAGGATCACTCCAGCCGTGGAGTCGACGAGTCCCGCCGCGCCGACCCCGATCGCTGCGACGTCGGGAACCGCGGCGGAGAGCTCGCGCGCAACGGCGACCATGTCGGCGACGATCTGCTCGGGGTGATCGGCGGCCGTCGCCACCTGCGTTCGCCGGACGATCGTGCCTTCGCCGTCGACAACGCCTCCGGCGATCTTCGTCCCCCCGACGTCGAGGCCGATCGTGGGCCTGCCGCTGCCCTCCGCTTCGAGACGGTCGACGTCGCGAGCCACGGGTGCGCGTCTAGCGGACGGTGATCCGCTGCAAGGACTGCGCCTGATCCCACCGCTCGCCGGTTTGCTCGACGAGCGCACGGAAGGCGAGGAAGAGCTCGTGTCCCGCGGCGGTTAGGTGCTCCATCACCTCGGGTCGGGTGTTACGCATCGTGAAGAAGAAGAGCCCGAACGGACACATGAGACAGTCGGGCGACATGCCGGGCGTGAACGAAGAGGCCGGGGGCGGCGGCTCGGACTCGGGCTTGGCCTTCGCGCGAGGCGCCCGAGGCGGACGCCGCGTTCCCGTCCCGCCGGTCGCCTTCTTCTTCGCTGGCATCAAGCTCCCCCCTTGGCGGTACCGGCGGCCGGTGCCTCGCGTCGCGCGAATGAGATATTGAGCCGCCCATCCTCGAACTTCGCGTCGCTGATGTCGAGTCGGCTCAGGATGCTCGGGAGCATCAGCGCTCGCCGGTACGGCCCGACCTTCACATGGATGTCGTCACCCTTGCGGAGCAGATCCAGCTCGGCCTTGGCCGTGAACGGGAGCCGCAGCGACAGCACGTAACCGGTGCCGCTCTTCTTCACCTGCACCGGCTCGTCCTTGTAGAGGATGTCCGTCGGATCGTGCCCGGCGTAGAGATCCTTGCCAAGCTTGTCGAGCAGCTTCACGCCGATCATCTCGCGGTCGTACAGCGGTACGGTCAGGATGGGGATGGGCGAGAAGGAATCTCGGATCGTCTCGAGGTGCTCACTCTGAACCGCCTTCCATTTCTTGAAGTACGGGTCGCTCACCTCTTCGGGGAGGAGCCGGTTGCAGATCGCCGCGTCGACTCGATACCCGAAGAGGTTGAGATAGGTGTAGGTGCGGCGCGCTTCGGCGATGACCATCTTCTCGGCGTTCATAACGAGGCGAACCGTCGACGCCGTCTGGTCGGTCAGCAGCCCGCGCACGTCCTCGAGCGTGTGATGCATCCGCTCGATCGCTTTGAATACCTGCTCGTTCGCGATCAGGGGACCGATTACGCGATTGAACACCGGGCGCACGACCTTGGCGACCTTGCGCTCGATCGGGAAGATGCGTTCGAAGTACCAGTTCAGCACGTCGGGGAGGCTCAGCAGGCGGAGAGTTTCGGCCGTGGGAGCGCAGTCGACGACGAGCAGATCGTAGGAGCCATCCTCGGATGCGCGCTTCACGTCGGTGAGCGAGAAGAGCTCGTCGAGGCCGGGGATAACCGACAGCTCCTCGGCGTTGATCGCGTCGACGCCGCCCCACTCCATGATCCCGAGCACGTAATCCTGGATCTCGCGCCAGCCTTCTTCCAGACGTGCCTGCGAGTCGATCTGCTGACCCCAGAGGTTCTTGTCGACCAGGGTCGGATCGCCGCCCAGCGCCACGTCGAAAGCATCGGCGAGCGAGTGGGCCGGATCGGTCGACATCACGAGCGTTTTCACGCCGGCTTTCGCCGCGCGAACGGCGGTCGCCGCGGCGACGGTCGTCTTCCCGACGCCACCTTTTCCCGTGAAGATGAGGATGCGCATGAGGGTCTCCGAGCATACCGGCCGGGTTTAGGGCCAACAACAGGGCTGCGTGCCGGTTTGACCTGCGGGGTTGTGCCTCTACAGGCTTAGGGAAGGAGGTGGGAGACGATGCTCGACGCGTTCACTTGGTACAAGCAGGCAGCGCTCAAATGGCAGGGGAAGAACCTCACCGTTCATATCGATCCGTGGGGGGTTCCCGAGGGGGAGCCGAAGGCCGATCTGATCCTGATCACGCACGCGCACTTCGATCACTACTCGCAAGAAGACATCGATCGCGTCACGAAGGAAGAAGGAACCATCTTCGTCGCGCCCCACGACGTCGCGGCCGAATGCCTCACCACGGGCGACATCCGCGCGATCAAGCCCGGTGAGACGCTCGAGGCGGCGGGCCTGCAGATCCACGCGGTTCCCGCCTACAACGCCCGCCCCGAGCGGCTCGAGATGCACCCGCGCGACAACAACTGGGTGGGATATGTCCTCGATCTCGGAGAGAACCGCTACTACTTCGCTGGCGACACCGACCACATCCCCGAGATGGCCGACATCGGAACGGACGTGGCGTTCGTTCCCGCGGGGGGCACCTACACGATGGACGTCCAGGAAGCAGCCGGGGCCATCAAAGAGATCCGGCCGAAGCTCGCGGTCCCCTACCATTTCGGGTTCGTCGTCGGGCCCCGCTCGACCGGAGACGAGTTCGTCAAGGCGATCGCGCCCATCGAGGGCCGGGTCCTCGAGCCCGTGAATCCATTCGAGCAACCGTAAGGGGATAATTCGGCAGCCTCGGTAGTTCTGCGGCCCGTTGGGTGATGCAAACTACCTAGGACGGGTCGGCGCGCGGTCCCAAGGGTCGGGACACTCGTCTGATGCAGTGCACGCTGCCCCACTGTCAGTATTCACCCGCCTCGGAGGAGACTCCTGAGGCGAGCGAGGCGAAGATCCGCGGCGCCAAAGTTGGTCGCCTGAAGTCGCGGGGAGCCAATGGCGAAACCGGCGCTCTTGAAACCGTTCTAGGACCTGAAGGTTGGGTCCGGGGGAACGGGGCGAGCGCGTCGGACCTCTGAGCCACGCGCGCACCTCCTTCCCCACTGAATAGAGCGCCCCGCACGGTTGCAGCCGTACGGGGCGAAGGCTGAGAGGCGGAGTGGCAACCCCGATCTCCTTTGCCGTCTTCGATCGTAGGAGGACAAAGGGGCTCAGGCAAGGCCTTCCGCTCCTCAATGTGAGGGGACGAGGAGGAGGTGAGAGCCCGCTAGACCGCGTTTAGGGGTGACGCCGTTCGGCGGGCACCACGTCTCTGCAACACCGCAACAACTCGAAGCATCCGTGTAACTCGAGTCCATAAGGAGGGCTCAATGCGTCGCATCAAGCACAAGAAGCTGGCGGTCCTCGTCAGCGCCGTCGCGATCATCGCGCTCGCGAGCGCGGCGTTCGCGTACTTCACGAACAGCGGCACGGGCGCAGGTTCCGCCGGTGTCGGCACCTCGTCCACGATCGAGCTCAGCAGCTCGCTCGTCGGCACGCTCTACCCGGACGGCCCGGACGTCGACGTCACCGTCAACATCCACAACCCCGGCGCTGGTTCGCAGTACGTGGGCACGATCTCCGGCGTCGTGAACACCAACGACAACGGCACGGTCACCACCGCGGACGACTGCCTCGGCTCCTGGTTCGAGGTGGACGACGTCGTCTACAACGGCACGCTCACGGCCGACGGCACCGCCGGCGACTCCGACACCGCGGACACGGTCGTTCGCATGAACGACAGCGGCACGAACCAAGACAACTGCAAGCTCGACACGATGAGCATCACCTGGTCGAGCAACTAACAAGCAACAGGGAGGGGCGGGCGACCGCCCCTCCCGCAACACCCTCACTACACCGACGGGAGACGCGATCAGGATGAAGCAGTTCAGGGCAGCGAGCAGGGCCACGAGGTCGATCGTGGTCGTGTCCGTTGTCTTTGCCGCCGCAGGCCTCGGGCTAGGCCTGTACCCGATCGCCGCTCAACCCTTCCCGGCACCCACGATCTCGGCCGCGCCGCTCAACCCCACGAACCAAACCTCGGCCACCTTCACCTACACAGACAAGAACCCGGTGACTCGTTTCGAATGCAAGCTCGATGGCGCCGGATTTGGCGAATGCGGTACGACACGCCCGTACACGAAGAGCTACTCGGGCCCGCTCGCGCAAGGCCCCCACACCTTCCAGGTGCGAGCCGTTTCCGGTTCGCAAACCAGCGACGCCACGACGTACACGTGGACGATAGACACCGCGTCGCCGAACGTCGTCTCGATCATTCGGGCGACGGGCTCTCCCACGAACGCCTCGTCGGTGTCGTGGACGGTCACCTTCAACGAAAACGTGGCCGGCGTGGACGCCACCGACTTCGCGCTCGTCAACGGGGGTCTCAGCGGGCCGTCCTTCTCGTCGGTATCCGGGTCCGGGTTGTCCTACACCGTGAGCGCGAACACCGGCTCCGGTTCCGGAACGCTCGGGCTCAACGTCTCCGATAACGACTCGATCCGCGACCTTGCCACGAACCGGCTCGGCGGCATGGGCAGCGGAAACGGCAACTTCGTGGGCGAGGTGTACACGGTCGACAAGACCGCGCCGCCGACGCCAGTCCTCACCCAGACCCCGCCTGATCCGAGCTCGCAAGCGGAATCGACCTTCGCGTGGACCGACTCCGAAGCGGGTCTTTCGTTCGAGTGCTCGCTCGAGAACGGCACGTACGCATCGTGCTCGAGCCCGTACACGTACACCGTCGCCTCGAACAGCAACGGCGTTCATCAGTTCGCGGTGCGGGCCGTCGACGCCGCCGGGAACCGTTCGGCGTCGGCTGCGTACGCGTGGAAGGTATCGGACGTGAGCTTCACGATCACCGGCAACCTGTCGGGGCTTCTCTATCCAGGAACGTGGCAGCAGCTCGCTCTCACGATCGTCAACCCGAACCATTACCCGATCTACATCACGTCGCTTTCGGTGAGTGCCTCCTCGAGCCCGGCCGGCTGCCCTGCTTCGACCAACGTCGAGTTCCAGCAGTCGCCGCTGTCGGCGTCCCACACGTTCGCGGTACCCGCTCAGAGCAGCGTGGCCCTGCCCACCGCCGACCGGCCGTTGATGCGGCTGAAGAACCTGCCCGTCAACCAGGACGTGTGCAAGAACGGAACGTTCGGTCTCACCTACGGCGGATCGGCGACCAAATGAGAGCGCGTCGGGGAATCTCGATCGGTGCCACGAGCGCCGCGCTCCTGCTTTGCGGCGCGATCGGCGCCATGGCGTACTTGATGTCGATCGGCGCGGGCGCCGGAAGTCTCTCGGTCGCGACTCTCGGCAGCCCGAGCCCGGTCATCGCTACAAACCCGACCGCGGGCGTTGCGCATGTGGCGTGGTCGGCTGTATCGAGTCCGTCGGCTTCGAACCCCGAAGTGACGTACACGGTCGAGCGGAGCGGCAACGCCGGGTCATCGTGGTCGCCCGCAAACTCTACATGCACGGGAACGCTCTCCCAGTCGACGAACTCTTGCAACGATCAGCCGGCAACCGACGGAGACTACATCTACCGTGTTACCGCACATTTCCGGACGTGGACGTCTGCGGGCGTGAGCAACTCGATCAATGTCGTTGTCGCGGTCGCCACGAAGCTGGTATTCACGACCTCGCCCCAGACCACGACGGCAGGCGTGCTCAGCGGCACGATCACGGTTCAGCGTCAAAGTGCTGCCAGCGCCCCCATCACCGCGGGATCGACCACCGTCAACCTCTCGAGCACCTCCGGTGCCGGCATTTTCCGCGACACCGGTGATACCTTGAACATCACGTCGGTCACGATCGCCAACGGAACCAGCACGGCGAGCTTCAAGTACAAGGACACGGTCGCGGGTACTCCGACGATCACAGCTGCGGCGTCGGGACTGACGTCTGCAATGCAACAAGAGACGGTCAGCCCCGCTGCCGCCGCGAGCCTCACGCTCTCAGCGGTTTCAACCACCCCAACCGCCGGTGCTGCGAACAACCTGACCGTCACGGCCAAGGACTCGTTCGGCAACACCGCGACCGGCTACTCAGGGGACAAGACCCTGACGTTCGGCGGCGCGAGCGCCATCGGCACCAACAACCCGACCGTGAGCGACAAAGTCGGCACAGCCGTCAACTTCGGTACACCGGAAACCATCAACTTCTCGAGCGGGATCGCTACCGTCACAGGCTCAACCAACGGCGTGATGAAGCTCTACAAGGTCGAAACCGCGAACATCAGCGTGGGAGATGGCGTCATCAGCAACGCGGGGAACTTGCTGTCCGTCACCGTCGCTCCTGGAGCCGCGTCGAAGCTGGCGATCACGGCTGCCGTTGGAACTCAGACCTCCGGTTCTGCGAACAGCCTGACGATCACAGCCCGGGACGCGTTCGGAAACACGGCAACCGGTTACACGGGTGACAAGAGCCTTACCTTCGGCGGCGCGGCGAACGCGCCCGACGGCACCAAACCGACGGTCACGAACAAGACCGGAACAGCAATCGACTTCGGCACGGCTGAGATCATCAACTTCGTGAGCGGCGCCTCGAGCGTTTCCGGGAGCAACAACGGAGTCATGAATCTCTACAAAGCCGAAACTGCGAACATCAGCGTCACCGATGGAACCGTCAACAACACCGGCAACCTGCTTTCGGTGACAGTGAGCGCCGGAACGGCGTCGAAGCTGGCGTGGACTCAGGTGACGGTCAGCAACGGCACGTTGAGCACGCCGTGCCTCTTCACCTGCACGGACACCGGGATCACGAACTTCGGAACATTCACGGCACGAGTGAGCGTCACCGACGCGGCAGGCAACACGGTTACCAACCTCGGCACGGGACACACCGTGACCGTGTCGACTCCCACGAGTGGAGCAGGAAGTGGCGGGGCATTCACCGCGCCGACCGCCGGCACATCCGTGACACTCACGATCGCCGGCACAGGAGCAGCCGACTCCACAGCGACGTTCACGTTCAAGGCTCAGAACGGTAGCTGGACTTCAGACAACTTCACCGCATCCACCGCCAGCGGTACCGCGTACCTCAACGCGACGGCAACCGTAACGAAGTAGTCGAGCGCTACATCGATTCGACCCGCTTCTTCAAGCCTTTGAGCGCCGTGTCGATGACGAGTTTCTCCATCTTCCGTTTGATCATGCCGAGCATCGGGATCGTGATGTCGACTTTCGCTTTGTAGGTGACGTGGGTCTGGTCGCCTTTCGGCTCGAGGGTGTAGTCGCCCTGGAGGTCCCGGAGGCCGTGACCCTCGACGAAGATCCAGGAGACTCCGCCGTCGTTCGGCTTGTACGTGTACTCGAGGACGTAGTCGGCCTTCATCGGGCCTTGCGACACCTCGTAGTAGACCTGCTTCCCGCGCTTGTCGTCGTCCCGCTCCCGGATCTCCACCTTCTTGATCTGGCCCGCCCACTCGGGGTATGCGTCGTAGTCCTCGATCACCGCCATGATCGCCTTCGGGTCGGCGTTGATGTCGATCGTGCCCTGCGTCTGGTCGGCCATCGCACTCCCCCATCTCGAAGTGTCCGCGAGCCCACGTATCCTTCCAGCCGTGGGTGACGCACGTCGAATCCTCCTCCTTCGCGGGCTTCGCGCCTTCGCGTACGGCTTTTCGAGCGTGCTGCTCGGCGTCTACCTCAGCGATTTCCTCTCGCATTATCGCGCCGGCGCGATCATCACCTCGACGCTCGCCGGGTCGGCTGCGCTGTCCTTCTGGCTCGGCACCCGCGGCGACCGGATCGGGCGCCGCCGAGCCCACGTCGGGCTCTCGATCGTGATGGCCGGCGCCATGAGCGTCTTCGCGTTCACACGCTCGTTCCCGGCGCTGCTCGCCGCCGCGTTCACCGGCACGATCGCGGCAGCGGTGCTCGAAGCGGGCCCCTTCGTTGCGCTCGAGCAGGCGATGCTGCCGCACACCGTCACCGACCAGACTCGAAACCGCGCGTTCGGCCGCTATACCGCGGTGGCGGCCATCATCGGATCGGTCGGGGCGCTCGCGGCCGGCGGGCCCGACGTGATCCGCAACGCGATCCCCGGCGCTCCGTCCACGCAGCGGTGGTTCCTGCTCCCTGCAGCGCTGGCTCTCATCTCCGCCGTGGTTGCCACGGGCCTGTCATCGGCGGTCGAGGCCCCGGCCGGCGAGGAGCGGAAGCCGCTGCAAAAGTCGAGGAAGATCGTGGCGAAACTCTCGGCGTTGTTCGCTCTCGACGGGCTCGGCGGGGGGTTCGTCGTCCCCACGCTCATCGTTTATTACTTCCGGCAGAAGTTCGGGGCGTCGGAGGCGATGCTCGGGCTCGTTTTCTTCGGTGTCGGGCTGCTCCAGTCGGGATCGTTCCTCGTGGCGGCCCGTCTCGCCGACCGCTTCGGGCTCGTGAACACGATGGTATTCACGCACCTGCCCTCAAATCTCCTGCTCGCCGCGATCCCTCTCGCGCCGAATGAGGGCGTCGCGATCGCACTGCTGCTGTCGCGCTTCGCTCTGAGCCAGATGGACGTGCCGGCCCGCCAGTCCTACGTCGTCGCTGTGGTCGATCCGGAGGAGCGAACCGCGGCGGCGATGTTCACCAACACGTCGCGCGCGGCGGCGCAAGCCGCCAGCCCGGGGATCACGGGCCCGGCGGTGAGCGCGGCCGGTCCGGGGATCCCCTTCGTTCTGGGCGCGGGCCTCAAGATCATCTACGACGTCTTGCTCTACCGGCAGTTCCGGGCCCTCCGCACGCCGGAAGAAGAGGCGCGCGCGAACAAATGACGACGGTTCGCGCGGTGCTCTTCGACTTCGGGCACACGCTCGTCGACTTCGCGCGCACCGAGGAGGCGCTCCGCGAGGCTTACGCCATCGTTCGCGACCGGCTGGCCGGCTGGGTCGAGGATCGCGCGCCGCCGGAGGTCGACGAGCTCGTCGAGCGGATCGCCGGCGCCGTCGACGACATGGTCGGGCGCTCCTACATGGAACGCAGGCTCGAGGAGCTCGATCAGGTCGCGCTTTTCGAAGAAGCGTTCGCCGCGATCGGCTACGCGCTGCCGCGTGAGCTGCTCCGCGAGGTGGCGGAGATCGACCACGACTCCTTCTCGCGTTCGCTCACGGCGCCGCCCGGGACAATCGAGACGCTCGAACGGCTGCGCGGGATGGATCTCCGGCTCGGGCTGATATCGAACGTGTCGCTGCTTCCGCACATGCTTCGGGCGGACATCGACGCCCTCGGCATCGGCCGGTATCTGGACGCCGCCGCGTTCTCGAGCGAAGTCGGTGTCCGCAAGCCCGATCCGCGGATCTTCGTTCACGCGCTCCGCGCTCTCGGCGTCGATCCCGCTCACGCGGTCTTCGTCGGGGATCGCGTGAACGACGACGTGGTCGGCGCGCGGGGAGTGGGAATGCGCACGATCCTCACGCGACAGTTCCGTCAGGAGGCGCCGGGCGACGTGCAGCCGGACGCGACCGTGGAGCGACTCGAGGAGGTTCCCGGCGTCATCGCCGGCTGGTAGCAGTTAGCGCCCGGCGATGATGGCGCCGAGCAGACCGAAGAACAGAAGAGAGCTCATCGCGGCGGTTACCCAGGTCAGCGCCTTCGGAGGGATCAGCGGCCGGCGGTCGCCCTCACCGAAGCGCAAGACCTCGAGCAACGAAAGCAGCCAGACCGCGGCCGCGCACAGCGCGAAGGTCACGCCGATCCCGCGTACCAACGCGCGGCCCGCCGCGGGGGGACGCGCGAGGAGAAGGATCGACAGACCGAGCGCCCAGACGTACAGGAGGCCGCGAGTGATCGCGGCCGGGATCTCGCCGTAACCCCAATGACCGGCGCCCGGCATCAGGGCCGAGAACGCGACGGCGGCCCGCGGCGAAACCCGGGGTGGACTCGCGGCCGGCGCGGAGGCGAAGAAGGACGTGAACGCGGAGCCGCACCGCGCGCACGCATCGGACGACAGCGGGTTCTCCGTTTCGCAGGCCGGACAGGTCCAGATCGGATCCTCCCCCTCCCGCGCGTGAACGACCGGCCCTCCCGCCACCGCCAACGTGGACGAGGTCACCGATGGGTGCGCCGTTCGTGGTCCCGATGGTGCATCGTCGCCGAAACGGCGCAGGCATTGACCGCACCAGCCCGCGCCGGCCGGATTGCCCGCGCCGCAGGCGGGGCAACGAAGAAGATCCGGGATGGCCTCCGGCATACCTATCGAATCGGCTGAAAAAGGCCTCGACTGGAGCGGTCGAGCCCGAGAAGCTACGCGCGCCCTTCGAGCTGGTCTTTCAGCGCGTTCACGCCCCGCCGGACCGCCCACCGATGGCGGCGGACGAGGCTCGACATACGCCGGGCCCGGCCGCGGTTCCCCCGCTCGACGTCGAGGTAGTAGTGGACGATCGTGCCGTCCTTGAACGCCTCGAGCCACCATTCGCCCCGCCCCCGGAGCTCCCCGCGTTCGAGCCACCAGGTTAGCCCCTCGCCCGGCCGGAGACCGTCGAGCCGGGCTTCGAAAACGACCGCGGTTGCGACCCTGCCGAACGCGGGCGCACGCACCTTCAGGCGTACACCATCGACGTTCACGTGGGCGCCGGGCCACCAGGCGCGGATGCGCGCCGCGTCGGACAGTTGTTCCAGCACGCGTTCCGGCGGCG
>Ga0070708_100004404_pt1 | contig 11062 bp, 9 predicted proteins | sample KBSK5503metaG_FD_65469 | JGI IMG/M metagenome (GOLD analysis project Ga0070708, IMG submission 65469) | Corn, switchgrass and miscanthus rhizosphere microbial communities from Kellogg Biological Station, Michigan, USA - KBS K5-50-3 metaG | ecosystem: Host-associated > Plants > Roots >...
TGGGAACCGCAGGACGTCGTGGGGCTGGGGCCCCACCGTCCGAGGCGAGCCTATGACAATGATGTCGAGCAGTCGGCGGGTGGGTGTGGGAGGAGCCCAGACTTCGCCCAAATATATGGACGGGAGGGACGGGTAGCATGAAGACCGATGAACCACGAAACATCCTCGGGGCCCCGCGACGGGGAGGTGGCGAGGACGCGGCCGAGGAACGCATGGAGGACTGGTACGGCGAGAACACCACCAGCGAGTTCGAGGAAGGTGAGGTCGTCCGTGGACGGGTCGTCCACGTCGGCACCGGCGAGGTGCTGGTGGACGTCGGCTACAAGAGCGAGGGGTCGATCCCGATCGAGGAGTTCCATCGATCCGGCCGGCTTCCCGAGGTCGGCGAGGAGATCGACGTCTACCTCGAGGCCAAGGAAGACTCGGAAGGCCTCATCGTGCTGTCCAAGGACAAGGCGGACAAGATCCGCGTGTGGGACGCCATCACTCAGGCCTACGACAAGGGCGCGCCCGTCGAGGGCCGCGTCGTCGAGGTCGTGAAGGGCGGTCTCGCCGTTGACGTGGGCGTCAAGGCGTTCCTGCCGGGCTCGCAGGTCGACCTGCGTCCCGTGAAGAACCTGTCGGGCATGCTCGGGCAGACCATCCGCGCCAAGGTCATCAAGCTCAACCGGCGTCGGGGCAACGTCGTGCTGTCGCGCCGGTCGGTCCTCGAGGAGGAGCGCGAGGAGAAGAAGAAGCACACGTTGGAAGTGCTCCACGAGGGGCTCGTCCTCACCGGGACCGTGAAGAACATCACCGACTACGGCGCCTTCATCGACCTCGGCGGGATCGACGGCCTGCTCCACGTCACCGACATGAGCTGGGGCCGCGTCGGCCACCCATCGGAGATCTTCCAGGTGGGCGATCAGGTCGAGGTCGTGGTGCTGCACTTCGACCGCGACACCGGCCGCGTCTCGCTCGGCTACAAGCAGAAGTCCTCCGATCCGTGGGAGCACGTGGAGGCGCACTATTCGGCGGGCACGAAGACCCGCGGGCGGGTGGTGAGCCTCACCAACTACGGCGCGTTCATCGAGCTCGAGCCGGGCGTCGAGGGGCTGGTCCACGTCTCCGAGATGTCGTGGACCCGCCGCGTGCGGCATCCCTCGAAGCTCGTCAATGTCGGCGACGAGGTCGACGTCCTCGTGCTCGACGTCAACCGCGCGGCCAAGCGCATCTCCCTCGGCATGAAGCAGGTGGAGCCCGACCCATGGGCGACCATCGAGGAGCGCTACCGGCCGGGCACCCGCGTGCAGGGCCGGGTGCGAAACCTCACCGACTTCGGCGCCTTCGTCGAGCTCGAGCCGGGGGTCGACGGCCTGCTTCACATCTCCGACATGTCGTGGACCCGCAACGTCGGGCATCCCTCGGAGATCCTGCGCAAGGGGCAGGAGCTCGAGACGCAGATCCTCAACATCGACCGGGACAACAAGCGGATCTCCCTCGGCCTCAAGCAGATCCAGCCCGATCCGTGGGCCACGGTGTCCCAGCGGTATCCGATGGGCTCGCGCGTGACGGGCAAGGTCGTCCGCCTGACCGACTTCGGCGCCTTCGTGGAGCTGGAGGCCGGAGTCGACGGCCTGCTGCACATCTCGCAGATGTCCAACCGTCCCATCAGCCGGCCCGACGAGGTGGTCAGCGTCGGCGACGAGCTCACGCTGCTCGTCATCCGGGTCGACCCCAACGAGCGACGGATCGGCCTCAGCCTGAAGGAGCTCGCGCACGCGATCGCCATGACGCAAGAGGTGGAGACGGAGCGCGGCGGGCAGGGGCGACGCGGACGGCGCGGAGGCAAGCAGCGTCAGGACTACAACTACGACGACGACGAGTAGCCGGGCGTGAGGCGCGGGCTCAGGGTCGTCCTGCTGACGATCCTTCTCTACGTGGGCGTTCTCGGTCTCTTCCTGGCCGTGGTCTCCGCGATCGTGCGCGCGCCCGAGAGCGGCGGCCTCGCGTTCGGCCCGCGCGTGGCCATCATCGAGCTCGAGGGCATCATCCTCGACGTCGACGACATCCTGCGCGACCTCAAGAGCCACCGCGACAACCCGCTCGTCCGCGCGGTGGTGGTCCGTATCAACAGCCCGGGTGGCGTGGTCGCGCCCACGCAGGAGCTCTATCGATCGCTCCAGCGGATGCGCGAGGCCGGTAAGCCGGTCGTGGCCTCGCTGGGCGCCGTCGCCGCGTCCGGCGGGTATTACGTTGCGGTCGCGGCCGATTCGATCTACGCCAACCCGGGCACGCTCACGGGCTCGATCGGCGTGGTCATGCAGATGGCCAACGTCGAGACCCTCATGAAGAAAGTCGGCGTCGAGTACATCGTCGTCAAGGCCGGCCAGTTCAAGGACATCGGCAACTTCTCGCGGCCGATGACGCCCGAGGAGCGCCGCGTGCTGCAGACGCTCCTCGACGACGTCCACCGCCAGTTCATCGATGCCGTCGCCGAGGGTCGCAAGCTCGACCGCGCGCGCGTGGTCCAGTTTGCGGACGGCCGCGTGTTCTCGGGCGCCCAGGCCAAATCGCTCGCGATGGTCGACGAGCTGGGCGGCCTCGAGGAGGCGATCAACCGCGCGGCCAAGCTCGCCGGTCTCGACGTCCCGCCCCGCGTGGTGCTGCCGCGGCGTCGGTTCTCGGTCATGGATCTGCTCCGGAGTCAGTTTGGTCTGGCCAAGGCCGTTGGCCTCGTGCCTGCGCTGCCGGTCTTCAAGACCCCACTGTACCTGTTCGACTGAGGATGGACAGGGCGACCGCGACCGCGTGATGGCTAACCCCTTGCGATGGTTGACATTCTGGAAATGGGCGTGCTACGGTCGGGCGACGTTGGGAGGGTCCGCGGAAGTGAGGCGATGCCGAGCATGACCAAAGCCGAGCTGATCGACGAAGTCTCGAAGATCGCCAACTTGACGAAGAAGGAAACAGAAACCATCGTCAACACGATCTTCGACAACATCACCGACGCGCTCGCCAAGGGCGACAAGGTGGAGCTGCGCGGGTTCGGCAGCTTCCGCATCCGGCACCGTAACTCCCGCAAGGGGCGTAACCCCAAGACGGGCAGCAGCGTCGACGTTCCCCAGAAGCGGGTCCCCTTCTTCAAGGTCGGCAAGCGATTGCGCGAGCTCGTCAACACGTGAGGCGGCATCTCACTACCGCGTGAAGCGCCTCTGGGCGCCGTGGCGGATGGGATACGTCTCGGGGGCACGGACCCCCGCCGGATGCATCTTCTGCACGGCGCCGGCGGCCGGCGATGATCGGGGCCAGCTCGTTCTCCACCGCAGCGATCACGGCTACCTCATCCTCAACGCGTACCCGTACGCTCCGGGCCATCTGCTGGCCGTCGTGTATCGCCACATCGCCTCCCTGGAGGAGACGAGCCGCGAGGAAGCGGCGGAGCTGATGGCGCTCGTGATCACGGCTACGCAGGTGCTGGCCGCGGAGTACCGGCCCGAGGGGTTCAACGTCGGGCTCAATCAGGGGCAGGCGGCCGGCGCCGGCATCGCGGACCACTTGCACATGCACGTCGTCCCGCGCTGGAGCGGCGACCACAACTTCGTCGCCGTCGTCGGTGAGACCCGTGTCCTTCCCGAGGCCCTCGACGTCACCTACGACCGACTGAAGAGCCGATTGCGTGACTGACGACGCGGGCGGGACGCCTCCGGGCGGCCTGACATCCCCGGCCGCCCTGACGCCGATGATGCGGCAGTACCGCGAGGTGAAGCGCCGCTTCCCCGACTACCTGCTGCTCTTCCGCCTCGGCGACTTCTACGAGATGTTCTTCGAGGACGCGCAGGTCGGCGCGCGGCTGCTCCAGATCACGCTCACGGCCCGCCAGGGGATGCCCATGGCCGGGATCCCGCATCACGCGGCCGACGGCTACATCGCGCGGCTGGTGCAGGCGGGCCGGAAGATCGCGGTGTGCGATCAGGTCGAGGCGCCCGGCAAGGGCAAGAAACTCCTACGTCGCGAGGTCGTCCGCGTGATCACGCCGGGCACGATCACCGACACCGCGTACCTGTCGGACGTCGCCAACAACTTCCTCCTTGCCGTGACGCGCGCTCGCGAAGGCGTGGGCGTGGCGTTGCTCGACGTGTCGACCGGCGACTTCCTCGTCGGTCAGGACGAGGCCGGGGCCGAGACCGTGCTGGGCGCGGCACTCCTGCGCCGGCCGGCCGAGATCGTGGTCCCCGACACGCTGCGAGACGCCCCCGACGTGCTGGGTCGTCTCGAGGCCACGGGCGCGACGCTCACGTACTTCGACGCCTCGGCGTTCGCGCCGCGCCGGGCGGCGGCCGAGCTCTGCGCGCACTTCGGGGTGGCCGATCTCGGGCGGTTCGGCGTGGGCGATCTCACGGTCGGGCTGTCGGCCGCGGCGGGAGCGCTCGCGTACGTGCGGTCGACCCAGGGCGAAGCGCTCGGTCACCTCACGGGCCTCGGCCGCCTGGCGCCGGCCGATGCGATGATCCTCGACCGGACGGCGGTCGACACGCTCGAGCTCGTCGACGCGCGCGAGGGCGGCGCCCGCGGCTCGCTCCTCGGCGTGCTCGATCAGACGGTGACGCCGATGGGCGCACGGCTGCTCCGCCAGTGGATCTTGCGGCCGCTCCTGGACGCGTCGGTCATCGCGGCTCGGCACGATGCGGTGGGCGCCCTCGTGGACGACCCCGCGCGCCGCGCCGCGCTCCGCGAGGCGCTCGGGCAGATGGGTGACCTCGAGCGGCTCACCAGCCGGGCCACGCTCGGCGTCGCGCACGCCCGCGACCTCGTCGGCCTGCGCGCGTGCCTGGCGCCGCTCGCGCTGCTCCGCACCGTCTGTGCGGAGCTGACGGTGCCGCTGCTCGTCGCCGCCCGCGACGATCTGGTACCGCTCGACGACGTCCGGGAGCTGCTGAAGGCCGCGCTCGTCGACGAGCCGCCGCTGACGCTGCACGACGGCGGGATCATTCGCGACACGTGGAGCGACGCGCTGCGCGCCATCGCCGAGGAGGCGCGCGACGCGCGGGCGTGGATCGCCGGCCTCGAGGAGCGCGAGCGCGCGCGCACCGGTATCCCGAGCCTGCGTGTCCGCTTCAATCGCGTGTTCGGCTACGGCATCGAGGTCACGCACGCCCACACCGCGCGCGTGCCCGCCGAGTACATCCGGCGCCAGACGCTGACGGGCGCCGAGCGGTACGTCACACCGGAGCTGAAGGAGTCCGAGAGCCGCGTGCTCGGCGCGGAGGAGCGCAAGCGGCGGCTCGAGTACGAGCTGTTCGAGGACATCCGCCGCCGCGTGGCCGCGCGGGCCGCGGACCTCATCCGCACCGCGCGCGGCGCGGCCCGCCTGGACGTCCTGGCCGCCCTCGCCGAGGTGGCCTACGCGCGCGGCCACGTGCGGCCCGAGGTGACCGCAGACGACCAGCTCCACGTGGTGGACGGCCGCCATCCGGTGCTCGAAGCCCGCTCGCCGGAGCCCGTGACCGCCAACGACCTCCACCTCGACGGCGACGCGCGCATCGTGATCCTCACCGGTCCGAACATGGCGGGCAAGTCGGTGTATCTGCGGCAGACCGGCCACATCGTCGTGCTGGCCCAGATGGGCGCCTTCGTTCCCGCCCGCGAGGCGCGGCTCGGCGTCGTGGATCGACTGTTCACGCGCGTGGGGGCGCAGGACAACCTCGGGCGCGGGCAGAGCACGTTCCTCGTCGAGATGGTGGAGACCGCGACGATCCTGAACAACCTCACGCCGCGGAGCCTCGTCCTGCTGGACGAGGTCGGCCGCGGCACGTCGACCTTCGACGGCCTGGCCATCGCGTGGGCTGTCGTCGAGCAGCTGCACGCCGCGGAGGGCGCCAAGGTGCTGTTCGCCACGCACTTCCACGAGCTGACGCAGCTCGCGGAGCGCCTGCCCGCCGTCCGGAACTTCCACGCCGCCGTCCGCGAGTGGAACGACGAGATCATCTTCCTGCACAAGGTCCGCCCGGGCGGCACCGACCGGAGTTACGGGATCCAGGTGGCGCGGCTGGCCGGACTGCCGGCCGCCGTGATCTTGCGCGCGCGCGTGCTACTCGGCGAGCTCGAGGCCGCGGGGCAGCGCACGACCGACGTGCGCGACGCCCAGCAGCTGGGGCTCTTCGCGCCGCCGGCCGATCCCGTCGCCGAGGAGCTGAAGCGCCTCGATCTCTCGCACCTCACGCCGATCGAGGCGCTGAACCTCCTCGCCAAATGGCAGGCGCGTCTCGGCGAGGGCCCCCGCTGATGGCGAAGATCCGCCGCTTGCCCGAGCATCTCGTGAACAAGATCGCCGCCGGCGAGGTCGTGGAGCGGCCGGCCTCGGCGGTGAAGGAGCTGGTGGAGAACGCGCTCGACGCCGACGCCACCGCCGTCACTGTCGATCTGCGTGACGGCGGCGCGGCGCTGATCCGCGTCACCGACGACGGTCACGGGATGACCGGGGAGGATCTCATGCTCGCGCTCGAGCGTCACGCGACCTCCAAGCTCGACGCCGACGAGGATCTGGACGCCATCGCCACTCTCGGGTTCCGCGGCGAGGCGCTGCCCGCGATCTGCGCCGTCTCCCGCTTCACGATCACGAGCCGTCCACGAGAGCTCGACGAGGGCACGCGCATCGGCGGGGACGGCGGCGTGGTGACGCAACGTCTCGCCGTGCCCGCCGACCCCGGCACCGTCGTGGAGATCGCCGACCTTTTCTACAACACGCCGGCGCGGCTCAAGTTCATCAAGTCGGCGGCGACGGAGCTGGCGACGAGCCTGCGCACGCTCACGCATCTCGCCGTCGCGCACCCGGGCGTCCGCTTTCGCGTCACCAACAACGGACGCGCGGCGCTGACCGCGCCCGCCGCGCGCGACCTGCGCGAGCGCGTCGGCGCGCTCTGGCACCACGACGTGGCCGCGCGGCTGCTCGCCGTCGACCGGACCGAGCACGGCGTGCGCGTCCACGGCCTGGCCGCGCCCCCCGACCTGCACCGTGGCAGCCGCGACGACGTCATGGTGGTGGTCAACGGCCGGCCGGTGCGCGATCCCGGCCTGTCGCAGGCGGTGCTGGCGGCGTATCGTCCGATGCTGCCGCGCGATCGGTTCCCGCTGGTGGCATTCTGGATCTCGATGCCGCTCGTCGACGTCGACGTCAACGTCCATCCGACCAAGGCGTGGGTCCGCTTCCGGCACCCGCGCCTCGTGCACGAGATGGTGATCGCCGCGCTCGGCGAAACGCTGCGCCAGCGGACGGTCGTGCCCACGGTGACGGCGCCGTCGCGCGAGGAGGCGCCCGTCGCGTGGCCCGCAGAGCCTCGGGCCACGTCGGAGAGCACGCAGGCGCCGCTCTTCGCCGAGGCCGCGGCGGCCTACGGCCGGGCCGACCTCGGCCGCGTCCTCGGCCAAGTCCAGGACACCTTCGTGGTCGCCGCCTCCGAGGATGAGGTCTTCTTCGTCGATCAGCACGCCGCCCACGAGCGCGTGATCTACGAGCGGCTGCAGTCCGCGCTGGACGCGGGCGGCACTGTGTCTCAGGAGCTGCTCTTTCCGGAGCCGCTCGAGCTCGCTCCCGCTGCGGTCGCGCTCCTCGAGCGGTGGCGGGCGCCGCTCGAGCGGCTCGGCTTCGCCTTCGAGGGATTCGGCGGTCACACCATCGTGCTCCGCGCCATTCCCGCGCTGCTCAAGGGCGACGAGCCGCGCCGGCTCATCGAGGCGGCGGTCGACGAGCTGTCGGGGCCCCGCGGCGGCGAGCCCGTGGTGGACCGCGCGCTGTCGTTCGTGGCCTGTCGGGCCGCGATCAAGGCCAACACCGTCCTGACCGGCGAGGAAATGGAGCGGCTGGTGGCGGAGCTGTCGGCGACCGCGGCGCCCTACTTCTGCCCGCACGGGCGACCGACGATGAGCCGCATCTCGATGAATGACGTGCGGCGCGAGGTCAAGCGGGTGTGGTGAAGCCGGCATTGCTCGTGATCGTCGGCCCGACGGGTGTCGGCAAGACGGCGGCCGCCGTGGCGCTGGCCGCGCGGATTCCGATGGAGATCGTCAGCGCCGATTCCCGACAGGTCTACCGGGGGATGGACGTGGCGACCGCCAAGCCCACGGCGGAGGAGCGCCGGGCCGTGCCGCATCACCTGATCGACGTGGCCGACCCGGACGACTCGTATCACGCCGCCCGCTTCGCCCGAGAGGCGCGCGTCGCGATCGACGGCATCCGCTCGCGGGGACGGGTGCCCGTGGTGGTCGGCGGGACCGGCCTCTACGTCCGGGCGCTGGTGCGCGGGCTCGATCCCGCGCCGCCCGCCGATCCCGTCTTCCGTCGCGAGCTGACGGAGCTCGCGAGCAGGGAAGGGCCGGCAGCACTCCACGCTCGCCTGGACCGAGAGGCGCCGGCGATGGCGCGCCGGCTGCATCCGAACGATCACGTGCGGATCATTCGCGCCCTCGAGCTCGTGCGCGCCGGCGCCCCGATCGGGGAGGCGCAGCAGCGGTGGCGGGCGGGAGCCGAGGGTGCCGCGGACGGCACCGCGGGTAGTGCCGACGCCGTGCTGTTCATCGGGCTCACCCTGCCACGTGAAGTTCTTGCCCAGCGTCTCCGGGACCGTGCCGCCGCGATGGTCGCGGCCGGACTGGCCGACGAGGTGCGTGCGCTGCTCGCGCGGGGCTACGATCCCTCGCTGCCGGCGATGCAAGGCATCGGATACCGCGAGTTCGCGCTGGTCGTGCGGGGCGCGCTGGAAGAGGCTGAGGCGCTTCGCCGGATGCAGCGTGACACCGTCCGCTACGCGAAGCGACAGTGGACCTGGTTCGCGCGCGAGCCCGGCCTGCAATGGCTCGACGTCGATCTCTGCGGCGGACCGCGTGAAGTCGCGCGTCTCGCGGCGGAGCGATTTCAACACGTGATGGCAAAGCGAGCCACAGACGTGGCAGTGCGAGGCGGGCCGCGTTCTGGCGGCGAGCCGAGCGGTGAAATGATCGGCGGCAGTGCGAGGTGAGCCGCGCCCGGCGCGGCGAGCCGAGCGGTGAAATGATCGGAGGTCGGGCTGGGGCCCCGCCGTCCGAGGCGAGCAATAACAAAGGAGCGGACGACTGAAGAACGGAGTGACGAACGGGACGGGCCGCGCCCGCGAGCGGGCAGTGATCGCGGCGTTGCGGCTGCCGTCGCAGCGACGCTGGGAAGTTCAGGAGTCGCTGGAGGAGCTGGGGCGGCTGGTCGAGGCGGCCGGCGCCGCCGTGGTGCACCGGGTCGTGCAGGAGCGACCGGCACCGACGCCGGCCGTCTACTTCGGCCGGGGCAAGATCGAGGAGATCGGGGCGGAGGCCAAGGCCCGCGGCGCCAATCTCTTCGTGTCCGACGATCCGCTCACGCCCATCCAGGAGCGCAACATCTCGGAGGCCCTCGGCATCAAGGTGATCGATCGCACCGCGCTGATTCTCGACATCTTCGCCCAGCGCGCGCGCACGAGCGAGGGCAAGCTCCAGGTCGAGCTCGCGCAGCTCACGTATCTCTTGCCCCGCCTCGTCGGTCAGTGGACGCACCTCGAGCGGCTCGGCGGCGGCATCGGCACGAGAGGGCCCGGCGAGACCCAGCTCGAGTCGGACCGCCGCGTGATCCGTCGCCGCGTGATGAAGATCCAGCGCGAGCTCGAGGGCGTGCGAATGCACCGGCGCCTGCAGCGTCAGGGCCGCCGGCGGGCGGGCGTGCCGGTGGTCGCGCTCGTCGGCTACACCAACGCGGGCAAGACGACGCTCCTGAACCGCCTCTCGGGCGCCAAGCTGATCGCCGCCGACCGGCTCTTCGTCACGCTCGATCCCGCGGCCAGGCTCGTCGAGCGCGACGGGTATGCGCCCTTCATCCTCACGGACACGGTCGGCTTCGTCCGGAAGCTGCCCCACGAGCTGGTGGCGGCGTTCCGCGCGACGCTGGAGGAGCTGAGTGAGGCCGTCGTGCTCCTCCACGTCGTGGACGCGAGCCATCCCGCCATGACGGAGCACATGGCCGCCGTCGACGCGCTCCTCACCGAGCTGGAGGTCGACGACCGGCCGACGCTGCTGGTCCTCAACAAGGTCGACCGCCTCGAGGCGCGACAGCCCGTGGAGAGCCTGCTCGGCGCCCGGACCGGGGTCGCCATCTCCGCGGCGACCGGCGAGGGGCTCGACCATCTGCACGCCGCGATCGACAGCGCGCTGGGCGCCGTGGGCCCTGCCGTGACCCTGCGCATTCCGCACGCGGACGGAGCGGCCCTCGCGCTCTGCTACGCGCGGGGTCGCGTGCTCACGCGCGTGGACGACGACGGTCACGCCCAGGTGGACGTCGAGTTGCCGGTGTCGTTCCTGTCTGCGATCTCCAACTACCGTACGCCGAGTACTCCGCCGGGAGGCCCCGACTGAGCCGACGACGCCGATGGGCCGTTTTCATCGGCCTGCGTTACACTGCGTGAGCGATGGGGCTCGCTAACTGGCTGACCGTCCTGCGCATCGTCCTGATCCCGGTGTTCGTGACGCTGCTCGTCTATCGCAAGCTCGGCGTCGCGCTGCTGGTCTTCGCGGTGGCGGCGGTCACCGACCTCCTCGACGGCTGGGTCGCGCGCCACCAGGGGCTCTCGAGCCGCCTCGGCGCGTTCCTCGACCCCATGGCCGACAAGCTGCTCCTCACGGCGTCGTTTGTCACGCTCACGTACCTCAAGGCGCTGCCCTTCTGGATCACCGCGGTCGTCATCAGCCGAGACGTGATGCTGGTCGTGGGCGCGCTCCTCATCCACATGGTGGGCGGCCGGATCTATCCGAAGCCCACATGGGCGGGGAAGGCGGCGACCTTCTTCCAGATCCTCGCCGTGCTCACCGCGATGCTCTCGCGCTACTACCGGATGAACGCGGGGACGACGGCCTTCATCTGGCTGGCTGCGATCTTCACGATCACCTCGGGCGTGCAGTACATCTGGCAGGGCGTGCACTTCCTCAACGCCGCCAACGCCGCGGAGCGCGAGGAGTCGGGTGAAGCCTCGCTCCTGCGGTGAGCCCGACGGCGGCGTCGTCGTGGCCGCCGTCCGCGGGCGGACGGCCG
>Ga0070708_100004405_pt1 | contig 11062 bp, 15 predicted proteins | sample KBSK5503metaG_FD_65469 | JGI IMG/M metagenome (GOLD analysis project Ga0070708, IMG submission 65469) | Corn, switchgrass and miscanthus rhizosphere microbial communities from Kellogg Biological Station, Michigan, USA - KBS K5-50-3 metaG | ecosystem: Host-associated > Plants > Roots >...
GCCGACGGGCGCGCCGTGATCGAGATCGACGAAGAGCGCTACACGGTCGAGGCGGGCGACATCGTGTGCACCGAGATCGGGCGCGAGCACGACGTCCTGCAGGTCCTGGAGCCGATCCGGGGCTTCTGGTTCGAGGCGGTCCTCAAGCCCGGCGGGCGCGCCGGCCACCTCCATCGCTCGCCGGAGCGGGCCGGCGGGCACCGCGTGCTCGGTCCGGACGAGACGCTCGCTTCGTGACCAGCGCACCGTGACCGCCCAGCGATTCATCCAGGTCGGCACCGGCGGCTGGGGCCGGTACTGGTCGCGCACGGTCATCCCGCACCTGCTCCAGCTGGGCATCGCCGAGCCGGTCGCGGCGGTCGATGTGAACCCGGCGAATCTCGCCAATGCTCGGGAGGGCTACGGGATCGCGGAGGACCGCTGCTACACGGACGCGCGACGCGCCTTCGAGGAGCAGCCGGCGGACTTTGCGATCGTGGTCGTGCCCCCGGCGCACCACGAGGCGATCATCGACCTCGCGCTCGCGGCCGGCTGCCACGTCCTGTGCGAGAAGCCGGTCGCGGACACGATGGCCGCGTCAGCGCGGATCCTGCTCAAGGTCACGCGCGCCGAGCGGAAGATGGCGATCACGATGAGCCACCGCTTCGACCAGGACAAGCAGACCCTGGAGCGGCTGGTCCGGTCCGGCGCGTACGGGCCGATCAACTACATCGTCGGTCGGCTGGCGCTGAACAACCGGAAGTTCGGAGATTGGGGCGACTTCCGGCACCGCATCGCGGACCCGCTGCTGATCGAGGCCGCGGTGCACCAGTTCGGGATCATCCGCGGGCTCGCGGGCGCGAACGCCAGGAGCGTCTACGCGAACGGCTGGAATCCCGAGTGGGGTGAGTACGCGGGCGACAGCACGGCGCTCGCGGTGATCGAGATGGAGAACGGCGTCCGGGCCTCGTACGAGGGCTCGAAGACGAACGCGTCGACCATCAGCCCGTGGGAGGAGGAGTACTGGAGGGTCGAGTGCCGCGACGGCACGCTCGAGCTGGATCGGCGGCGGCTGCGCCTCCTGCGCGGCGGCGCCAAGGAGGTCCCGGCGGTCGAGGAGCTGTCGCTCGACGATGGCACGGCCTGGCTGAACCCGCTCCTCGCCGAGCGATTCGTGCGCTGGCTTGACGGCGGCCCGGCGCCGGAGACACGCATCGAGGACTCGATCCACGACACCGCGCTGACGATGGCGGCGATCGAGAGCGCGCATACGGGTCGAGTCGTGGACGTGCCGGCCTTCACGCAGGAACACCTCGACGCCGCCGCGGACGAGCTCGGGATCACGGCATGACCACCGTCGTGCTCGTTGGGACGCTCGACACCAAGGGGGCCGAGCTCGCGTTCGTGCGCGATCGCCTCGCCGACGCCGGCTGCGAGGTGCTCGTCGTCGACGGCGGCGTGATGGGCACGTCCAGCGGGCCAGCAGGTTTCAGGGCGGACATCTCCGCCGATGAGGTCGCGCGCGCCGGCGGTGCCGATCGGGCCGCGCTTGCGGCCGCCGGGGACCGGTCGGGGGCGATGGCCGCGATGCGCGCCGGGGTGACGGAGGTAGTGCTCGACCTCTTCCGGCGCGGCGGGCTGGACGGGATCCTCGCGGTCGGCGGGAGCGGCGGCGCCTCGCTGGCCGCGCCCGCGATGCAGACGCTCCCGGTCGGGGTGCCCAAGCTCATCGTCTCGACGATGGCCGCCGGCGACACGCGGCCGTACGTCGGCGAGAGCGACATCGCGATGCTCTACCCGGTCGTGGACATCGCCGGCCTGAACCGGCTCGCGCGGCGCGTATTGGCCAACGCGGCCGCGGCGATGGCCGGGATGGCGACCGCGTCGGCAGGCGCCTCGACAAGCTTGGGTGGCGCTGACGACCGGCCACTCGTCGGCGCGACGATGTTCGGGGTCACGACGCCAGCCGTGACCGCGGCGCGCGAGCGCCTCGAGGCATTGGGCTACGATGTGCTCGTCTTCCATGCGACCGGCACCGGCGGGCGCGCCATGGAGGCCCTCGTGCGCAGTGGGTACCTGGCGGGCGTCCTCGACGTGACAACGACCGAGCTGGCGGACGAGCTCGTTGGCGGCGTCCTGTCCGCGGGACCAGATCGGCTCACGGCGGCCGGCGCGACGGGCATCCCGCAGGTCGTGTCGCTTGGGGCGCTGGACATGGTCAACTTCGGCCCGCGCGACACCGTGCCCGCCCGATTCCGGGATCGGCGCCTGTACGAGCACAATGCCTCGGTGACGCTGATGCGCACCTCCGTCGACGAGTCCCGCGAGCTCGGCCGGATCCTCGCCGCGAAGCTGAACGCCTCGGCCGGCCCGACGGTCGTGTTCGTTCCGCGTGGCGGCCTGTCGATGATCGACGTGCCCGGTGGCGCGTTCCACGATCCGGGCGCCGACGATGCGTTGATCGGCGCGCTGCTCGCGGACCTGGAACCGCGGATCGAGGTCGTGGATCGCGACGTCGACATCAATGACCCGACGTTCGGGCCGGAGATGGCGGACCGGCTCGACGAGCTGGTCCGCATGGCGGGCCAGACGGCATCAGCGACTCGCGAAACAAGCGGGAGCGCCGCCGGATGATTGGGACCGAGGCTCGGCGCCGGCTGCGGGAGACGGCCGCCGCGGGCCGCCTGATCGTCGGCGCAGGTGCAGGCACGGGCCTCTCGGCCAAATGCGCCGAGGCCGGAGGCGCCGACCTGATCGTCATCTACAACTCGGGCCGCTACCGAATGGCGGGCCGCGGTTCCCTCGCCGGGATGCTGCCGTACGGCGACGCGAACGCGATCGTCGTCGACATGGCCCGGGAGGTCCTGCCGGTTGTGCGCGACACGCCGGTGCTCGCGGGTGTCTGCGGCACGGATCCCTTCCGGCAGATGCCGATCTTCCTGGCCGAGCTCATCCGTCTCGGCTTCGCGGGCGTCCAGAACTTCCCGACCGTCGGGCTCATCGACGGGACCTTCCGGCAGGGCCTCGAGGAGACGGGCATGGGCTTCGACCTCGAGGTGGCGATGATCGCCGAGGCCGCGCGGCTGGACCTGCTGACGACCGCGTACGCGTTCACGCCGGACGAGGCACGTTCGATGGCGCTTGCCGGCGCCGACGTTGTCGTCGCCCATATGGGCCTGACGACGAAGGGATCGATCGGCGCCCGTACCGCCCGCAGCCTCGACGACTGCGTCGAGCGGATCGGGGACATCCGGGACGCAGTCCACGAGGCCCGGCGCGGCGCGCTCGTGTTCTGCCACGGCGGACCGATCGCCGAGCCCGATGACGTGCACTACGTGCTCGACCGGACCCCGGGCATCGCTGGGTTCTTCGGCGCGTCGAGCATCGAGCGGCTGCCGACGGAGGTCGCGATCACCGAGGCGGTGCGTCGGTTCAAGGCGCTCTCGCCCGGCGCCGGAGCTGTCGGCGCATGACCGAGCCGGTCTTCCACGAATCGCGCGCCCGCATCGGCCACGAGCTCGGGCGGACGCCGGAGCGCCTCGTGATCGTCGGGCTGGTGCTCCTGGTCGTGCTCGTCATCAAGCCATGGGGCGGGACGCCCGAGCCTGCGACGGCTCCCGGGCCGGTCCAGGAGGTCGCCCCGACGCCGGAGATCCTCGGCTACTCGGATCTGCCGTGCAGTGGGCAGATGTGGCTGATCGAGGCCGACACCCGGTGGGCGGGCGAGACCGTCCGGTCGTGGATTCTCACCGATGCCGTCGAGGCCACCGGGCCGACCGATCCAGCCATCAGATTCGCGCTCGTGGCGGCGCAGCAGGTCCTCTCGGTCGGCTACTGCCCGTCATACCACGACGACCAGCGGCCGCACTCGAAGCTGGCGATCTTCCGCCTCCTGCCGACCGTCTCGCTCGTCCCGACACTGAGCGTTCGCCTCGAGCGCGAGGCAGAGGCGTCGGCGAACGACCTGCTCGCGCCGGTGCCCGTCCCCGTCCCGAGCGGTGGGGCCCCCGGCATCCCTGGCTGGCAGTCGGGCCGTTACGTCATGCGCATCGAGGGACCCGCGGGCTACGAGCGCTGGCTGGGATTCGACATCCGGCTGATCTCTGCGGGAACAGGCTCGCCGGCGAGCCCGACTAGCCCGACGGTCCCGAGCCCGGGCCCGCCGACGGCTGCGCCATAGCAGTGCGCCGCGTCAGCGCAGACGCGGCTCCTGGAGCATCTCGTACGTCGCACGGGCGAGGATCACCAGGCCGATCGCGGCCAGCCAAAGGCCCGGGAATCGGGTGACGACATCCGCCGGCTCGTCGATGCTGAATGCGCCCATCGTGGCGATCTCGACCATGCGGTAGCCGAAGCCGAGCCAGCCCACCAAGGTGATGATCGCGTAGCTCGACCAGCGATCGGCTGCGACCGGCCGCTCCGACGCATACGGCAGCGTGACCAGCGCGAGCGTGGCGATCGACGCGGCGAAGACGAGGATCCCGAGCGACTCGAAGCCCGTGCCACTGAGAACCGGCAGGCCGTTGGCACCACCGAACGTCCACCACGGCAGGAAGCAGCCGGCGAGGGCGATCAGGGCGCCGATCGCGGCGAGCAGGCGGGATCGCCCGACCGGGCGACGATGCATGGTCACGCTCGGGAGCGGCGGCTCACGCCTGCGAGTACACCTCCGGCCGGAGCACGCCCACGAACCGGAGGTTGCGATAGAGCTCGCCATAGTCGAGCCCATAGCCGACGACGAACTGGTCGGGAATGGTGAAACCGATGTAGTCGACGTCGATCTCGACGAGCCGCCGCGCCGGCTTGTCGAGCAGCGTGACGATGCGAAGCGAGCCGGGCTTCTTGCCGCGCAGGTAGCGGACGAGGTAGTTGAGCGTCAGGCCCGTGTCGATGATGTCCTCGACGATCAGGACATCCTCGCCCTCGATGCTCGACGAAAGATCCTTGAGGATGCGCACCAGGCCCGACGACTCCGTCGTGGCGCCGCCGTACGACGAGACCTCCATGAGGTCGATCCGCAGGGGGAGCGAGATCGCGCGCATGAGGTCGGCCATGAACGGCAGCGAGCCCTTGAGGACGCTCACGAGGGTCACCTGGCGGCCGGCCATGTCGCGGCTGATCTGGGCGCCGAGCTCGGCGACCTTGGCCTGAATCTGCTCCTCCGTGAGCAGGATCTCGCCGATATCCGCCCGCTGATCGATCTCCGTGGTCACGACTTGCTCTCCCGCTCTGCTCCGGCCTCGGTGCTACTCCCGACTCGGCGCCGGCGGCGTCCCAGGCGCAGGCGGGCCGTTGAGCGCGGCTGGCTGTCGGTCACCCGTTCGGTCGGGGACGGCACGGGCACCGGCTCGGCGTCGGCCGCGGGCTCGTCCGCCGCGAGCGCGGTCGCCAGGAGCGGCTCGGTGAGCTCGTCCGGCGCGGTGACGCCACGATCGGGGACGACCTGGCCGGGCGTGCCGGAGAGCGACGCTGCGAGCCCGAGCCGGCCGTACTTGAGCATCATCGCCCGGAAGTCGCGGGCGTAGAACAACTTGATGCGGACGTCCGGGTACAGCTCTCGGAGCCGGCGCAGCTTGCGGTTCTTCTTGCGCACGAGCCGCTGCTTGAGCGTCGTCATCTCGAGGAACACGCCGAGCTCCGGCAGGTAGAAGTCCGGCGCGAACGACTCCACGACGTCACCCTCGAGGTTCCACAGGATCGGGAACGTCTGGGGCTCGTACTCCCAGCGCACGGCATAGAAGTCGAGGATGCGCGCCATCTCCGCCTCGCTGGCGTGGGCGAAGCGCGTCGCGTCGACGTTGCTCGTCGGCTGGTCCACGCCGATCGGCCGAGGCGTTCCTGTCGCCTCCTGTCCCGCGCCCGTCACCGGTTCGATCCGGCGCGGCCACGATCGTCCGATCCCAGGAGACCGGCCAGATCGCCGCGCCAGGTCGCGAGGAGCTGATGCATGTCGAGGACGTCGTCCGAGCTGATCGGCGCGCCGTCGTGGCCCGGGGCCGGCTCGTCCGACCGACCGTCGAGAACGAAGCCCAGGGTCGTGCTCGCGCAGGCCGGGCAGTCGAGCTGGAGGAAGGCAAGATCGTCGCGCCAGGCGAGCAGTCGGACCCGCGTCGCGGGGACGCGCTCGTCGCAGACGGTGCAGCGGAGCCCGTCCGGGAGCGCGAGGAGGTGGTCCAGCGGATCCATCCGATCGGGAGTGTAGCCGGTCGCCCGCGAAACCACTGTCGCGGTGCCGGCTTGTTGCGGATACCCCCGGGGAGTATCATCCCGACGATGACCACGCCCAGCACTCCCCGGCCCTCTGATCACGGCAGCGACCACGGCGACGGCGGCGACCATTTCCGGCACAGCTACACGCGCGATAAGGCGCAGCTGGTCCGGCGCCTCGCCAGGATCGAAGGCCAGGTCCGGGGCATCAGCCGGATGATCGAGCGGGAGGAGTACTGCGTCGACATCCTCCAGCAGACCAGCGCGCTGCGAGCCGCAGTCGACTCCCTCGCGGTGCTCGTCCTCGAGGACCACGTCCAGGGCTGTATCCGAACCGCGGCACAGCGCGGCGAGGCCGACAGGTACGTCGACGAGGTCGTCGACGTCGTGCGCCGGACGCTCGGTCGGCCGGTCCGCGGCAGCGCCCGCTCCGAGGCACCCAACCGGCCCTGACCCGGCATCACGAGCTGATCCGAGGGCCGGCACCTGTGCGTCGGCGGCGCACTTATCCACGAATGCCGCGCGATCGTCCACTTCGGTGGACAACCCGGTTGACTGGTCCGGCGGACAGGGGCAACATCCGGCATCCGCGCCGGGGAATCCACCGGGGAGCGTGAGTCGCGAGGGGCACCGGGAAACCGGGCCGCGAACCGAACGAAGCGCGCCAGACCGACACCCAGGTTGCGATGAACGACCACGCCGGAGGTGGCGCTTCGGGCCCGCTGATCTCGTAGGAGGGAGACGCGGGATCCGCCCGGGCACCGCCTCCGACGCGCGTCGGACCCCCTTGCTAGGCTCGGCGGCGGCATGCGGATCGCCGTCCTGTCGGACATCCACGCCAATCTCCCGGCCCTCGACGCCGTGCTCGCCGACGCGGGCTCGCTGGACGGGACGTGGCACCTCGGCGACGTCGTGGGCTACGGCCCGGACCCGGATGGGGTCGTGGCTCGGCTGCGCGAGATCGGGGCCGTCGGGGTCCGCGGCAACCACGATGCGGCCGCGGGCGGCGGATCCGAGATCGATTGGTTCAACCCCGATGCCCGCCGGGCCATGGAGTGGACCCGGACCGCGATCAGCCCGCAGACCGTCGACTGGTTGCGCGGTCTCCCGGAACGCCGGGCCATCGATGCGTTCGAGCTCGTGCACGGCAGCCCGCGCGAGCCGCTGTGGGAATACGTCACCTCGTCGTCGATCGCCCGCGACAGCCTGGCGGTGCTCAACGAGCCGATCGGCCTGCACGGCCACACGCACGTCCCGGTCGCCTTCCTCGAGGACGGCAACGAGGTCGAGCGCTTCTCGCCCCGGGACGGCTCGACGCTCGACCTGCGCGGGCGGCGGGCGCTCGTGAACCCGGGCAGCGTCGGCCAGCCGCGTGACGGCGACCCGCGGGCCTCGTACCTCGTCCTCGACACGGCCACCGCCTCGATCGCCTGGCACCGCGTCGCATACGACATCGAGCCCGTCCAGGCGGCGATGCGCGCCGCGGGGCTGCCGGGCTTCCTCGTCTCGAGGCTGTCGATCGGCCTGTAGCGGGACCCGGTGGTATCGTGCCGGACGAAGACGGCGGATCTCGACGATCGATCGCCACGGGACCACGAGGCAGCCCAACCCAGGTGTCCGACCCAAACGCTAGCGCCTTCCGGCGCGCGATCCTCGCGCTGGCCGGGGGCTCGTGTGACGATCGCATCGTCCGGCTCGCCGCCGACATCGCCCGTCCCGCGCACGGCGAGCTCATCGGCGTCCACGTCGTCGAGATCGGCTGGTCCATGCCCCTCGACGCCGACGTCGCCGCTCGCTCCGAGGAGGCGCAGCAGATCCTCGACCACGCGGAGCTTCAGGCCGAGCAGCTCAAGTCGCGGCTCGAGCCCGTCTTGCTTCAGGCTCGCGAGGTGGGGGCGGCACTCGTCGACGAGGCGACCGAACGCGATGCGGACCTGCTGGTCGTCGGGCTGCCCTATCGCAAGCGCTTCGGCGGCGACTTCGCCATCGGGCGCACCATTCCCTATGTCCTGAAGCACGCGCCATGCGAGGTCTGGGTCGTTCGCGAGCCGATCCCCGCCGAGCCCGTGCCCATGGCAGCAACGGCAGGGGTCCGGAAGGAGCTGCGTTGAAACTCGTGATCGTCGGCTGCGGGCGGGTCGGGGCCGCCCTCGCCGAGGCGTTCGACAACACCGGCCACGAAGTCATCGTGATCGACCTGTCCACGCGCGCCTTCGACCGCCTCTCGCCCGAGTTCAAGGGCCAGGCGATCCGTGGCGACGGCACGGATGAGGACGTGCTGCGCAAGGCCGGTGCCGAGGGGGCGGACGTGCTCCTCGCCTTCACGGAAGGCGACAACCGCAACGTCATGGCGACCCAGGTCGCGACGGAGCGGCTCGCGGTCGACAAGACGGTCGCCAAGATCAACGATCCCGTGCGGGCCGCCGCGTACGCGGAGCTCGGCATCGCGACGGTGTGCCGGACGACGATGCTGACCGATGCGGTCCTCGCGTTCCTGGGCCTCGGCCCCACGGGCATGCCCTCGGTCATCGCGCCCGTCCCCCACGTCCACGCCGACCAGAGCGAGTCCGTGGCGGCGCCCGCGGGAGTGCCGGCATCGAGCGCGCCGGCCCACCTCCACGCCGAATCGCGGAGGGCCTGACCGATGTTCGTGCTGGTGGTCGGGGGCGGGAAGGTCGGCTACTACCTGACCAAGGAGCTCATCGAGAGCGGCCACGAGGTCGTGCTCATGGAGAAGGACCGGGCGCGCGCCGCGCAGATCGTCGACGAGCTCGGCTCGATCGTCGTGCCCCATGACGGGTGCGAGGGCAAGTATCTCGGCGAGGCCGGGTCCAACCGCGCGGACATCGTCGCCGCGGTGACGGGCGACGACGAGGACAACCTCGTCATCTGCCAGATGGCGAAGCACCACTTCGACGTGCCCAAGACCATCGCCCGCGTGAACAACCCGAAGAACGAGGAGCTGTTCCGCCACCTCGGCGTCGACGAGATCATCAGCCCGACGCGCATGGCGCTGGGCTCGATCGAGCAGGACATCCCGGTCCACGAGCTCCTCCACCTGGCGGCGCTCGACAACGAGCTCGAGATCATCGAGGCGCGGCTGCTCGCCGATTCACCGGCGGTCGGGCGGACACCGGCCGAGCTTGATATCCCCGAGGCGTGCTCGCTCTCGGCCGTCGTCCGAAACGGCGTCGTGATCCCGCTCCGGCCCGACATGGTCCTCCAGGAGGGCGACAAGGTGATCGCGATCGGGCGGGCAGACTGCGAGCGGCTGCTCCACGAGCAGCTGATCGGCGGCACCGAGGAGATGGAGCCGGCCTGACGCCGTGGCGCCGCGGAGGCGCGAGGCGGCCGGCGGGCGAGGGGCCCCAGCCGGCCGCGGGAAAGATCGCCGGGATCAGCGCAGGGTCAATTGCCACCCGGCGGGGTGGATCTTGATCGGATCCCCGCGGGGATTCCTCAGCTGGCGCCGGGCCCTGGTGCCGGCGCACCACCGCCGTTGAAGAACAGCAACCAAAGCACGATCAGGACGACGACGACCACGATGACACCGATGAGCAGCGATTGGTTGTTGTTGTCGCCCTCGGGCTGATTGATCACGACTGGACCGCTCACGCGACCACCTCAAGCTACGGGGTAGGCGGACGCGATGGTCGCGGATCGCGGGTGTACGGCAGACAGCACGGGACCGCATCGCACGTCACAGCAACCTCCCGTGTTCCTCACGGGAGCATTGCCGCACCTTCCCGCCAGAACCGCAACGGCTCCAAGAGTTCACGAATCGAAACGCACCGCTCTCTTGACAATGACGTTGATAGGTTTCTAGGATTGGGCGTATCCGGCGAAGGGCGCCGGAAGCCCAACCCAATGGAGCTCCATGCGTGAGCCCGACAAACAAGCCATGACCTTCCGCCGACCGGACCGTGACCCCACTCGACCCGTCTACATCATCAGCGTGGCGGCGAGCATCGTCAGCGTGCATCCGCGGACGCTGCGGATCTACGAGGAAGAGGGGTTCATCTGTCCCGCGCGGACGCCGACCAACATCCGGCTGTACTCCGAGAACGACGTCCGGCGGGTGATGTGGATCCGCCACCTGACCCAGAACCTCGGCGTCAATCTCGCCGGCGTCAAGGTCCTCTTCGAGCTCGAGGAGCGTCTCGGGACGCGAATCCTCGAGCGCCTCTACACCGAAGCCGAAGCCGTGGAGCGCGAGAACGCTCCGGCCATCCAGGGGGAGCGCGAGAGCATTCCCGACAACCAGCCAGCCGCGGCCGCAGCCGCGAAATCCTGACCCAGCCAGCACGCGTAACCAGGAACCGTTAGGAGAACCGATGCCGAAGCGAGCGTCCACCCCGGACGACGAGCGCACCATCACCATCACCGAACTGCCGCTCGTCGCGCTTCGGGAGACGGTGATCTTCCCCGAGATGATCGTCCCGCTCCAGGTCGGGCGAGACAAGAGCGTGGCGGCCCTCAACGCCGCCGTGGCCGAGGGCGGCCGCATCGCGCTCGTGACCCAGCGCCAGGCCGACCAGGAGGACATTGCCGACACCGGGCAGCTGTATGCCGTGGGCACGGTCGCCAAGATCGCCCAGGTCGTCCAGCTCCAGGACGGCACGGTTCGGGCCATCATCCAGGGCCAGGCGCGGATGCGCCTGCATGGCTTCGCGCAGACGGACCCGTTCATCCGCGCGCGGATCGAAGAGCTCACCGAGCAACCCTCGACGGACGTCGAGGTGCAGGCGCTGATGCGCTCGGTCCAGGCCCAGGTTGAGCAGTATGTCCAGGCCGGGGCGCCGGTCCCGCCGGAGGCCGCGGTCGCGGCCCGCAACATCACCGAGCCGGGCCTGCTCGCCGACATGACCGCGTACTC
>Ga0070708_100004406_pt1 | contig 11062 bp, 7 predicted proteins | sample KBSK5503metaG_FD_65469 | JGI IMG/M metagenome (GOLD analysis project Ga0070708, IMG submission 65469) | Corn, switchgrass and miscanthus rhizosphere microbial communities from Kellogg Biological Station, Michigan, USA - KBS K5-50-3 metaG | ecosystem: Host-associated > Plants > Roots >...
GTGACCTCGCCCGTGGCCAGCGAGACGATGGGCTGGTAGTGGACGGTGATCTCGTCGCGCTCGACGGCGCGGCGCAGGTCCGTCTCCAGTTGCAGCAGCGACACCGCGTGGAGGTGCATGGCGCTGTCGAACATCTCGTAGCGCGCCTTGCCCAGGGCCTTGGCGCGATACATCGCGATGTCGGCGTCGCGCAGCACGTCCTCATGGCGATGGTAGCCGTGCGCGCCCACCGCGATGCCGATGCTGGCCGAGGTGTAGACCTGCTGGCCGGCGAGGGAGAACGGCGTGGTCAGCTCCACCTGCACCCGCTCCGCGAGCTGGGTGGCGCCCTCCGTGTCCTTGAGGTCGTCCACCAGGATGGTGAACTCGTCTCCGCCCAGGCGGGCCACGGTATCGGTGGGACGGAGGCACCGCTCGAGGCGGCGCGCGATGGCGACCAGGAGCTGGTTGCCGATGTGGTGGCCGAGGCCGTCGTTCACGAGCTTGAAGCGGTCGAGGTCGAGGTAGAGCACGGCGTAGATCGATTCGGCCCGGCCGCGGGAACGAGCGACGGCGCGGCCCAGGCGCTCCAGGAACAGCGCGCGGTTGGGCAGCCCGGTGAGGTCGTCGTAGAACGCGTGGCGGAACATCTGCTGCTCGACCAGCTTCCGCTCGCTGATGTCCTCGCAGATGGTGACGATCCCCAGGGGCTCGCCGCCCGCGCCCAGGACCACGTCCGAGATGAGCTGGGCAGGGAACACGGTGCCGTCCTTGCGCACGTTGAGCCGCTCCCGCTTCCAGGAGCGCAGGTTCCGCATCTGCTCCAGGGTGAGGGGCTGGGCGAACTCCGCCGGCACCAGGCCCCGTCCCTCTCTCCCCACCAGCTCGTTGGGCTCGTAGCCGTGCAGGACGTGCTCGGCGGGGTTCGTGAACAGGATGGTGCCGTCGGTGCCCGTGATGGTGACCCCGACGGGGAGGCTGTCCACCGCCTTGCGCAGGGCGATGAGCGTCTTCTGGGCCTCGCGGTGGGCGGCCCGCGCCTCCGCCTCGCGCAGCTCGCGTTCCACGGCCGCGGGCAGCCGCTGCAGGTGCGCCTTCATCACGTAGTCGTCGGCCCCCGCTCTCATGGCCTCCACCGCGACCTCCTCGCCGATGGTGCCGGAGACGAGGATGAACGGGACGTCGAGGCCGGCCTGCTGCAGGATGCCGAGAGCTTCGAGGCCGCTGAACGACGGCAGCGAGAAGTCGGAGATCACCACGTCCCAGGGCCGGCCGAGCAGCTCCGCCTCCATGGCGTCCGGGGTCTGGACGCGGACCATGGACGGCTCGAAGCCGCCGCGCCTGAGCTCGCGCAGCAGCAGGACGGCATCGGCCTCGGTGTCTTCCACGAGCAGCACGCGCAGGGGCTTCATCATCGCTCCCTCGCCTACAAGGTGAAATAGAAAGTGGCGCCCAGGCCGGCCTGCGCGTGGGCCCACACGCGCCCGCCGTGGCGGCGGACGATGCGTTGGACGGTGGCCAGGCCGATGCCTGTCCCCGGGAACTCTTGCGCCGCGTGCAGGCGCTCGAAGGGGGCAAAGAGCCTCCCTGCGTGGGCCATGTCGAACCCGGCGCCGTTGTCGCGCACGAAGTACGCCCGCTGGCCGTCGCGGGTGGTCTGACCCATCTCGATCACGGCTCTCGCGCGCACGCCGGTGAACTTCCAGGCGTTGCCGATGAGGTTCTCGAGGGCCAGACGCAGCAGGCGCGGGTCCCCCTCGGCCACCATCGGCTCCGCCGCGGTCGTGAATTCGACCTGACGGCCCCGGGCTTCGCGCTGCAGGCCGCTCACCACCTCGCGGCCGATGGCGGCGAGGTCGACCTGTTCGCGGCGCACCGGCGTCCGGGTGACGCGCGCGAGCTGCAGCAGGTCGTCGATCAGGTGTCCCATCGAGGCGGCGGCGGCCTGCACGCGCTCGAGGTGCTCGCGGCCCTGCGGTCCCAGGCCGTCGCCGAAGTCCTCCATGACCGCGCGGGCGAACCCGTCGATCCGGCGCAGGGGCGCGCGCAGGTCGTGCGACACGGAGTAGCTGAAGGTCTCGAGCTCCTTGAACGCGGTCTCGAGCTCGGCCTGCGACCGGCGGAGCTCCTCGGCGCGCGATCTCAGCTCCTCCGCGCTGCGCTTGATCGTGATCAGGTTGCCCGCCCGGGCCCGCAGCTCGGCGGGCGAGAACGGCTTGACGATGTAGTCCTGCGCACCCGCGCGCAGCACCTCCACCCGGAGGTCCTCGTCCGCCCGCGCGGTGAGCATGAGGATGGGCACGGCCTCCAGCTCCGGCCGCCGGCGGATCGCCCGCATCAGGTCGACCCCGCTGACGCGGGGCATCATCACGTCGGTCACGATCAGGTCGGGCGAGAGGCGCAGGGCCTTCTCCAGGCCTTCCTGGCCATCGGCGGCCACCGCCACCCGGTGCCCCACCAGCGTCTGGCAGATGTATCGGCGCATCTCGGGGTTGTCTTCGACGACCAGCACCAGCGGCCAGCCGTCGTCCTCGCCGCCGGTCGCGGCCGGCGGCGGCTCGTCGGGAGGTTCGAAGACCGCTGCTGGCCCCAGCGCGCCCCCGCGCGCCTCCGCGAGGACCGCGGAGCCGGCCGGCGCCCAGCGTGGGATCTCGACGGCAAAGAGCGCTCCCCCTTCCGGGGCCTGGCCCACGCTTATCGAGCCGCGGTGGAGGTCGACGAACTCCTTCGCGATCGCGAGCCCGAGGCCCGTGCCTCCGAACCGCCGCGTCCCGCTGTCCTCCGCCTGGAAGAAGCGCTCGAACACGGACTGACGGAGGTCGGCGGGGACGCCGGGGCCGCTGTCCGCCACCTCCAAGCGCACGCGACCGGCCGCGTCGTCGGCGGTCAGCCGGCAGCGCACGCGGCCGCCCGCGGGAGTGAACTTGAAGGCGTTGGCGAGCAGGTTCATGACCACGCGCTCGACCTTGGAACGGTCCGCCTGAGCGGACAACGCCGGCGGCGCCTCCACCACGAAGGCGAAGTGCCGCTCGTGGGCGAAGGAGGTGAAGTGGTCGGCCACCTGCCGCACCAGGCCGGACAGATCCACCTCGGCGTAGGCGACCGCGGCCTTGCCCGCTTCCAGGCCCGCGAGGTCCAGCAGGTCGGTCACATGCGCCAGCAGCAGCCGCGCGTTCCGTTGGACGACGGCGAGGGCCTGGCGCTGCGCGTCGGTGAAGCCTTCCTCGGAGAGAAGCGCGGCCACCGGCCCCAGGATCAGGGTGAGCGGCGTGCGCAGCTCGTGGCTGACGTTGGCGAAGAACTGCGCCTTCGTCTGATCGAGGGCGCGCAGCCGGCGGTTCGCTTCCTGCAAGTCCTGCGCCCGCTGGAAGATCTCGGACTCCAGGTGGCCCCCCTTCTCCTTCAGGCGCACGAAGTCGGTCACGTCCTCGACGCGATGCACGATGTAGCTGATCTCGCCCGCCGGCCCGATCACCGGGGAGTTGACCGGACTCCAGTACCGCTCCTCGAAACCGCCGTCCGCGTCCGGCCGCCGGACGTCGTACTTCTGGACCGCCATCGTGTCGGGCGCCCGCGACCGCAGCACGCGCTCCAGCGAGGCGCGAAGGTTGCCGACGCCGCTGGCCGCGGGATCATCGGGGTTGTCCGGGAAGACGTCGAAGAGGCCGCGTCCCAGGATCGTCTCGCGCCGGGTCATGGTCGCCCGGAGGTAGGCGTCGCTGGCCGCGACGATGGTCAGGTCGGGGGCGAGGACGAGATAGCACCCCGGCGCCGACTCGAAGATTCGGCGGAAGTCGGGCGCCTCGCGCGTCGGGACGGCAGCCTTCTGCTGCATGCCTCCCCTCCCTTGGTCTCCTTTTTACCCGACGCTACGCTCCGGAGGCTGCGCGGCAAGTGCAATCACGCGGAGAAGTGACAGGCGTCACCTCTGACCGGTGTGATCCGGCGGAAGGGCGAACTGAGCGGCCAGGGGCGAAGCGGGAAGCAGGACGAAGACACACGGCACCATTCGTCGCGTCATGATCCCTCCGGTCCGCGCGAGGGTCGTGGTGGGATGTCGAAGGGCGCGGGGGGCGGACGAGGGGCGGCGGCCGGGGGGAGGCCGCGCGCCCCATCGACTACCGTGTCGGCGTCAGCGGGTCGCCGGCGAAGCGGCCGGCTTCGCGGGCTTCTTCTCTGCGGGCTTCTTCTCCATCGCGTTCGACTTGGCGGCGGCGGCCGTGTGCTTCCTCACGTGGTGGGCGACCTTCTCGCCCTTCTCGTTCTCGTGAACGGTGACCATGACCTGCTCGCCGGCCTTCATCTCGCCGACTTCCTGGGCGGCCGTCTCGCTCAGGCCCAGCTTCTTCGGGCTGACCTCGTTCTCGAGCTTGAGGGTGATTTCCTTCTTGTCCTTGTCGACCGATACCACCTCGGCCTTCCACTCCTCGGCTTTGGTGGCCGGCTTGGCGGCCTTCTGCTCCGTCTTGGCCGACTTCTCGGACTTCGCGGGAGCCGGCGAGCCCGTATTGCTCTGCGCCGCCGCGACACCCGCCGCGAGCAGCGCGCCCAGCATCAGCGCCGATGTCTTCATGAATCCTCCAGCTCGGAAAAAGGCCGAGCCCCTGTCATCCTGCAAGCAACGACGATGCCAGAACGCGAGGCGCGCAAGATCCTCTTGCATCATGCGTAATCCGCCATGCGCCGAACCGGGCTGCACGGCAGCGTCAACACGGTGCACCATTTCGTGCCCTGACCGGGTAATGACCCACGAAATCAGGAGTTCCAGGTCCAGAACATCGCTCCCGCGGCGGCTGTCATGACGCCCGCCGTGAGCCAGCCGAGCCACCGCAGCGGCGCCGGGTTGGTCCGGTCGCCCATCACCACGGGGTTGCTCGTGAGGAGCACGACGACGACGATCAACGGCGGGGCGAGAACGCCATTGAGCACCGCCGACCAGAACAGCATCGCCACCGCATCGAAGCCCACCCAATCCAGTGCCAGGCCGAGGACCATCGCGATCCCGATGACGGCATAGAACTTCTTGCCGTGGCGAGGGTGGTCGGTGAGCGTGGATCGCCACGCGCCCGCCTCCCCTATCGCGTACGCGCAGGAGCCGGCGAGGATCGGGACCGCCAGCATCCCTGTCCCGATGATGCCGACCGTGAACAACCAATAGGCAGCCGCTCCGGCCAGCGGGCGCAATGCTTCGGCGGCCTGCTGCGCGGTCGTGATGTGCGTCGCTCCGTGGGCATGGAGGGTGACTGCGGTGGTCAGGATGATGAAATACATGACGAAGTTCGAGAAGAACATCCCGCTGACCACGTCGATGAAAGAGTGCCGCAGCTCCTGGTTGGTCGCGCCCATCCTCTGTCCGACCGATTGGCGGCCTCGCCGGCGCTCTTCCTCGACCTCCTGGGCCGCCTGCCAGAAGAAGAGGTAGGGCGAGATCGTGGTCCCCAGGATCCCTACGAACGTGGCCAGGTAGTCGCGCGACCAGGTGACCTGCGGGACGAGCGTCGCCTTGATCGTCAACGACCAGTCCGGCCGGGCCAGGAACGCCGCCCCGACGTAGGCGAAGAGCACGAGCGTGAGCCATTTGAAGATCCGCGCGATGTGCCGGTAGTCGGTGAAGAACAGGAAGGAAGTGATGACCAGCGTGTAGATGGGCGTCCACACGGCGGACGGGACGTGAGTGACCATCTCCGTCGCCTCACCCATTCCGGCGAGGTCGGCGCCGATGTTGATCACGTTGGCGACGACGAGGAGCGTGCACGTCATCCACAGAACCCACCGCGGCATCCGGCGACGAACCACGCCGGCCAGGCCGCGGCCGCTCACGATTCCCAGCCGAGCGCACATGAGCTGCACGGCGGTCATCAAGGGGAACGAGAAGAGTGCCGTCCAGAGGGGACCGTAGCCGAAGGACGCTCCCGCGACCGAGTACGTCGAGATCCCAGAAGGATCGTCGTCGGCGGCGCCCGTGATCAGACCTGGGCCGAGACGGCCGAAGAACCGGCGGACGTAGCTACGGCGTTCGATCCCGTCCCACGCCTTCGGCGTGGCCGGAGGCGGCAAGACGGGCGGCGCAGGGTGCGTACGACCCTTGTGGTCCTTCACCGCGGCTCCTCATCCATCCGCAGCATCATCGCCGCCTGGCCGGCCGAGGTGATGGCGCAGCTCCCCGCCGGCGTCATCGTTGCCTGGTGACGATCCAAACTTCGGAGGCGTTCACTGGATGGTGGAATCGAGACAGTCCCACCGTGAGGCCAGCGAAAAGCGAGATCTTCTGCGCCCCGTGACTGAGGCCGACGTCGGCGCCGCCGTCGATGACGAGCCGCGGTGACACCTTGAATGCGATCGCCCACAGGTTCGAGACGATGCGCGGAGTATCGGCGGTCGCGCCGACGTAGTAAACCTCGCCCGTCAGCGACCACTGGCCGCTCATGGTTCGGCTCACGGAGAGGGTCGCTGCCGGCTGGCGCGCGTGGCTTGCCCGCGGCCGCCCGAGCCACGTCTCCAGCAGGTTGAGGTCCGAGTGGAACGCGCCGAGGTCGCGGCTGAAAAGCAGCATGAGGGTCTCGTCCGACTCGCCACTTCCCAGTCCCTTCGTCGCGCTCGCGCTCGGGATCTTCAAGGTGACCTGAACGGCGTCATCGAACCCCAGCGGCCCCTGGCGGAGATAGCGCCACTGAGCACCGACCGTGATGTCTCCGAAACCCGTGACCGCCGGCGACGTGGCCTCGGCCTGACGCAGCACCCCTGTCCCGCCCACACGAATCTCCACGTTCGACAGCAGGCCCATCTTCAGGAGGTATGGGCTCCAGAAAAGCCCCGATTGATCGCGGAAATCGCTGTGCTGGATTCCCAGCTCCAGCTCCGCGACGCCGATTTGGGTGGTCTGCGCCGGCGTAGCGAACGTCGGGCGATTCGGGTTGACCTCTATGGGCGGGTCGGCCGCCGTCGCCGCGGATGGGTGAACGAGGCTCAGGCCCATGACGATGATGGCCGCGCCGTTCGAGCATCCGGGAATGTACAACGCGGCTCCTGCTCCGGCCGCTAGAATACACGCACGACCATGAGATCCTCGCTCTGCGTCCTGATCGCGCTGGCCACGACCGCACCGTCGGATGTGGCCACGCCGGATGCCGCTGCCGATCTCGGTCGCCGCCTCGCCGATTTCCGCTCCCCCGCCCCCATCGCGGCGAGCGTGCACCTCGATCTACACCTCGAGCGCGTCCTCCACCACCGGACGGTCAAGGGGGATGCCTCGGTGCCCCTCGACGTCGAGCAAGACGCCGCGGCGCTGCGCGTGCAGTGGGATCCCGCCGTGCTGCGTCGAGCCGACGTCGAGGAGGGCGAGCGCGACGCGGCCACCGATCGGACCACCCCCGTCCGCGAGGCGCTCAAGGAGCTGGATCCCGGCCGCGTGAGTCATCTGCTGGATCAGGCGGGGACTCTGGCCGGGCTCACGAAGGGCGGGCCGGCCGAAGAGGCCGTGGACACCTACGAAGGTCGACCGGCACGGCGGCTCGTCTATCGGTTCCAGCCGCGACTCTCCTGGACCGAGTCCTATTACCTGCACCACAGCGAGGGCCGATTCACGGTCTGGATCGCCGCCGACGGGACGCCACTGGCCAGTGATTCGGTCGCTACCTTCGAGGGCAAGACGAGCCGCATGTTCGGCCGGTTTCGCGGATCGACCACCATCCACACCCGGTACGCCGTGGACGGCGGACGCCTCTGGGTCGCGGAGCGCGACTTCGACGATTTCCGGAGCCGCGAGGACGGTAGCGAAGTCGAGCATCGGTCAGAGCGCTTTGTCCTCAAGCGTCGGTGACCGCGTCACGCTGGTATCATCGCGCCCCATGGCCGTCTTCGCGATCGGTGACATCCAGGGATGCTTCGAGCCTCTTCAGCGGCTTCTGGCGCGGATCCACTTCGAGCCCGCCCACGATCGCCTCTGGCTGACGGGGGACCTGGTCAACCGCGGGCCGGATTCCCTGGCCGTGTTGCGCTGGGCCCGAGCCCTCGGGGACCGGGCGACGCTGGTCCTCGGCAACCACGAGCTGCGCCTCCTCGCCTGCGCGGACGGCGTCATCGCGGTCAGGCGGCGCGACACGTTCGCGGACGTGCTGCAGGCGCGCGACCGCGGCGATCTCCTCGATTGGCTCCGCGGGCAGCCGTTCCTCCACCGCGAGGGGAACCGGGTGATGGTCCACGCCGGCCTCCACCCCGCCTGGACGGTCGGAGAGGCGGAGGCGCTGGCGGCCGAGCTCGCCGACGCCCTCCGTCCGGCGACGCACCACCAGACGCTGGAGGCGTTGAGGAACGGAAGCCCGTCACCGGCGTGGCACGACTCCCTCACTGGGGACGAGCGCCTGCGAACCATCGCCGCCGCCCTGACGCGGCTCCGCACCTGCACGATCGACGGACGGATGTGCCTGGACTACGAGGGGCCGCCGCAAGGTGCGCCCGAGGGCTGTCTTCCGTGGTTCGAGGTGCCCGGACGGCGCAGCCGTGAGGCGGCCGTGGTCTTCGGTCACTGGGCGGCACTCGGGTTCCACCGGGCGCCCGGCGTCCTGGCGCTGGATTCTGGCTGCGCGCGCGGGCAGGCGTTGACGGCCGTCCGTCTCGAGGACGGGCAGGTCTTCCAGGAGCCAGCGCGGGCGTGGGTGGAGCGGAAGAGTCACCCGACGCCGAGCCCCCTCTAGCGGCTCCGCCGGTGGTCGGCCCGGTGGCCGGCTACGCGATCCATGCGTCGCGGAACTGCTCGCGATACAGGTTTGCATAGAGGCCGTTCGCATCGAGCAATCGGTCGTGCGTGCCCCTCTCGGCGATACGGCCCTCGTCGAACACGACGATGAAGCTGGCCCGGCGGATGGTGGACAGCCGGTGCGCGATGACGAGGCTCGTCCGGTCGCGTAGCAGCGGATCGAGAGCGGCCTGCACGAGCGCCTCGTTCCGCGAGTCGAGGGAGCTGGTCGCCTCGTCCAGGATCAGGATCCGCGGGTCCTTCAGGATCACGCGGGCGATGGCCAGGCGCTGGCGTTCGCCTCCGGACAGCCGGTACCCGCGGCGACCCACCATGGTGTCGTACCCCTGGGGAAGCGACGCCACGAAGTCGTGGATCTGGGCCGCCCTCGCCGCCGCCTCCACCTGGGAGAGGCTCGCGCCCGGCCGTCCGTATCGCAGGTTCTCCAGGATCGACCCGAAGAAGAGGTAGGTCTCCTGGGTCACGACACCAACGTGGGATCGAAGCGACTCCAGATCGAGCGTCCTGAGGTCATGGCCATCCAACAGCACCGCCCCCTTGCTCGGATCGTGAAGCCTCAGCATCAGGGAGACGAGGGTGCTCTTCCCCGCCCCGGAGGGCCCAACGACCGCCACGCACTCTCCAGGCTCGATGTCGAGGCTCACCTCGGAAAGCGACTCCGCGCCCTCACCATAGGAAAACGACACTTCGCGCAGGCTGAGGGCTCCACGGACCCTGGGCAGAAGCACGGCGTCCGGGCGCCCGGCGTGCTCCGGCTCCATCTCCAGGACGCGGAACACGCGGTCGAAGTAGGCGTAGGACGTCAGCACGCTCACGTGGACGCCCGTCAGCGACGATGCGGACGAGTAGAGCCGCCTGAGCAGCGCTGCGAAGGCCACCACGGTCCCGATGGCGATCCTCCCGCGGACGACGAGGTAGCCACCGAAGCCGAAGACGAGCGCGGGGCCCGCGCCCTCGAAGAGACCCACCAGCATCTGGAGCCAGCGGCCGACGCGCGCCTGGCGAAGCGAGAGCTCCTCGATCTCCGCCGTCTTCGCCCGGACGCGGGCTGCCTCGAGCGGCGCGGCACCGAAGATTCGCGTGAGAAGGATCCCTGACACCGAGAGCGCCTCGTCGAGGATGCCGGTCAGCTCGGCCATCCGCGCCTGCACGGCACGGCGGATGCGCTTGCGCTCCTGTCCGACGGGGCGCGTGGGGAGGACGAAGCAGGGCAGGAAGGCGAGCGTGGCCAGGGCCAGGCGCCAGTCGAGCAGGAAGAGCGCACCGGCGGTAGTGAAGAGAGCGATGGAGCCTTCGGCGGCGTCGACGAGGGTGGACGACACGGCTGAGCCCACGCCCTGGACGTCGTTCACGACGCTGGAGATCGCTTCCCCCGGTTTTGCCGTCACGAAGTACCGGTACGGCTGTGCTTGGAGGTTCTCGAACAGCTCCACCCGCAGATCCCGTGTGACGGCCTCTCCCATGGCCGCGCTCAGCGACTTCTGCCACACGCCGAGGAGGCCCGCCAGGAGCGCGCTTCCGATGATGGCGGCGCAGAGCAGAAAGAGAAGACGAAGGTTCCCCGCCGGGATCGCCTCGTCCACGGCGCGCCGGACGAGGAACGGGGGAAGGAGGCTCAGGAAAGCAGAGAGCAGGACGGCGATGAGAACCAGCGCCGCGTCGCGTCGGTAGGGGTGGAGGTAGGTGAGAATCCGCCGCAGGGTGGAGACTTCCACCGGCGGGAGATCGCGCGGGTCGATGTATGTCTTCTTGGAGGATACGAGGGTAGACATCGAACAAGCTGACCGTATGTCGCCGGCCCACCGCCGTCAAGAGCGCGGCCCATGGCGCGGCGCGGCTTCCGGCGGTTGACGGTCCAGGCCGGCGGTGCTACTTTCGCGGCGCCTCGGGGGTCGCGGATGGCAACGAGCTTCGACGTCCGGCCTCTCCCCTGGCCCCCGCTCGTGCGCGTGTGAGGCTGGCCGTGCTGACGTGCGCTTTCGTCGCCCTGGCCCTCTCCGCCCGCGCCGCCGAGGATATCCCTGCGCCATCCTCCCCGGGGTGGCATGTCTCGCCCTTCGATCTGGCGAAGGGCGACTTCGAGCTGGGCCTCAAGGGGTACGTCCAGGAGGACTTGAAGTCCTATCCGAACTGGGACGCCAACCCCGCCTACCGTGACCCTCGCTCGTCGCTCCGCCGGGTGCGCATCGGGATCGAGGGCGGATGGCGCCGGCTATCCTTCGACATCGAGGGTGATCCCCACGACGACGCGGAACACTTGAAGAACGCCTACGTGGAGCTCAAGCTCAGCTCCGCCCTTCACGTGCGCGCCGGCAATTTCAAGCTTCC
>Ga0070708_100004407_pt1 | contig 11062 bp, 6 predicted proteins | sample KBSK5503metaG_FD_65469 | JGI IMG/M metagenome (GOLD analysis project Ga0070708, IMG submission 65469) | Corn, switchgrass and miscanthus rhizosphere microbial communities from Kellogg Biological Station, Michigan, USA - KBS K5-50-3 metaG | ecosystem: Host-associated > Plants > Roots >...
GAAAACCTGCCCAGAATTGCTACCGTGGAAACCCTGTAAAGATTGGCCTTCGTGATCTCAACACGTGGCGTTAGGAAATGGGTAGTTTTCTAACCCGGCATCCGGACGGAGGTCTGGGAAGCCTTGGTTAAGATGAAACAGCAACCGGGAAATCGTTCTGGAGGTTCGTAGGGGTACCAGCTAGTCTTCTCGCAGCATCCGTAGTATCCAAAATCGCGCACCTAATTTACAGAATGCACGTCGCTGAGGTTGTAGAGAACGAAACTGCAGCCTGTAACCGGATAGCAGCTCAATATTCCACGACGGACTAGACGTGATGGGCCATCATCAGGGAAAGGTACCTTAAGCCCGATAGCTCGAAGCACCTTGTTTGCCGACTTCAACTCTTCAGAACCGCTTATGAACTTGACTTCTTCCACTTTGGATCCAGGGCCGATCAGCAGAAAGAAGTCAGCGTTGGAAGTCTTCATGGTAATTCTCTCAACGGCGAATCTGCGGGTCTTACTGAGTTCCACTGTTCCGTTTTCTCCGAAGCGCCGGGTTTTGGTGGTCCCCCCCAGCCGATCCAAACGCTCCTGTGTGTCTTTCATATCATCGCGTCTTTTCGATGCGGCCAGGGCGAGGCGATACATCCGTATAGCCTGGTCGTTTCTGTGCTGCTGCTCGTAAAGCTGTCCCAGGTGGTCCCCTTCGACGGGATCTTGAGAGACCATCCAGCCGGCTTTTAGGTACTTCTCTGCCGTATCATAATTTCCCATCCGGAAATGGACCCAACCCAGCGTGTCCCAGTACGCGACAAGGTTTGAAGCGTGTTGCAAATCCTCCATCTTCACATCGGAGAGCTTTACCTTGGCTGAGGCTTCTTCTTCCTCGCGCACGGCCCTTTCTGCATACTGAAGAGCCAGGGGCAGTTGCTTGTTGGCCTCGGCGAGTGCGTAGTCAATGTAGTTGAGCATGAGCGGCTCAGAACTCAACTCAAGAGTTTTCTCATATGCCACCAGCGCCTTGGCCTCATCGCCCGCGTGGAGATAGGCGTCGCCGAGCCCCATCTCGAGACGGGGCTGATCCGGATTTAGCTTAAGCGCCGACTCGTATGCGGCAGCGGCCCCGGGGTAACGCTTCATAGCCACCAGAGCAGTACCGAGGTTCCAGGGAGCCTCGGCGTCTTCCGGAGCGATTTCGATAATTTTCTGCAACGTGGTAACAGCCTCCTCGTACTTCTTCAACTGGACCAAGGCATAACCCAGGACCCTAAGAGGCAGAACCTGCGTCGGATCTGAATCAACGGCCTTGTGAAGAGTTTGTAAAGCATTATCCGGATCGCGAGAGTTCATCTGCAGACTACCAAGCATCAACCAATCACGCGTGAACTTGGGGTCAAGCTCCACCGCGTGGCTAAAGGCGGCGAGGGCGCCTTGCAAGTCGCCGCGTTGTGCAGCTTCCCGCGCGTCGTTCTCCGCCATCATGGCCGATGGGTTGGCACTATTGGGCAGATTTCGAATTTTAGTCATAGCGGCGACCAACCCCATAGGTTGAGAGCTTGTGCCTCCTGACGACGTCTCCACGTAACTGTTGTGGTCGTCTTCGATTGCCTTCTTAAACTTCTTGTAGCGGTCGTATTCGCTGACAGGTATTTCGAGAAGTGTGGTGACCAGGTGGCGTTCCGTAGTGAGTTTGCCGTCTTTGACGGTGTAGATTGCGTGAAACTCGGCGAAGTCTTCCTTCAGATTCACCGCGCTGGGGGGCACGGGCTTATAGCCCTTGGGAAACTCGACCTGCGAACGGAGGTCGATCTCGCTGCTTGGCCCCAGCCAGACTGGAACCGTGGGCTTCGTCTCGCCGTCCCCGTAGATGGGCAATGCGATCGGCGGCAGCGGAGGACTGATGTGCCGGTTGGCCCAGTCTGGGTAGTCTTTCCGCTTGTAGGTGTAGCTCACGTGCCACGGCACATCGGTCTTTTCCGGCTGGCTGGCGCTGACGTCGCTCACGTCACCCGCAAAGCCGGAGGCGTAGGAAACCTGTTGCACCAAGTCCTTCCATTGCTGCAACGGCGTACTGCGGAAACCTTTGCGAAACAGGACTTCTGCGTCCTGACCCTGGACGGACTGCTCAACTTTACCCTCCAGAGTGCCGTTGTCGTCCAGTTTCGCTTCCATGGTGAAAGTTCGACGAGGCTTGAACGGTAAATCCGACGGAGTGGTTACAAGCCGAGAAGGTTGATCGATAGGCATGACCAATGCTTGCTTGTTGAGCAATGCGCTCATGAGATACCCGAATGGCGCGACTTCCGCGGTGGTGTCGAGCCATACAAAACTGTTGCCCTTCGGGAGCGCGGTGATCACGTGGTCGAACTGCGCGGGTGAGGGTACGTCCGCATCAATCTCGTGGAAGATGTTAATCAGCGCAGGGTAGGCCTTTATACCTGCGGCATCAAGCAGCGAGGCCAGCAGCGTGTGCTTATCTTTGCAATCTCCGTACTGATTAGCCAGCACGTCGGTCGCGGAATGGGGCTGATAACGGCCGATACCAAAGGCAACACCAACATAGCGAAACCGAGTACTGACATAGTTGTAGATGGCCTTGACCTTGGCGTTCTCGTCGGCCGCGTTCTTGACAAATTCGGCCGCCTTGGCTCGGATCTCAGTGCTGGGCTTGACTCGTTCCTGTTGCAGGCCGCCATACCACGCGCCAATCTCCTCCCAGCTTTGAAAGGAGGAAAGCTGGATATCCGGCGGTGGCAACCTGCCACGTGCCGCCTGGTACCCTTTTTCTTCCTGTTCGGTCTTATCCTGATCTGCAGATTTGTGTTCGAGCTCCGACCTTGTCCAGGTGAAGACGTGGCGTCCACCTTCCTCGGTAATCACAGGTTTGCAGGTTGGGCTTTTCCATTTCACCGCGCGGTCGCGAGGGACGCTAACCTGGAGTTCCAGATGCAGCAGTATTAAGTCGTGGGGAAAGATGAAGCTGTACCAAAACTGGCCAGGGACGAGCGGCTTAGTCACATGCCAGTGAGTTTGGGTTTCAAGCACATCGCCAACGGCTAAGCCTTTGACCGCCACGTGCTTTTCGTGGAGATCGCTGTAGAACGGCGCCTGGCGGGTGATGTCCGATGGCATGTCGAGAATGTTCTCTGCAGGAGTGACTATCACTGTGCCATCGGGTTTTCGCACGCGGACGTAGACGATCTCAATGGTTTCCGTTGCTTCCTGGTAGGCAAACGACAGCACACTGTAGCGCTGCACTCCTGCGTCCGATTGAATGCGAACGCGGAAGGAGGCTTCGCGCGTGCTGGTGCCATCGTTTTCAAATGCCACCTTGGTGAGGTCTTCCTCGTCGACAAAGGCTTCTTTAGAATAATCCGGCTTGGCGTCGGCAGGTTTGAGAGAAGCTTGTACGGCCTCGGAGAAGACAGCCGTCAAGACAAGCACGAAGAGGCACAAATACTTCAACATGAACGGGGGATGTTTGTACCTCGCCCAGAGGAAAAAGGCAAGCGGTTCCGTCGCGCGATCCCAGGCCCGCCTGGCGTGATTAGAAGCATCGCAATAGACAGAAGCCGAGACAACAGAGAACGCAAGCGCGCTTGCGTAGACGCAGCACTTCACAAACACCAGAAGTGGACGGGAAATAAGAATATGCCTTCTCCTTATGCTGGCTCTCCCCTCGGAGAAACTTAAAGTTCATTGTTTACCGGGTTGGCCAGCGATCGCCGATAACTTCGAATTCGGCTGAGCGTCCACAAGGATTCGCCGAGGATACACTACACTGTTGCGCATGAGACCCGGCAAGTATGACCGTAAGCATCAGTTACTGATCACCGGTGCTGAACTGCGGGAGTTGAAGGAATTAGATCTTGCGGAATCGTTTGGTCTGGATCGTCGTATCGAGCGTTACGAAGGGAAACGCCCGTTGGGATTGTATCGTTGGGATCTGGAGTACTTGTTGGAGAGTTTGTCGATGGTCTTGGATGGGCGCTACTACGGCGTGCTGCCGCCGAAGCGCAGGCCGACGGTGCAGAGCTTGCATGATCGGGTACGCGCCGAATATGACTCCGCGTATGGGCAAGGGTAAATCCCAGTTGAACTCAAACCGGTGCGGCGGCGAGACCTGGCGAAGGCGGTGGCGCAACGATGTCGGGAACCGTGAACCGAGGTGGGGGATGGAGCGAGGCGTTCACGGGTTCCAGGAGTGTTTCTGGGGCGGGCACAAGATCGAGAATCTTGTGCGGATCGCTCGAACCCAGTAATTCCAGCAAAACATCGAAGGGTTTTGTGTCCTGCTGTTGGGCGGTTTGCAGAATACTGGTGAGCACGGCCTGAGCGCGAGCTCCCCGTGGGGTGCGGTTGCCGCCCCAGTTTTTGCGCGCGCCGATGAGGGCGCGGATGGCGCGTTCGCTCACATTGTTGGTGGCATCGAGCCCGGGACAATAGAGGAACATGAAGAGGTAGAGCCGCTCATGGAGCAGATGCTTGGCAAGTCTGAGATTGGCGGCATCGCGACCGGGGTGAGCCAACACCCGATCCAGCTTTACTTCCAACCGTCCGGTCGCGGTAAATAGGCCGTGCAAAGAGATTTCGTGGTGGTTGTAGCGATCCCGCAAGGCCAAGCCTTGCTGCAACACAGCTTGGACCTGGAGCGGGAAGCGGGCGGCAGCCGGAGAGGCGATCTTGATCATGTCTTGGCAGCGGCGCAGCAGATGGGCGAGGCAGCTCTGATGGCTCGCTCGGAGAAACTTGGAGTACGGCTTCCAGCCATCGTGGGTTAGCCAACCGTCGTAGTCGGCCCCCAAGATGGCGGCGGCTTGGGGGAAGCCGCGGCCCGGCAGAATGTCACAGAAAGTTACTTGTTCGCTGACTGCCACCCAGAGCCAGCGTAATTGTGCAGCCACATTCCAGCCGGTCTCATCCATGCCGTTTACGATACTGCGCCGGGCGGCGTCCCGCAGAGCATGCCACGTCGCTTCTCCGCGCCGCGCCACCCGGTCCACGGCCCAGCAGATGGTGCTGCGGTTGACTTGAAGTTGAAAGCCGTCTTGCAACACCGCGGCCACATCGGCATGGGGCATGCCTAAACCTTTATTCATCTTGACCGCCAGCGCCAACGCGTCGGGTCCTAATTGCACTGCGGCCGCTCCCAGGGCGTCGGAGGTCTGGCGCGGATCGCGCCCTTGCACTCGTTTGTGGCACTTCTGACAACGACAGATCGCAATATCGAAGCGCCGCCAGAACGTCTGGCGCACGATTTCCTGTTGGTATTGCGCCTCGATCCTCTCGACTTTCAGGGGACCACCGCACTCACACTGCGCGGGAGGGGGTACGGCGATCACTTCGTCGACGTTTGGGGGAATGGCTTTGCTGTGCCGCTGGCCGTAGGCGGAACCGGACTTGCGTCCCGGCGTTTTCGGATTCTGTTTCCGCGTGCCCCGAGAAAACGCGGCGGCTTGTCGTTTACTCGCCCGCTGAGCTTGTTCCAGTTGTCGCTTCAGTTTCTCGACTTCTTGCCTCAGTTGTTCTCGTTCTTGCTCCAGTTGTTTCTCTCGCCGCCGCAACTGCTCGTTTTCTTGGCGTAACTGCTCGTTCTCCCGGCGCGCTCCACGCCACCTCTCCTGAAGCGAAGCTACCTTCTGCTTCCACTCACGCAGAGTTGCGATGGGATCAAAGGCTATGGAGTCTCCCTTACGCACTTTTGCAACTTACCGTAGCGAAGTTGCGCATAATTTGTCCAGCCTCATGTCGATTTATGTCGATGCCGAATCTAATTGATTAACTTTCAGGTAGCCACGCCAGCGGAAGGCCTATTTTCGAGGGTTCAGATACGGTAAACAATGAAACTTAAAGCAGAGATGTCGTGTTCGTCTGAGCAAAAGTGGTCACTATTTCCACCAATCAACCTTGTCGCCCATGGGTGTAGTAAAACTGTAGTAGTTCCATGTTCAGAACGGGTCATCTTGGGTCCAATCGGTGCAACCAGCAACTCTGGTAACCCGTTGAGAAATATAGTAGAGTAGAGAATTTTCCTAACGGTTCAGAACCCACTGTGGAACTCAAAATCCGCCGTGTTTGAGTTCAATTTGCCGTTCCCCGGTACTTGTTGGAAAAACGTAGTTTTCTAATCCAAGTTGCTCCGGAACTCTAGTCATTGGTTTAACTGTGTAATTAACGTAAAAGCTTCTCTCTCCAGTGCTATAATCGGAGGGTCTCTTACACATCTCTCCCATGCCCATTCTGGGCGTCGGTCTCCTGTGCATTCTGATGATTCGGCCCGGCGGAATAGTCCTCCGGTATTGAAGGTCTACGTTTATCAATTTAAGGAGAGAAAATGAAGCGTTTGCTCTTTGCTGCATACGTTTGTGGATCCGCTATGTGTGCGTTAGCACAATCTCAGAACCCCCAGCCGGTTACAATTCCAACTCAACGGACTATGTCGGCCATGGATCCGAGTAACGCCGTTCCCGCTGTGGCATCAATAAATACAAAGATCATTGCCGGATCAAAGGTCTATATCACTCCAATGGACGGATTCGACAACTATCTCGCAGCCGCATTTGGCAAGAAGAAGGTTCAACTCGTGCCAGTTATTGACAAAGAGCAAGCAGACTATGTCATCACGGGGACTTCTCTAGACAAGAAAGCTGGATGGGCCAAAATCGTTTTCATGGGCAACGTTCACTCAGACAATGCTGCGAGTATAACGATGTTCGATCAAAAAACCGGAGCTATTGTCTACGCATACGCGGTGGATAAAAAAAGCACGATGCACGGCCAACAGACGACTGCAGAAGCCTGTGCCAAGCACTTAAAAGCACATATGGAAGGCAAGAACTGAAGCGCCGATAACAAGTGCCTGCAGTAACGTGGTAGACATCACCATCGAATTCTGCCACCCCACAACCCCTTCACGCCAGACTGGTAGCGTCCGGCGCGAGGGGTAAGCCGTCCCTGGATCGTTTCAGAGAAAAGTCAACCTCTATGAACATCTACCAGATGCGTCACGCTATTCTTGCAGCTCACAAAGGTGAGATAGGGTACAATCGCTGTCATTTTTCTGCAGGCTTGACCGAGATTCCAATGAGTCTCCTTGGAATGCGAAGCTCGTCATCACCCAAACCAATTGTAGTTTTGGCTATTACGCTCTGGATTGTGTCGGGGATCTCAGCATCGGGCCAAAACTATGTCGCCGGGCGTGCCGGTCTCGTCCCTGGGAAGCAGCCTGCGGGTCTCGTCGCCGCCGATTTTAATCGTGATGGCAAAGCCGATCTGGCTGTCTCGAATTTTTCAGACAACACAGTCTCCATTCTGTTGGGAATTCGTAATGGAACATTTGCTACCAAGATCGACTATCCGACTGGATCCTCTCCCGCGGCACTGGTGGCTGCAGATTTCAACGGCGACAAGAAACTGGACCTCGCGGTAGCAAACGAGAACGACCACACGATCTCAATTCTGATCGGCAAGGGCGATGGAACTTTTCAGCCTCACGTTGACTATCCCGCGGGTAGCTACCCCTTGGCGCTCGTAGCGGCCGACTTTAATGGCGATAAGAAGACTGATCTTGCCGCCGTGAATCTCTACGACAGCACGGTGTCGATCTTCATCGGCAACGGCAATGGTACTTTCCAGCCACAAGTCACGGTCCCAGTAGGCTCGAGACCTACGGCGCTCGCGAGCGGCGACTTCAATGGCGATGGAAAGACTGACTTGATCACTGCAAACATCGGTTCAGGAACAGTGACCGTTTTAATGAGTAAAGGCGACGGCACTTTTGAACGCGTTGATAGTTCATCCGGCATCGCCGCCGGAAGGAACACGATCGAGCTAGTTATCGGAGACTTTGACGGAGACGGGAAACTCGATGCGGTTGCTTCCAGTGATAATCCGGAACAGCTATTTTTTTTGAAGGGAAAAGGTGACGGCACCTTCATCACGGGAGTCGCGATTCCCAACGCCCCGCAAATCTTCATCAGCGGTATGCTCACTGCGGATTTGAATAATGACGGAAAGAGCGACTTGGTCTTACCGGGGATATACGTGATGCTCGGCAAGGGGGATGGCACTTTTGGCAATCCAATTCAGTCTCCCGGAAACGGAGACACGAACGCTCTCATCGCTGCCGATCTCAATGGAGACGGCGAGTTGGACGTGGCGTTCGCTGACCAAAACTTGAATTCAGTCGATATTCTTTTAGGGAACGGCCGTGGAAAGCTTGGCACCTTGTCCAGGGTGGCGTTGGCATCGAAACTGTCACCTTCGGGCGGCCCGGGCGGCGCCGTAGCGGCGGACTTCAACAATGACGGGAAGCTAGACTTGGCGGTAGTGGGTAGCGGACCGACGAACGGGGAAATCTCGACCGAACTGGGAAACGGGAACGGAACCTTCCAAAGTCCGATCATCTCTGCTTTAGACATGTTTCCCATCAATAATAACGGCATTGTGTTTCCGGGTGACTTCAACGGTGACGGAAAAACTGATTTAGTCATCATGGATGCATACTTTACTGGCTTTGAAGTTGCATTTGGCAGTGGTGACGGGAGATTTCTATCACCCGTGAATACGCCCTTGAGTTACAAGCCGGTGGCGCTGGCGGTGGGGGATTTTAACGGAGACGGGGAAGCGGATCTCGTAGTGACAACAAACGGATCCGGCGGTTTCAACCCCTCTGTCAATATTTTTCTGAGCAATGGGGATGGGACTTTTACCGCAGGCGCTCAGTACTCCGTTCGTTCAACTCCCTACGCGGATGTCATCGTCGCGGACGTCAACCATGATGGCAAGGCCGACCTCATTTTAACCAGCTTCGGCGCCCCCCTCTTAGTATTTCTCGGGAAAGGGGATGGGACGTTCGGCACTCCTAAATCCGGACCTTCCGCGATTTATAGTGGCACTCCGGTCACCGGCGATTTCAATGGAGATGGAAAGATCGATGTGGCGGTTGGCACCTACAGCGGAATTGCATTTCTGGCTGGAAATGGAGACGGCACGTTTCAGAAACCAATTTATTCGAACACAGCGTTTGTGTTCGGTGGTTCTCTGATCGCGGGTCAATTCAGTGGCAATGGCAAACTCGGGCTAGTCAGTAATGATCCGAGCAACACTACCTCCAAGGGCATAGTGGAGATGGCAGGCAATGGCGACGGCACCTTCCGGGCACCGGTCCCATTCGGCGCAACAGGATATCCGGCGGATTTGGTCGCCGGCGATTTCAATTCCGATGGCGTGACTGACTTCGGCATAGCCAATCAAAGCTTCTCTCCTCCTTCTGCCTCCGTTGTGCTCTTATATACGAGCGCCCCTGTTCCGAACATTTTGCCGACAAGCTTGAATTTTGGATCAGTCTTGGTGGGACAGACCAGTCCCGCCAAGCCGACTGCCCTGACCAACACAGGGAACGCTCCCCTTCTTTTGTTCAACATCTCGCCCACCGGAGACTTTTTGCAGAGTAACAACTGTGGAAAGACACTCACTGTCGGAAAGACCTGTACGATTGAGGTATCGTTCAAGCCCACAGCCAAGGGTTTACGCACCGGAACTTTGAGCATCGCGGGCAACACAGCAAGCGGCTCGCAGAAGGTGGCTTTAACTGGTACCGGTCACTGAATTTCCAGCCTCATTGACCGGCTCGTGGGCCTCTGGGAGATAAACTGCTGTGATAAAAACGTGATAGTTCCATGTTCAGAACGGGTCAGTGTTGATCAAAATGGATCAGAACGCATTTCTGGTAAGCGGTTTAAGAATCAAGTAGAGTAGAGAATTTTCATAACGGGTCAGAACGCACTATGTGATCTTCAAAACCAGTGGGCGTCTCGACAAATCCGACGGTCCCTAAGCGAAAATCTCGTTCACCTTAATACGGCACATTTTGGCTGCGCGGCGGCTTTAGGCCCATCCAAAGACAACGACAGCCTGGACACCTAGCACGAGTGACTGGGCAATGACGAGAGCCGCGTCCGGCTTCAGCACGCACCCTTAGACAGCCGTTTCAGCGTGTCGTCAATCTCGATCTCGAACATCACCGACGCTACCCGGTCCGCGACCATCGACTGCTGAAACAGTTGAGGCAACTCGCCTTCCTATTCGGCATCGAGGTCGTCCGCATCGACATTGTTGAGGTTGAGATAGGTCTCGCGGGTCAGCGGGAGACCATACTTGATCAGCAGGGCCACGGTCGGGTGTGCCATGGCATCCTGTTGCATTACCTCAGCCTCGGTGACAACCCATTCCTGCATCCGAGGGCTGAGTTTGAGGAGCGGGAGCGACTCAGGCAACCCGAGTTCCCGCAGCAGCCCGCCCAGAATTGCGTCGATGAGGACCGTGTCAATCGCATACGTCATCGTGACCCTCCGTGTGCCGCGACTGCCCGCCGCAAGGCCCGTTCCAGTGTCGACGCTTGAACGACGATAGATTAGGCGAAAATCTCGTTCACTTTATCCCGTACATGCTGGCTGCGTGACGGTTTCAGGTAGCGCATCGTGCTTTCCATGTCTGAGTGGCCGAGCCACTGCTGCACTGTGCGCAGATCAACCCCAGCCCAAAGACACCGCGTCGCAAACGTTGCACGGAACTTGTGAAGCCAGAAGTTGTCTTCGTCGAGCTTCGCGCGCTCCGCAACGGCCTTCAGACAATCGAGGAAGTCTAGCTTTGGCTTGCACCCGGCAGTCGGGAACACTAGACCGCACGTCTTGTCAGCTTTCGCCTTCCACGCCTTCAGACTTTTCGCCAGCTTCGCAGGAATTGGAATCTCGCGTTCTTTATACGCCTTTGGCGTCCATCCACGATCGGGCTTGTGGCTGACGCGGACGGTTGCGTGGGCAAGGTTGACGTCCGACCAGTACGTGTACATAACTTCCTGCTCTCGCATTCCCGTCATCAGGAAGAACTCGTACCAGAGGCGCTCTTCCTCATCGCAAGCCGCCAACAGCTTGTCGAGTTCTTCCTGTTCGTAAATCTCCGGTTCTTCTTCGGTGTAGCGAGGCCAATCATTCTTGCCCGCCAGCCCGCGAATCCCTTGCGCCTTGAGGAAGCACATGAGGTTTTCAAACTTGTTGTACACGCTGCGGGGTGCCTGC
>Ga0070708_100004408_pt1 | contig 11062 bp, 12 predicted proteins | sample KBSK5503metaG_FD_65469 | JGI IMG/M metagenome (GOLD analysis project Ga0070708, IMG submission 65469) | Corn, switchgrass and miscanthus rhizosphere microbial communities from Kellogg Biological Station, Michigan, USA - KBS K5-50-3 metaG | ecosystem: Host-associated > Plants > Roots >...
GTTTGCCTGCTGACATGCCAGTTTTTCTCCCAGGATTTGGAGCATACGTGCGCTGGCGAGCCCTGGGCGTGCCCTTGAAAACGCGCGCGGCGGTCAGTTTGGCTGGACCGCTGGCTGGCGCGATTGCCGCTGTCGTGTGTACAGTGCTGTGGTGGAAAACAGGTAGCGGGATCTGGGCGGCGCTGGCGCGATCCGGAGCCTGGCTCAACGTCCTCAACCTGATTCCAGTATGGTCCCTGGACGGTGGTCAAGCAGCACTGGCGCTGAGCAAACTAGAGCGCGTTGGATTGCTCACACTCTGCCTGGGTCTGTGGCTAATCCTCGGCGAGAGCATCTTTTTTCTGGTGGCTATCGGCGCAGCTTACCGTATTTTCACAAAAGACACTCCGCCGGAGCCGAGCTACTCGACCAGCCTCTACTTCGCCGCGGTACTAACTTCTCTGGGCCTAGTCATGTGGATGCTGCCGGGAAAGGGTTTCGGGTCCAACTGAATGACAACGCTTCGGTTCTAACGTGATGAAATGTGCAAGACGTTCGTGGGCCGTTCCCTTCTATTCTTTCTCGGCCTCGAACCGGTATCCCACTCCACGCACAGTAAGCAGATGTTGGGGACGAGAAGGATCGTCCTCTAGATACCGACGCAGGCGGACAATGAAATTGTCTATAGCGCGCGTGTCTGTGTCTTCTCTTAGCCCCCAGACTTCTTCCAGGATCGACTTGCGCGAGACGACGCGGCCGCGATTGCGAACCAGATGGCGAAGCAGTTCGGCTTCCATCACGGTCAGCTGCGTGGTCGTCCCTTTGGCTCGAAGTTCCAAGTTGCCGAAATCGATGGTGCGCTCGTTGAATGAGAAGACACCGAATTCGTAATTGCTGCGATCAGATGAATTGCTCGGAACTTGGGTAGTGGGCTCAGCAATTGGCGATTGCCGCATCCATTCCCTGCGGCGCAGCAGACCCTGCAGTCGCGCGAGAAGGATGGGAAGCTCGAATGGCTTGGCAATGTAGTCGTCAGCGCCGGAAGCAAATCCCTGCAGAACGTCTTCGGGCCGGCCGCGGGCGGTGAGCATCAGAATAGGGACAAAATTCCTGGCGGCGCGTAAGTCAGCGGCGACGGCAAAACCGTCTTTACCGGGAAGCATAACGTCGAGCACGACAGCGTCAAAGTTTTGACCTTTGGCGAGAAGCATATCGAGCGCGGTTTCTCCGTCAGCGGCAATCTGCGCCGAGTGCCCTTCAGCTTGCAAGTTGAATTGCAGGCCGGTAGCGAGATGCGCTTCGTCTTCCACGACAAGGACTCTACTCACAAGGCTCTCCGGGGAAGCTCAAGAATTACGGTCGCACCCTGGCCTTCGCCTGCACTCTGTGCGGAAACCCGCCCGCCATGGCGTTTGGCAATGGTACGAACCAGGAAGAGTCCGAGCCCGGTGCCTCTCACTTGGGCGCGAGCACGGTTGGGGACACGGTAGAAGCGCTTAAAAATAGTCTTCAGTTCGGAGGCCGGAATGCCTACTCCCCGGTCTTGCACTCGCAGGACCAGCCGTTTTTGTTCTGGCAAAACAAGCTGCACGGAAACGTCCACATGGTTTCCGGAGTACTTGATGGCGTTATCCAGAATGTTAGAGACGGCGGTACGAAGGTCTTCGGGATCGCCACTCACCTCTGAGCCATTACCGTCCAGCAATGACTCGTATCGAAGTGCGTCGGGCTGCAGGTGGTGACTGGTACGGGCGTCCTCGACGCACCGCTCGACCAGGCGAGCAAAATCCACGCTGACGCGCTCTCCCTTCCGCGCCCCTGCTTTGCCCGCCCTGAGCACCTGTTCCACTGTGTTCATGAGGCGGTCAGTGTCGTCGAGCATCAAGCGGTAGAAGTCATGACGCTGCGCATCTTGCAACTCTCTGCGCTCAAGAGTTTGCAGGTGGAGACGAATGGAGGCGATAGGAGTCTTGAGTTCGTGAGTGACGGCATTGATAAAGCTGTCGTGCTGTTCGTTCTTGCGGATTTCGCGGACCAGAAAGCTGGTATTCAGGATCAGACCGGTGACAATCGCCCCGAAGAAGATGATCCCAAGCAGGACCTTGATGCCCTCGCGCCAGTGGACGATGATCCAGCCAAAACCGACGGTGCCCGCTATGGAGGCGAGCAGAACTCCGAAGGACAGGAAGAATAGAATTTTTCCGCGGCGGCTCACGCGCATGTGTGCATTCTAGCGCGCCAAAAGACAACCATGGTGACAAAGCTGGAAGCGAGTGTTCTGCCGGGGAACGGCTCGCCTGACCGGATATTTATACAGAGACCAGCTCTGGTTGGGCTGCAGCCGGCTTTTCGCGTGACTCAACCTCCCGCGACTCGTTCTCGCGCAGCTCGGACAGCTTCACGCGATAGACATGCCGCGCCAGACCTAGTTTCTTCAGCGCCCAGATGCCGTACCAGTTCAGATCAATCTCGTACCATTTAAGCCCGTGGCGAGCTGAAACCGGATGTGCGTGATGATTGTTATGCCAGCCCTCACCGAACGTGAGCAGCGCGACCCACCAGCTATTGGTGGAAAGGTCTCGCGTCCGAAAGCGACGTGAGCCCCAGCTATGGGTGGCCGAGTTTACCAGCCAGGTGGAGTGCAGGCCAAGCACGGTGCGAAAGAACATTCCCCACATCAGGAACGGCAGGCCGCCTATTGCGAACAGTAAACCTGCGACGGCAATGACTGGCACATAGTGGTACTTAGTGATCCAGATGTGGAACTTGGATTTCGCGAGATCAGGAACATAGCGAGAGAGAGTCTGGGTGTCCTGGTGAAGGCTCTTCCCCATCAGGATCCATCCCATATGGGCCCACCACTTGCCATCGGCCGGCGTATGGGGGTCGCCCTCGTGATCAGAAAACTGATGATGAATGCGGTGAGTTGCAACCCAGAAGATTGGGCCGCCTTCAAGCGTCAGGGTTCCACAAACCGTCAGAACATATTCCACCCATTTCGGGGTTTTGTAGCCGCGATGCGTAAGCAGGCGATGGTATCCCATGCCAATTCCGAGGCTACCCGAAATCCACCACAGCACACAGCACGCGATCAGTGCCTTCCATGTGAAAAAGAAAAGGGCTGCAATCGCTCCGGCGTGAAACAACGCCATGAAGCCTGCGGTAACCCAATTAATCTGGTCGTCATGACGTGTGCGCTCGAGCGCTTCGATCTTTAGTGACATGTGTGCTCCCGATCTAATGAACCTATCGGTAGGCTAACAGCGGGCTTCAGGTCGTAGCTGTAATACTTGTGTAATACGCACTGAATGCTGGTTACTGCCGTAATCCTGTTGTAGCCCAAGCCCCAAATTGACACTGATCAATACTGATCACGAAAACAGAAATCCGTAAAGATCAGCGCGAATCCGTAATTACCCTTGGGCTACAAACGGACCAATTTTCAGGGAACTCAAATTCTGGTTTGGGTGTGGGTCTGATTTCCGCCAGGTATTGGAGGGTTGTTCAACAGGGCGTCAGCAAGGCGCAGCCAGCGTTCGAACGGAGTCTCCCAAATGTCCATCTTGGGACCGTGCTGTTCGTCTCGGGAAATCGGGGGAGTTGGCGAATTAACAGCGGTCATGGGCCTCATACTTCTCCTTGGGGATACTAACCCTGAGATGTAACCAGAGTCGCACAAGGTTGTAGGCCTCGAATAGCGGGTAAAGTGTGTATTACTTTGGTACTTAGCACGAACTTAGGCACTCGGATGCAGCCTCACGAATCTGGAAGCACTCGTTCCAGTTTAGGCTTATCGAAATCCAGCTCTGAATTCAGGCTTGACTTCCAGGGGGAGAGGTCTAGCATAGAAGTATCACCTCCGATCCAATTCAGGATCGAATGGGCTGGTAGCCAAGGAATGTCACCGCTTCTTGGTCGCCGGCCCATTTAATTGCAGCCTCGGGCGCTCGGAGGCGCTGTTTCAACCCACCACCCACTCCCTGACCCTTCTCGCCAGCGAATCCGGTACTTCCGCTTCGAGTTCCACCATTCCGTCCTTGTACTGGCGGGAATAGATTCGCGAACGAGCTTCGAGCATTGCCAGTGCCTTCCCTTCTTTTTGGGGAACGCGCAGGTGCACACGACTCAGCGCATCTTCAGACAGCATCTGATCGATCCGATCGAGCAACGTGCCAAGACCGATACTCTTTGCGGCGGACACGTGTACTGTTTGAGAATCATCACGAAGGCTGTCGCGCTGCTTGGGCGGGAGCAAGTCGATCTTATTCTTGACATGCAAAGTAGGCTTGTCACCGGCTTCGAGTTCTTTGAGGACCAAATCCACCTGCGCATCCTGCTCGCAAGAAAGCGGACTGCTCGCGTCGGAAACACGCACAATCAACGCTGCCCGCTGCACTTCCTCGAGCGTCGCCCGGAACGACGACACTAACGTGTGCGGCAGATTGCGGATGAATCCGACCGTATCGGACAACAGAACCTTACGCTTGGAAGGCAGAGTAGCCGAGCGCAGCGTGGGATCGAGCGTGGCAAACATGCGTGGAGACTCGAGCACTGTCGCCTTGGTCAGAGCGTTGAACAGGGTTGACTTGCCGGCGTTCGTGTAACCCACCAGGGCCACCGTCGCCACTGGAACGGACTCGCGCCGTTGCCGTTGCTGGGCACGAATGCGCCGCACGTTTTCGATTTGCCCTTTCACGTGGCGAATGCGGCGATAAATTTTTCGGCGGTCGGTTTCAAGCTGGGTTTCCCCAGGCCCTCGGGTTCCGATGCCGCCGCCAAGCTGTGACATTTCGACGCCTCTTCCACTCAACCGGGGCAAGAGATATTCGAGTTGCGCCAGCTCCACCTGTAATTGTCCTTCGCGGGTCCGGGCGTGCGTGGCAAAGATGTCGAGGATGAGCTGCGTGCGGTCGATCACACGCGCATTCACCACTTTTTCGATATTCCGCTGCTGGGATGCGGTCAGATCGTGATCGAAGAGCAGTAGATCGGCAGAAACCGACGCGGCAGCTCCGGCGATTTCTTCCAGCTTCCCGCAGCCAATCAGAGTTGCGGGATCGGGGCGGTCTCGGTGCTGCAACAGTTCGCCAGCGATCTCCGCGCCAGCACTAATCGCCAGATCGCGAAGTTCGCCGAGAGATTCCTCCGCGCTGAATTGTGGTTCAGAATTCTGCCGCGGAGTGGCAGAAGTGTCCCTGGCAGCCTGGGCCACGCTGGTTACGCCTTTGCCGTGAGCGCGCCTCCGGCTTCGGTAGTCGAGTCCGACCAGGAAGGCGCGCTCCTTGCGCATTCCTGGGGGAAGGGTGGAATGGGCCGGACCCGAACGCTTGCTCCCACGAGGCAATCTGGATTCAGGACTGCGCAAGCTAGGACAGCCTCATCCCTCGGTCCCGGAAGCTGGAGGAGCTTCTCCGGAATCATCCGCGACAGCAGGCGTGGTAGTGACCATTCTTGGCTTTTCAAAGTGGCCGTGTGCAGGCTTGCCTATCGCAACCGTGGAAATCGCATGCTTGAAAATCAATTGTTCCTGATTGTTAGTGTCAAGTACAACCGAATACTTATCAAAAGAGCGAATACGGCCCGTCAACTTTACACCGCTCATCAGATAAATAGTGATACTGCTTCGCTCCTTACGCGCCGTGTTAAGGAAAGTATCCTGAATATTCTGCGTCGCCGGCTTATTTTCCATCGCCGATCTCCTTGGGAATTCAACCTCTCGTACCGAGTCTCCGTAGCTGGCTCTATCCCCGCTGGGAAGCCAGCGAGGAACTTACAATCACATTCGTACAATACGGCGTAATCCTCCAGTTTTCAACAGAGAGTTACGGGGGAATCTTTGCGACCAAATGTTGGCTCTTGCAATCTCTTAATTTTCTTGTGCAAGAAACCACGAGGTCACTCACATGAAAGTCGTCCAAGTAAGCCGGCCGGGAGGAGATTTCGAACTCGTCGAGCGCCCGGTCCCTGACCCAGGTCGAGGTCAAGTGCGAATTAAGGTCGAGGCCTGCGGCATTTGCCACAGCGACCTGTTGGTGAAAGAGGGATACTGGCCGGGACTGCAGTACCCTCGCGTGCCCGGGCATGAAATTGCCGGAAAGGTGGACGCTGTCGGGCCCGACGTGACGCAGTGGAAGCCCGGCCAGCGTGCAGGCGTGGGCTGGCACGGAGGACATTGTTTTATATGCGATCCCTGCCGCCGCGGTGAGTTCATCGTTTGCCAGAATGAGAAGATTACCGCGCTCAGCTTTGACGGGGGCTATGCCGAATACATGATTGCGCCCGCCGAGGCGGTTGCCGCAATTCCTGACGGTTTGTCTTCCCCAGAAGCGGCGCCCTTGCTCTGCGCCGGCATCACGACCTACAACGCGCTGCGGCACGCCGGGGCGATGCCGGGTGATCTGGTTGCGGTTCTGGGTATCGGCGGCTTGGGGCATCTCGGAATCCAGTATGCCCGCCATATGGGATTCCACACCGTCGCGATCGGGCGTGGAGCAGACAAAGAAGGTCTCACCCGAAAACTTGGCGCCCACGAATACGTGGATAACAGCGCTGGAACTCCAGCCGCCGCTCTGAAAAAGCTGGGCGGTGCGCGCGTGATTCTGGCCACCGCTCCCGACTCCAAATCTATTTCGGCGCTAGTTGACGGCTTGGGACCCAATGGCAAGCTGGTGGTTATTGGAGCTAGCCCGGAGCCTCTCAGCATCTCTCCTAACCAGATTCTAGGGCAGCGACTTGCCATTCAAGGATGGGCTTCCGGAACAGCTAAAGACTCTGAAGACACGCTGCAGTTCAGCGTTCTGACTGGTGTGCGGCCGATGATTGAGCGCTATCCACTGGAGAAGGCGGCGGAAGCTTACGAGCGGATGATGAGTGGGAAGGCGAGGTTCAGAGTAGTGCTGACTATGGGTTAGGCCACTTATTGCACATACTTCTGCTTGTTCTCAGACCACCAGGAAACAGCATTTTCCACTGTGTCGTGATACCACAGCTCAATTCCGTCATTGCCCTCGTAGCGGGCGGCTTTGCGGTCGGACTCGAAATTCAGCCCCAAATTCCCCAAATAAAAATTCAGATCATTGGCGAAATTGAATGCACCATATTCGGATGCGAATCGACCGTTTTGTCGTGCAGCCTTCTCCTTGTCCAAGTCCTGAAGCAGCAGAGAAAAACCGAGTCCGACTACTGCCGGGTCAACGGATAATTTGTGCGCAAGGACGCGGAAAAGCCGATCCTGCACATCCGGCGCGCTCTGGTTCGCAAATTCGAGCACCATCCGATGGTACTTCGCCTCACGTTGGTTCAGCAGACCCACCGCTGCTTCCGTCCGCAACTGGACGTCGGCAGCGCTGTCCACGAATAACGACACGATCGCGTTCTCGGCTTGCGGATCAAGGCACAGGCCGTTCAGCAGAGCCATTTGTCCAGCAAAGGAGAGAGGCTGCGCCCACAACTCGAGAAGAACGGCAGAGACCGCTTTGCGCCATTCGGAGCAAGCCAGCTCCTTACACCAGAACCAGTGTGCAACACAATACCGGCCCCACCCCGGGACTTTTCGGTCGCGTAACGGATCGAAGCAGTTGTACGCTGCGTATGTGTACCCGCCCGGCAATCCTTTTGCAATTTCGGGGAAGAGCACACGCGTCGCGCGATCGGGGGAAAGCCCCAGAAATTCCTCCGCTGCCTTCTTCCATTGATCATCAGGGATATCGGGTGAAACGAGGATGTTGAGGAGGGCTGAAGGTGATTGGCCGCTGATTGCTCCTTGTAGGGAACGACCAGGCACCAGCAGGACGCCGCCAAGACTCAGCCATACCAGGTAATTGCGCATAACAGTTGCCAGGACTATTCGCCGACCAGAGACTTTAAACCGGAATTAGAGCTGAAGTTTCGCGACAGAAGGTGGGAATTCCACGAACCTTTACGACGACGGAATGGCGAGATCCTCAAACTCCCAACTCTTCCTGCATCCACTCCGGCTCTGGCTTAGGTTCTGCGGTCAAATCAAGCACTAATTTTTCCAGCACCAGACGCTTGGTGGGAGGATTGGACCTCAGCGCCAAATCAGCTTTCGCAATCAGACGAATCGCGCGGGTCAACTCACGTTTTGATTTGTAGCGGCGGGCCTGGCGAATAATGTCATCTGCCGCAAATGGAGGTACGCGGAACCCCTGCCACAATGCAGCCCATAACATGCGTTGATCGCGCACATTGCGCTCGAGGATCACAAGCATCTGGCGAAAAGTTTTTGCGAGCATATACAGACGGCCAATAGCGGCCTCATCACCATCGCCGCTGGACAGCACGGAGTCGAGCATTTCGAGAGCGCGGGTGCGATCACGGGCCGAGATCGCATCGGTGAGTTCGTACAGTGAGCGCTGTTTGGCGGCCAGCACCATGGTCTCGACATCGCCCAACGTGACCCGCTTCTTCTCGCCCACGTAAAGAATCAGCTTCTCGAGTTCATTCGAGATCATCATCATGTCGCCGCCGAGCGAATCCACCAGCTCGCGGGCGGCCTCAGCTTCGATTTTCACCTCGCGCGTAACACAGTATTCCTGTATCCACCGCACCGCGTCGCTTTCTTCGACGCGACCGAGTTCCACGATTGCGCAATATCGGCCGAGGGTCTCGCGGATGCGTTCGTAGCGTTCTCTGTCGGTGAGGTCCATGCGGCGCGCGTCGGCGGGAATGCTGATGTGGTCGGCGACAAAGATCAGCACGGCGTCGGGATTCGGATCTTTCGCGTATTGCTCGATCGCTTTGAGTTTGTCTTCATTCGAGCCGCGCCCAAAGAGGTTCTTTACGCCGCGCACAAAAAATATCTGGAAAGGTGCCATGAGCGACGGCGTGCGAGCGCGATCGAGGATTTCCGCCAAATCAGTTTCGCTCAAATCAAAGTCAAAGAGGCTAAATTCCCGCATATCGGCCGGAACCAGATATTGAAGAATGGCCTCGCGGCACTGCTGGCGGAAGAAAACTTCGTCGCCGACAAAAACATAGACCGGGCGCAGCGTGCGGGCTTCGACTTCGGAGACAAAGCGCTCGGCTTGCGCGAAGGAGCGCATCAGAATGCCTCCAGAATATTCGAGACCAGGGTGCGGGCGAATTCGCGGGAGAGGCGCTGAAAAGCAGGCGAGTCCTCTTCAAAAAAGCTACTCAACTCCTGAGAGACTTGATACTGCTCACGGAACGTGTACGAGGGATTTTGATATAGGACTTTTCCCTGCCGGTCGGAAAGCACCACATTCATGCTCACAATCACTAGTACGCTTGCAGCACGCCCGGTTTTGGAATCATAGGTAAGCGGAGTAGTGGCAGTGGACAGAACCGTGCCACGCAAGGTCGCATCCGCCGAAGCAGACGTGGTCACGACGTGATAACTCGTACGGGTGGAAAATTCCTGTATTACTGCGGCGGTGAGCATCTGCTCAATCTTGTAGGTTTGCGTGTGATTGGCGAATGCCGGCACCGCAAGCGTATGCAGGTCCGAAGGAAGCAAATTGGCATGGCCCGCAGTGTGATAGCCGCATCCAGCACTGAAAATACAAGCGGCAGCAATCCACACCGCAGCACGGCTCACTGGATCTTCCCTCGCGGCCTGGCTGCAGCCATGCCTTCAGCAGCCTCTACAGCGGTGGAAGCTGCAACCCGCAGGTTGTCGGAGGCAGCCCATATCCAGACGCTATTTGGATCAGACGAATCCGGAGTCACTGAAACCAAAATGTCACCTTGTCCGGCGGCGTTCACGTTATTCGGAGCTTCTTCTGAGGGCCCGATCAGCGAGACATGTTCGCCGGCCAGTGCTCTGGAAATTTGCGGTACAGCAGCCCGGTCCTCGAATTGAACGTTGAGCGAAAAGGCATGGCCATGAAAGATCGGCGCCTGGAGCGTGAGCACAGAAGGAACCGGGGCGCGCTCACCTACGATTTTCCGATAGTGCTTCACAATCCGGTCCGTGACAGAAGACAACTTGGTCGCGGACTGCTCGCCGTAGCGCGCCACCATGTTGAAGGCCACCTGCACGTCGAAAATTTTCTTTGGGAGTTGCTGAAATGAGAGCAGATTCACCGTCTGCTCGTGCAACTCGTCCATCCCTTTTTGTCCATGCTCGGAAGCCGGCTCGAACACCGTGGTGACTGCGCGCCTTAATGGGGAGACTGCGTGAATGCGAACCAGAAGGAGCGCCAAAGCGACGGCAATGGGGTGGGCGACAACTGCTGGCCCGGGTTGTAACTCCGGAGTGAACGTCTGCCCTAGCTGGCGTTCGACCCAGGGAGCGCGAATCACGGCGCCGGGTTCATCTTCGAGGGCCCCGGAAAGATCCACGATTGCGCTGCCGGATTTCTCGACTTTCTTCCAATTCTTGAGGGTACACTCGGAATCGGACGCGAAGAATGTGAAGTCCACGTGTTCGAACTGTTCAGCGCGGACCTTCTGAATAAAGGTGACCTCGTCTTTCACCGTCTCAAGCTGACCGAGAGATTCGTCGTCGTCCAGAAGTTTTACGTCTGATGAGGGGAAATTACGCTCGTCCAGCAGCTCGGCGACTTCCTTGCCTTTCAGCGATCCTGCGCCAACAATGGCAACGCGATAGAAACCACTTGCAGGTTCAGCGTGCGTCAAACTAGCGGATTTGATATTCGAGCTCATGAAATCTGTGAGGCTTCCTTGTACGTGGGAGGCGGCCGGTCCCCTCTACGGCGAAATACCCAGTGCAAGCGCCAGAACACACCCGAAAACATATAAGTCAAAGCGATAACAAACAACACGGGCCGGGAGAAGAACCAGATTCCCGCAAAGAGCAGACCGAAGATGACGATCAGACGAAAAGGCTGTCGCGAACGGAAGTGAATGTCTTTGAAGCTGTAGAAACGCCAAGTGCTGACCATCAGGTAAGCGGCAATCACTATCACCAGCAGCCAGGTGACGGCTGTTCCCCACCATTCTGGGGGATCGCCTCCGCTAAAGTGTACGACCGCTGCGATCACTCCCGCTGCCGCCGGGATCGGCATTCCTACGAAGTATTTCCTTCCTGGCCGACCGGGGTTCGAGGGTTGTGGGTTCGTTGTGATGTTGAACCGTG
>Ga0070708_100004413_pt1 | contig 11055 bp, 11 predicted proteins | sample KBSK5503metaG_FD_65469 | JGI IMG/M metagenome (GOLD analysis project Ga0070708, IMG submission 65469) | Corn, switchgrass and miscanthus rhizosphere microbial communities from Kellogg Biological Station, Michigan, USA - KBS K5-50-3 metaG | ecosystem: Host-associated > Plants > Roots >...
GCCGCAGATCCTCCTTCTCGACGAGCCGTTCAGCAACCTGGACGCGCGCCTCCGGGTCCATATGCGCGAAGAGGTCAAACAGCTCCAGCGGAAGATCGGGATCACCACCGTGTTTGTCACCCACGATCAAGAGGAAGCCCTCACGATCGCCGATCGCATCGCCGTGATGAAGGACGGCGTCCTCCAGCAGGTCGACACACCGGACGCACTGTACGCGCGCCCGCAGACATTGTTCGTCGCCGACTTCATCGGCACCATGAACCTGATCCCTGCCACCGCGCTGCCCGGTGGTCGAAGCATCGCGGCGGGTCCGTGGCGGCTGGCCGTGGTGGGCGGGCGGTGGCCGGAGGGCGACGCGGTGACGCTCGCCGTCCGCCCGGAGGACTTCGTGGCGGGTGCGGAGGGCGCACCCGCCAGAGTCCGACGGGTCGTCAATCTTGGGCACTACCTGCAGGTGCTGCTTGACGCCGCGGGCGCCGGCGCCCTTCGGATGTTCACCGAGAAGAGCGCGTCGTTTTCCGAAGGTCAGGAGGTCCGGCTCGGCATCGCCCACGCGCTCGCGTTCCACGGTGCGGAGGTCGTCGAGATCGGCGGCCCGATGCGTCCGTCGGTGGCGACCCCCGCCGACCGGGCGTGACCCGGCCCATCCACAGTCCGGGTCCGTGCGACTGCGGGCTGGAGGCGTCCTCGATCATCGGTTCTTGCTGGATGGCTCCGGCGAAGCGTGGGGTGAGTTCACCATGGCCGCGCCCGCAACATCCTGGTTGCGGGGCGAGGCGGCAGTGGTCACGCTGACGGTCGACGGATGCGACCGTCAGGAGATCATCCTGGCGGCCGGCGACGAGCCGGTCGCGTACCACCGGTTCCTCGGGCGCCTCCTCGGAGGCGCCCATGTGTTGCGGATCGAGATGCACCCCGGGTTGTTCTCGCCGGTCGCCCAGGAAGTAGAGGTGGGGGGTGTGCGCACCGGGTGGGTCGCGGACGGCGATCCGAGCGCGCACGTGTGGCGGCATGCCCCGGTCATCCACTACCGGGCCCTCGATGGCCCTCTCGATAGCCTCACCACGGATACCCCGCTCCTGCTCTTCTATCGCACGGCCGCCCGCGACGGTATGACATTGGTCGAGTACCACATCGTGTTGAGCCACGAGGATGCGGGGACGGATTTGACCGGCTTGCTCGCGCGGTGGGGGCACACGGTGGACATCGAGTGGGTGCTCCGGGTCACGCTAGATGCCGCCGGCGGAGTGATTGCCGAGGAGTTTCAGGGGCCCGGCCACCGCACCCACCGCTATCGAGGCGCCCGCGCATTCGGCGGTCACCCCGTCCTTCAGGTCGCGACCAGGAACGGCATGGTCCTGGACCGCGCAACGGCCGCGTACCGTACGGCGATCGCCCCGGCCTCTGCGCAGCCCGCCGGCGAGCCCCGCGAGGGTATGCTGCAGCAGTTTCCATGGATCTACCGGATCAGCGCTTTGGAAGTTCTCCGCCAGGTGCCGCTCGAAATGCCTCCGGTGCCTGAGTCACCCTCGCCCGCGGACCCTCGGTCATACCTATTCTTGCAGTGGAGGCGCCTTCGCGGACCGGTTGTCCCGCTTGAGGCCTGTGCGCGGGTGGGAGGTACGTGGTACACCTCGGCGTGGGGGCGGATGGACTTGATGTTCGATGACGCGGACGCAGAAAGCACGGCCGTCAAACTGCCGCCCGGGGCGACCGAGACCGAAGTCACCGGCATCGCGCTGCGCACCCCGAAACCCCCATCGACGCCGGTCGAGGTCGCGCTCGTCCGCGCGTTTTTCTTGGACGAGGGGTATCGTCCTCGTCCGCCCCTGACTGTCCCGGCGGTCTGCCGGTTGAGCGCCAGCGCGCCCTGCCGGGTGGTTTGGGCGGACAATAGGCAAGACGGAGAGAAGTTTCGGTAAGATTGTCACCCGAAACTCTCCTCCGAACGGATGATGGATTTCATCCGAACGAGACGCCGCACCGTGACCGCGGCCGATGCTGTGGGGGCATTCATATGTGATGTAAGCAGTTTGTGGGGGGAGCAGGCCCCCGGCGTTGGTCCACGCCGGGGGTCTTTGTTTTCCCGCCTAGACGCCCGCGCGTGTTGCGCTCAATACATCCCAGCAGGTCCGGCACAGGCGTGCGATGTGGTGATTGGCCGCTGCCTTCCCGGGCGTGCCGTCTGCCACTTCCCCGGGCACGCCCCCAGTGTAGACCGTAAGAATGTACGCCGGGCGATCGTTTTGGAAGATGATCCCGGCGTCATTGATATTGCGCGCCGCAGTCCCGGTTTTGTGCGCCACTTTGGTGCCCGTCGGAAGTAACGCCGGGAGCCGTGTATTCAGGAGCTGCCAGCTCAGGATGTCGACGGCCAGCCGGCAGAGCTCGGGAGTACATCCGAGTCGTTCGGCCGTCCGGGCATCATGGGTCCCTTGCCTGACGAGATCCAGGAGGAGGCCGACGTCGGCAGGCGTCGTGACATTCATCCGCGCGACATCGGGGGGGCGATCCGCCTCTGCATCCGTATTGGGGGGAATCCCCTGGCGGTGGGTTGTGCCCGTCATCCCGACCGAGCGGCAGAACTCGTTGATCTGGTCCAATCCGAGCATATCCGCGATGGTCCCCGTACACGTGTTATCGCTGACGACGATCATCATGACGAGGACGTCGTGCAGCGTCACCGAGAATCCGGGTCGGAGGTGCTGGAAGCACCCGCTGTTGTTGACCTGATACTTGGCCTGAATCGTCACCGGTTGGTCCAGCGAGAGCCTGCCGCCGTTGATCGCGCGCAGCGCGGCCATCATGATCGAGATCTTCCGCGTGCTTGCCGACGGCACGACGACGTCACCGCGCCGGTGGGCTGATTCACCGGTCGTGACATCCTTGAGGTACCAGCCGGTCTCGAAGGGGTACGCGCTGCACAGTTCGTTGAGACGGTTTGCGAGACGCTCCAGCATGGGATGGTAGCCCTCCTCTGCGTAGACAAGTACGCCGTTTAGGAGCCGTGGGGTCCTCTTCCTTCACGTGTGGGGCGGCTCGTTCATCGGATACCACCCGCTCATCACAATGAATAATCTATTGATCCATTCGACGGGGGGGAACGTGCCCGCCGCGAAGAATTTTCTCGCGATAGAAGCGTGATCACGGGAGGCTGGACGAGGATGAATGCCGATGCCTAGGCCCTGCGCGATATGCGTTCACGAGCGGCACGCGGAGGTCGATGCGGCGCTTCTCAATAACGAGCCGTATCAGACAATCGCGAAGCGCTTCGGCACATCCGTGGCGGCGGTCTTGACCCACCGGAACCATCTCTCGGAGGTTCCCGGGACGGCGGCCGGGGCGCTAGACACCGCCAGGGCATTCGAGACCCTGGACCAGATCAAAACCCTCGAAGGGAACTGTATGACGTTGCTACAGGTCGCGGAGGGCGCGAGCGAACTGCGCGCCGTATTTTCGGCGGTCGGCCAGGTCCGGAGGAATCTCGAAACGCTGTCGGCACTGACCTCACAATTGGACAAGGCGCTCAAGGCCCAAACGTAAGTCATTCCACGGCATCCTACCCATCTCGCTCCCATCGGAATGAGTCCCCCGCCGGGACCACGCGCCCCCAGGCCGGGAAGCGGTCGTGGCTGAAGACGGCGGTCGCGCGGTGCGCCGCAATCTCGCCGAATACCCGGGCGCGGGAGGCGCATGAGGTGGCCAGGTCGCGGCCGGCCGGAATCCAGTCCGCGTGCTCGACCTCGCACGGATGGTGAAATAGATCGCCTACGTAATAGAAGCTCTCCCCGCCCGAATGAACGCGCACCACGCAGTGCCCGGGGGTTTCGCCCGGGGCGGGGATCATGGTGACGCCCGGCGCGACTTCACGCTCCGCGTCGAGCAGTTCGAGGAGGCCCGCCCGAGCGACCGCGCCGAGACGGACCGTCAGGTCTGAAGCAGGATCCCGCCGGGCCGGACTCTCCTCCCAATCCTTCCGCCCGATGAAGTGGCGGGCGTTCGGAAAGCGCACGACGTCTCGTCCGTTCCGCTCGACCGTCACGCCCGCAAAGTGATCGGCGTGCGCGTGCGTGATCATCACATGCGTGACGTCGGCCGGATCGACGCCGACGACGGCCAGCCCGGCCTGCAGTCCAGGTGACCGGTGGAGGCCCGGCCATTTTGCCGCGAATCCCTGCTGCCAGGATGACGACGGGTCGTCGCACCCGGGGTCGATGACGATCGAAGCGGCGCCGCAGGCCGCGTGGACGAGATTGAGCCCGAGCGTGAGCGTGCCCCGCGCGGTGAGTTCGGGGATCGCCTGCCGCAGGGCGCCCTCGGGAACCGGGATCTTCGGCGTCCACTCGAGGGTGCCGTCCGAAATCACGGTAATGGGCGCTCCGCCGATCCGGCGACCTGCCACATACTCCGCGGGTGAATTCATGGCGAGTGCGACGCTCCTCTTCCGATGCGGCCGGTCACAGTTTCAACTCCCATCTCTGCCCGGTCAGGTCGTGGCCGAAGCGGTGACGCGGTTCTTCGCGAACGAGGCGAAAGCCTGCTCTTTCGTTGAGGCGTTGAGCGGCGCGAAGCACGCTGTAGGTGCACGCCTCGATCTTCCGGTAACGCGCCTGCCGGGCGAAGCGCATGGCTTCGCTCACCAGGCGCGCGCCGATGCCCATCCCACGGGCCTTCGGTTCGACAAGCAGCAGGCGAAGTTGGGCCACCGCCTTCGACTGATTGACGAGGAAGACCGAGCCGACCACCTCGCCGTCTATCTCCGCAAGCCAGCAGCGCTCTCGCTTCGGGTCGAAGGTCTGGATGAACTTCACGACGACGCCCGCCACCAGCGCCTCAAACTGTTCGTCCCATCCGTGCTCGAGCGCATACACCGCGCCGTGGCGGTGGACGACCCACCCCATGTCCCCCGGCTGGGGGGGCCGGAGGAGGTAGGGCGTCTTGGGCTCAGGTCGAGCGCCGAGTAGTTCCTCGATCGTCTGCATCGCTTCGACCAAGCGGATCTGCTCGACCGGGAACAGGTCGGCCAACATCGCGCCGATCTCGTCGCGCGAGCGGGCGTTGAGCGGTGCGAAGGCCTCCCGCCCCTTTACCGTCAGCGACAAGAGACTCTGGCGACCATCGGTGTCCGAAGGCGTCCTCTCGATCAGGCCGCGCTTCTCAAAGACCTGCAGGATGCGGCTTAGATAACCCGCATCCAACGCCAACTCCTTGCTGAGTTCGGTCGCGGTGGGCCGCGTGCGATGAGCAAGCTCATAGAGGACGCGCACCTGGGCCAGGGGAAACGGGCTCCCCAAGAACCCTTCATGCAACACGCCGATCTTGCGGGTGTAAAATCGATTGAAGCGCCGCACGGCGGCGACGCGCTGATCGAAACTACCCCCGGCCTCCGCTGTCACGTCACGCAGGCCCGGATCGTCCAATGCCGCCCGCGTCGTCCTCGACAACCAGGTGATAATGTCGGACGCGGCGGTCGAACTGGGTCAACAGCGTAGCGGCTTCATCGGCGACGACGGCATCCTCAACGTCGGCTCCGGCAAACCCTCGGATGGCTTCGACCGACCGCCACCAGGTAATGACGAGGATCTCGACCGCGCCGGAAACCTCTCGCTCGAGGAGCGTGGCACCGGTGTACCCAGGCAACTTCCTCACGGTGGGAAGGACGTGGGTCTTCAGATGGTCAACGTAGCCGGGGGCCTGAGCGGGTGTCGCTTGCGCCGACCAGACGCGGGCGATCATCGTGCGGTGCCCGCCGCGGGCGCGCCGGGGGGTTCGTCGCCGATGACGACGGTCCAGGACCGGACCTCCCACCGGGTGACGAGGCGGCTGGACACGTATGGATCGTTCCGGACGAAGTGTTCGACGGCCGATCGATCGGGCGCGCGAAACACGAGCAAGGCTCGATCCGCCGGATCGGTCAGCGCGCCGGCCAGCAGCAACTCGCCGCGGCGATGCGCCTCCCTGGCGAGCCGCAGATGTTCCTCGCGATACGGAGCCCTGCGCGACACAAAGTCGTCGACGACGTCGTAAAAGAGCGCGTAATAGTTCACGGTGGCACCTCGTCAAAGACGTATCAGTTGCCCGCATCCCGGTCGAGCTTGATCTCCAGCCTGCGGTTTGCCTTTCCCTTGTTTTCGGTTTTCACGATCCTCAGTCCCTCGATCTCGCCCGCGCGTGCGACGTGTGTACCACCGTCGGCCTGAGCATCATAGCCCTCGATCTCGATGACCCGGATCTGCTCTACGTCCCTGGGCACGAGGTCCCTGGCCAGGCGGACGAGGTCCGACCGCTCGAACTCTTCCCGCGAGACGAACCGAACCAGGATGCGCCGATCCTCCAGGATCACGCGGTTGGTCTCCTGTTCGATCGCGGCGACGCGCTCTTTGCTGAGGTCCTCCAGCGCGAAGTCCATCCGAGCGCGATCGGGATAGATCGCCCCACCCGTCACCCGGGCCCCGAAGAGCCGGTAGACCGTCCCCACCAAAATGTGCAGGGCAGAATGGTATCGCATGATGGCATACCGTCGGTCCCAGTCCAGCACCGCCCGCACGCGTGCTCCGGCCGGTGGGGCAGGGCCGTCCAGCACATGCCACACGGTCTCGCCGTCCCGGCGCATCTCGACCACGCGGCGCTCCTCACCCGGCCAGCGCAGCCAGCCCGCGTCGGCGGGCTGACCGCCTCCGCCCGGATAGAAGATCGTGCGGTCGAGCACGACGGCGCTTGCCTCCGCCGCGGCGACGGGAGCGTCGACTTCTCTCAGGTAGCTGTCGTGCAGGTACAGCAACTCCGTCATCCGGGGCCTCCTGGTCGTCTTCGACGCGCGCACCCGCTCGGGGCGCGAGTTTCCATTTTAGTGACAGTGTCACTTATCTACTTGACAATTGTCAAGTTGTTTTTTGGGCCCCCTCCGCCGGGAGGCCGGCGGGTGCACTATAATGGCGTCGATGGAGCTGGTCCGCTTTGGCCGCCGGCCGTTCGATACGCTTCACGCGACCTTTCGCTGGCGGATTCCGGCCGTGTACAACATCGGCGTCGACGTCTGCGACAAATGGGCGGGCGAGCCCGGGCGCGTCGCATTGATGGACGTCACCGCGGAAGACGCCGCGCCCTACACGTTTACGGAGCTGGCGCGGCGATCGAACCGATGGGCGAACGCGCTGCGGGCCGTAGGCGTTGGACGCGGCGATCGGGTGGCCATCGTGCTGTCGCAGCGGCCCGAGGTGGCCCTGGCCCATATCGCGACCTACAAGCTGGGGGCCGTCGCTGTGCCGCTCGCGGTGCTGTTCGGCGACGATGCGCTCGAGTTCCGCCTGCGGGACAGCGGCGCACGGGCGGTCGTGTTCGACGGCCTGACCGCCCCCAAACTCGACCGGATCCGGCACCGGCTCCCCGATCTGCAGCATCTCATCGCCGTCGACGAGACCGCGCGCGACGTGCCGGGATCCCAAGCGGCGGCCGTGCTTGAGGAGCGCGCCAGTGACGGCTTTGCGCCTGCCGAGACGCGCCCCGATGATCCCGCGCTGATCATGTACACGTCCGGGACGACGGGTCCCCCCAAAGGCGCGGTGCTTCCCCACTCGGCCCTCATCGGGCACCTGCCCGCGTTCGTCCTCTTCAACAACCTCGCTCCCCGCGCGGGGGATCGGCTCTGGTCCCCGGCGGACTGGGCTTGGATCGGCGGCCTCTTCAACGTGCTGTGGGCCGGATGGCACTACGGCATCCCCGTGGTCGCTTTTCGTCAGCCAAAGTTTGACCCCGAGCGCGCCTTCTGGGTCCTGGAGCGTCACGGGATCCGCAACGCATTTCTCTTTCCGACCGCCTTGAAACTCATGCGGCAGACCCACACAGGCGGCCCCCGCCCCGGGGTGCGCCTGCGATCCGTCTATAGCGCGGGCGAGCCGGTGGGCGAGGAGTTGATCGGTTGGGGCCGCGAGGTGTTGGGGGTGACGATCAATGAGTTCTTCGGGCAAACGGAGATGAACCTGGTTGCCGGCAACTGCGCGGAGCTGCTGCCGGTCAAGCCGGGGAGCTTTGGCAAACCCTATCCGGGGCACGACGTGGACATTCTGAACGAGGAAGGGCATCCGGTGCCTCGCGGGACCCTTGGCGAGGTGGCGGTCCGCCGGCCCGACCCTGTGATGTTCCTGGGGTACTGGAACAACCCCGAAGGCACTCAGCGGAAGTTCGTGGGGGACTGGGCGATGATGGGGGATCTGGCCGTGAAAGACGAGGACGGGTATCTCTGGTTCAAGGCGCGGAAGGACGACATGATCAAGAGTGGCGCGTACCGCATCGGACCCGGCGAGGTGGAGGAATGTCTGCTCCGGCACCCGGCCGTGGCGATGGCGGCGGTGGTCGGCATCCCCGACCCCGATCGCGGCCAGGCCATCAAAGCGTATATCCGCCTGGCCTCCAGCGCGCCTCCTCCGTCAGGGCTGGCGGGCGAGCTCCAGCAACTTGTGAGGGACCGGGTGGGGTTGCACGCCTATCCGCGGAGCATCGAGTTTGTCGACGAGTTGCCGCTCACGACCACGGGGAAGTTGCAGCGCTTTGTTTTGCGAGAACGCGCCGAGCCTTCCCCAATGCCCCGGCAGCCCCTGGCAACCGGTGGGCCGGCGCGGGTATCTGCGCTCCTGTTCGACGTATTCGGCACGTGCGTCGACTGGCGCACCGGCGTCGTTCGCGAGGGGGAGGCGTTTGGTCGCGCGCACGGGCTCGCTGGGGTGGATTGGGCCAAGTTCGCCGATGCCTGGCGCGCCCTCTATCAACCGCAAATGGAGAATGTGCGGGCCGGACGGCGCCCGTGGACCACGCTCGACGACCTGCACCGGGAAAGCCTGGATGTGGTGCTGCGTGATTTTGGGATCGACGGGATCCCGGCCGCCGCCCTCGATGAGTTGAATCGCGCGTGGCACCGGCTTGACCCGTGGCCAGATACGATCGAAGGGCTGAGACGGCTCAAAGCCAAGTATGTCATCGCGCCGAACTCAAACGGCCATGTCGCGTTGATTCTCAACATGGCCAAGCGCGCAGGCATTCCCTGGGACGCGATCCTCGGTGCCGAGATCGCGCGCGCCTACAAGCCGATGCCCGAAGAATACTTGCGCAATGTGGAGATCCTCGGCCTGCACCCCGCTCAGGTCATGATGGTGGCCGCCCACAACGCCGATCTCGTCGCGGCGCGGGCCTGCGGGCTCAGGACGGCCTTCGTGGCGCGTCCTGCGGAGCACGGAGCCGGTCAGACTACGGACCTGAAACCCGATCACGCCTACGATGTGATCGCCCTGGACTTCATCGATCTCGCCCATCAGATGGGATGTTGAATAAGCCCACACGAGTCGCAAGGAGGTCCTGTGATTTATGGATGTTGGTCTGAATGTGGCCAATTTTGCCGCGCCTGATGGGCCGGCGCGGCTTCGCGCGGACTTGGCCCGCGTGGCACGGCGCGCCGAGGAAGCCGGGTTCGGGAGTTTCTGGGTCTGGGACCATTTCTTCTGGGATCAGTCGCCGGTGGGCCCCGGCGTCACCGATCGCGAGATGATCGAAGCCTTCACCACCCTCGGCTTCATCGCCGGTGTGACCACCACGATCAAGCTCGGCACGATGGTCGCCTCAGTGACCTTTCGTCATCCTGGCGTGCTGGTCAAGCAGGTCACCACGCTCGATCTGCTCTCGGGCGGACGCGTCATCTTCGGCATCGGGGCGGGTTGGTTTAAGGAGGAGCATCGCGCACTCGGCATCCCATTCCCGAGCACGAAGGAGCGCTTCGAGCGTTTGGAAGAGACCATTCAGATCGCGCTGCAGATGTGGGCCGACGCCGGGAAGTATGAACAGGCCAAACCGTTTCGCGGGAAGCACTATCAGCTCGACCGCACGTTAAATGTGCCCCAAGCGCTCCAGCGTCCGCATCCGCCCATTTTGATTGGCGGCGGCGGTGAACAGAAGACGCTTCGTCTGGTCGCTCAGTATGCCGACGCCTGCAACCTCAACAGCCGCTTGCCGATCGACCAACTCGTCCACAAGCTGGCGGTGTTGCGCGGCCACTGCGAGCGGCTGGACCGCCCCTACGAGGCCATCGAGAAAACCCTGTATGCCCGCCTTCATGTCGCCCGCGACGGGCGCGGCGGCGCGATGTCGGTCCCGCAGGCCCTCACGTATTGCCGGACCCTCGGCGATCTGGGGTTCGACACCCTGGTCCTGGTGGATGATACCTTCAACATCTACGATCCCAGCGTGCTCGACCTCTGGGCGACCGAACTGCTTCCAGCCATTCACCAGATTCCCGTCGCCGGGCGCTAATCTCGCCGGGACCGTTGGACCCTAGCGTATCTGAAGCAGTGGGTGACGTGATCGTTGACCATGCCGGAGGCCTGCATAAAGGCATAGCAAATCGTTGACCCGACGAACGTAAACCCCCGGCGTTTGAGATCTTTGCTCATCGCGTCCGACTCTCGCGTTCGGGCGGGGACCTCCTTGAGCGACCTCCAGCGGTTCTTCTTGGGATGCCCGCCGACGAACTGCCAGATGTACGCATCAAAGCTTCCATACTCTTCCTGCAGCGCGAGGAAGGCCTTCGCGTTCCGAATCACTGACGCTATCTTGAGCCGGTTGCGAATAATCCCCGGGTCGCGAAGAAGCGCCCCCAGTTCCTTCCGCTCGTAGCCCGCGATCTTCTCCGGGTCGAAGTGGTCGAACGCCGCGCGATAGTTCTCGCGCTTCTTCAAGACGGTGACCCAGCTCAAGCCCGCTTGAGCGCCTTCGAGGACCACCAGCTCAAAGAGCCCCCGATCGTCATGAAGCGGCACCCCCCACTCTCTGTCGTGATACGGAACCAAGAGGTCGCCGACCGCCCACTCACAGCGAACCACGGTCATGGTCTGCCCCTTTGCCGAGAATCGCGGCGGGAACGCGCGTGGCGTAGAATTGCCATCCGAAAACGAGGCCCGTCAAGATCAGGTAAAACGAAATCCCCAGGTCTGGACCAGCGGGAATCGGGCTGCCTGTTCTCATCCACGCCCCGATGATTTTCGTGACCAAGCCCAGAGTCAGGAACCACAG
>Ga0070708_100004414_pt1 | contig 11051 bp, 8 predicted proteins | sample KBSK5503metaG_FD_65469 | JGI IMG/M metagenome (GOLD analysis project Ga0070708, IMG submission 65469) | Corn, switchgrass and miscanthus rhizosphere microbial communities from Kellogg Biological Station, Michigan, USA - KBS K5-50-3 metaG | ecosystem: Host-associated > Plants > Roots >...
TCGATCGGTACCTCTGGCACAACCTATGGGCTGACACCCGCGCGGCGACCACGGTGGCATATGCGTCCTCGCTATGCTCGTCGCATGAGCGGCGTCGCGGCCGGCTGGCTGGCTCCCGCTGGTGTTCACCACCCTTGGCGGCGGAGCGGTCGGTTCTCTCATCGCCAGCTACGGCTCTCAGGCCCGTCCTTCAGCCTCGTGGATGCAGTGCAATCATCGCCGCCTTCTGCGTGACTGGGAATCCAGCCTGCTGAAGATGAGGCGTGAGCGCCCCTGGCCGCGTCCCATGGCTCAGTCAGAAAGCCGGCCGACTCCCGACGCTCTGTCACCGCCCAGCTCACAGCCGCCCGTTACTGACCAGCCTTGCTGAAGTCCCGAGAGGGCCGCCAGTCACATTCCGCGCAGTATCCCCGTGGCCATCGGGATGCTGGCAGACGGTCACCTAAAGGACTTAGGTCTATCATGTCAGGGAGCCGACGTTAGTACGGAGGCCTGGCCGGCGCGAATCACGCAGGATCTTCGCATGAGGAGGCGCGCGTGAGGTTCGGTTCGATGAGCCGCAGGCAGGCTCTCGCCTTCCTCGGCGGAGCGGGCGCGCTGGTGGCCGAGGGCCTGCTGCTCACCCCCGGAACCACCGTCGGCAAGCCAGTGAGCAGCGGCTACGCGCCGGATGGCCTGGCGGGCCGCGCGGCGGCGTTCCCACTGTCGGCGGTGAGACTCCTAGACGGCCCGTTCCGCGCCAATCAGTCACGGAACACGGACTATCTGCTGTTCCTCGATCCGGAGCGGATGCTGCGCTCGTTCCGGATCAACTATGGGCTACCCGCGGCCGCGCCGCCGTGCGGCGGCTGGGAGGCGCCGGATTCTCAGATCCGCGGGCACACCACCGGGCACCTGCTATCCGGGCTCGCGCTGACCTATGCCAATACCGGCAACCAGGCTGCGCGGGCGAAGAGCCGCTACCTCGTCGGGCAGCTCGCGGCGCTGCAGGCGCTCGCCCCGTCGGCGGGCTTCAGCCAGGGGTATCTGTCGGCGTTTCCGGAGAGTTATTTTGACCGGCTGGAGGCCGGGCAGCCTGTCTGGTCGCCGTATTACATGATCCACAAGTACCTGGCCGGGATGATCGACCAGTACCAGCTCGCCGGTGACGGGCAGGCCCTGGAGGTGGCGGTGAAGCTGGGCGACTGGGTGGACTGGCGCACCTCACGGCTGTCCTACGCGCAGATGCAGATGGCCCTGGAGTACGAGTACGGGGGGCTGCCGGAGGCGCTGGCGAACCTGTACCGGATCACCGGCGAGCAGCGGTACCTGACGGCGGCGCAGCGGTTTTACCACGCGGCGGTCTTCGACCCGCTGGCGGCGGGCGAGGACCGGCTCGACGGGCTGCAGTGCAATATCACCACGCCGAAGATCATCGCGTGCCTGCGGATGTGGGAGGAGACCGGCGAGCACGTTTACCGCGATATAGCGGAGAATTTCTGGCGGATCGTCACCCAGCATCACACCTATGCCATCGGCGGCTCGGGTAACTACGAGCACTGGCGCGCACCCGACGTGATCGCCGGGCAGTTGTCCAACAGGACCTGCGAGGGCTGCGTCAGCTACAACATGCTCAAGCTGACCAGGCTGCTGCATTTCCACCAGCAGGACCGGACGGACCTGGTTGATTTCTACGAGCGGACGCTGTTCAACGTGATGCTCGGCATCCAGGACCCGGAGTCGGCGCACGGGTTCAACTGCTACTACACGGGCCTGTCGCCGGGCGCGTTCAAGCAGCAACCGATGAACTACTTCCCGCGCGGGAACCCCGATGTGTACTCCACCGACTACGACGACTTCACCTGCGACCATGGGACGGGGCTGGAGACGCAGGCGAAGTTCGCCGACACCATCTACTCCCGCGATGCCCGCGGCGTGTTCGTCAACCTGTTCATCCCGTCCGAGGTGACCTGCGCGGGCCGCGGCGTCACGCTGCGGCAGGTGACCGGCTTCCCCGACGACCCCATGACCACGATCGCGGTGGCCTCGGGCGCAGCGGCGATGACGCTGCGGGTCCGGGTGCCGTCCTGGACGGCCGGGACGCCCTGGGTGCGGCTGAACGGAGCCCCGGTCCGCGGCACCGTCGTGCCATCAGCCGCCGGCGGCTGGGTGGTCCTGGACAGGTACTGGCGGCAGGGCGACCATCTGGAGGTCACCTTGCCCATGCGCGTGGGGTTCAGCCCCGCCCCGGACCAGCCGTCCGTGCAGGCCGTGACCTACGGACCGGTCGTGCTGGCCGGAGCGTACGGCAGGCAGGCGGCCGCGGCGATGCCGGAACTGGACACCGCCTCGGTACGAAGGACCGCCCGGCAGCCGATGACATTCCAGGCCACGGCCGATGGTGAGCCGGTCGCGCTCATCCCGGTCGCCCGCGCCCAGCACCAGCACTACACCGTCTACTGGAACACCGCCCCGCCCGCTCCGGGCACGCCCGCGGGACATTACCGCCCCGGCTGAACCACGCACCTAAGTATGTTAGGTTCTTGTGCTTGGGATGAGCCGCCGCAGGAGGGTCCGGTGTCGAAGAAGGCCAGGGAGCAGAGCAGGGTCCAGCGGAAGCTGGCCGAGGTCCAGCGGCAGCAGCGCGCCCGGCAGCGGCGCATCCGGATCCTCATCGGCGTGCCGACGGCCGTCGTCGTTATCGCTGCCGTTGCGGTGGTCGCCGTGCTCCTTACCCGGACGCACGGCACGGGCAGCAGCGTCGCGGGCGGCGCGATGGCGGCCGCGGAACGGACCGGGGCCAGAGGGCTCAACGGCCCGGTGCTGGCCGGGCTCGATTCCGCGGCGCAGGGCAGCACCGTGGACGGCATTCGGTGCCAGAGCAACGAGCAGGCCGTCTATCACATCCACGCCCACCTGGCCGTATTCGTCGACGGCGCGCAGCGCACGGTCCCCTACGGCATCGGCATCCCCGGCGGGACCGCCACCCAGGAGCCCTCCGGCGGGCCGTACGTCGGCTCGGGGACGTGCTTCTACTGGCTGCACTCGCACGACCAGTCCGGCGTGATCCACATCGAGTCGCCGGTGCAGAAGCTCTACACGCTCGGGGACTACTTCGCCATCTGGGGACAGCCGCTGGCCGCCGGCCAGGTGGGCGCGGCGAAGGGGACGCTCACCGAGTACGTCGACGGCAAGCGCTACGCCGGTGATCCCCGCTCGATCAGGCTGAACGCGCACACCCTCATCCAGCTCGACATCGGCACGAACGTCCCGCCGCAGCCCTACACGTTCCCCGCGGGCTTGTAGCGCAGACGCAGCCCGCACGCCCGGCGGGCAGGCGCCCGCGCGGACGGGCAAGGAAGGAGCGTGATGAGCGGCAGAGTCGGCCAGCTGGTCACGAACGGCCCGGAGCTGGACATCGACGGGCCGGTCACCGCGGTGATCAGCGTCAGCACCCCCATCGCGAGCAGCACCACGCCCGACGCCAGGGTGCCCAGCGGCATCTCCCGGCTGAGCCGGCCGAACCCGAAACGGACCCGGCGGCCGTGCAGCAGCTTCGACGAGCCCCAGTCCCGGCCCTCCCACACCAGCGCCAGCCCCGCCAGCGGGGCCACCATCCCCGCCACGTACGTCAGGCTGACCGCCAGGGCCGCGCCGAACGACGCCGACGACCCGGTCAGCACCACCACCCCGGCCAGCACCGGCGCGCAGCACGCCGACGCGATCCCGGAGAACAGCCCCAGCCCGTAGGCGGCGCCGTAGCCGTGCCCGGACGGCGAGCGCAGCGACGGCATCGGCAGCATCGGCTTCCACCCGGCCAGCACCGCCGCCCCGCCGGCCAGCATTGCCGCGCCGCCGATGGAGAAGATCAGCAGGTGGTGGGCGGGCAGCGCGGCCGACAGCGCCGAGGCGCCGAGCCCGATCGGCACGATCAGGGTCGCCACCCCGGCCGCGAACGCGCCGGTCGCCGCCGCGATCCCAGTGCGCCGGGAGAACCCGGTGGCGAAATAGGCGGGCAGCATCACCGACACACAGGCGGCCGCGGCGCCCGGCCAGCCAGCCCGCCGGAAACGTCCGCCTGCCCCGGGGGACGCCGGACCGCGCGGGCGCACATCACCCGCACGCCGACCGAAGGTCCCTGGCGGCCAGGACGGGCTGCCCTGTCCGCCCGCCGCCGCCGACACGATGCCACTGAGGAAGCGACAGTCAGCCTGCGGCTGCCGCTGTCAGTTTGGCCCAGGCCTGGTTGCTGAGCACCAGCACCCGGGCGACCATCTCGGTACCCGCGGGGAACGCGATGCGGGGCCAGAGCTACCTTCTGGGGCCAGGACGGCGCCCAGCGCTGGGACACGGTCCAGGCCGAACTGGACGGCGCCCCCGCCGGGCAGGCCACCTCGTGCTGCGGCGGCCCGCAGGCAGCCGGCGGAGAACCAGCCTCCTCCGGCGCCTGCTGCGGGTAACCGGTGAGCTGCCCGGGCCGGTCCCGGGCCAGGAACGGAACCAGGCAAAGCGCTCCCCTAAGGTCCATCAGCGGGTCCCTGCTGGAGCATCTCAGATCCAGGGCGCCGAGATGGCCGGCGCGTTGCCGGTGCTGTCACCTCGTCAGCCAGGCGATCACGATGTTGCGGGTGAGCCAGGCAGTCCCTCCTGATGGCCGCCGGTGATCATGCCGGGCGTCATCACGCCCGTGATGGCGCAGATGACCACGCCGCCCCTTAGGTCATCATGATGGTTGTCCTGCTGCCGTGGCGGGCCAGGCTTGTTCGCCGGCGATCCAGGTCTGGGTCACCCGGGTGGCAGGTGCGAACGGATCCCCGTCGCAGACCACAAAGTCAGCGGGCTCGCCGGCGGCCAGCCCGCCGGCGGGTGCGCCCAGGGAGCTTGCGGCAGCCGCCGTGTAGGCGCGGACGGCGTTTTGCTGGGTGATGGCCTGACCGGATTGCAGCGTGCGCCCGTCGGGCAGGCGCCGGTCGACGGCCGCGCGCAGGTTGTGCAGCGGGTCCAGCGGGCCGCTGGGGTGATCGGAGCTGATCGCCAGCGGGATCCCGGCGTCTAGCAGCATGCGGCCGCCGAGCACGGTGGCATAGCGGTCGACGTGCACCTGGCGCAGCATCTGGCCGTAGGGTTGCAGGAACCCAGGCTGGTAGGAGACGCTGGCCCCGCTGGCGGCTACCAGTTCGGCGGTGGCCGCATCTAGGAGCACCAGGTGGTCGATCGTCGCGGCGCCCGCGGGCAGGCCGGCACGCCGGATGACGCGTGCTGCCTGCGCGCCGGCGCGGTTGCCGAACGCGTGGATGCGCAGCCGGATCTCCGCATCGGTGTAGGCGGTCATGACGTCGGCTAGGTCGGTGTCGGTGTAACGCAGGTACGGCGTGTGCATCTGCCAGGGCCGGACGATCGTCTTGCGCCGGGCCGATTCCCGTAGCGGGCCGAGGCCGCCGAGCCGCCGAGACTCACTCACCGCCCCGCCCAGCAAGCCGAACAGCGCCCGGAGAGGCAGCGTGACCGCGCACCGGTCAGCGCCGTCGGCGAACACCTTCACCTCCCGGCCCGCGTCCCCGTAAGGACCCTCGGGCGCGTTCTTGGGGCCGGGCGGCCGCGACAAGATGCCATCCGGTGCTCCTGTCGCCCACGACACCCGCAACGGGCTCGCGGCGCGCAGTGCGGCCATCTGCACGTGGCCATCCGGCGCGAGGTAGGGGTCGTGGGCATGGGTGATGCCGTGGGCCAGGTAACGGCCGGCTTCGGCCGCGTACACCGCCGCGGTCCCCGCCTCCCGGGCATGCGCCGCGGTGTCGGCCAGCGCCCGCTGCAAAGCGACCCCGAACGCGGCCTCCCACAGCTCCCCGGTCGGGCGCCCGCGCCGGTCGCGGGCGATGTCCTCACCGAAGACCTTCGCAAGATCACCCTCGGCCGGCCCGATCGCCTCCAGCCCGGCCGAGGAGACCGAGCCGCGATGCAGGTCGCTTGAGCTGACCAGAACCCTGCGACCGGGCGCCGCCTCATCCAGCTCGCCGCTGGTCGGCAACCTGCCCTCCGGCCAGCTCCACCGCGCCACGTTCCAGAACAGCAGCCACGGAGCCTGCGGCGAAGCGTTCCCCGCCACCCGGACCGCCCGCAGTGCTTCCGCCAGCCCACGCCAGCCCCACCCATCGCCGCCGCGAGGAATCCAGGCGGCCTGCGACAAGTGCAGATGCACATCGACGAACCCCGGCAGCAGGTGACAGCCCGGCAGATCCACCACCCGGTCAACCAGTGGCAGCGGCTCCTGCTCGCCGAGCGCGGCCACCCGGCCGTCCTCGGCGAGCATCCAGGCGCGCGACGGAACGCATGCGGGACCGGCCCACACCGTCGCGCCGGCCAGCAGAACACGGCCCATCGCAGTTCATCTCCGCCCGGCTTGCCCCAGCCCATCATGCTCCAGCGCGGTGAGCCCGGCCCCGGTTTTTTCACTGGTATGTCGTTTCCCGCAGCCCGGCCGGCGCCATGACGGTGCGGGCGGGGGTGCCTGCTGCAGGCCCGCGAGCGCGAGGTGCCAGGGCCGCGCGCGGAACGGCACCTCCATCGCCGGCTTTCCGGCGCCGCGGCGCGAAGCCGGTCCCGCCGCCGCTTGCCGCTCGGTAATAATCCCTGGTCGCCGACTCCGCCGAGACCGCACTGTGCGCCCTCACCTCCGCCGCCGCGCTCCTCGCCGTAGCGCTGAGCACCGGGCTGGGCTGGTGGTGGGCCGATCCCGCCGGAGCCCTTGTCATCGCCGTCCTGGCGGCCCGGGAAGGCATCGAAAGCAGGCAGGAAGAACAGGAAGAACAGGAAGAACAGGAAGAACAGGAAGAACAGGAACCGTAATCTCACATCGCGCTGACCCGCTCAGGTGACGAGCTGCCGCGCGACCAGCGCGATGCCCTGACCCCAGGACGCGAGCTGGCCCGCGGGCAGGTACGAGGACCCCGACGCGGTATGGTCCACCATCGGGTCGGCCACGAACCGCTCCCGGCCCTGCTCGTCGATGAAATACATCTGCGAGGAGTGGATCACATCCGCGTCCGGCCCAGGCGCATCGACCGTGATCTCGTAGTCCTGCCACACCGCCGCCAGGCTCGGATACGAGCCGGTCAGGAAGTGCCACGACGGCACCTGGGTCAGCCTCTGCTCGCTGGAGAACGCCGCCACATCGGCCACCCGCAGGTGATATCGGTTGACGTTCACCGCCACGAACACCACGTGCGACGCGCTCGCGCCCAGGTCACGATAGGCGCCAATGAACTCCTGAGACACGATCGGGCAGATGTCAGTGCAATGCGGGTCCATGAACTCCAGCACCACCACCCGCCCCCGCAGACCCGCGAGCGACACCGCGTGCCCGCCCTGATCGGTCAGTGTGAAACCCGGCGCGGCCCGCACCTGTACCGGCGACAACTGCATCAGGTTCGACAGCGACGTCGAGACGCTGGCCGGGATCCCCGAGGCCCGCAGGCCCGCTGTCGCTTCCGGATGCTGCCGGACACGGATCACCGCATATCCAGCACTGGCCGCCAGGACCAGGACCGCGACCGCCGCGGCGATGATAACCAGCCCAGGCCCGCGCCGCAGCGAGCTCAAGCGGCGCGCAACCCTGCCGGTGCCACCCACACCAAGAGGCTAAACCCCGCCCGGCCGCCGCCACCGACCATGACCAGAATGTCACCACCCCGCACAGCGACGCCACATCGACCGCCGAACGGGCAGTGCTGACGCCTCGGCAGGCCGACGGCGCTCCTGCCGGGTGGTCAAGGTCAGCAGCCGGAGGCGGCGCAACGAGCGGGGCGCGGCGCGGCTTGAGCGACGGCAACGGTGTGCGGGCAATAGTTGCGGCCGCTGACGGCGGCGGCGGGCCCGGCGAGCAGGACGAGCGGGAACGCGGCCAGCGCCGCGATGGTAAGCGCGCAGACCGTGGCGCGCGCCCGGCCGATCGGAGTTGGTGCGGCGATGAGCCGCCTGATCCGCGCGGCGGTGGCGGATCCGCCCGCGCCCAGCGCAGCCGCGGGGACGGGGGCGGGGGCGGCGAGGGCGAGCAGCGCCTCGGCGACCTTCAGCCGCGGTGACGTGACCGCGGCGGCGTCATCGGCGAGCAGCTCGATGAGCCGGGCGACCTGCTCGTGCCCCTGGCGGAACGCGCGGATGCGCGGGACGCTGCCGCCAGGGATCCGGCCAGCGACACCAGCAGGTGATGATGGCCGCGCTGGTGGGCCCGCTCATGGGCCAGCACGGCGGCGAGCTGGACCTCGTCGAGGGCGGCGGCCGCCGCGGTGGTGAGCACCACCGGCCGCCCCGCGCCGGGCAGGCACCAGGCCGCGGCCTGGTGATGGTCGACCAGGACGGCGCCGAGCCGGCTGTCATGCCGTCCGGCGAGCGCAAGCCGGCGGCGGTGCCGGCGCCGCGCCAGCCCCGCGCGGGCTACCGTGCCCGCCGCGCACCAGGCGACCCGGGCGATCACGGCGAGCCCGAGCACCGCCCCGGCGCCGGCCATCGCCGCGCCGCCTGGATGCGCGTAGGTGGCGCGCAGCGCCATCACGCAGGCCGTCAGCAGCGCAGACAGGTCGGCGCTGACCCGTAGCGTCGGCACCACCAGCGCCACGCCGCCCAGGGTCACCGACACGACGGCCGAGCCGGTCAGCGCCAGCCAGGCGGCGACCGCCAGCCGCGGCGCCCGGTCCGTCCAGCGCGCATGGGCCAGCGCGGCCGCACTCACCGTAAGAAGCAGGACCGCGTAGCCGAGCAGGGCGACGGCGACGATCACGACCCGGCCTCGTCCCGGCGCGCATCGTCCAGCATCGCGCGCAGCTCGGCGGCTTCGGCCGGGTCGATGCGCTGCACGAACCGGCGCAGCGTCGCCAGCCGGTCGGCGCTGGTATCGAACACCTCCCCCATCAGGCCGGCGGTGTAGTCCTCGCGGCTGGCGGTCGCGCGGTACCGGTAGGCGCGGCCGTCCTTCTCCCGGACCAGCCAGCCCTTACGGTACAAGATCTCCACCACGGTCAGCACCGTGTTGTAGGCGGGCTCGCGTTCGGGCCGCAGCCCATCGTGGATCTCGCGGACCAGCACCGGCCGGCCAGCCAGCCAGACCTGGTCCATGATCGCGGCCTCCAGCTCGCCGAATCCCCGTACGCCACCTCCAGGCATCAGCCGCACCGCATCCTCCTGCCCCTTTCACCTAAGGATCATAGGTGCATGCGGTGCCAGGGTGCCACTGGCTCACCCCGGCCCGGAGAACGAATCGACCCCTCCGCCACCGTCACACAGCGTTGCAGGCCCGTTCCGGGCGCGGTGCCGGCCGGATCTCGCGCACCATCGTCAGCAGCCGCAGGTGTAGGTTAGCCTGCCAGTTAGGCCGCCACAGCCTCTCTGAGTGCTTGTTAAGGTGTTCTGAGCTGCAAGAACAGTATCGATTGAAAGTAGAGGACGTTGACACCATGTCATCAGTGCTTCCGGGCGCCGAACCGTTCGAGGCCGCGGGCGGTCCGGTCGGCGTGCTGCTGTGCCACGGCTTCACCGGCAGCCCGCAGACGATGCGCGGATGGGCGGACTACCTGGCCGAGCAGGGCCTGACGGTCAGCCTGCCCCGGCTGCCCGGGCACGGCACCACCTGGCAGGACCTGGCCACGACCGGGGGCGACGACTGGGTCGCCGAGGTGGACGCCGCGTTCCGGCGGCTGGCGAGCCGGTGCGAGCAGACCTTCGTGTTCGGCTTGTCGATGGGCGGCTGCCTCGCGCTGCGGCTGGCGGAGACGCACGGCGCGGTCCGCGGCCTGGTCCTCGTCAACCCGTCGCTGGCCCCTGACACCAGGCTGCTCCTGCTCGCTCCCGTGCTCAAGTACGTGGTGCGGTCGCTGCCCGGGATCGCCAGCGACATCAAGAAGCCGGGCGCGCACGAACTCGGCTACGACCGGGTGCCGGTCCGGGCCGTGGCCACGCTGCCGAAGCTCTGGGGCACCACGGTCAGGCACCTCGGCGACGTCACCCAGCCGGTGCTCGTCTACCACAGCACCGAGGACCATGTCGTCGGGCCGGCGAGCATGCGGGCGCTGCTGGCGGGGCTCCCCGGCGGCCAGGTGACCGTGCGCGAGTGCGCCGACAGCTATCACGTCGCGACGCTCGACAACGACGCAGAGGCCATCTTCGAGGGCAGCCTGAAGTTCATCCAGGATCACGCGGGGTAGATGTGGCGGCCGAGGCGCAGCGGCCTTGATACGCCTTCGGCTTAATCTGTCTGACTTGACTGGCTAAGCTCGTCTACTCCTGAGATTTACCCTCCCGGCACCCGACCGCAGGCGGCTATCGTGGAAGGCAGGCTTCGATTCGGACATCGGTGGGGACGTGCCGGACTGGGATAACACGGAGAGCAGAGAGAGCGACGAGGACGCGGCTTGGCGCGATCTGGTCGCTAGGTTTGAGGAGTCTGCCACCACGACCGGGCCGGCGCCCTGGCCGGACCGCGAGAACGTGCCCGGTCCCCGCCCGCCGGCCGGATCTCGCGGGGCCGATGGGGCACGTGGTGTCGATGGGGCTGAAGAGTCGTCCGGGGACAGAGGTTCGCGAGGGACCAGGGCGGACGAAGATGCCCGAGGGGACCGAGGTGCGCGCGGGGATACAGAGGCACGGCGGGACCCAGGAGCGCGAGGGGACGCCGGGGCGCGGGGGGACGCCGGGGCGCGGGGAGACGCCGGGGCGCGGGGAGACAAAGGCGGACTCGGAAACGCCGGGGCGCGGGGGGACGCCGGGGCGCCGGGAGACAGCGGCGCGCGGGGGGACGCGGGGATACGCGGCTTTGACGATGAGGGGGTGCGGGGGACCTTCGACGCCGGCGGGCGGACCGGGGAGGGGCGCCCGGCGCTCGGCGCGGATGGGTCGGCGGGGGCGCACGAGCCGGACGTGATCCAGGCCGCGCGGCACGAGCGGAGGGCGTCGGCGCACGGCACCCGGGCGCGCAGGATCCGGGCGCGCAAGGCACCGCCGCCGCCAGTGCCGGACGACGAAGAGCACTTCGTCCCGCCCGCGCCGCCGCCGCTGCCGAAGCTGGACCCGGTCACCAAGGG
>Ga0070708_100004416_pt1 | contig 11050 bp, 8 predicted proteins | sample KBSK5503metaG_FD_65469 | JGI IMG/M metagenome (GOLD analysis project Ga0070708, IMG submission 65469) | Corn, switchgrass and miscanthus rhizosphere microbial communities from Kellogg Biological Station, Michigan, USA - KBS K5-50-3 metaG | ecosystem: Host-associated > Plants > Roots >...
CGATCGGATAGTTCTCGCTAGCCGAACGAGGGTATGCCCGCTCGGTTCGCCATGCAGGAGCTCGGCCGCTCAAATCGAATAAGTCGAATACGGATGCCTACCGCCTCGGGGCTCGCTTTCGCTGCGCCTTCCTCCGGCGTCGCCGGAGATGAGATCGACGCCGCCCTCGTCGACCGCGCTCGTCAGGGTGACGCTGAGGCCTTCGCGACCATCTACCAGCGCTGTCGGGCGGAGATCTACTCGGTGTGCCTGAAGCGATTGAAGGATCCTTCCCTTGCCGAGGACGCCGTCCAGGACACTTTCCTGCGGGCCTACTCGTGTCTCGATCGATTCGATCAGTCGCGCCGAATTGTCCCCTGGCTTGTCACCATCGCCGTGCGGCGGTGCGCGGATCTGCTCCGTCGAAGCGCGAAGCTCGAGATGAAGGAAGATGTCGAGGCCGAGCTTGCCGGCGGAGTTCTCGGCGACGACCCCACCCTCGAGACGGTGCTCGCCGGCGAGGAAAGCCGCCGTCTCGAGCGAGCGCTCCGACGCCTCGCACCGCGACAACGGCGTGCGCTCTTGCTGTACGCCCTCGAGGAATGGAGCTATGCGGACATCGCCGCGGCCGAGGGGATCAGCGTCACCTCTACGAAGTCGTTGCTGTTCCATGCGCGCGACAACCTCCGCCGCGCGTGCCGCCGCGGTCTGCTCGGCACCGTGTTCCTGCCCGTGGGTGCGCTCAGACGGCGGGTCCAGCGCGTGGCGGGATATATGCGGACGCGGACGGGGTTGGCCGCGGAACAACTCTTCGGCCCGAGTTCCAGCTCGCTGGCATCGGGAGTGGCGGCGATCGCCGTCGCTCTCGTCGCGCTGACCCCCTCGGGCTCTGCCGGCTCGCGAGCAGTCGCGGGCACGGTCGCGACCTCGAGCGCGGCGTCACCGGGCGCTGCGAGAGACGGTGCTTCGGCGCTCGTCAACCTGGCCGCGCTGGCGCCCCGGTCGCCGCGCGACGTGTCGCTCGGCCGGGACCTGCTGAACCCGGGGAAGAACGCAACGCCCGAGGACACCCAGTTCACGTCGATCGCCCCGTCGCCCAACTACGAAGAAGACCACACACTTGTCGCGGCCGGCCGCGTTACCTGCGCGGGTTCACCATGCATGGTGTTGTTCGTCTCGCACGACGGGGGTGAAACGTGGACTCGACGCGAAGGGCGCAATTTCCGCGGCCAGACGATCCTTCTCCCGCCGAACTATCCCGCAGACTCGCGGATCTTTGCGATGGGCCCCGCTGGTCTGCAGACCTCCAACGACGATGGAGCAAGTTTCAAAGTGGTATTGCCGCTTGCGGGCGACGCCGCGATGTCGCCGCAATTCGATAACGAGGATCCCCGTATCCTGATCGGCGCGACGGTCGTAACGGAGTATTGGGCCAATCGCGACCTCGCGAAACCGGCCACGCTCGTAGGACCTGCCGGTACGTGGCTCACTGTGGCTTTCTCTCCCGCCTACGAGACGGACGAAACCCTATTCGTTGGTGGGATCCGCCCGGATGCGTCGGGTGTTATGAGGCCGACTGTGAACCGGTGCGCGGCCTCGATCTGCTCGAGCAGCGCGTTCGATCTCGACGCCGACGCTCCATGGATCCGGCCCTCTCCCGGGTTCGCGCGCGACGGTCATGTTTACGCGTTCACCGCTCACGCTTTGTTCCGCTCGATCGATCGTGGCACAACGTGGGAAGGAAAAACCCCGACATTCGGGGCCCGCGCTTCCTTCCGAGACGTCCTCGTCGCGCTCAACGGCGGTGGCCTCGATGTTTTGGCAGCCCTCCAGTCGAACATCAGAAACGTCGGTGGCGTGTACCGTTCCGCCGATGGGGGCGCGACTTGGACGGGCGGCACGATTAACTTGCCCGGTTTCGATCACGGTGTGGCAGAGATCATCGAGACGCCGGACGGAAACCTCATTGCAGCGGCGGCGGAATCCGGAATCGCGTGCTCGGGCGATGCGGGACGCTCCTGGACGCTTCGCTGTTCCTAGACCGTCGCGCTAGGGGTCGACGAACGCTAGCACTCCCGTGAAGCTCAAGCTCCACGTCCCATTTATGCAGCCGAGTAGCCCGGCGCTGACCATCGCTGCTTCGCCCTCGAATGTCGGTGGACCGCCGCTCATGCGCATCACGGCGCCGGTGGCCGTCCCGGCGATCGTCAGTATCCCGTTCGTGCCGGCGGGCGATGGCGGCGGCCAGAAGTCGACGACGAAGGTGCTCGTGACAACGAGTTCGTCACATCGCGTCGCGATTCCGTTTCCGCTCCCTGCGATCCCAAGACTTTTGGCCGCCGCCGGCTGCGCGGTGGTCTCGCACGTACCAGACGCGGTCAAGTTGAAGGGAGTTGGAGGCGAGGAATTATTGATCGGTGCCGTGAACGACAGGGTCAGGTTCAGCGTGCAGAGGCCCGAAGCGCCCCCGGCCCGAGCCGGGAAACCGGCGAGCGCGAGGACGCATGTAAGTGCTGGGATCAGCAGACCCGGCCGCCTCATTGTGCCCCCGATCGACATCTCGGCGTGGAGGGTTCGACGCGGAGCGATTTGTCTCCCCCTCCGCTCCTACGCCTCAATAAGGCAATAGTTGCACATTCGGCCGTTCACGGGAAGGCCCGTTTCTCGTCGCCCATGCCCGGTGCGAGGTGCGTGAATCGCAGGGAAGCGTCTCCAACACAGTGTTAGACTCTTCACTCGATGACGCTCGTAGTCGTAGTCGGCCGGCCCCGGAGGGCGTAGGCGACCACGCCTGTTAGCCTTCCGGGACCCCACGAGGGTCCTTTTTCGTTGGGCGAGGGAGACCAGTGAGCCAAGAGCTTCCGAAGGCGTACGACCCGCACGCCGTCGAACAGCGCATTTACGAAGAGTGGGAGCGCTCCGGCGCGTTCGCGCCGCGCGGCGACGGCGAGCCGTTCTGCATCGTGCTCCCGCCCCCGAACGTCACCGGCATCCTCCACATGGGGCACGCGCTCGACCATTCGATCCAGGACGCGATCGTTCGCCGGCGCAGGATGCAGGGGTTCAAGACCCTGTGGCTGCCCGGCACAGACCACGCCGGGATCGCCACGCAGAACGTCGTCGAGCGCGAGATCGCGAAGCACGAAGGCAAGAGCCGCTTCGACCTCGGCCGCGAGGAGTTCGTGAAGCGCGTGTGGGAGTGGAAAGAGAAGTCGGGCGGCACGATCACGAAGCAGATGCGCCGCCTCGGCGAATCGGTCGACTGGTCGCACGAGCGGTTCACGATGGACCCCGAGCTGTCTCGCGCGGTGCGCACGGTCTTCGTCGAGCTCTACGACCAGGGGCTGATCTACCGCGGAAACCGCATCATCAACTGGTGCCCCCGGTGCATGACCGCCCTGTCCGACATCGAGGTCGAGTACTCCGAGGTTGAAGGGGAGCTGATCTACGTCCGCTACCCGCTGGCCGACGGCTCCGGGCACATCACGGTGGCGACGACGCGGGTGGAAACGATGCTCGGCGACACCGGTGTGGCCGTGAACCCGGCCGACGAGCGCTACACCAAACTCATCGGGAAGAAGGCGATCCTTCCGATCGTCGGGCGAGAGATCCCGATCGTGGCGGACGACGCCGTCGACCCGGGGTTCGGCACCGGCGCGGTGAAGGTGACGCCGGCGCACGACGCGACCGACTTCGAGATCGCGCAGCGAACGGGGCTCCCCCCGATCAACATCCTGAATACCGACGCGACGATCAACGACAACGGCGGACGTTTCGCCGGGCTCGATCGCTATTCGGCGCGAAAAGCCGTGCTCCAGGAACTTCGATCGCTCGGCGTGGTGGAAGGCGAGGAACGGCCCTACCTCCACTCGGTCGGTCACTGCCAGCGATGCCACACCGAGGTCGAGCCGTGGCTGTCCGAGCAATGGTTCGTGCGCGTGGAGCCGCTCGCGACGCCGGCGATCGCCGCCGTGCGCGAAGGCCGGACGCGCTTCGTCCCGAAGCGCTTCGAGCGCAATTACATCAACTGGATGGAGAACCTTCGCGACTGGTGCATCTCGCGGCAGCTGTGGTGGGGACACCGGATCCCGGTGTACACGTGCTCGCCCGGTGGACACCAGTTCGCGTCCGTCGACGAGCCGGTCGGGTGCTCGGCGTGCGACTCCAAAGAGTTGGCGCAGGATCCGGACGTCCTCGACACATGGTTCTCGTCGGCGCTCTGGCCGTTCTCGACGCTCGGATGGCCGGAGGAGACGGAGGATCTCAAGATCTACTACCCGACGTCGGTGCTCGTCACCGGCTACGACATCATCACGTTCTGGGTGTCCCGGATGATGATGATGGGCCTCCAGTTCATGCGCGACGTCCCGTTCCGCGACGCGCACATCCACGGGATGGTACGCGACTTCCGCGGGAAGAAGATGTCGAAGTCGTTCGGGAACGCGATGGATCCACTCGAGCTGATCGATCTCTACGGGGCCGATGCATTGCGGTTGACGCTGCTGCGCTCGGCGACGCTCGGGTCGGACGTGCCGGTGGCCGAGAAGTGGATCGAAGGCGACCGTAACTTCGCGAACAAGCTCTGGAACATCTCCCGGTTCGTGTTGATGAACCTCGAGGGCAGCCCGCCGTCGGTCGAGCTGCGGTCGACCGAGATGTACTGGAGCCGCGCCGATCGTTGGATCTTGTCGCGCCTCGACGCGACGGTCGCTGCGGTCGACGAGGCGATGGAGGGCTACGACATCGCTCGCGCGGCACAGATGCTTCGGCAGTTCACGTGGAGTGAGTTCGCCGACTGGTACGTCGAGTGGGCCAAGGGCCCGCTGTACGGAGGGACCGGAGAGTTCGCCGACGCGACGCGTGCGGTGCTGCGGCACGTCCTGTCGACCGTGCTGCGCCTGCTCCATCCGATCATGCCCTTCGTGACTGAAGAGCTTTACCACGCACTGACCGGCGAGGCCGCGATCGTCGCGGAGTGGCCGAAGCCCGACCCGAGCCTGCAGGACCGCGATGCGGAGACGGAGTTCGAGTTCGTGATGGGAGTGGTGAGCGCGCTGCGACGGTTCCGCGCCGACCACAAGATCGCCCACGGGGCCCGGCCCGAAGCGAAAGCAGAGATCGATGATCCTCGGCTCGCCGCGATCCTGCAGGAGGAGCTCGAGCGCGTCCGCGCCCTTGCCGGCTGGGGCTCGTTCGCCGTCGGATCGAGCAATGGGGGCGGCGGTCCGCAAGCACGGCTCGTCGCGCCCGGCGCCGTGATCCACGTACCCCTCGGCGGGTTGCTCGACCTCGACGCTGAACGCGCGCGGCTGGGGAAGGAGATCGCCGCGCTGGAGCGAGAAGCTGAGCGGATCCACGCCAAGCTCAACAACAAGGAGTTCACCTCCAAGGCACCGGAAGAGGTCGTGGAGCAGCAGCGCGAGCGTCTCGAGGAAACCGATCAGGATCTCGGACGACTGCGCGAGGCGTTGCGAGACCTCGAGGGCTAACCCGAACGTGGACTACGCGCGAGCGATCGAAGCGCTGGAAGACCGCATGCCCACGAGGATGGTGCCCGACCTCGATCGGATGCGCGCGCTTTCCGATCTGTTGAACCAGCCGCAGCGCACCTATGCCTCGATCCACATCACGGGAACGAACGGCAAGACGACGAGCGCGATCGTCGCGACGGAACTGCTGGGTGCGCTCGGTCTCCGCGTCGGAACGTACACGTCGCCTCACCTCCACACAGTCCGCGAACGTATCGCGTACGACGGCGAGCCGATCTCCGAGGAAGAGTTCGCGGCGACGTACGAGTACCTCGAGCCGTTCCTCGAGCTGGTCGACGCGATGGGGGAGCGGGTCACCTACTTCGAGGCGCTCACGATGCTTGCGGAGGTGTGGTTCGCGGAGCGGGCCGTCGACGTCGCCGTCGTCGAAGTGGGGATGGGCGGAGAATGGGACGCGACGAACCTCGTCGACGGACGCGTCGCTGTGATCACCGAGGTTGCGGTCGATCACCCCGAGCTCGGCGTCACGCCGGTCGAGGTCGCGCGAGAGAAGTCGGGGATCATCAAGGAAGGCGCCGTCTGCCTCACGGCCGAGCACGCTCGTGACGTTCTGGCGGTGATCGAACAGCGTTGCCACTCTGTCGGTGCAACGCTTCGGGTCGATGGGCGCGAGTTCGGTCTTGAGGCGCGAAGGTTGGCCGTCGGCGGTCAGGCGCTCGACCTTCGGATCGGGGGCGACCGCTACGACGAGGTGCTCGTTCCGCTCTACGGCGAGCGGATGGCTACCGACGCCCTGCTGGCGATGGCGGCGGTGTCGGCGTTCATCGGCGACCTGGCGATCGACGAGGAGGTCGTCCGCGCCGGGTTCGCGAACGTTCGCTCGCCGGGCCGGATCGAGGTCCTACGCCGCCGTCCGCTTCTTATCGTCGACGGTGCCCACAACCCCGACGCGGCCTCGGCGCTCCGCGAGGCGCTCTTCGAATCGTTTCAGTGGGAACGTCTCGTGATCGTCATCGGGATGCTCGCCGACAAGGACATCGCCGCCGTCGCGGAGATCCTTGTGCCGATGGCCGATCTCGTGATCGCGACCTCTCCGCCGTCACCCCGCGCCGCTTCGTCGGACCGGTTGGCGAAGGAGAGTGCGAGGTTGGGGGTCGAGACGCTGAGCGCGGCGACGGTGCGAGGCGCGGTCGCGCAAGCGATCGAGCAGGCCGGCGAGCGTGACGCGATCCTCGTGACCGGATCCTTCTATACCGTCGCCGAAGCGCGCGCGGTCGTGCTGGGGTTGTCGTAGGCGCGTCCTATACTGAGGCCCCTTCCACCGAACGCCGACGCGGAGGAACGATGGCCATCGAACGAACGCTCGTGCTCGTGAAACCCGACGGGGTGCGCCGGCGGCTCATCGGTGAGGTGATCCGCCGGCTCGAAGCGAAAGGTCTCGACATCGTCGGGATGCGCATGCTGACGATGGACAAGGAGATGGCGTCGAAGCATTACGAAGAGCACATCTCCAAGCCCTTCTTCGGCGACCTCGTGACGTTCATCACCGGCGGGCCACTTCTCGCGATGGCGGTCGAGGGCGACGAGGCGGTCTCGGTCGTGCGGACGTTGATGGGCGCGACCGACCCGAAGAAAGCCGATCTCGGAACGATCCGCGGCGACCTCGCGATCGAGATGACCGAGAACATCGTGCACGGATCCGACTCGCCGGCCTCGGCTGCGCGCGAGCTGGCGCTCTTCTTCCCCGACCTTCGATGAGCGCGCGCGGCGGTCCGGCGCTTGGACGAGCGCCGGCGCCGGTCCGCGTCGCCGAACGTCCCCCCTCCGACCGGCCGCGTGAACGCCTGCGCGCCCTGGGCGCGGCCGCGCTATCCGACGCGGAGCTCCTCGCGCTTCTTCTCGGCACCGGCACCGCCAAAGAAGGGGTCCTCGATGTTGCGTCGCGCCTGCTTGCGACGGTCGGCGGTCTCGGGGCGCTCGCCCGGCTCGCGCCTCCTCAGCTCGCAGCGCTTCCCGGCCTCGGCCCGGCGCGGGCGGCCGAGATCGTGGCGGCTCTGGAGCTCGGCCGGCGCGCGTCGCGCGATATCGGGGCCGAGCGTCCGCAGATCATGCGTCCGGTCGACGCGGTGGCATTGCTTGCCCCGGCGTTGGCCCACCTCGAGCAGGAGCGTTCGGTCGTGCTGTTGCTCGACCGGCGGCATCGGCTGCTTCGCGAGGTGGTCGTCGGGTTTGGCGGGATCGCGCACGCCCCGATGGAGCCGCGCGAGATCTTCTCCGCCGCACTACGGGAACCGGGGGTGGCCGCCGTGCTCGTCGCTCACAACCATCCCTCGGGCGATCCCACTCCGTCGCCGGACGACCGGGCGGTAACGCGGCGGCTCACCCGGGCTGCGGAAACGCTCGGACTCGAACTGCTCGATCACGTCATCGTCGCCGCCGGCGGATGGGCGAGCCTCCGCGAGCAGGGCGAGCCCTAGGCTTCGGCACTCGAAGCTAGGGAGACCGCCCGAGCAAAGGGTGACGGAGTACCTTCTGTCTGCAGCGCTGGTCCGCGAGGAGGGATTGTGCAGCTCCGCCACAGAACATCCTCGCCCGCATTCACCCTATTGCTCGTCAGCTTGGTCAGCCTTATGGCCTTCTTCGTCTTGCGCCCTCTGCTGGCCCCCGAGGGCTACTACCACTCCCGGCCGCGAGGAACTACCAACGATTACTGGTGGCTGATAGTCATTGCATTCATCCCATATGGATTGGCAATCCGCTCATACGTGCGAGGAAAAACTCCATCGATTCGGAAATTGCTCGTTTGGGCAATCGTTCTATTCGTGGGATTCATCCCTGCGCCAGCTCAACAGTCGCAAGACGTATACCAGTACCTGGTCTACGGTCGATTGGCCATCCAGGGGGCCAATCCCTATGTCAGCACTCCCGTGACGCAGGATGACTGGACGGACCACGCTCTCTGGCGTGACACCCGATCCGCTTACGGGCCGATCTGGACACTTACATCTGCGGGGGTAGTGCGTGGATCACGCGGCAATCTGACGGCAGCCTTCCTACTCATGAAAATGGTAGCGGCCGCGCTGGCCATTGCAGGCACGATCCTTCTCGCGCTTTCCGTGCGATCGCAGGACAGCTTCGCCTCCGATAGCGGACTCGCGGTTCTTGTCTTCGCGTTCAACCCGTTGGTTATTGTTTCTGTCGGCTTGGGAGCGCATGCCGATGTGGCCGTCGCTGCCGGGTTTGCCGCTGCGTACCTGTTCTTCAAAAAGGACCGGCGTATCGGTGTCACGTTAGCTTTGACTCTCACTGCTCTCATCAAGGCATACGCAGGGATCGCACTCCTCCTATGGCTCGTTCACTTGGTTGCCCGGCGTGGCCTCGGTAGGGGCTCCGTCCACGCCGGCATCGCGTTCGCAATCACAGCTGGGGCTTTCGCACCGTACTGGAAGGGGCTTCGAACATTCGACGGTCTCTCGCAAGTGAGTCGCCTGGCCTCGGCATCGCTGACCGGCGGTTTGATGCGACTTCTGTCCGGGCGATGGGACTCGAGCGCCGGGCTGACTACCGTCGGGTCTGTGCTTCGGATACTCGTCGTCGCCATCCTAATCGTGGCCTTTTTTCAGATCGGGAGGTCCGCGCGCGACAATCCGTGGCATGCGATTGCTTCGATGCTTGCGGTGTACGTGATTGTGTCCCCGTGGTATCTGTCCTGGCATGTGCTCGGCCTGCTCGCGCTTGCAGCCGTCTTGCCGGCGTGGCGAGGAACCCAGCCCGTCTTGCTCTTTACCGCCACCTCTCTCGTTGTTCTGCCTGGAGCCCTTCAAACGGTGGCCCGATATGGGCCACCGCTCGCACTGGCAAGGCGCGGACAGCGCAAGCGAGCTTGACTCAGGCGCGTAACACGCTGCTGAACTAATCCGAGAGAGGAGTCCACGACGCGCGTCCTCGGCTTCGAGTATTGATCAACTAGAAAGCGCGCCTCGCGCGCTCGGTGATGCGTCGTTCTGAGGAGCTCGCAACATCAGGTTCGCGTTGATCCCGGGCATCTCCGCGCGCGAGTCAATCGTAGTCAAATGCTGAGAGTTAATGTGATCAAACGCTCACGGATGTGGGAACGTCACGAACGCGTTTACAAGCACCCTAGGCCTGTGTGTGTGCAGCTAGACGAACGCTTGGTCAGAACCCGCCGGTTGCGCCCGGGTCGGTGCCGCCGTGGCCCGGGTCCAGGGCGACGACCATCGGCGGGGTGCGCACCGACACGCGAGACGGAGCCGATTCCACCGAGACCGGGCCGAGCGAAAGCGCGGACGCGATCTCGTAGGTGTAGTTCTGTCCGGGCGCCGCCCACACGTCGGTGAACGCGAGCCGGTCCGTTCCGAGCGGCGCGTTGTCGACCGTCCCGATCAAGGCTCCGTCGCGGTAGACGTGGTAGGCCAGCGCGGTCGGGCTCGCGTCCCAGCCGAGCGCGACCGTCCGAGCGTTGACCGCGCGTCCCGCCGTGGCCGCCGGCGCGCCGGCCGCGGGCGACGCGACCCGCGTTGGGGTCACGGTATCGGGCAAGGGACGACCGGTGAGCGTGCGCTGGAAATCGAGGAGTCCCGCCGCGATCGCGTCGGCGAGGCGGTCCCGGAACGATGTCGTCGCGAGCATTCGCGCATCGCCCCGGTTCGACACGTACGCGCACTCGGCGATCACCGCGGGAACCTTCGCGTTCCGTAGTTGGTAGTAGTAGTCACCGTGGTCCCCGCGGCGTGCGTGGATCGACGTCGGCAGGCCGGGATCACGCGCGAGCTCCGCGCTGAGCGCCTCGCCGAGACGCGCGGACGCCCCGCCCTTGATCGAGCGGTAGATCTCGGTCCCGTGCGCCGAACGGTTCGACGACGAGTTGTTGTGGATCGATACGAACGCGTCGACCTGCCGGGAGTTCGCGATGCCGACGCGGGAAGCCAGGCTCACGTACCGGTCCGACGTCCGCGTCATGATCACCGGCACTCCGGCGGCGAGCAGGCGCGCTTGAACCCGCCGAGCGATGTCCAGATTGAGGTCTTTCTCGCGCAGCGAATGAGAGGCGCCGGCCGGATTCCCGGCCGCGAGGATCGACACCGAGCCGAGCAAGGCGAGCGCGACGACTGCGCGGCGGCCGGGGCGGCCCTTCGAACGAACGCGACGCGTGCGGCTCATGGTTCGGCTCAAGTGATCGCATCCTCCCCAGTCACGGCGCTTTTTGTCCACCTGGCCTGCGCTGATACAATGCGCGCGACATCCGACCGGATCGTACGTTTCGGCCTCGTCGGAACCCTATCTCATGCCTTCTAATTCGTTTCAGTTTCTCGGCCGCGATATGGCCATCGACCTCGGGACGGCGAACACACTCGTCTACGTCCGTGGCCGCGGCATCGTCCTGAACGAACCGTCGGTCGTCGCGATCAACACGAAGACTGGTGCGATCCTCGCGGTCGGAACCGAAGCGAAGCGCATGATCGGCAGGACGCCGGCGCATATCGTGGCAGTCCGGCCGCTCCGCGATGGGGTCATCGCCGACTTCGATGTCACCGAGAAGATGCTCCGCTACTTCATCCAGA
>Ga0070708_100004418_pt1 | contig 11046 bp, 10 predicted proteins | sample KBSK5503metaG_FD_65469 | JGI IMG/M metagenome (GOLD analysis project Ga0070708, IMG submission 65469) | Corn, switchgrass and miscanthus rhizosphere microbial communities from Kellogg Biological Station, Michigan, USA - KBS K5-50-3 metaG | ecosystem: Host-associated > Plants > Roots >...
CGGTCGATCACGGCGCACAGACGCAGCTTTCCGCCGCGGGAGGAGCGGACCAGGCCGGCGAGCGTGCGGCCGACCTGTCCGAACCCGAGGAGGACGACGTCGGCCGGCCGGCGCTCCTCGGCCGCGCCGCCACCGATCTTGGAGAGCTGAAAGGCATCGTGGACCCGGCGCTGCGCCTCCGGAGCCTGAGCCTGCGACACGACGAAGGAAATGTTCAGCTCCGAGGAGCCCTGGGCGATGGCGACGACGTTGATCCCGCCGCGCGCGAGCGCCGAGAAGACGCGCGCCGCGATTCCGGGGGTGCCCGCCATGCCGAGCCCCACGACCGAGATGGTCGAGAGACCGGACGCGACCTCGACCCCGTCGATCTCCCGCCGCGCGATCTCCTCGGAGAACGCCTCGAGGAGACTGTCCCGCGCCCGCGTGGCTTCGCCCTCCGGGACGGAAAGGCAGATCGAGTGCTCGGAGGAGGCCTGCGAGATCAGCGAGACCGAGATGCGATCCCGGTGCAGCGCCTCGAAGGTCCGCGCCGCGATGCCAGGGACCCCGAGCATCCCGTTGCCCGTCACGGTCAGGAGCGCCTGTCCCGGGATCGCGGAGAGCGCCTTGACGGGGTATCGCGCGAGCGTTCTCCGCCGCGAGATTTCCGTTCCGGGTTGCCCGGGCTCGGCGAACGGGCGCACGAAAACCGGGATGCCGCGACGTGACACGGGGATGAGCGCGCGCGGATGCAGAACCTTGGCGCCGTAGTAGGCGAGCTCGGCCGCTTCGCGCACGTTCAGCTGCGGAATCACCCGCGCGTCGGGCACGACGCGAGGATCGGCGGTGAGCATTCCCGGCACGTCTTTCCAGAGGAAGACGGCCCGTGCAGAGAGCGCGCGCGCGAGGAGTGTCGCCGTCAAGTCCGAGCCGCCGCGTCCCAGCGTGACGACGCGGCCATCGGGCCCGGCGCCCACGAATCCGGGGACGACCGGGACGATTCGCCTGGCCAGAAGCGGACCGAGGACCTTCCGGACTCTGCGATCCGTCTCCGCCAGGCGCGGAGACGCGGCGCCGAACCGCCCGTCCGTCGCGATGAAATCAAGCGGGTTGACAAAAACCGCCGGGCGACCGGCCGCCGCGAGACCCGCCGCGAAGACCCGGGCCGCGATCTCTTCCCCCCGCGCGAGCAGCGCGTCCAGGGCGGACGGGCTCAAGTCTCGGACGAAGTCCGGCGCGCGGGAGAGAAGAGCGAGCTCCTCGAAAGATCGGTCGATCCGAGCCAGGAGGTCCTGGCGCGCGGACCCGGGCGGGACCGCCGCAACCGCGCAGCGGCGATGCCGCTTGGACAGTTCGGAGGCGATGTCTTCGATCCTTCTCTCCCGCTTTCCCTCGACGGCGCCAGCGGATTCGGAGAGCAGGTCTGTCACCCCCGCCAGAGCGGAAACGACGACGGCCACGGGCCCGGCCGCCTCCCGGGCCAGGCCGATCGCGCGGCGGATGGCCTTCGCATCGGCGAGTGAAGCCCCTCCGAACTTGTGGACTGCCACCCTCTTCGTCGCGCCCGGCATCTGTTTCGAGCAACGATAGCGCAGGTGGACAGGCTCTGCCAAGTGACATTACAATGTATGCCATATTGGAGGTACGGATGAGGAGCGCCAGGCGAATCGTCGAAACACTCGGAGGACAGAAGGTCGTGAAGGCGGCGACTCTCGAAGACCTGCGGGCACGGCGCCGGGCCGGACTTCCCTACGCGTCCCTCGACGCCGTCTCGGCCGCATACCACATCGGCGCGAAGGACCTCGTCCGGATCCTGGAGCTGCCGCTGCGGACTCTGGCCCGACGTAAGAAGGAACGGCGGCTCCATGCCGACGAATCTGACCGTCTGCTTCGCCTGGGCCGCGTCGCGGCCCTCGCCGAAGAGGTCCTGGGGAGCCGCGAGAAGGCGACCCTCTGGCTCCACGAGCCCAACGCCGCGCTCGCCAACGAGTCGCCTCTTCGGCATTTAGACAGCGACCTCGGTGCACGCCAGGTCGAAGACGTCCTCGTCCGAATCTCCCACGGCGTCTACAGCTAGCGAGCGATGTTGCGAATCTGAAAGCAAGTGTCTTCCTGCCAGTTGCAGGGCGACAACAGAGCTTTTCGCCGAATCCGCGGCCCAGGAGAGTGATCGGTGCGCGTCTGGCGGCTGTGCCGGAGAAAGAACGCCGCGTTCGACGGAGAGGGGGCCCGCCTGGCTGGCGGACGCTGGAACCGCCGTGGGACCGCCGTCGTCTACACCTCGGCGACGCTGTCGCTGGCTGTGCTCGAGTACTTCGTCAACCTTCCGGGCGGGCAGGCTCCGGCCGATCTGGTCTCCATTCCGGCGGACGTACCGGACGCGCTCCCCGTCTCTTCGCTCGACTCCGCGGGTCTTCCCCGCGGCTGGCGTAAGTACCCGGCGCTGGAAGCGCTGGCGGAACTGGGCGCCCGATGGGTCGAGGAGGGGAAAGCGGCGATCCTGGCTGTCCCCTCGGCCGTCGTGCCGAAGGAGAGAAACTACCTCTTGAATCCCGCGCACGCGGATTTCCGACGGATCACCGTCGGCAAGCCCGAGCCCTTCTCGCTCGATTTCCGAATGTGGAAGGCGTAACAAACCCCCTACACCTCCCTGCGCCCGCCGGAAGAGGGAGTTGGGCCTTCTAAGACCTCGCGGAGTCGGGCGTGGCCTTCGCGGCTGACGGGGATGCGCGAGCCGTCGGCCAGGATCGCGATGTGGCTGTTCTTGGCATAGAGCTCGACGCGCTGGAGGCGATCCAGGTTGATCACGTAGGAGCGGTGGACCCGAAGGAAGCGGGCGGGGTCGAGAGAGGCGGCCAGGCTTGCCAGAGTCTGAGGCTTGCGCAGTTTCTTCCCCTCCGTCTTGACCGCCACGGCGTCATCCTGTGCCTCGGCGAAATCGATCTTCTCGACCGGGATGACTCGGATGTGCGGCCCGTCCCGCACGACCACTCGCGAAAGGAACTGCCCTGGAGGACGCGACTCGGCAGCCAGCGAAGCCGCCTCGGGCCGTCGCCGCTCGCGGCGGCGCTGCCGAGCGCGCTCGAGCGCCTCCTGGAGCCGTTTTTGGCTGAAGGGCTTCAGGACATAGTCCACCGCCCGCACTTCGAAGGCGCGGACGGCATACTGGTCATAGGCGGTGACGAAGACGACCGCGATTGCTGGATCCAGCAGCTCCAGGACTTCGAAGCCGTCCAGCCGGGGCATCTGGATGTCGAGGAAGACGATGTCCGGCTCGAGCTCTCCGGCGGTCTTCACCGCTGCCATGCCGTCGGCGCATTCGCCGAGGACACGGACGCCCGGCATCTGTCCCAGCATCTCCCGCAGCACCGCTCGCGCCGGTTCCTCGTCGTCCACGATCAGGACGCGCGTTTGCCCCTCGGAAGACATGCGAGAGATCGTAAGACGTCAAAAGTAAAACGTAAAACGTGGCCCGGAGCCCCGCACGGTTCGTTTGACGATTTACGCTTTACGTTTTACGACCTCGTCGGGATGGAGATGATGGCGAGGTGTCGGTCCTCGAGGCGCCGGGCCGCGAAGAGGGCGTCGCTTCCGTAGAGGGCCGCCAGGCGGTCGCGTACGATCTTCAGGCCCAGGCCTCCGCGCGGCCGCTCCGGCGCGTTGGGATCGTACGGGTTTTCGATGACGATGCGCAGCCGGTTCCCGGACCGGCTCGCCTCGAGCCGCACTGCTCCCCCCTCGGGGAGAGTCGAGATTCCGTGCACAACGGCGTTCTCGACCAGCGGCTGCAGGAGGAGCGGCGGCACCAGGCAGTCCCGGCCGGAAGGCTCGAGATTCTCCTCGACCGCCAGCTTCTTTCCAAAGCGAATCCGCTCGACCTCGAGATAGCTTCTCGCAAGCCCCAGTTCCTCGCCGATCGAGATGCTCGCCTTCTCTCCGACGGCGAGGGTCCGACGCAGGAAGCCGGCAAGCTGGATGCACATCTCGCGCGCGCGCGATGGGTCGCTCCCGGTCAGCGCGGAGATCGAATTCAGGCAATTGAAGAGGAAGTGGGGCTGGACCTGCGCCTTCAGGGCCTTCAACTCCGCCTCGCGAGCCAGAAGGATCTGCGCCGCTTCCCGCCTTTCGGCTTCGCGCGCCGCTTCGAAGGACACGAGCACGTAGTGGAGCGCCACCGACAACAGGTAGAGAAGGACCCCGACGGCGAAGAGCGGAAAAATCTGCGCCGAATACCTATCCGCCATATCGCCGAAGGTCGGCAGGACGTCGAGGAGCCGGACGAATCCCGCCCCCAGGAGAACCCACGCCGCGCTGGTGACAACCGCGGCGGTCCCGTGAGACGCCAGAAGCAGGGGCCATCGCGCCCGCGCGAGGGGCAGGCTGCGGCAGGGATACCACGCCGAAAGACCGAGGAACGCGAAGACGACCGCAAGCGGAAGCGAGAGCGCGGCCGCCGCGGCCGCCGAGAATCCTCCGGGCTGCGCGAGCAGAGCCGTCAGGATCGCGGCGAGCGGAATGGAGGCCGCCAGATAAGGCAGCAACCTCCCCTTGCGCGCCAGAATCGGATGCATTTGCTCGCCTTCCGCCTTCGGCTTCCCGCCTACCGCCCCGTCAGTTCTTGACCTCGACGCCGCCCATGATGGCGGTGCCCTGGACGATGAGAGTCTTGGCGGCCTGGTCGCCCTGCCGGAAGGCACGGGCCGAGTTGGTGGTCCCTCCCAGAATCGGCACGGCCGAGAGAACGACGCTCCAGTCCTCGGGCACCTTCAGCTCCACGCCTCCCCAGAGGGTGAAGACATTGATCGTCGCGGAGTCGCCGACGATCGCGGCGCCACGCAGGTCGATGGCGAAGCCTCCCATGATGGCGGTGATTTCTCCTCCGCGGAAGTCCTGCGACCGGACGATGCGATCTCCTCCGCCCATGATGGCGAACTCGTTTAAATAAGACCCCGCTCGGGCCCCGTCGCCCGCCGCGTCCGACCCTCCTGAACGCTCCCCGGCGCCCGCGCCCGCCTGCGGCGGCGATTCCCGCCGGTCGGCCAGTTCCTCGCGGGCTCCCGCGAGGACGCGTTCCGCGGGATTCGACCATGCCGCTGGCCCGGCGCCCGCGGCGGAACCGGGACGTCGCGCCATGGCCCTCCAGATGAGGCTCCCGCCGACGAGCAGGAGGACGACGGGCCAGACGTCGCGAGGCCGGAACCACACGACGTGAAGGGTCCAGAGGAGCAGGACGGCGCCGATCGCCACGAGAACGAACCCACCTCTCCGCTGTCCCGGCCAGCGGGCCTGCAGGATTCTCGTAACCCCGACGCCGACGAAGAACAGGGGCCAGAACCGGATCATGTCGCCGGCGTAGAGAACTCCGAAGCTGTCGAGCGTATAGATCACGCCCAGAAGAAGGAGGATGACGCCCGCGACGAGGCGTCCGCTCGCGCGATGGGCCCGGCTTCCGTTCACGACGCGCTTCCCGGCCCGGCAGGCGACCCGGTCGTGACCTGGGCGCGCCCACGTCTTGACACGAGCGAGTCGACGATCAGCGCGAGGCCTCCCCCGATCAGCACGATCGGCCAGAATTGGCGCACGGGAATCAGGATCACCTCCAGCCGGTCGAGCTGGAAGAACACGCCGAGAAGAAAAATCAGGAGCCCGGACGCAAAGTGACGGCCCCTGTTCGGCGCGAGCATCCGTGTCAGCCCAACCCAGACGAGGAGCAGCGGCCAGTAGTCCCCGAAATGGCCCGCCCGAATCATTCCCAGGTTCTGCAGGACGAAGAGTCCTCCGACGAGGAGCAGGAGCGTCCCGGCAATCAGTCTCGAGACCCGCTGTCCGTTACCCACGCACGTCATTTGTCCTCCGTTCCATCGACAATGTACGTGGCCGACAGCGCGATGTCCCGGGTTGTCCGGCCAACGGTGGCGCTGAGCCGGCCAACGGTGGCTTCGCGAGAGTGGGCATCGCACGATGACGACGGTGCTATCCTCTTCTCTGTCATCCTGAGCGAAGCGAAGGATCTGCGCCCGCGGGCCGACGACGAGATTCGTCGGCGCTTTCGCGCCTCAGAATGACACGGCGAAAACCGAGAGGAGGCGCATGGCCACCGACGTCATCATGCCCCAGATGGGCGAGTCCATTGCTGAGGGGACCATCACCAAATGGTTGAAGAAGGTCGGGGACACCGTCAAACGGGATGAGCCGATCTTCGAGATCTCGACCGACAAGGTGGATGCCGAGATCCCGTCTCCCGCCGCCGGGACCCTCCTGGAGATCAAGGTGCAGGAAGGACAGACAGTAGCCATCAACACAGTCGTGGCCCGGATCGGCGAGGCGGGCCAACAGCCCTCCGCCACCGCGCCACCCGCACAGGCGCAAGTTGCGCCGACACCGAAACCAGCCGCCTCTGTCGCTCCCCCCGCACCGCCGAAACCCGCGCCTCGGCCGCCGGCTCCTCCCGCAGCCGAACAACCGGCGGAGGCCAAACCGCCCGAGCCAAAGCCGGCGCCTGCGCCACCGCCCTCGCCTGCCCCCGCCGCCGCGCCGGCCGCCGAGCAAGAAGGCCTGCCCGCCGAAGCCTCGGCGAAGGAGGGCGCCCGCGTCGAGTCGATCGAGGAAAGGATCCGCAGGCGCTCCTCGCCGCTCGTCCGCAAGATCGCCTCCGAGAACTCGGTGGACATCACGGGATTGGAGGGGACGGGAATCCACAACCGAGTGACGAAGAACGACATCCTGTCCTATATCGAGAACCGCAAGGTCGCCGCCGCGCCGCCGCGCAGCGGCGCCGCCACGGCGGAATCCCTCGATGTCGGCCGCGCCGAGCCGGCCGCGGCTCCGGCGCCGCCGCCCCGTCCGGCCATCTCTATCACGGACCGCGACGAAGTCGTGGCGATGACCAAGATCCGCCGCATCACGGCCGAGAACATGACGCTGTCCAAGCGCACGTCGGCCCACGTCACGACCGTCTTCCAGGTGGACTACACGGAGCTCGCCCGGATGCGCGAGCAGCACAAGGATTCGTTTCTCCAGAAAAATAGCGTCAAGCTGACGTATCTCCCCTTCATCTTCCGGGCCTGTGTGCAGGCTTTGAAGGAGTTCCCGCAGGTCAACGCTTCAATCGACGGCGAGAACATCGTGTACCACAAGGACGTCCATCTGGGCATGGCGGTGGCGCTCGACTGGGGTCTGATCGTGCCGGTGATCAAGAACGCCGACGAGAAATCGATCCTCGGCCTCGCGCGCGCGTCGCAGGACCTGGCCGAGCGGGCCCGCACGAAGCGCTTGAAGCCGGAGGAGATCCAGGGCGGGACGTTCACGGTGACGAACCCGGGCGTCTTCGGCTCCCTCTTCGGGACGCCCATCATCCCGCAGCCCCAGGTCGCGATCCTTGGGGTTGGGACGATCGAGAAACGCCCAGTCGTCGTAACGGACGAGAAGGGCAGCGACGCGCTCGGCATCCGCACGGTCGGCTACCTCGCGCTCTCCTTCGACCACCGCCTGATCGACGGCGCCGACGCCGACAAGTTCATGGCCGTCGTGAAGAAGACCCTGGAAAAGGGAGAATTCGATCTGGGGTAGAGGTGTCAGGGGAAATGCGGGTGTCAGGTTTCAGGTGCCAGGTTTCAGGTTTCAACTTGAGCGTTCTCAGTCTTAGTTCCTAGCAACTGACACCTGGCACCTTCTTTCCCAGACACCTTGAACTTGACACCTTCGTCGCCGGCACCAAGACTCGGCCGGCGGGCCTGCCTCGCCATAGTCCTGCTTGCCTTCTCCGTGCGCCTGGCGGCGATTGCCACCGTGGGGTTCGAGACACTCCGCTTCGGCGACGCGCGGGCCTACCTCTTCGCGGCAAAGGAGCTCGTTCGGACCGGCCGTTATCCCCTGGCGACGGAGCCCTTCTACTTCCGAGCGCCCGGCTATCCCGTCTTTCTGGTCGCCGCCACGCTCGGCCATCCCGACCGGATCGCGCTGGCCAAGATCGCCAATGCCGCGCTCGGAGCGCTGGCGGCGGTCCTCCTCGCCGGCCTCTCGGCTTGGATCTTCCGACGCCGGGGAGTGGCCCTGGCGACGGGAGTCGTCGCCGCCATCCATCCCGGTTTCGTGTTCCTCTCGACCGACATCCAGAGCGAGCCCCTTTTTCTCGTTCTCCTGCTATCCGCGGGCTGGCTCCTGCTCGCTTCCGCCGACCGTCCCTCCTCCAACCTCGCGCTGCTGGGCGGCGCGGCCCTGGCCCTCGCGGCCCTGACCCGGCCTTCCGCGCTCGCGCTCACCCCCCTCCTTGCCGCACAGCTCGCCGACCGGCGCTATCCGCTGCGAGCCCGGGGACATCTGGCCGCCTCGGCCCTTCTCGGCTTCGTCGGCGCGCTCGCTCCATGGACGCTGCGAAACGCGGTCATTTATCGCGAGCTCGTTCCGGTCAACGACGCCGGCGGCAGCGCCTTCTATCAGGGAAACTCGAATTGGATGGTTCGGTTCTACCAGTTGAAATCCCTGGAAGAGTACAAGAACTGGAGCGCTGAGGCGTTCGCGGATCTCGACCGTCAGACCCGAGCGATCGAAGCGGCCGCGCCGCTCTCCCCCTCGGCCAAGTCCCGATACTTCGTCCGCAAGACGTTCGAGGAGCGCCGCGGCGATCCCGCTGGATGGGCGAAGGTTCTCTTACGTAAAACGTGGGACTGGCTGCGCTCCTATCCGAACCCGCTCTTCTGGCCGACCTGGGTGGTCTGGAGCGTCGGTGCCTTCTATACCGTTCTCACGCTGCTTGCAGCGGTGGGTCTCGTAACGGGTCCGCGCCCGGGTGTCCGGTGCTTTTCGCTCGTCTTCCTCGCGGTGACGATGGCCGCTCACGTCGCGCTCATCGTGGTCTGGCGCTACCGCATTCCGTACTGGGACCCGGTCCTGCTTCTCTATGCAGTACCGGGTGCGATGTGGCTTGCCAAGGGCGCCCCACGCCAGAACTACGCGCAGGCGGAACGACCTCTCGAGGACACCGGTGGAATTCTCGCGCGGCCGTCCGCCCCGTCGTCGTTGCGGTGCTCGCGAGGTGGCTTTTCTGTTTCTTCCTCTTCCCGAGGTTTTTCGCGGAGCGAAGCACCGTCGGAACCCAGTACTACTTCGATAGTTATCGGGAGATCGCGTCTGCGGTCCGGACTGGCGCCGGCTACCGTCTGGGCCCCTCCGGACCTTCCGCTCTCCACCGGCCACCGGCATACGTCGCCCTTCTGGTCCTCTGCGCGCCGCTGGACGCGATCCATTGCTACATCTGGGTGCAGCTACTGCAGGGTCTTCTGGGGGGATGCTCCGTCCTGCTCACGATCCGCGCAGCCTCGGCGTGGGGCGTGGCGAGTCGCGGAGCTCTGTTCGCGGGGTGGATCGTCGCCCTATGGCCCTTCGCCGTGTGGGAGACAAAGGTCACGGTCCCGGAAAACCTGCTCCTCGCGCTCGTTCCCGCCGCTCTGCTGGTGCTCGCGGAGGCCGGCCGAGGCCTTCGATGGGTGATTCTGGCCGGGCTCATCGGCGCCAGCATGGCTCTCACGCACCCCACGTACCAGGTCATTCTCCTTCCGTTCTCGGCGGCTATCGCCTCGCTGTCGATCGACCGGGCGAAAAAGCTCATCTCCCTCTCGCTGCTGCTCGCAGCCTTTTGTGTTCCGATCGGTCTCTGGGTCCTGCGCAACCACCGGCAGGGCTACGATGGCGTCGCGACGGGCTTCGGCTACAACTACTTCCGAGGCGTGCATGCGTTTAATGTCCTGCTTGCGGGCGGCCAGTATTTCCGCGACCATGACGAGCCGGCGATCGCATTCATAAACACGCAGTTGCAAGCTGCCGGGCTCGGATCGTTCGACTCGAACCTCCGGCGATCGGATCCCTCTCTCAACGCCTTCCTCGACAGGCGCGCAATCCAGCATCTCGAGGCACATCCCGCCTACTCGGCAGTGAAGGTCCTGGTGAAGATGCCGCTCGCATGGTTGCAGCAGCAGACCCCGCTTCGAAGCGCCGCCAACGCCCTGCTTCTCGCGCCACTGTTCCTGCTCGCAATGGCCGGCGTCCGACGCCGGAAGTCCCTGCAAGTCATTCTCTTCACGATCCTTGTCGTCGATGCCTCCTTTGCCGCCGTCTCGGTCGAAGCAATTCCGATGCGTTACATGTTGCCCCTGATGTCCCCTCTGGCGATCCTGGCGGGTGCTGGTCTTTCGCGCGCGGGGAGCCCAGAGCGATTTCCTCGAGGACTGTAGACTGAACCTCATGCAGGCCATCGCGGCGCGCCGAGCCGCCAGCGTTCGTTGGCTGGGTCGGATCGGATACGACCAGGCTCTCGCGGTTCAGAACGAGGCGGCACGACGCGTTGCGGCCGGTGAGGCGGAGACACTCTTTCTCCTGGAGCACGAGCCGGTCTTTACGTTGGGACGCAACGCCGTCCGGTCGGACATCCTGTTCACTCCGGAGAGATGCCGGGAACTCGGGATCGAGGTTCGGGAGACGGATCGGGGCGGGAGGGTCACGTATCACGGACCCGGTCAGCTCGTCGGCTATCCGGTCCTGAACCTGTCGCCCGACCGGCGCGACGTCAAGCGTTATGTGACCGACCTCGAGGAGGTCCTGATCCGGGCGCTCGCGGATTTCGGGATCCGGGGCGAACGATCGACGCTCAAGGAGCGGGTCACCTCCGTGTGGATCGGAAACGACAAGATCGCGGCGATCGGGGTGCACCTCTCCCGCTGGATCACGACGCACGGGTTCGCGTTGAACGTCACCGACGAGCCGCTCCCCTTCTTCCGCGGCATCGTCCCCTGCGGCATCACCGACGGAGGCGTGACGTCCCTCGAGCGCGCCCTCGGGCGGCGCATCTCAATCGAGGAAGCGACCTCCTCGGTGAGCGAGCACTTCGCCCAGGTCTTCGGTAAGGACATAATCGGTCCGTGAGCACGCTCCCCGTCGTGAATGGTCCAGCGCCCCGCAGACCCTCGCGGATCGAGCGGCCGCCCTGGCTGAAAGTGCGCGCCAGCACGACCGGCGAATACGAGGAGGTCCGCGACATGATGCGGCGGCTCTCGCTCGTGACGGTCTGCGAGG
>Ga0070708_100004419_pt1 | contig 11045 bp, 7 predicted proteins | sample KBSK5503metaG_FD_65469 | JGI IMG/M metagenome (GOLD analysis project Ga0070708, IMG submission 65469) | Corn, switchgrass and miscanthus rhizosphere microbial communities from Kellogg Biological Station, Michigan, USA - KBS K5-50-3 metaG | ecosystem: Host-associated > Plants > Roots >...
ACGCGATGCAGGCGGAGTGGCTGAGCGAGCAGGCCGAGATCGCTATTCCGGTGAAGGACAACTGATGGCGTTGAGCGCCGCCATCGCGGTCGACGGCAGCGTCGATCAGTCGCTTGCTGTCGCGACTTGGATCGAGGTGTACGAACATCTCGGCCAGCCGACCGACTACCGCATTCGGTTCGAGGTCGAGATCGGATCGAGCGACTTCGACCAGCTGATCGACGCGCGGTTGGACGTGGGCTCCGAGCTGTCGATCATGGTTCCCGACCCGGCGGGCAGCCAGTGCCTGGTCAAGGGGCCGGTCGGGGCCCAGCGAATCCATTTCGAGCACGGCGGATCGGGCAGCTATGTCGAGGTCGGTGGCAGCGACACGTCCATCACCATGGATCGCGAGGCCAAGTCGACCGTCTGGACCGATGTGACCGACAGCGATGCGGTCACGAGCATCCTGTCCGGCGCCGGATTCGTGCCCGATATCGACAGCACGTCGGCCGGGCACTACGAGACCAAGCACGTCATGATCCAGCGCGAGAGCGACCTGTCGTTCGTGCGTCGTCTCGCCCGCCGCAACGGGTACGCCTTCTGGGTCACCTGCGACGGCTTCGGCGTCGAGACGGCTCACTTCAAGCCGCCGCCGGTCGACGCCTCACCGTCGGCGACGCTGAAGATCAACGCCACCACGCCGACCGTTGACGGCCTCGACGTGCGGTGGGACGTCGAGCGACCGACCAGCATCGCCGGCACCCAGGTCGACCTTAGCAGCCTGGAGGACATCGACGGGGCGAAGTCCGATGCGCCGTTGTCGTCACTCGGTGATCAGGACCTCGCTGCGATCACCGGTGACACCCGCTCGATCTTCCTCGCTGCTCCGGTGGACGACGCCGGTGACCTGCAAGCCCGCTCGGCGGGCGCGCTGGTCGATTCGTATTTCTTCGTCAAGGCGACGGGCGAGACCCGCCTCGATCTCGTCGGCACGCCGATCAGGGCGCACACGGTGGTCAAACTGCAGGGAGCCGGCAGCCGACACAGCGGCAAGTATTTCGTCGGCGGCGTGCGCCACATGATCGACTCCGATTCGTATCGCATGGAGCTCGAACTCCTCCGAAATGGGTGGGGCGGCTGAGATGGACGACGACCCGCTGGAGCAACTGCTCGACTGGGTGCGCAACCGCCACTTCGGCAAGTACCGCGGCACGGTGGTCGACAACGCCGATCCGACGAACCGGGCGCGGCTCAAGGTGCGCGCACCGGCTGCGCTGGGCGATCTCGAAGCGTGGGCGATGCCGTGCGTTCCGTACGCCGGCGACAAGGTCGGGTTCTTTTTCCTGCCCGAGCCCGGCACCGGAGTATGGGTCGAGTTCGAGGCCGGCGATCCGTCCTACCCGATCTGGAGCGGCTGCTTCTGGGGCGATGACCAGCTGCCCGACGATGCCACTGCCGCAACCGCCAAGGTCATCCGTACCGAGAAGACGTCGATCGTGCTGGACGACGACACCCCCGAGATCCACGCTGCGGTCGACGATGCCGGCGAGGTGACCGTCGGCGACGACGTTGTCGTGGCGCGTGATCAGGCGAAGCTTACCGTGGCCACCGACGGGGTCACCAGCGAGATCGGCTCCGGCAAGGTCGCGGTCGAGCAGTCCGGCGTCTCGATCAACAGCGGTGCGCTGGAGGTGAAGTGATGTCCAGCCACGCCCTGACCACGGCTTCGACGCTGATGTGTCCGCATGGCGGATCGGTGTCGGCGACGACCTCGAACTCGCGGGTGAAGGCCGACGCCTACCTGGTGACGCAATCGGACACGTTCACGATTTCGGGCTGCGCGTTCACGTTGCCGAGCGGGCAGCCGAGTCCGTGCACATCGGTGATGTGGATGATGGCCGATCTGCGCGTGACGATCGGCGGGCCGACGCTGAGTGAGTCGTCGGTCGGCCTGTGCCTGAGCGCGGCCAGCGTGCCGCAAGGTCCGGTCAGCATCTCGAACACCCAATCGCAGGTGAGCACCTCATGACAGTGGCCAATCGCGCTATCGACAGCGTGCGCTACCCGTTCGCCGTTGACGCCGGCGCCGGCCGGCTGGCGCAGGAACCCGACTACGCGCAGCACGTCGAGCAGATGATCAAGCAGGTGCTGCTGACCGCACCGGGCGAGCGGATCAACCGCCCCGACTTCGGTTGCGGGTTGCGGCAGATGGTCTTCGCGCCCAACTCCGACGCCGCCGCGCAGCTGCTGCGCGTCATGGTGCAGCAGGCGGTCGAGCGCTGGCTCGACAGCGTCATCACCGTCGACACCGTCGACGTGCTTGCCACCAACGAAGTGCTGCAGGTGCGACTCGTCTACGTGCTCAAGGCGCGCGGTGATCGCCGTTACCTCAATCTCGAGGTGACGCCATGACCGCAGGCATCGACCGCCGCAGCCGGCTGCTCACCGACCACTCCGTGATCGGCATCGACTACCTCTACGTCGACACCGCGACGCAGACCGCTCTCGACGTCCACTTCATCTGGCCGCCATCAGCAGCACAACAAGCCGCATTGACCGCTGATCGGGTATCGATCACCGCCACGTTCGGCGATGCCTCGCCGGTTGCTGTGGTCAGTGTCGAGTTCCCGACGGTGCACGCCGAGGTCATCCTGCGCGTGCACACGGCGACTCCTGGCACGTTCACGCGCTACACGCTGCACCTCGCCGATCCGACCGGCGGCCCGCAGTTGCTCGATCCGTACTTCGCCGCCATCGAGTTCTCGTTCAAGGCCGGCTGCTACAGCGACGTCGACTGCGACCACAGCGGCCACCACTGCGCGGCCGAGCCCACCGTCGACTTCCCGGTCGACTACCAGGCACGCGACTTCTGGAGCATCCGCACGGCGCTGCTCGACTTCGCCTCGCAGCGCTACCCGCGGTGGGCCGACCGGCTCGAGGCCGACGCGGCCGTCATGCTGGTCGAAGCCATGTCGGCGCTCGGCGACGAGCTGTCCTATTACCAGGATCGGCTCGCCCGCGAGGCCTATCTCGAAACGGCGACCCAGCGTCGCTCGATCCGCCGTCACGCCCACCTCGTCGACTACCGGATCCACGACGGCCTCGGTGCCACGACCTGGATCGACGTGACGGCCAAAGCCGCGAGCACGATCGTCTCGGGCACGGCGCTGTGGGCGATACGCGACGGGACGCGCGTCGACTACTCGGTCGGCCGCGACCTCGACGAGATGATCTCGGGTACGTCCTACGCGGTCGACCCGCGGCGCAACGACGCCAACCTCGTCCCATACCAGTGGGACAGCGGCGATGTCTGCCTGGCGGCGGGGACGACCGAGATGTGGTTGACCGGCGGCGCGGCCGTCCTGAATGCCTTGCTGCCCTTCGACGACACGCCAGCGGATCGCGCGCCCGGACGGTGGGTACTGCTGCGCACTGATCCGGCCAACCCCGGGCGACCGGCCCGCCGCCAGCTGGTGCGGCTGATCCGGGCCGAGGTCGTGCACGATCCGCTGGCGAACGTCGACACGACCCACATCGTGTGGGAGCCCGAGCAGGCGCTGCCGGCCGAGTTCGACCTGACGAGCCTACACGTGCACGGCAACATCATTCCCGCGGTCGCCGGTCTGCACCTGAGCCGAACCTTCGTCATCGGCCCCGGTCACGATGCCGTGCCGAGCTCGGCCGCGTTGCTCGCCGCCGAGAGCCCGCCGCCGCCAGGAGAAGACCCCACGAACCCGCCGGAGCCATCCGATCCGGCCTGGGCCGTCGAGCGGGTCGGGGCGAACGACTCGGTCGAGTACCTGTTCAGCCTGTACCGCACCGACAGCGATGGGTTGGTGTGGCGCGGCAGCCGCGACGTCGACGGCCAGGACCAGGGCGACCCGCGACTGGCCATCCCCGAGCTGCGCCTCGTCGAGCGCGTACGTCAATCCGACGGCACCTACCTCGACGGCGACGCCTGGGCCTGGCGCCACAGCCTCCTCGACGCGCCGGCCTCACCCGCGTTGGCGAAGCACTTCATCCTCGACGACGGCACGTGGCGCCGGATCGTGGGGTACCAACGACCTGGTGCCGAGGTCGTGCACGTCGACTACGCGTCAAACGACGGGGTAACCATCCGCTTCGGTGACGGGGTGTTCGGCTTGACGCCGGCCCGCGGCACCCGCTTCCGCGCGAACTACCTGGTCGGCAACGGGCGGCGCGGCAACCTGCCGCCCGGGGCGGTGCGGTGGTTCGACGAGACCGACGCCACCCTGACCGCCGTGATCACATCGATCGAGAATCCCTTTGTCATCGACAGCGGTGTCGATCCGGAGTCGCCGGAGGAGATCCGCGAACTCGCACCGGAAACGTTCCGAGCACTGGCCTACCGCGCGGTGCGGCCTGAAGACTATGCCGAGGCGGCCGAGCGGCTCGACTGGGTGCAACGGGCGGGCTGCTCGTTCCGCTGGACTGGATCGTGGCAGACAGCGTTCGTCACCCCCGACCCGCGCGGCAGTTCGCAGGTCTCAGGCGACGAGCGCAGCGACCTCGAGCGTCAGCTCGACCGGTTCCGGCAGGCCGGCCGCGAGACGCATGCGCTCGACCCGCGCTACGCCGACCTCGACCTGCGCATCGGATTCTGCGTGGCCGAGACCGCCTATCCGGCCGAGGTGAAGGTGCGCGTGCAGGCCGCGTTGTGCGGTTCGGCGACCGCGTTCTTCTCCGCCGACAACTTCACGTTCGGCACGCCGCTCGACCGGTCCGCCCTAGAGGCGGCGATCCAGCACGTGGCGGGCGTGCGCGCGGTTGAAGACATCACCTTCCGCCGGCGCGGGACGTTCGACTGGACCGCGCTGCCCGCCACCTACCAACCGGGCCAGAACGATGTCATCCGAGTCGAGAACGACCCCTTGCATCCCGATCGCGGGTCAATCCAACTCACCCCGGAGGGCGGCGCATGACCACGACCGACGCGAACTGCCCGTGCGACGTGTTCGTGCACCCGCAGCCGCTCTCCATCGACGCCGGACTGACCACGATCCCGCGTCAGATCGCCACGTTCCCCCAGTTCCGCCGCGCGATGCTCGCCGCCATCCCGACCCAGCCGGCGTTGGCCCAGTGGCGGGCCCGCGGCGATCAAGACCTCGGAGGGATGCTCATCGAGATGTGGGCCTACGTGTGTGACGTGCTCGCGTTCTACGACGAGACGATCGCCCACGAAAGCTATCTGCGCACCGCGCGCCGCGACTCGTCGGTGCGCATGCTGGTCGGCCTGCTCGGCTACCGGCCCCGTCCCGCAGTGGCGGCGCAGGTGCGCCTTGCGATCAAGGCCAGCGGGCGGCTCGCGATAGTGCTGCCGTCCGGTCTGGCCGTGCGGTCGTCGGCCTTCGGCAGCGAGAAGCCCCAGGTCTTCGAACTCGACGCCGACGCGCACGTGCATCCGTTGCTCAATGGATGGCGGCTCGCCCCGACCCGCGCCACCATGATTCACAAGGGAGCCCGCCAACTGCTCGTCGCGCCGGACACCGCCAAGGTACGCACCGGCGATCATCTGCTGCTGATCGGCGGCGGTCAGACGGTCGGCACGATGCTCACGGCGACGGACGTCGCCAAGATCACCGGCGACGACGGTGCAAAGTACGTGCGCGTCAAAATCAACCGGAAGCTGCCGGCGCCGGTGACGATCGCCGGATCGCGCCTGCTTCGCTCGGTCGCCGCCACCCAGCTGTGGACGAACTCGACCGACCCGTTCACGCCCACTGCCGGCACCACGACCCTGTACCTGTCTAGTGTCGTGCCACAGATCAAGGTGGGCAGTTGGCTCATCGCCAGCACGGCGTCGACCAGCGTCGCGTTCCTGGTCGGGTCGGTCTCCCAGAGCACCCGAAAGGTCGCGTCCGGTTCGCAGTTCGACCTCCCGTCGACCGGGTCGCCGACCAAGGTGACGACGCCGGACGTGCGCGCACCCGTCACCGCCGTAAGCATCTCGCCGCCATGGCCGGCCACGCTCGGCACGAACGCCGCCGCGATCACCGTCGAGTACGACCTGCAGGACGCCGGCGTCCTCACGGCCGAACTCGACGATCGCATCGCCACCAACGCCCAGCTCGGCTTGCTGCCGCCGATCGAGAAACCGCCCGACGGCACGAAGCCGGGGCGGTTCCTGGTGGCTGACGCCGACGCGACGGCGACCGAGCTGGCCGGTGGCGTCAACTTCCAGACCCGGGTGCTGAGGCTCGCGCAGGGCAGCGGCCTGACGACCGCGCTGCACCCGCCGGCCAATGTCTACGCCAACATCGGCGGCTTCAGCCGTGGCGAGACCGTTCCGTCCGAGACGCTCGGCGCGGGTGACGCATCGCTGGCCAACCAGTCGTTCACGCTGAAGAAGAAACCGCTTACGTACGTCTCGTCGCTGTCCGCCGCCGATCAGAACGGCGTGCGCAGCACGTTGACGGTGTGGGTTGGCGGCGTCGAGTGGCGCGAGGTGCCGAGCTTCTTCGGTGCCGATGCGGGCGGCACGGTCTATCACGTACGGCAGAACGACGCGGGGGAATCGACGGTGACGTTCGGCGACGGCATCCGCGGCGCGCGGCTGCCGAGCGGCGCCACTGTCGTCTGCCGCTACCGTTTCGGCGCGGGAGCAGCCAGTCCGCCGGCCGGCGGACTGACGCAGCTGGCCAAGCCGGTCAAGGGCATCACGTCCGTCCTCAACCCGGTGGCCGCCGCAGGCGGCGCCGACAGTCAGGCGGCGGCGCAGGTGCGTACCTTCGCGCCTCGATCGGCCCTGCTGTTCGGACGGGCCGTGTCGATCGCCGATGTCGAAGCGCTCGCCGCCGGTCAGCCCGGTGTGCAGGCGGTGCAGGCGCGGTGGACGTGGGATGCGCAGATGCAGCAGCCGGTGATCCAGATTTGGTTCATCGGCCCGGACAGCATTGCCGCAACGGTATTGCAGAGCCTGCGGGCCGCGACTGCTCCGGCCACGGCGATCCGGGCGACGAGTGCGACAGCGATACCGGTGACGATGGATGTCACCGTGCGCGTCGATCCGAGCTATCAAGCGACGTTGGTCAAGGACGCAGTGGTGGCGGCGTTGACTGCGCCAGGGATCGGGCCGCTTGTGCCGGAAGTGATCGGTGTCGGAGCGCCGGTGTTCCGCAGCCAGCTGCTGGCCGAGATCATCGCGGTGGCCGGCGTCACGACCGTCGACAGCCTGCTGTGGCAGGGCACGTCCTTCGCCGACTACGGCACGACGCCCGGCGACGGCGCCTGGTTCCAGGTGACGCTCACCGTCAACGCAACGGAGGGCGATCATGGCTGAGCAGAACGATCGACTGCAACAGTACTACCTCGAGAAGCTGTGGGAGCTGGTGCCTCCGGTCTACCGCGACGCCGACGGCCTGGACGAGAACGGCGGCGTGCTGCGCGGCCTGGTCAGCGTGCTCGCCGAGCAGGCGGCGATCGCTCGCCGAAGCAGCGACCGGCTATGGGACGACCAGTTCATCGACCTCTGCGACGACTGGGTGGTGCCCTACATAGGCGACCTACTCGGCACCCGGATGGTGTCGTCGTTCGACAAGCGCGGGCGACGGGTCGACGTGGCCAACACGATCTACTACCGCCGCCGCGCCGGAACGCTGGGCGTGCTCGAAGGGCTGACCGCCGACCTCACCGGTTGGGAGGGCACGGTCGTCGAGGAGTTCCGCCACCTGCTGCGCCACCCGCACGGGCTCGATCCTGGTCCGGCGCCGACTGGGCGGTTCACCGGCACACCGGCACACGGGCTGCCTGACCTGCGTCGCCCGCGTGGCTCGCAGCTGGCGTGGGGTCCGTGGGACGAGTACTCGCACCTGCCGGACATGCGCAAGAACGCCGGCGGGTTCGACGGCCGCTACGGGATCACCAAGATCGCGATCCACCTGTTCCGGCTGCCGGCCTACCGCGTCGCCGACGCGACGCCGCGCGTGCTCGCCGCCGACGGCAACGGTGCGCGCCGGTTCACCTTCGATCCATCCGGACGGACAATCCCCTTGTTCCAAAGGCACAGTCGGCCGAGTTTCGACTTCGAGTGGCGCGCCGCACTGGAATGGGAGCTGCCCGCGCCGATGCGGTGCGAAGTGCTGGGCAACGCCGAGTACGTCGTGACCGAGGCTCTCATTCTCAAGTGGCGCGACGCGGCCGTGATCACTGCGGCCCAGGCCGACACGCTGCGGTCGATCCGGGGCTTGCGCCTGCCGTCCGAGAGCCGGTTCCGCACTCGCCTGGCTGCTCTTTTCAATCCGGCCTTGGGAGCAGCAGCGGTTCACCGGCTGCTGGCTGACACGCTCGTCGCCGACTGCGGAAAGGGCGTGCTGCTGCGCAACGGCGCCGTGTCGGCAACCGGGGATCTGTCGTCGGTTGCCGTCGCCGAACCGGTCGCGGGCACGTTGACACCGGTGCCGAGGGAGCTGACCCAGGCCGGCAACCTTAGCGCCGCCGCGTTGGATCCGGACGACACCCGGTTGGTCATCGACGCCGAGAACGGTCTCGGCTTCTTCACGGCCGGCTCGCCACCGGCCGGGTTTGCTGTCTCCTACTGCTACGGCTTCTCCGGCGGCATCGGTGCCGGCACGTATCCGCGCGCGGGGCTGGCCGCGGTTGCGGCGGCTGATCAACGGCGCGGCGGCGGTGCGGTCGCGGCACCGGCCGCCGCACTCGACGCGCAGCTGGAGATCGCCGACAGTGCGACGTACGGACCGGTCGCCAACCTCACGGTGCAGCAGAGCCTGGTGGTGCAGGCGCATGACGAGCAGCGCCCATACCTCGACCTGAGCGCCGACTGGACGTTCACCGCGACAGGCACCGGCAGCGTGCTAGTACTGGATGGGCTCTGGGTCGGTGCGCGGGCCCCACGCACCGTCCGCCTAGTGGCCAATGCCAACTGCAGGTGGGCGTCGGTCACGATCGGTCACACCACCTTCGACCCAGGCGGCAACGACGCCGACGGCGTGGCGCTCGGCCCGGTCACGCTGTCGATCGAGTCGACGGTCACCGAGTTGTCGATCGAGTCATGCATTCTCGGCCCGGTCGTCGTCGGCACGGGCGGCCTCGTCGAGACCCTGACGATGCGCAACACGATCGTGCAGGGTGCCAACCCGGCGACCACCGTCGTGCTTTCGCAACCGCGCGGGTTGCTCGACATTCGCGGTTGCACCGTACTCGGCGGTATCAACGTCCACCAGCTCGAGGCATCGGAAGTGTTGTGCACCGCGCTGATCGTGGTCGACGACCTGCAGGCGGGATGCATCCGGTTCTCGGCCTTCGCCGCGGGCAGCCAGGTGCCGCGTGCCTATCGCTCCCAGACCGTCACAGACACGCGAGGGCTGTTCACCTCGTTGCGCTTCGGCGATCCGGGTTATGCGCAACTCAGCGATGTCGCTGCGAGCACCATCGCGCGCGGTGGTGAGGACGGCACCGAGATGGGTGCCTTCACCACGCTGCTCAACCCGATCAAGCTCGACAGTCTGCGGGCCAAGGTCGACGAGTTCCTTCCGTTCGGTCTCATTCCCATGTTCATCACGGAGACGTAACCATGGCACAGGACCTCTCGCGCTCTGCCTTCGACGTGCGCAAGCCGAAGCACTGGAGCAGTGTGCAGGCGCAGCAGGGCCGACTGCTGACCGACGACGACTTCAACGAGGCCGACGAGATCACCAAGGAGGACATCCGCCGCACCCGTGTCGATGTCATCGGCACCAGCGGCTCGCCTGACGACGGGTTCATGATCACCAACCCGCGGGTGACCGCCAGCCAGATCGACTTCGACCTGTCGCCCGGCACGATCTACGTGGGTGGCCTGCGGGTGACGCTCGAAGCAACCGAGGCGTTCTCGCTGCAGAAGGACTGGTTGCAGCAGGCGGCCGCCGATCGTCCCGCCCTCACCAACACCGAGCGCATCGATCAGGTGTATCTCGAGGTGTGGCAGCAGCCCGTCACGTCCGCCGAGGACGACGAGTTGCGCGAGGTCGCGCTCGGCGGACCTGACACCTCGGTCCGCTTGCGCACGATGCGGCGCGTGCACGTCCTGCCGAACGTTGGCAGTGAGAGCTGCAGCGCCGGCTGGGCCAAGGTGATCGCGGGCGTCGGCCTCGGCGCTGACAACGAGCGCAAGAACGACGCGACGTTGCAGGTCGGCTATCTGCCGAACACCGCACCGGCCGCTAACCTGTGCAGCCCATCGGTGCAGTCGGGCTACCTCGGCGCCGAGAACCAGGCGATCCGGGTCGAAGTCGGTAGCGGCGGCAACACGCTGCTCTGGAGCTTCGACAACGCGTCCCCGCTCTACCGCGTGACCGTGACAACCGACAGCGCCGGAGCGCAGATCATCCACTTCCTGCAGGCACCGAAGGACGAAGCGCACTGGCCGCTCGCCCAGCAGGTAGTCGAGCTGCTGCCGTGGTCGGCAGTCTTGCCGAACGGCGAGAAGATCGCCGAGACGAACAGCGGGTTCCTGGCGAAGGTCAGCGCGGCCTACGACCCGAACGCCCAGACGATCAAGGTGCTACCGGTTGTGCCCGCCACGTTCGGCAGCACCTGGCAGTCGCGTTCCGACGCCGCAAGCATCGGCACCGCACAGACGAGCTTCTTCTACCTGCGGGTCTGGAACCGCGGTGCCGACATCGCGTCGCAACCGGAGATCTCGTTCACCCCGGGCACGCCCGTGGAACTGAAGAACACTGGCGTCACCGTGACGATCACAGGCACGACGATGCGGCCGGGTGACTTCTGGATCATCGCCGCCCGCCCGGAGAGCCCAGCCAAGGTGGTGCCGTGGGCGCTGGAGAGTGGCCAGCTGGCCGAGGGCATCCGCCGCTTTTACGCGCCGCTCGGGTTGATTCACTGGCGTCCTGGCGGCATCCAGACGGCCTATGACTGCCGCAACACCTTCGACCCCCTGATCAATCCGAGGGGTTGCTGCGTCACGCTCACTCCCGGATCGTCGTGGCAACACACCGTCGACGAACTCGCCGACGAGAACGACATCTGCCTGTGCTTCTCGCCGGGCGACTACACGACGACGAAGACTGTCGTACTACACAACAAGC
>Ga0070708_100004420_pt1 | contig 11044 bp, 9 predicted proteins | sample KBSK5503metaG_FD_65469 | JGI IMG/M metagenome (GOLD analysis project Ga0070708, IMG submission 65469) | Corn, switchgrass and miscanthus rhizosphere microbial communities from Kellogg Biological Station, Michigan, USA - KBS K5-50-3 metaG | ecosystem: Host-associated > Plants > Roots >...
ACGGCCGTCTGAACGGAGCGCAACGGGTAAGGGGACAACTCCAGAAAAGCCGGGGGGTACCGTTGGCCCGCTGAGCACCGTGCCGCGAGGATGGACGCGTGGCATGGATCGATCTCGACGGGGCGGTCAACGTCCGCGACCTGGGCGCGCTGCCCACTAGTGACGGCCAGCGTACGGTGGCAGGCCGGCTGCTGCGCGGCGACAACCTGCAGAATCTGTCGCCTTCCGACGTGCGGCGGTTGGTACGGGACATCGGCGTGACCACCGTGGTCGACCTGCGCAGCCCCGCGGAGGTGTCGGCTGAGGGGCCTGGCCCCCTGACCCGGGTCGAGTCGGTCCGTCACGCGTACCTCTCGGTCCTGCCCGAGCGCGGCACGGCCACCGATGCCGCCGCCGACGCGCTCGCGGTGCGGCGCGACGGGGCCCGCTCGCGTTATGCCGGCGACATCCGGGCCGGCTACTACCTCGGCTACCTCGAGGACCGGCCGGACCACGTGGTGGCCGCGGTACGCAGCGTCGCTGAGTCGCCGGGCGCGGCGCTGGTGCACTGCGCCGCGGGCAAGGACCGGACCGGCGTGGTCGTCGCGCTGGCGCTCAGCGCCGTGGGGGTGCGGCGCGAGGCCGTGGTCGCCGACTACACAGCGACCGCCGAGCGCATGCCCGCGGTCCTCGGCCGGCTGCGCGCCTCCACGACGTACGCGACCGACCTCGACAAGGCCCCCGACGACGACCACATGCCGCGGGCCGAGACTATGACGGCGTTCCTCGACGAGGTCGATGGCCGTTACGGAGGCGTGCTGCGGTGGCTCGCCGACCACGGATTCGCCGCGGACGACCTCGCGTCGCTCCACGCCAAGCTGCTCGCCGCCTGAGTCATTACGGATAAGAGCGAGCTCGCTTTCGCCACGCGGTGGCCGGAGCCAGCCTGAGCCAGGCGCGATCAGACCTGGGCATACTCTCTCATGAGGCCGTCCGTCATGGCCTTGGTTGCCGACCAGTTGGGGCCACGTCGATAACCGCGTAGACGACTTTGCCGCCAGACGGCGGGAAGAAGTGACCCCACTCCTTCACCAGGGCCTGGACGAGGACCAGGCCCCGGCCCGCCTCGTCGTCGGGGCCGACGTCACAGGGCACGGGCGGGTCCGGGTGAGTGTCGAAGACTTCGATGACGACGCGGCACCTGAGGAGCCGCAGCGTCAGGGCGATCCGGCAGATGCGGTCAAGACCGATGCTGGAGAGCAACGCCGGTCCGGGACTGGCGGCCTTGACTGAGTTGGTGACCAGCTCGGAGACGATAAGCTGCGCTGTCTCGTCCGCTTCATCTGGCAGCTGCCAGGCATTCAGGACCGCCGAGGTTTGCCGCCGCGCCCAGAACGGAGCGCTCGATATCGCCGCGAGTTCGAGGTACGAGACCAGTCTGCCGGATTGGTCATCGCAGGCGGCCTCATCGGTGCCCGCCGCCGGTGAACCGCCACCTGCGGTCATCACGGCGCTCATCGGAACTGCCCCGTGGCAATGCCAGGCCGGGCGGGAAGCCCGTTCAGCGGCGACGGCGGATGGCGATGCTCGTGCCCGGCCGGGAGGAAGCCCGGTCGCAGCAGCAGCCCAGGCGCAGGGTCGCCGAGAACCCGGTACACAGTCCGGCGCCCATTGAACGAACGGCGGCCATGCAGCATGCGCCGGTTGTCGATCAGGAAACCCTGCCCAGGCCGCAGCGGCAGCTCGGTCACGTGCTCGGCGATCACTTCGCGCAATCGTGGCAATGCCCGGCGAATCTCCGGCGTGAACCTGGCCAGCTCATCCAGCCGCAGCCGGATCGTCAGCCGACCGCCCGGCCCGTGCTCGAACACCGCCCCAGACCAGCCAGGGTCGCCGAACATCGCAGTTCGCGGCCGGGCCAGCGCTGCTGCCACGCCGGGCGCTTGGCTGACCAACTCGGCATGCACCGCGGCACCGTCAACGATGAACGAAGCGTCGCCTGACGAGGCCGCGCGTACACAAGTCAGCATTAATAGCGCAGGCGGACGCGGCGCGGAGGAGAGCTCGGTGTGCGGGTCCAGAGCACCGGCGCCGAACCCAGCGTAGCCAGGACGCGTTGCCAGCTCTCCCTGGTGGCAGATCAGCGTGATCCCGTCCGCGTCGGCATCACGGTGCGGCCTGGGAACCATCAGTCGCAGTGCCAGCGCCAGCACTCCGGTACGGGTCGGCTCGGCCTCGAATGTCACCAGCCCGTCGCGTACCAGCCCGGCGGCGACCCGCCGGGCTATGTCCGCCGCGTCGATGTCGACACGGTTCACCTCGAACAGAGAATGATCGCTCATCACCAGCTAGCTCCACATTGGCCAGGTCCGGCACCAGCCTGAGGGGCGCTCTCCGCGCTTTGCAAGTGACGGATTGTCAACCCGGCCCGCCCCATTTGTTCTTGCGCGCATGTTAGGTTTCCAGCAGAGCTGCCGCTGTAAAGAGCGAGCCGCTGCTGTAAGAAAGGCAACGCAGATGACGTACCGCCCGGCCGTGTTCCCCGTGTCCGTCAAGGCCGTCATCGTGCGGCGCGGCAAAGTGCTGCTGCTGCGGAACGAGCGCGACGAATGGGAACTGCCCGGTGGCAAGCTGGAACTCGGCGAGGACCCGCCTGAACGGCTGCGGCAGGAAATTGCTGAGGAATGCGGCTGGGAAGCGAAGATCGGGCCGATCCTGGACGCATGGCAGTACCACATTCGCGATGGCATCGACGTGCTGATCGTGACCTATGGCGCCGAGGTCACCACTGACGATCCGCCAGTGCTAAGCGATGAGCACAAGCAGCTAGGGCTATTCGCTGAGGACGAGGCAGCAGGCCTGCGCATGCCGGACGGGTACAAGCGGTCCATCGCTGACTGGTACGCCCGGCTCCGGCTGCCAGCAGAGCAGGCCGCGAGGTAGCCATGGGGTGTGCGGCGTGCGCGGCCACAGCCGACGGGTGGGACCGTTCGCCGCTGGGCCCGGCCTGCCACGCTATCGCCGGCGGTCCCCTGCCTGCCGCAGAGCTACTGGCGGGATCGCCGCTGTCGTTGTGGACCTCCCGTGATACCGCCGCCGCACTTGCCACTGGCAGCCTCAGCGTCATCCTGAAGACCTATCGCGCTGCGACCGGGACGAGCCAAGCAACCCTCGCCGCCACGCTCGGGTACGACACCTCTTACATCTCCATGATCGAGAACGGGCGGCGGGTGATCAGCGACGTGACCTCGCTTCGCCGGTTGGTCAGGCACCTCGGCCTGCCACCGCACGTCTTCGGCCTGACCGACCCGCAAGATTCTGACTTCACTTCCATGATCCAGTTCGGGGAGTCCACGATCCGGCTAGCGTCCATCGCCCGCCAGGCCGGTCACAGCGCGGCCGCGATCAACGAGCTCTGGCCACTCGTATGGCGCCTGGAGACCCGGTCCGCAGCCGGTTACGCCAGCCGCGCCACCATGCGGCTCCTCGGGCGGGCTCGTGCGACACTCGGCGTCGCGCTGGGCGACGTGCTGCCGGAGGAGAAGCTGGTCTCGTCGGTGCGCTGGACTGGTCGCGCGCTACGCATCGGCCAAAGGCTCGGTGACAGCGACTTTCTGTGTCACGCCCTGCGGGTGCACGGCAACGAGCTGCGCAAGGCGGGCCGGGTCGCTGCGGCGTTGGCCAGGCTCCAGCACGCCGCCAGCATTGCGACCGGCGCAGAGCGCGGTGCGGTGCTCATCCAGCTTGCCCGCGCTGCCGCCGATCTGGGTAACGCCTGCGTGTTCGACGCCAGTATCAATGACCTGCGTCGGCTCATCGACACTGCCGAGCCGACACCCGTGGTCAACCCATTCGTACTGCGCGAGGTTCGCCTGCGCGGCCTGCTCGCCACCGACCGCCTGGACGAGGCGGCAGATGTGGCCGAGGACGACACGCCCGACGCGACCGGAGTAGCCCCCCAGTGGCGAGCCATCGAGCGGGTTACCGCAGCGGAGATCCACCGCGCACGGGGAGATAATGCCGCTGCAGCCACCGCGCTTGTGCAGTCCATCACAACCGCGGAGACGTTTCGACTGCCCCATCAGGTACAGCGTGCCGTGCGAGCAGCCCGAGGGCGCCTCCCGGAGATCGAGGAGGCCGGGACCGCAGCCCTCGAACGTCTCCGGCTCAGCCTGCCACCCGCGCAGCCGACCCGGACCTGACGGCCGACAGCCCGTAGGCCGACGCGACTTCCGCGCCATCCCCGGTTCAAGCACCTACGAGATGAGTGCACCGGTAGCTGCGGATTCGCCGTTCAGAACCGCGGCGCATCGCCAAGCCACATGAGTAGGGCTGGTGGCGGAAATGAGTAGCCGCTGCTCAGGCGCGGCCCGTGGTGCCTGGCCTACCAATGGGTGAGAAGCGTCGAGCAGCTTGCCGCCGCGAATCGCGAAGGGGAGACCATGACCAGGAAATGCGCGAACGACGGATCACGAGCGGAGGCGGCGACGCACCGACCCTTTCGCGGCCGCCACGGCCACCCGCGGCAGGCTGGGCCTGTAAGGAGCGTGGCCTTTCGGCCGCTGCGCTCCGCTGCGGCCGGGCCGGCGGCCATTGTGACCGTGCTGGCGGCGCTCGCCGCCGCGTTCGGCGGCACGCCCGCGTCCGCCGCAACTGTGCATGCCAGCCTGAAGGCTGCGCATGTCGCGCCGGCGCGACCCGCCGCGGTCAGCGGGGTGACCTGGCATGCGCTGCGCCTGCTCAACGGCTGGCGGTCCGACCAGGGCGCATGGAACTCTGGTAACCCGTCCTGGGCCGTCAAGGGCGGCGTGGTGTACCTGTCCGGGTCACTGCACCAGCCCAGCGGCACCAGCGGCGAGTTCGCCGTGCTGCCCGCCGCCGCACGGCCAGCACGCATCCTGTACCTGACCGTGTACACGGTGAACGGCACGACCGGCACCCTGGGCATCTGGCCAACCGGCCAGATGCGGGTCAGCAGCATCGTCCCGCGCTTCAGCGACGCCAAGGATCACGCCTCGCTGGGGGCATCCCAGGATTACACGTCGCTGGCGGGGGTGTCGTTTCCGGCCGCCGCGACGCCGACGCACAAGCTGAGCCTGCTGAACGGCTGGCAGTCCAGCCCGCCCGGTTACGGCACCGGAGTCCCGGCCTACACGGTGATCGGCGGAGTGGTGCACCTGGCCGGGGCGGTGCACCAGCCGACCGGCACCAGCAACGAGTTCGCCGTGCTGCCCGCCGCCGCGCGACCGGCACGCGTCCTGTACCTGACCGTCTGCACCTTCGTGGGCAACACCGGAGTATTGCAGATCAACCCCGATGGGGAGATGTCCGCGTACCAGGGAGACGCCCAAGGCTTCACCTCGCTGGCCGGGGTGTCCTTCCCGGTCGCCGCCGTGGCGATGCGCAAGCTGAGCCTGCGGAACGGCTGGCAGTCCAGCCAGTCCGCCTTTGACTCGGGCGACCCGGGCTACACGGTGACCGGCGGCGTGGTCCGCCTGTCCGGTTCGATGCACCAGCAGGCCGGCAGCAACCTGGTGTTCGCGGTGCTGCCTCCGGCCGCCCGGCCCCGGCACCGGCTGTGGATCACGACCTACACCTTCGATGGCGTGGCCGGCGCGCTCAGGATCACGCCGGCCGGCGTCATGTCCGCCTTCAACGTCAGCGGCAACGCGGCCCGGGCGTACACCTCGCTGGCGGGGATTGCCTATCCGCTCGGCTCCTGACGGGCCGGCGATCCGGCATCCGTGCCCGGCCTGCCAGGCCGGGCACGGATGCCCTCGTAACTGGGGGCGGGTCAGCTCCCGATGGGCCGGGCCGATGCCGCCCCTTCCAGCATGGTCTCGGCCATCAGGTTGTACGCAAGCGCCCACGCCTGGCGGGTCGGGCCGTCGAAGCCGTCGCCGAGGACGGCGGCGAGCGCGGCGAGCAGCGCGTTGCCGACCGTCTGGTAGTCGGCGGCCCGCACGCCGTAGCCTGCGTGCCGGGCGCCGAGGGCGCGGGTGTGGCCGAGAAGCTCGTCGAGGCGCGGGATGGCCCGCACGATCTCGGCGAGCTTCTCGGCGAACCTGGCCTCCTGCTCGGTCAGGTCGGTGGCGAACAGCGAGCGCAGGGCCGGGTCCCGCCGGAACAGCTCCTGGTAGAACCGGGTCGCCATGACCGGCAGCTGCGGGCCGAGCCGCTCGAACGACGACTGCACCAGGTCGATCTGCTCCGGCGTCATGTGGCGCTCCCCAGTGCTTCGGCCAGGTCGGCCCGGCTGCTGACGCCGAGCTTGGTATAGGCGTGCTGGAGGTGATTGTTCACCGTCCGCACCGACAGGAACAGGCGTTCCGCGATGTCCTTGCTGGCCATGCCCGAGGCCGCGAGCAGCACGATCTCGCGTTCGCGCCCGGAGAGCGGCTCCACCGCCGCCGCCTGGAACAGGCCCGGGGTGGCGGCGCCCTCGCAGGCGGCGGCGAGGGAGCTCGAGCGGCGCCGCGCGGCCGTCGCGGCCCGCTGGTCGCCGGCCCGGCTGAACGCCTCGGCCGCGCCCGCCGCGGCCTCGGCCGCGAGCAGCATGGCCTGCAGAGCCTCGAAGCCGTCGGCGGCGGCGGCCAGCTCACGGGCGTCGCGGGCCTGGGCGGCGACGGCATGCCGGGCCCGGGCGGACACCAGCGGCGAGTCGCAGTCGCTGGCCAGGCCGCGCAGCCGGGCGGATGTGTCCTCGCCGCTGGTGCGCATGAGGTCGTGCAGCAGCCAGGACTCGGCGGTCAGGTGCCCGGTCGAGGCGGCCCATGCGGCGGCATCCCGGAACAGCTGCGCCGCATCCGCCGGCCGCCGCGACGCGTGGGCGGTCCACGCGTCGGCCAGCTGCTGCTCCGGCGCGAGGAAACCGAACGCCGGCCCGGTGGAGCGGGCGGCCAGCGCCTGGGCCGCGGCGTCCCCGTCCCCCAGCATGGCGAGCGCCAGCGCCAGGCCCGACAGGGCGAGACACCGCGGACCAGCGAAACGGTGGGCCTCGGCCAGTCCGGCCGCCTCGGCGTAATAGCGGCGAGCGGTAGCGAGCCGGCCCTGGAGGGTGGCCACCCGCCCGAGGTTGGCGGCGAACCAGATCTGTGCGATGGGCACCCGCTGGGAGGCGACGACGTCCGCGCCGGCCCGGGCGAGCTGTCCGGCCTCGGCGAGGCGGCCCGCCTCCGTCAGGGCGAACACCTGGTTGATGACGTGCGTGGCCGGATGGGCTATGGCCAGCTCGTCGCCGAGCGCGGCGTGGTCGGTGAAGCCGGCCTCGGCGACCTTCACCGCCTCGGCCGTCCGGCCGGTCGTGGCCAGGGCGACGGACCCGACGATGGCCCGCACGGTCCGGGTCCGCCGGTCGGTGCCCTTGATGCGCTCGAGTACCGCCAGCGCTTCCTGGGGGTGGCCGGAGAACATGAGGACGGAGGCCTCGTCGGCGTCAAGCTCCTCCACCAGCGGGCGTGAGGTGATAACGGCCCGGGCCTCGGAGTTGATCGCGAGCGCCGCCTCGGGCCGGCACAGGCCCCAGTGGGCGTTCTTGACCCGGGTGACCACCAGGCGGAGCGCGACCTGCTCGCTGCTGGGGAGCTGCTGCCCGCGGGCGAGGATCCGCTCGGCGGCGTCGAACACACCGAGCTCGTAGAGCGCCTCGCCGAGCAGCAGCGCCCCGAGCCCGTCGAGGTGCTCGCCGGGCACCGCCTCCATCAGGCGTCGCGCGACCCGGAAGTCGTGCGCGTAACGGGCCAGGTGGGCGCCGCGGACCAGGACGGCCGGGTCGGGCCGCCCCCCGGCGTCAAGCCGCCACGTCGCGATCCGCAGCGCCGCCGGGCCGGGTGCGGGGCTCGCGGCTTCGAGCCGGTCGGCCTGGGCCAGCAGCACCGCCCGCGCCCGCGACCTCGGCATGGCGCCGCGGACCACCCTGGCGTGCAGCGGATGGGCCAGGCGCACCTCGCCGTCGGCGACGGCGATGGTCACCAGTCCTGCTCGTTCCAGCGACTCCAGCACCTCTAAGGGGACGGCAGTCTCGAGATACCCAAGCTCCAGCGGCTCGCACAGGGCGAGCAGCTCCACGACCCAGCGGGCCTCGGCCGACAGCTGGCCGATCCGGTGCTCGACCAGGTCCAGCAGCCGGGTCGTGCCCGGCACGTGGTCCTCCAGGTGCCACACCCCCGAGCGTTCGACCAGCGCCCCCGATTCCATGGCGTCCAGCACGAACTCTCGCACATAGAGCGGGTTGCCCCTGGTGACCTCCCAGAACTCCCGCGCCGCGCCGGCCTCGATCGGGCCCCCGAGAGCCAGGTGCAGCAGCGTGTCGAGATTGGTGCGACTGAGGTCCGCCAGCTCGACCCGCTCCAGCCGCCCCTCTCGCCACAAGCCGCTCACCAGGTCCGGGACCGGCTCGCCGGTGCGCGCAGTGGCGATCATGAAGATGGTTCCCTGGGCGGCCAGGTACCCGAGGAGGGCCAGCGACGCGGCGTCGAGCAGCGACACGTCGTCGGCGACGGTCACCAGGCGACGGCCGCCGTGGCGCTCGTGCAGGGCCCGGCGGGTCTGGCCGAACAGGGCGACCGTGTCGACGTTACCGTCGGGGTCCGGGCGGCCGAGCCCGCCGGCGAGCAGCCCGGCCACGGCGCCGAGCGGCAGCAGCGCCGTGGTCCGGCTGCCGGTCACCCGTTCGGTGGGGTGACCGGCAGCGGCCGCCTGCTGGCGGCACTCGTCGGCCAGCCGGGTTTTCCCGACCCCCGCCCGGCCGTGAATCACCAGCCCGGCGAACTCGCCCGAGCCCAGGGCCCGCTCGAACGTCTCCAGCTCCGGCCGCCGCCCGACGATCGGCCACCGCTGCGCTGTGATCGTCACACGGGCCAGCATGACAGCCCGTCGCGGGGCGGACAATCGCCCGCGGCCGGGGACCGGGCAGGGCCAGGATCAGGGGCCGGGTGCGGGGGCCAGCCGGCCACCATTCAGGCGGTCACGATGGCCGGCCGCAGCCCGGCCACGGCCGCCACGATCTGGCCGGCCAGGCCGTCCGGCACGCCAAGCTCGTCCAGGGTCGCGGCGAGGTGCGCGGCGGTGCGCTCAAAATGGGCGCCGGTGATGCCCAGGCCACGGTGACTCTCGGGGAGGCCGGGGCCCCGGTAGGGGTGCGGGCCGCCCAGCGCCTCCGCGAGGAACGTCACCACGTAGCGACGGTGCCGTTCGCCGACCCCGCGGGGGAAGAGCGGGGCGATCTCGGGGTCGGCGAGCAGCCGCCCGTACAGGCCGTCGACCGCGGCCACCAGGGCGGGTCGCCCGCCGACGGCCTCATAGAGACTGACCCCCTCCCCGTCGGCGGAGGCGGGCGGCTCGGCGGGAGCGGTCTCGCGCATATCGGCGGTGATGGTCATGGCAGGTCTCCTTCGGAGTGAGAAACTTCCTACCGCGACGATCCCTCCCCGCGCGCCGTGCGCGCCTGAGCAATGACTACTCACCTTCCGGCATCAAGGGCGGCCGCCTGCTGCGCGTCAAGCAGGACATAGCCCGCGGGGCGCCCGCGCACGTCCGGGCGCCACCACACCGGGTCACTCGTGTTCCACCGGTCGGCCGCGAGCACGCGGGTCAGCACCTTGAAGGTGACGGTCCTCGGCATATCGCCCGCCACCCGGACGAACCGCGGATACTGCCTGGGCCCGAGGTCGCCCTGCCCGGCCAGGAAGGCACCCAGCTCCGCGGGAGTCAGGGACGCCCCGTCGCGCAGCACGATGCAGGCCATGATCTGGTCGCCGGCCACGGGGTCCGGCACCCCGTACACCGCCGCCTCCGCGATCGCCGGGTGGCGGCGCAGCACCCGTTCCACGGGCGCGGTGCCGAGGTTCTCGCCGTCGACCCGCAGCCACTCGCCGGCCCGCCCGGCGAACCAGCAGAACCCGCGGGAGTCCGCGTAGCCCAGGTCGCCGCTCCAGTACATGCCGTCACGCATCCTGCTCGCCTCGGCCCGCGGGTCGTTGTAGTAGCCGGCGAACTGCCCGGCGCCCAGCGTGTTCACGAACTCGCCGACGGCCTCGGCGGGGTTGAGCAGCTCCCCGCCGGGGCCGAACCTGGCAGGCGGGCACGGGCGGCCGGTCTCCGGGTCCAGCACGGCCACCCCGTCGGCCAGCCTGCCGAGCGCGCCCGGCGGGGTATCCGGGGTGCGGCTGACCACTACGCCGCCCTCGGTCGACCCGAAACCGTCGATGACCTGGCAGCCGAAGCGCTCAGCGAACCTGGCCAGGTCACCGGGCGCGCCCTCGTTGCCGAACGCGATGCGCAGCGGGTTGTCGGCGTCGTCGGCACGGGCCGGGGTGGCAAGGACGTAGCTGAGCGGCTTGCCCACGTAGTTGGCGTAAGTCGCGCCGAAGGCCCGCACGTCAGCCAGGAACCCGGACGCCGAGAACCTGCGGCGCAGCGCGATCGCCGCGCCCGCGGCCAGCCCCACCGCCCAGCCCGCCATGATCGCGTTGGAGTGGAACAGCGGCATGGACACATACACCGTGTCCGCGGTGGTGAGCCCGAGCCGGCCGGCGACCCCCCGCCCGGGACCGGCGATCTTCCCGTGGGTGCACCTGACGGCCTTGGGCTCGCCGCTCGTACCGGACGTGAAGATCAGCATGAGCAGGTCGCCGGGCACCGCGGGCGCTGGCTCCAGCCGAGCGTGCCCGGGCAGTTCCAGGGCATCAAGCGGCAGCACCGGGACGTCCATCGCGGGCAGCAGCCCGGCGTACTGCGGCTCGGCGAGCACGTACTGGCAGTTGGTCCGCGCCACGTCCTGCGCCAGCGCATCGCCGCGGCGCACCGGGTTCAGCCCGACCAGCACCGCGCCCGCGAGCGCGCACCCGCCGAGCAGGAACGAGAATTCCGGCACATTGTCAGCCAGGACGCCGACGTGGAACGGCACGCCGGGCCTGCGCCGCGCGCGCAGCGCGGCCGCGTAGCGCGCGCACTCGCCGACGTGCTCCCGCCAGCTCCACCGCCGGTCCTCGAACAGCAGCCCCGGCCCCGAGTTGCCGGCCTGGGCCAGCAGCAGCTCGGTAACCGTCGGGGGTGCGGCCACCGT
>Ga0070708_100004422_pt1 | contig 11042 bp, 8 predicted proteins | sample KBSK5503metaG_FD_65469 | JGI IMG/M metagenome (GOLD analysis project Ga0070708, IMG submission 65469) | Corn, switchgrass and miscanthus rhizosphere microbial communities from Kellogg Biological Station, Michigan, USA - KBS K5-50-3 metaG | ecosystem: Host-associated > Plants > Roots >...
TCCGGCAGCTTTTCCACATCCACCTGCCACTTCGGGTTGAGCAGCGGGAGTGCGAACCATAGGCGGGCTAACGGAGGGTGATCGTTGTACTGTTCGAATCGTCCGTACCGCCAGGCGTTCAGGCCTTCCGCAATGTGTACGGGCTCATCGTAGGTAAGCGATTGGGTGCGGATGAAGCAGGCGCATTGGATCCCATAGAGGAACGCCAGCAGCGCCGGAAGAAACCATCCCACCGTCGCTGCCGGAGAATTTTTCGGCGCGAATGCAGTGGATGTCGGTTGAGCACTTACCGGCCAAGCCATTCTGGGTCCGCTGTTTTCGCGGAAGTTCACTTTACTTCAGCGTGCAAGAAAGTTCCACTAAGGCCCGGCTGCTAGACTGTAACCGCCATTGCGCTTGTGCTGACTATCCGAACCATATCGTGAGCATTGATTACAAGAACCAACCCTCCGTAGCGCTTCCGTCGAGCGCAGGCGGGCTCCTACTTCCGGTTGGCCTGGCCTGGGGAATTGCCACCGGCCTGGTCGAAGCTGCTGGCCTGCTTCTGTTTCAAAGGCTCAATTGGGCCCGATGGGGTCCGATGATGCATGTCTCCAAAGAGATTTTCTGGATTTCGCCGGTAGTGAATGCCATTTTCTTTTTGTCGCTGGCGCTAATCTGCAGCTTGGTTGCTCGCTTCGTGCCGCGCTTTCCGGCCGTTCGAGTGATTGTCTTGCTGCTGGGCTTCCTGAGCTTCTATGACTGGCTCACGCTCACCAACCGGCTCTACCACCGGGCTTGTCTTTTGCTGGCTCTCGGTGCCGCCGTGGCGTTCGCTCGTTGGTGCGGCAAGCGGGAAGGGGCCTTTTTGCAGTTTGGTGCGGGGACCGCGCCCTGGATGGTGGGTGCTTGGGTACTAGTGTTCGCCGGAATCCAGGGCGGCCAGCAGCTGCACGAGCGGAGCGCTGTAGCCGAGCTGCCTCCGGCCGCATCCGGTGCGCCCAACGTGCTGGTGATCGTCGTGGACACGTTGCGCGCCGACCATGTCTCTTCTTATGGCTACGCCCGGCCGACCACGCCGAATCTCGATCGCATCGCGCAACAGGGAACGTTGTTTGAGAACGCAGTTTCCACCACGTCGTGGAGTCTCCCTTCACATGTTTCGCTGCTGACCGGACGTTATCAGTTCGAGCACGGGGTCGGAAACGTGCAGCCGGCGCCGTGGTTGGGATGGGGGAGCAAGGGCCTGGGCGGCTTCCCCACCCTGGGAGAGGCGCTGGAACAGAAGGGATATCGTACGGGCGCGTTCTCAGCCAATCGCACCTACTTTACCGCGAGTCTAGGTTTGGGCCGGGGCTTCCAGCATTTCGAGGACTATTTTCATTCCCCTGCGGACATGTTCGTTCGCACTCTGTTCGGGAGAGAGTTCGCGCGCATCTATCTCAACCGCAGCGACAAGAGCAAGGTCAAGCGGGCGCTGCGTTTCTTGCGAATGGATTCCATGTTAGACAAGGACTCGGAAGGATCGGGAAACTACGGAGGAGCACAGGGAGTACGGAAACGAGCCGATGTGGTGAACCAGGAAGTGTCGCAATGGATCGACCGCGACAGAACACGTCCCTTCCTTGCCTTCCTTAACTATTTCGACTTGCACTATCCCTATGGAGTGCCGCCAACCCACCCCAGGCCAGCCTGGGACCATGGCGGAAGCATCGACGAGTACGATGCCGGCTTAAAGTACGTCGACGATGCCCTGGGGCGTCTGATGCAGGCGCTGGATCAGCGCGGGCTCTCGAAAAGTACCCTGGTAATATTAACCTCTGACCACGGGGAATCGCTCGGTCAACACGGGTTGACCTATCATGCCCAGGCGCTTTACCGGGAGCTGATTCATGTGCCCCTGGTGATTTGGTATCCCGGCCACGCGCCAGCGGGCGTGCGGCTGGCGACGCCGGTCACTAACGCTGCGATTCCAGCTACCATCATGGATCTTCTGGAAGTAGGCGAGCAGGAAAGGTTTCCAGAGCATCCCTTGAGTGCCCTGTGGGGGACCGATCGCCGGGCGAACTGGCCCGACCCCTTATCCGAGCTTGCGCAAAATGACATTATCGATAAAGAGGACAAGGTTGCGGGAAAGCTGGTGCCGATTGCGAGCACAGGCTCGATGAAATCAGTGCTAACACCGCAGTGGCATCTGATCACCCATGAAACCATGGGCGACCAAATCTACGATTGGGTGCGCGATCCTGGAGAGTTCACCAATCTCATCAACACGCCGGAAGGGCGAGCTACCGCTCTGGACCTGAAATCGCGCATGGAGGCTGTAGTCAGAGCGCAGTGATGACTTGGCGCTTAGCTCGAGCAGAAAACGGCCAATACCGAATCTTGGAGCCGGGAATATGCGAAGAAGTTTCATCGCTCTAGCTTCCCGCAGAATCGAATCCGCGCCATCCCTAAGACCGTTAAACAAGAAAAAGAGGCAGGCTGCGTTGCCTACCTCTCGTGGGGTGAACTCCTCAAGACTGCGACCGGGGAAAGCCAGGTCATGAGGATAGTAAAGTTGCCCCAAGTTAACTGCCGGGAGGATAGGAGCGCAATACTGAAAAAATACTAGAAGCCGGCGAGCGCTTTGATCCCCTTGGATTCCACGCATTCGTAGGCACGGCCTGCGGCGAGGTTCTTGTACTCCTCGGTACCGCCGTTGGGCCAATCGATCACTAGGCGATCGATGCGATCGCGCTTTCCCAGGCCAAAGCTTAGAGGAAGCTCCGACTGCGACAGGTAGCTCGATCCGCCTTTTACCAGACGCCACTGACTGGATTCGCCCTGGAAAATTCGTACTCTGGCTCCAATCCCGTCCCGGTTTGATTTTGTGCCCGCCAGGCGAATGCGGACACTCCTGTTTCCGACGAGCTGGTCGTTGCGATAAAGGTAGGCTGCGCCATTGTTGGTGGTCATCAACAGATCGAGATCGCCGTCGCGGTCAAAATCGGCGAAAGCAAGTCCCCGCCCGACCTTGGGCTGACTGAAACCACCGCCAATTTCGCCGGCGACATCACGAAATTTGCCACGCCCATCGTTGAGGAACAATTGTGGAGACTGCGCGTAGCCGACCCCGCGAACGTCGCGCACCGTGTCATCAATGTGCCCGTTCACGACGGCCAGATCGAGCGATCCGTCGAGATCGGCATCCAGGAACACGCACCCGAAGCCCAATCTGTCTTTGGAGGCAAGCCCCACCCCGCTCTGCGTCGCCACATCCGCGTAATTTCCACCGCTGGCCAGGTACAGGCCGATCATTTCGTTATCGAAATTGGTGATGGCTACACCGGAGGTTCCCGAGTTACTGAAGTCGGCCACGTCCACGCCCATGCCGGCGCGCGCCTTGCCCTCGGCGCTGAAAGCGATGCCGGCTTCCACGGCGACATCTTTGAATGACCCGTTGCGCTGATTGCGGTAGAGCTTGTTGGGCTGCGTATCGTTGGCCACCAGCAGATCCGGCCAGCCATCCTGATCGTAGTCGAGCATGGCCACACCCAGCGACTTCGAACTGCTGTCAAAAATCCCGCTGGTCGGCGTAACGTCCTCAAATTTTCCGTTGCCCAGATTGTGAAACAGCCAGCAGGTCTCGCCCCGGTAGGCCTCAGGCGTGCAATAGGATTTCCTCTTTCCGTCGGGGCTACAAAACACGTCATGCTCGGGAGACCACTTCACATAGTTGCAGACAAACAAATCCAGCAACCCGTCGCGATCGAAATCGAACCACAGCGCGGATGTGCTGAACGCTTGCCGGCCGCCCAGCCCACTGGCCTTGGTGACATCCAGGAACGTGCCCTTACCGCTATTCTTGAACAAACGGTTTTGTCCAACGCAAGTCACCAGAAGGTCAGGATAGCCGTCGTTGTCGTAGTCTCCGACGGCAACGCCCATGCCATACATCTCGACATCGAGACCAGCACTGCGCGTGACCTCCGAGAACGTGCCGTTACGATTGTTGCGATAGAGCTTTAGCGTAGTGCGTTCGCGTTTGTGTCCCGGCCAGTCCATCCCGTTGATGAGAAGAATATCCTGCCATCCATCGCCGTCGTAGTCCAGAAAGGCACAACCTGCGCCCAGCGTCTCGGGAAGCAGCTTGCCCCCATAGGCGCCACTGTTGTGACCGAATTGCAGGCCAGCCCTGGCAGTTACATCGACCAAGCGAAAGTCTGGAGAGGATGGTGGCGCGGCCAGTGCGGGCACTGCGTCCGTCCAGAGGCCGGAAGCGGATGCCAGGCCCGCCATGCCGAATAGAAATCGGCGCCGGTTCACGGAAGATTTACCAGCCCGTTGCGGATGGCGTAAACGACCAGTTCGGCGGTCTTGTGGATGCCCAACGCATCCATGATGTTGGCACGATGAACCGCCACGGTGTTCGCGCTAAGATCGAGCACCGTCGCAATCTCCTTGTTGGATTTGCCATCCACGATCATCTGCAGGATTTCGAGTTCGCGGGGCGTGAGATGTTCGTCCCTCTCCCCCTTTAGCGCGGCCGGCCGAGGGAGCTGCGAATCCAGCACCGTTTCTCCCGCCGCCACCCGCCGGATCGCCGCACCCAATTCCAGGTCCACAGCATTCTTGAGAACGTATCCGCGCGCGCCCGCGTCCAGCGCCTGACGCACCAGGGTTTCCTCCGGATGCATGCTGAGCATGAGCACCAGAGTTTGCGGTTTCTCTGCCAGAATCTTCCGCGTAGCTTCCAGGCCGTTCATTTTCGGCATGGCGCAGTCCATCACCACCACCTGCGGCTGAAGCTCCTTGGCCAGCCGAACCGCTTCTGCGCCATCGCCGGCTTCGCCCGCCACTACGATGTCAGGTTCGTCTTCCAGAATGCGCCGGAACCCGCGCCGCACCAGGCTATGGTCATCCACCAACAAGACAGAAATTTTATCCGCCATGTGAATCCAGTTTCTCCCCCAGGTTTTCCCTCGGCACCGTAAGGCGAATCAGCGTGCCCCCCTCCGCCGGCTGAGCAAATTCGAGGGCTCCCCCCAACAGCTCCGCTCGCTCTCGCATCGCCACCAGCCCAATTCCCTGTTTCCTTGGCTGAGCCATGAAACCACTCCCATGATCTTCCACTTGCAGCTCCAGCGTCTTCGGCAGAAATCGCAAACGCACCCAGGCCTCCTTCGCTCCGGAATGTCGCGTCACATTATTCAACGCTTCCTGCACCACTCGATACACATGGATCGCCGCATCGCCGTCCACGGGAAAGACCGTTCCTGACTTCTCATAGGAGAGGTGAATGCCCGCCTGCCGTTCCACCACCGGCAAATACCAGTCGAGAGTACTCTCGAGGCCGGATTCGTCAAGCATCACAGGATGCAGCGCCTGAGATAGACTGCGAACCTTGTCCAAAGTCCTTTGGGCGATCTCGGCCACCTCACGCAGATCAGCCCGCAACCGCGAACCTTCCGGCACCTGGTTACCGGCCCGCGAGAGCATGGCCCCAACAGCGGTCAAAATCTGGCCAAACTCGTCGTGCAGCTCGCGGGAAATGTGACGCAAGGTAGATTCCTGGGTCGAAATCAGTTTCTGTGCCAGTTCACTGCGCTGTGCGGAAAGGGTCGCGAGTTGCGCAAACAACCGCCGGTTGGAACGGATCGAGTACAGCCCGGTCAGCAGAATCGCAACCAGCGTGAGGGCTAGAAACAGATAGACCTGCCGCTGCACCCGATCGTAAATCTGTCCGATGCGCAACGCCGCCTGCTCCTCGCTTTCGTTATTCTGGACCAGCAGCCGCGCTACTGCCGTGCTCAGCGCTGCCTGGCGTGCCTGCAGCGAAAGCTGGATCTGGCTCCGCGCTTCGTCATGTTTACCGTTCGCGGCCAGGGCAAATGTGCGATCGACCGCATCCCAGAACTGGGCCATCGAGTTTCCCAGATACTGACGCTGCTCCGGAGTACGGTCCGCCACTGCGACTTGTTCCTCCTTACGGAGTGCGTCGTCCAGATCCGCTCGTATCCGCTGAAATTGTGCCGTCCACGCGGTCAGGGGATAGGGTTCGTTATTGTCCAGCATGTCGCGCATAGCCAGCGCCAGCGTGTTGAGATCGTTTTGAATGCGAAGAAGCTGCAAAGAGTCTTTGCGGTTGCGATCCACCAAGTTGTTCTGCAATTCGCGCAGGCCGGAGATCTGCCAAGTGATGTATCCGGAACAGGCCACCACGGCGCCTAAAGTAATGATCAGTCCCAAGAACAGTCCCGGAGTCGGAGACCGACGAGGCGTTTGCGATGGCGGCACGTCCCGAGGATACAACGCGATGATCTGAAGTTCCACCCGGCCGCTTCTCTCCGCGCTTGTTTATACTTGGGACGTTATCGGGAGATGACATGAGAAGGCTGCTTGTAGTCGGCATCAGCGCGCTCTGCTTACTGGCGTGTGTGACTGCGACCAACGCCCCGGCGCAGATATCCGCTTCTAGTTCCGCAGCAGCCACCGAAATCATTTACGCCGACTTGCTGGACGCTTACGGCGCATTCAGCGCGATCGATTCCGGCCTCATAAAAAGCTACGACGGCAAAGACCGTCAGGCCTGGGAAGCGATTTACCACGAAAAACGCGATGCCCTGGTGGCGCAGTTGTCAAGACTGCCCGCTAACGGACTCTCCAAGAACGACGCGCGTGCGGCCGTTCTCATGCGCGCCAGTCTCTCTGATTTCCCCGCGGATGCTTCGACTCTCTCTCCCGCCAGCAGATGCAAGAATGCGCAGAACACAGACCTTGCGTACGACGCGCTGCGGGCCGCCTTGTATTCATGCTTCGACGAGCTAGCCAACAATCTCCAATTCGAGGGCGCGACGGTCAATCGTGTGTCCGCTTTCAGCTTGCTGGAACAGATCAAGGAGCCGGAGAGACGTAAAAGCCTGTTTCTGGCATTCAATCCGCTATGGGAGGCGGTAAATGCGAAAGATCAGCCCGACAGCCCATACCGCCGCATGATCAGGATGGCGTCGGCCGAGGGCGCAAAACACCAGGCTACGAAACAGGGTTCGGCAATCACTGCCGCAGCCGACAGCCTCGGAGTTCAGCCACTGGACGTCGAAACCTGGCTCGAACAAATTCTCGACACCTGGCGTCAGGTGAGCGGTGACACTCCCGTCGAGCCCTGGGATTATCGTTACATTGGAGGAGAAACGGGCCGGTTGGTTGATGGGGCCATTCCGCGGGAGTCGCTGCAGAGAATCAGTGAACGCTACTACCACGATCTTGGCGCCGACCTTACAGATCTCGGAGTTTTGTATGATCTCGATCCTCGTCCGGGCAAGGCGCCGTTGGCGTACACCGACTTGTTGCGATGTGGCCGGATGGTAAACGGTGTTTGGCGGCCGGCCATTGCTCGCGTTTCCGCGAACTACGGACGTGGCGGCTTTTCCAACCTGAGTGAACTGGTACATGAACAGGGCCACGCCGTTCACTTTGTAGCCGTGAGAGCCCGTCCCGCCTTCACTTATCCGGACAGTCTTCTATTCATCGAGGCCTTCGCCGATGTGCCATCGTGGAGTGTCTACGAGCCGGCCTGGCAGCAGAAATACCTGGGCACTTCCGCGTCACCGTCCGCCTCGTTGCGGAATCTCTACTCGGGAGTCATGCTGGATGTTGCCTGGGCCCTGTTTGAAATCAGAATGCTGCACAACCCGGCGGCAGACCCCAGCGCGGTGTGGACCGAAATCACCAGTCGTTATCTGCACGTTGTACCGCATCCCGAGTATTCATGGTGGGCCGTGCGAGTGCAGTTGATGGATTCTCCCGGCTACATGGTGAACTACGGCTTGGGTGCTGTGATTACAGCCGATATCAGGCAGCGTATCCGCCAGTCTCTCGGACCATTTGAGACCGGCGATCCGCGCTGGTATTCCTGGATTTCGCAGCGTCTCCTCCGGGTTGGCGGAGAATTTGAAACCGCGGCGCTGCTGCGCCAGTTCCTGGGCCGCGCAGTATCGCCGCAAGCCTTGATTGACGATATGCGGAGGCTAGCCCGCCGCAGTGAGGCGCCTGCAGGGTTTCAGTTCGGCTTCGCTGGGGCCGTTTCCATATCCTGGGGGAACGACTTGAAGGCGACTTCGCGTGATTTCGATGACGTCTTCTTGCTTGGGTCCGTGCCGTATTGAATAAGCGTGCCCTTCAGCAGGTAGTAAGCCTCGTCCCCCGGACTCTTCCCGGGCCCGCGTTCGATGGTGCCCTTGAATTCGTACCACACGCCGTGCACCGTCTCGGTGGTGAAGCTCAACTTCCTGCCATCGAGTGTGCCCGGCTTTAAGAAATGATCGAGAAACTGGCCGTGATCGCTTTCCAGATCGCCATAACGGGAAATAAACCCGGTCACCCGGTTTGCACCTTCGATCGTAAGTTGTACGAATTCCCCATCCTGCAGGAAGGAATACATACCAGAGTAGTCTTCGGCCGGCTTGGTGGCGGGTGCACTTGGGGTTGTACTCTGCGCGCTCGACAAAGTACAGAACAGCAAGATCACGGGAATCAGTCTACCCACTCTGTCCATGTGAGTATTAAAGCATGGAAGCTGCCATCCCGACCCACGTAGGGGCGGGTGCCCCCAGCTGGCCCAGAGGAGCGAAGCTCCGCAGCTCTTCTCCGCGTTCCCGAAACGAATCATCCTCGGCGAGCTTCGCTCGCCCGCCTAGCCGCGGGCGCCTGGGCCTACCCGCTTTGTTCCGATGACCCGCCATCCCGTGAACTCGTGGGTGTGTAGGACCCTAGCGCGGGGGCTATAATCGATGTTTTGCTCCTGCGGCTTACTAGATGAAACCAGCCTCCGTGCTTTTGGAATCCACGCCCGAACCTGTGCCAAAACCCGCGTTTGCGCCCGCATTCCTCGTGGACTTGCCCGCCTGGCACACGGTCTTTTTCCGCAACCTGTTCGACCTGTTTCGTCCCGGCCAGCGGGCTCCTCTTAAGCCATCCTCCCCGCCCGGCTCGTTTTGGCCAGACGTTTTCGTTACGTCTCGTTTGCCCTGGAGCCGGTTTGCCTTGTCGGTACTCGGTCACGTCGCAGCGATCGCGGCGATATGGGGATTCGTTCAGTTCCGGCCACAAAACCCAAAGATTCTGGACACTCCGACTTTTAGTCGCGCCGAGGTGATCTACTACTCGCCTTCGGAATATCTTCCACCGCTCGATACCGGAGGCCCCCGGAAAACGCTCCCTCAAAAGGGAGAACCGGAATACGCGCCGCAAGCAATCATTTCAGTGCCACCCGAGGCCGACAATCGCAGCCAGACCATCGTGGCGCCCTCCGACGTGAAGCTGAATCACGATGTGCAGCTCCCGAATATCGTGGCCTGGTCGCAGACCCTGGCCCAGCCTGCTGTGCCCCTGGCTTCCACGACAACGGCTGCGCAGAATCTAAGACTGCCAGCGCTTCCCGTCGCTGTGGTCGCGCCTGCGCCGGAGGCAATCCCAGCCAACCGTCAACGGGCTCCCGCGCTGTCGCAAGCAGTGGTGGCGCCGGCGCCGGAAGTGAACTTACATTCCTCTGCGCGTACTCTTCAGGGCCCGCAGGCCTCGATTGTCGAGCCTGCACCGCGGATAGACGCCGCTTCGGACCGCCGGTTAGGAGACATCAACATTGGTCACTCCGCAGTAGTTGCGCCTACGCCGGAATTGCCGATGGCGGAGCAATACGCGGATCGCTACGCAGCGACCAGCAGGGCGCAAGCCGCGATGGGCAGCGTTGGCCCGGCGGTCGTACCGCCACCACCCTCGATCGCGGGCAATGCCGGTTCGAGCCCGGGGGGAAGACTCATCTCCCTCGGCGTTCATCCGCTCGCATTCCAGGAGCCGATGGAAATGCCAAATGGAAATCGACGCGGCACTTTTGCCGCGACTCCGGCCGGAAAGACTGGTGCAGCGGGCACCCCAGACATTTCGGCGAGCACGAATTCCGGCAGCGGGAGCGGTTCAGCCACCGACAAGAATATCGGTGTTCCTGCTGGCCTGAGCGTCGGCGCAGCGCCCAACCCTCAGACCACCGCTACGGTGGCGGGGCAAGGACAGGGCAACAGAACCGGAGGTGGCAGGGCGTCGTCCCAAAATTCAGACAGCTCACGTCTGATCGCAGATGCCACCCCACCACGGGTTACCTCGACTCCGACCCCTCCGGCTTCGGAGGTCTCCCAAGATAAAGTCACGGACGTCGATCACTGGATCTTTGGCGATCGGAAGTTTTATGCCATGACCCTGAACATGCCGAACCTCAACTCCGCGGGCGGAAGCTGGGTGATTCGTTTTGCTGAACTCGATGGGAATGAGGGCAAGGGAAATGAAAGCAAGGGCGAGCTGACCGCTCCCTTAGCCACGCAGAAAGTTGATCCCGCCTACCCCCTGGAGTTAATGCGCCGCAATGTGCATGGCACAGTCACTCTTTACGCCGTCATCCGCAACGATGGGTCGGTAACGGATGTGAAGGTTCTGCGTGGAGTTGACGATCGTCTCGATCAGTATGCCCGCGCCGCCCTAGCCCATTGGCGCTTTCGTCCGGCAACCAAGAACGGCAACCCAGTTGACCTCGAAGCCGTTGTGATGATCCCGTTCCGGCCAGCGCCGGGCAAGTCGGGTTTCTAGCTCTGTCATTTCTGCGCGGCGCATCACCACCACAAGCGGCCACAGTTAAGGCCTTACCCCAGGTTCTTAGTGCAAGTTAAAGTTCTCACTGCACTACCAGCACAATCTGTTGGGTCCGAGTGGCTGTACCCGACGTTGCCGTCACAGTCAGGTTGTAGGTGCCGGCGGGAGTTCCCGTCGTCGTAGTGGTCGAACTACTGGAACCGCAATTTGTCTGGAACAGGAGCAGCGAGAAGAAACCGCCCAGCATAACCGTTAACAACAGGCGCCGCCGTCGCGACTTCTTTCCTGCAATTCCAAAACCCAGCAGCGCCAATCCCGAAACCGGGAACAACGCGGCGTAGAAAGGCTTGCCCACGGGGGAAAGACTGGCTGGGGTAGTCACGCGGGCCGTGGTATTGACCACCAACTGGCGGCTTTGCGGTCCGCTGCTCAGGTTGGTAAAG
>Ga0070708_100004424_pt1 | contig 11039 bp, 11 predicted proteins | sample KBSK5503metaG_FD_65469 | JGI IMG/M metagenome (GOLD analysis project Ga0070708, IMG submission 65469) | Corn, switchgrass and miscanthus rhizosphere microbial communities from Kellogg Biological Station, Michigan, USA - KBS K5-50-3 metaG | ecosystem: Host-associated > Plants > Roots >...
CGCGGGCCGCAGGGAGGCCGCGGGCCGCAGGGAGGCCGCGGGCCGCAGGGAGGCCGCGGGCCGCAGCAGGGCGGCGGGCCGACGCGCGAGCGGTGAGACGGCGCTCGAGCGGAACGCAGCCCGCCGCGAGCAGGAACGTAAACGCGCCGCCCGGGTAGTACGCCTTGCCGCCCAGGACGAACTGCAACGCGATCACCGCCACGCAGGCGATCGCCACCGGCCGGAAGCGCTGGGCCGCCGCGCTGCGCAGCGACCAGACGGCGCCGGCCACCCACACCGGGGTGAGCGCCAGGCCGGTGTAGAGAACCTGCGCGGGCCAGTAGACGGCCCGGTTGTGCCCGGCCGCGGTCTGCAGCACCCGGAACACGTCCAGGCCGGGCCAGCCGTGGGCGGCCTGCCAGATAACGTCGGGCGCGGCCAGCGCGACGGCGATCAGGCCGCCGATCAGCAGGTAGCGGCTGTGCAGCAGCCGCCGCGCGCCGGTGCACGCGAAGCCGGCCCCCAGCGCGGCGACCAGGAAGGCGATGTTCCACTTGGCCTGGCTGGCCACCCCGGCGCAGCCGCCTATCGCCACCCACCAGCGCGGGTTCTGGCTGGCCAGGAGCCGCATGACCAGGAGCAGGGTCGCGGCCCAGAACACGAAGTCGGGCGTCGTGGTGGTCAGCTCGTGCATGGCGCCGAGGTACTCCGCGCAGGTCGCGGCCGCGAGCGCGGCGAGCATCTGGCCGGTCCGGCCGGCGCCGAGCAGCCGGCTCATCATGGCCGTCAGTACCACCAGAGCGGCGAGGCCGAGCGCGGGCAGGAGGTGAGCATCACCGATTCCGGCCGCCGCGGGGACGGGGTGGCCCCGGGCGCGGGCAACGGCGGCCGGACCGGCCGGCCGGGCTCGCTGATCACGGGGCCCGGGTCCTCGGGTCTCGGCCTGGCCGGCATCGCCGAGCGGGTCGCCTCCTGCGGCGGCAACCTGACCGTCGGCCCGACCGAGGCGGGCGGCTTCGCCGTCACGGCGCGGCTGCCGGCCCGATGACGCAACCGGCCCCGCCCGGCCCGATCCGGGTGCTCGTGGTGGACGACCAGGAACTCGTCCGCTCGGGGTTCTGCGTCATCCTCGACGCCGCCGAGGGCATCACCGTGGTGGGGGAGGCGGCCAACGGCGAGGCGGCCCTGTCGGCGGCGGCGGCCCATCATCCCGACGTGGTGCTGATGGACATCCGGATGCCGGGGATGGACGGGCTGGAGGCCACCCGGCTGCTCACCCGCGGCTCGCCGGACCGGCCGGCTCCCAAGGTGGTCATGCTGACGACCTTCGACCTCGACGAGTACGTGTACGAGGCGCTGCGGGCCGGCGCCAGCGGGTTCCTGCTCAAGGACTCGCCCCGCGCCGACCTGATCGCCGCCGTCCGCGCCGCGGCCGCGGGCAACGCCCTGCTCGCCCCGACCGTCACCCGGCGCCTGATCGAGGCGTTCGCGCGCCGGCCGCCGGAGGCCGCGCCGTCCCCGGCCCGGCTCGGCTCGCTGACCGCGCGCGAGCGCGAGGTGCTCGTGCTGCTGGCCCGGGGCCGCAGCAACACCGAGGTCGCGGCGGCCCTGTTCGTCAGCGAGGCCACGGTCAAAACGCACGTAGGTAACCTGCTGGCCAAGCTCGGCCTCCGTGACCGGGTGCAGGCCGTGATCCTCGCCTACGAGACAGGCATCGTCGTCCCCGGAGACCCGGGGGGCTGAGCCTTACGCCCGGGCGCCGCCTTGCGGCGACATGCCCATGCCCGGCAACGCGCCGGGCATGGGCCGTGGGTGAACGCTTACGCTTCCCCGTCGGGCTGGCCGAAAGCCACCTGGACGGTGCGCTCGTCGGTGCCGTGCAGCACGGTCATCTCGATGGAGCCGCCGGGCGCCGCCGCCCGCAGCGCGCCGAACAGGTCGTCCGCCGTGCGCGTCGGCTGGCCGGCCGCCGCCACGATCAGGTCGCCGGCGGCCAGGCCCGCGCGTGCCGCCGGGCTGTCGTCGGCTACCTCGCGGATCAGCAGGCCCTCGGCATCGGGAAGGCCGACCGCGCGCCGCATCCGCCGGGCCATGTGCCCGGGCGTGATGGTGACACCGAGTTGCGGCGGCCGGACGGATTCTCCGCGAGCGAGCACGTCGACCCGGTCGCGTAGCGCCTCATCGGCGGGGATGGCCAGGTAGAAGCCCTCGCCGAGGCGGTTGGTGTTGATTCCGAGCAGGTGCCCCGCGGCGTCGAGGACCGGGCCGCCCGACGAGCCGGGCAGCAGCGGGGCGGTGTGCTCGAGGCTGCCGGTGATGCGCACGCCGCGAGGTCCGCGGAAGGCCCGGTCGATGCCCGAGACATACCCGAACGTCACTCGCAGCCCGCGCCCGCCCGGGTTGGCCAGGGCGAAGACGGGCATGCCGAGGCTGGCCCCTTCGGTCGCCCACGGCAGGGCAGGCGCCTGCGCGGTGTCGGTCTCGATGACGGCGAGGTCGCCGTCGATGTCGTGCCCGGCCACGGTCCCGTCGGCCGTGCGCTCGTCGGCGAAGGTGACCGTCACCTTGCTGCCGCGTACGTTGTGGGCGTTCGTCAGCACCCGCCCCTCGCCGAGCACGATGCCCGAGCCCGAGCCCCACCGCTGCCCGACGCCCACCACCGAGGCACCGGCCTCCTCCGCCAGCCGCGCGATGCCGGCCTGAACGTCGTCGAAGATCGTCATGATCACTACATCCCCTTCAGTAGGTAGTAACTTGCAAGTTACTATCGACTTTGAGGATGTCAACACGGAAGGCTACGATTTCGCTCATGGCTCAGCCAGAAGATGCTCCCTCGCCGCTGGCCGAGGCGCTGACCAGGGTCGGCGACCGGTGGACCCTGCTGGTGGTGGAGGCGCTGCTCACCGGGCCGCGCCGGTTCAACGACCTGCTCAGCGAGCTCCCTGGCATCGCGGCGAACATCTTGTCCGAGCGCCTCAAGCGGCTCGAACGGGAAGGGTTGCTGGTGGCGCGGCCCTACTCCGAGCGGCCGCCCCGCGCCGCCTACCAGCTGACCGCCGACGGCCAGGACCTCGCGGGGGCGCTCCGCCTGCTGGCGTCGTGGGGCGCCGCGCGTGCCGACCCGGCCGCCGCGCCCCGGCACCACGCGTGCGGCACTCCGATCGAGCCCCGCTGGTACTGTCCGACCTGCGACCAGCTCGTGGACGACGAGCCAGATCAGGCCGATGTCCATTTCGTCTAGGCGGCGGCAGCCGGCCGTACCCGTCAGCTCAGGCTGGCCGCCCAGCTCGCGTGCAGCGCGGCGTACTCGCCGTCGCCGGCCATCAGCTCGCTGGGCGGGCCGTCCTCGGTGACCCGCCCGCGGTCCAGGACGAGCACGCGGTCGGCGATCGCGACCGTGGACAGCCGGTGCGCGATGATGACCGCGGTCCGCCCGGCCAGCACGGTGCGCAGCGCGCCCTGCACCAGCCGCTCGCTCGGGATGTCGAGCAGCGACGTGGCCTCGTCCAGGACGAGCACCGCTGGGGCAGCCAGGAACGCCCGCGCGAACGAGATCAGCTGGCGCTGCCCGGCTGACAGCCGGCCGCCGCGCTTGCCGACCGGGGTGTCATAGCCGTCGGGCAGCGCGGCGATGAAGTCGTGCGCGCCGATCATCCGGGCCGCGGTCTCCACCTCCCCGGTCGGCGCGTCCGGCCGGCCGAGCCTGATGTTGTCCGCCACTGACCCATCGAACAGGAAGTTCTCCTGGGTGATGACGATGATCTCGGAGCGCAGCACCGGGTCGGGCAGCTGCCGAAGGTCGACCCCGTCCAGCGTGACCCGGCCCGAGCGCGGGTCGTAGAACCGGCCGAGCAGCCGCGCGATCGTGGTCTTGCCCGCTCCGGTCTCGCCGACGAGGGCGACCGTCTGCGCGGCCGGTATGTCCAGGTCGAGGCCGGGCAGCACGAGGTTGTCCCGGTAGCCGAAGGTGACCGACTCGAACCGTACCTTCCGTCCGGCCGGGGCCGGGACCTGGGCACGCCCCGTCGGGGTCCGTCCGGTCAGGGCCAGCGCCGAGCCCCGGACCGGCAGCGATCCGGGGACCCGCGGCTCGGGCACCGCGGCGTCCTGCTCGAGCACGCCTGAGATCTTCTCCAGGCCTGAGGCCGCCGACTGGAAGATGTTGTAGAACTGCGACACGTCCTGCAGCGGGTCGAAGAAGCGCTGCAGGTAGAGCAGGAAGGTGGCCAGCACGCCGACCTTGACGTCCCCCTCGATCGCGAGCAGCCCGCCGTAGCCGAGCACCACGCCGGTGATGATGTTGCCCACCAGCGAGATGGACGGGCCGTAGATCGCGATGAGCCGGGAGGCGTGCGTGCTCGCGTCGGCGTAGTCCCGTCCCAGGCCGGAGAAGATGTCCGCGTTCCGCTTCTCCCTGCGGAACGCCTGCACGGCCCGGATCCCCCCGAACGTCTCCACGAAATGCACGATCACCAGTGCGATCGCCTCTCTGGTCCGCCGGTAGGCGCTGGCGGACTCGCGCCGGAACCAGGCCGTCAGCCAGGTCAGGGGGATGAAGCCGGCCAGCACGACCAGGCCGAGCTGCCAGTCCAGCAGCAGCATCCCCGTGCCGACGAGCAGCAGCGCCAGGACGGCCCCGATCAGCGAGTCGAGCCCCTCCTCGAACAGGTCGGAGATGGCCTCGATGTCGGAGGTCTGCCGGGAGATGACGCGCCCGGAGGTGTAGTCCTCGTGGAACGCCACCTCCAGGCTGAGGAAGTGCGCGAACAGCCTGCGGCGCAGCTCGAGCACGACCTTCTGGCCGATCTGGCCGGTCATGGTGACGAACATCCGGGTGGTGACGGCCTGCACCCCGACCGCGACCGCGAACGCGGCCGCGATGCCGAGCAGCGGTGCCGCGTCCCTGGCGTGCAGCAGCGGCGGCAGGCCGGTGTCGATGGCGATGCCGACCAGCCACGGGCCGGCCAGCGCGGCCAGGCTCTGCACCACGATCAGCGAGATCGTGGTGATGACCGGGCGCCGGTACGGGCGCAGCAGGTCGCCGAGCAGCCGCCTGCTCCGCTCGCGCAGCAGCGCGGCCAGCCCGGCGCTGACCTCCTCGGCCTTCTCGGCGGCGACTCCCCGCCAGGCGCTGGTATCCGCGCTCACGCGCTTGCCTCCCGGTGTAGAGGGTTGGGAAGGGGGGTGGGATCCATGAGCGCCGCGTACTCCGGGTTCGACGCCAGCAGGTGCCGGTGGCTGCCGGTGGCCGCGATCACACCGCCGGACAGCAGCGCCACCGTGTCGGCCAGCGCCACCGTCGACGGCCGGTGGGCTACCACCAGCGCCGTCGCGCCGGCCAGGATCTCGTGCAGCGCCCGGGTGACCCGCTCTTCCGTGTGCACGTCGAGCGCAGACAGCGGGTCGTCCAGGATCAGCACGTCCGGCCGGGCCAGGATCGCCCGGGCCAGCGCGATCCGCTGCCGCTGGCCGCCGGACAGGGCCATGCCCTGTTCGCCGATCCTGGTGTCCAGCCCCCAGGGCAGGTCGTAGGCGAACCGGGCCTGCGCCGCGGTCAGCGCGGCCTCGACCGCCTTCTCGTCGGCGTCCGGCGCGCCAAACGTGACGTTCTCCCTGACGCTGGCCGAGAACAGCGTCGCGTCCTCGAAGGCGCAGCCGACCGCCGTCCGCAGCCGCTCGAGCGGGAGGTCGCGGACGTCCGTGCCGTCCAGCCGGACCGAGCCGGCCGTCGCGTCGGCCAGCCGCGGCACGAGCTGCAGCAAGGTGGACTTGCCCGAGCCGGTCGCCCCGGTGAGCACGAGCGTCTGGCCGGGGGGCAGGTCGAGCGCGATGTCGCGGAGCACGGGCTCGGCCGCTCCCGGGTAGCGGAAGGCCACGTGGTCGAACACCAGGTGGCCCCTGGCAGGCTCGGGGCGCCGCGGTCCTGGGATCCCTCGCCGCGGCGCTCGGTCGCGGGCGAGGGCATGCAGCCCGGCCCGTTCGGGAGAATCTTGTCTTGGATCTTTGTCGAAGATCTCCGGCTGGGTGTCGAAGATTTCCAGCACGCGCTGGGCCGCGGTCGCGGCCTCCTGGCCCGACGCGATGATGTAGCCCATGGCCTCGACCGGCCAGACCAGTTCCAGCGCGAGCGTGATGAACGCGACCAGGCCGCCCAGGGTCAGGGAGTGCGTGCTGACCGCGATCGCGCCGAGGACGATGATCAGGCCGATGACGGCGTTCGGGATCAGGTCGAGCAGCGCCCAGAACGAGCCGAGCAGCGCCGCCTTCTCGATCTGGGTCCCGCAGACCTCCGCGGCCTGGGCGTCGTGCCTGGCCGCGGCCTGCCGGCCCCGCCCGAGCGCCTTCAGCACCCGGACGCCGGTGGCCGCCTCCTCGATCAGCGTGGCCAGGTCGCCCTGCTGGTCCTGAACCCGGCGGGAGAGCACCCGGTAGCGTTTCTCGAACCTGAAGCAGACCGGCAGCACCGGCGCGAACACCACGCCGGTGACCAGGCCGAGCCACCAGTTGAGGTTGATCAGCAGCGCCACCACCGCGACGAACGTCATCACGTTGGTGACCAGGAAGATCAGGCCGAAGCCGGCGAACCTGCGGATCGAGGACAGGTCGGTCGTGGCCCTCGACAGCAGCTGGCCGGACTGCCAGCTGTCGTGAAAGGACGCCTGCAGCCGCTGCAGGTGCGCGTACAGGTCATCCCTGATCGACTTCTCTATCTCCGCGACCGCGCCGGACTGGATCCACCGGCGGGTCATGTTCAGCAGCCCCACGGCCGCGCCGAGGCCGACCGCCGCCAGCGCCAGCGGGATCAGCAGGCGCCTGTCGCCATGCGCGATCGCGCCGTCGACCACGGACTTGGTCAGGAGCGGGATGGCGATCTCGGCGGCGACCGCGCTCAGCGCGGCGGCGAACATCACGATCATCTGCGTGCGGAACGGCTTCAGGTAGCCGCGTAGCCGCCACAGCGCCCCGACTGGCCGGACCCTGGCGAAGGCGTGCGTGACCAGCAAAGGGGTAACAGAGGGCATCAGCCGCGAGGTTAACCGGGCAGCCGGGAAGCTGTCACCTGATTTTTTCTTCCGGCGTACGGCTTGTCGGCGGGCGTCAAACTCTGGCACGCTGGCTGCCCCGGAGGCTTCGCGAACCGGTTGCCGGGATAGCCGGCAGGGAGAGGAACCGTGAAGCGCAGCAGCACCAGTCGCCTTAGGCGTAGATGAGCCGCGTATCCCGCGCGGGCGTCCTGGCGGCCTACCGCGACGGGATCACGGTGATCTGCGAGCTGGCCGCCAAGTTCACCGACGCGACCTGGCTCGCGGCGACGCCGTGTGCGGAGTGGCGGGCCGTGGACCTCGCGGGCCACCTGCGGTGCGTCGCCGACGACTATCACGAGTACCTCGACGACGCCCCGGTCAGCAGGCTCGCGCGGCTGATGTCGACCGACGCGCCCGCGGACTCGCTCGCGCGCAAGCTGGCCAGGCAGAACGCCGCCGAGCTTGCCGCACTGCCGGACGCGCGGGGACCTGAGCACATCATGGCGTTCGCCGAGTCGGCGCGGTCCTACGGCCGGCGGCTGCCGCAGTGCTGGGACCTGCCGCACCACAGGTACCGGGGGACCGACGTCACGGTGGGCGCGATGGCGGGCGCCGCCTGCGCCGAATGGCACCTGCACGCGTGGGACCTGGCCAGGTCGCTGGGCAAGGACTACCGTCCGGCCGACCCCGAGCTCGTCCTGGCCGCCTGGCAGGCGGGCACGCCGCAGCTGTGGCCGGTCCTCACCGGGTGGGACGGCGACGATCCCTGGCATTTCCTGTTGGCCTTGTCAGGTCGGGATCCGGGCTGGCCTCAGGTGTTAGAGTGGTGCGCTTCGACACGAGATGTAATCACTTAAATTCGGAGAGTCACTGATGGGTTCGGTCGGGCGATACCTGTCCGGGTTGTGCGTGGCCATCCTGGGATTGTGCGCCGCCGGCTGGCTGGCGCTGGCGCCGATGGCGTTCGGCTACCGCGGGAACGGCCAGCAGAAGGCGGTGCTGACCGACCGGGCTACGGGGGTCGGCCTCGCGGTCGTGTCGCTGGTCACGCTGGCCTTGTGGGTCATCGCCTGGCGCCGCACGCTCCGCGCTGACGGGATCCTGCCCGGGACGTCGCGGCGGCAGGCCCGGCGGGAAGCCCGCGCGCGGCGCCGCCGGGAGCGCGACGTCGAGGCCCCGGCCGGCGTCCCCGACCCGGCCCGGGTCCTGAGCGACCTGCGGGCGCTGCTCACCCCGCTGCTGGCCGAGCCGACGGGCCCGGATGAGCCGACCCCAGACGAGCGGACTCCGGACGAGCGGGCCCCCGACGAGCGGGCCCCGGACGAGCAGGCTGCCTGCGTTCCCGCGCCGCGGAACGGGCCCGAGGATGAGGCGGAGGACGAGCCGGCCCGGCCTGTCGTGCCGCACGCCAGGTCCGGCGGCCTGGCGGCGATGGAATCCATGCTGGCGGGCGCCGAACTGCTGATGGTCGGCGTGGGCGAGGAGGAAGCATGGTGAGCAGGCTCGCGCTGGCCGGCCTGGCTGTCATCTTCGCGATCGGGGCCTGGCTGGTCGCGGCGCCGTTCGTGCTGCGCTACCAGCCGGCCGGCGCGCCGTGGACGGGCGCGGCCCGGCTGGACGTCGCCGTCGGCGCGGCGCTGGCCGCGGCCGGGCTGGCCGGCTTCCTGGCGGCGCTCGCGGGCCAGGTCAGGGAACTGTACGCCCAGGTCGGTAACGTCCCGGAGCCGGAGTAGAGTCTTGAATTCGTGACCTTTGACGTACATCGCGTCCGGGCGGCGTACCCGGCACTGAACGACGGCTACGCCTACCTGGACGGCGCCGCGGGCACGCAGGTCCCGGCGGCGGTCATCGAGGCGATCGCGGATGCCTACCGGTCCGGGATCGGCAACGTCGGGGGAACCTTCCCGGCCAGCGGCCGCTCCGGCGCGCTCCAGGCCGAGTGCCGGCAGGCCCTGGCCGACCTGACCGGCGCCAGCCCGGACGGCGTTATCCTCGGCCCCAACATGACCACCCTCACCTACCGGCTCGCCGAGACGCTGTCCCGGCGCTGGCAGCCCGGGGACGAGGTGGTCGTGTCCCGGCTCGACCACGACGCCAACATCAGGCCGTGGGTGCAGGCCGCCGCGCGACGTGGCGCCACGGTGCGCTGGGCGGAGGTCGACCTCGCGACGGCCGAACTACCCGTCGCCCAGTACGCCGGCCTGCTGTCCGAGCGCACCCGGCTGGTCGCGGTCACCGCGGCCAGCAACGTCGTCGGCACCCGGCCGGACGTTGCGGCCATCGCCGCGGCCGCGCACGCGGCCGGCGCGCTGGTCTACGTCGACGGCGTGCACGCCACTCCGCACGTCCCGGTGGACGTCGCGGCGCTCGGCGCCGACTTCTACGCCACCAGCGCCTACAAGTGGTCCGGGCCGCACATCGGCACCGTGGTCGCCGACCCGGCCCTGCTGGAGACGCTGGAGCCGGACAGGCTCGCGCCGGCCCCGGCGGGCGTGCCCGGCCGGTTCGAGCGGGGCACCACGGCCTTCGCCGACCTGGCCGGGGTCGCCGCGGCGGTGGACCACCTCGCCTCGCTCGCCCCTGGCGCGGAGCCGGCCGCCGGCGGCCGGCGCGAGCGGGTGCTGGCGTCGATGGCGGCGGTGGAGGACTACGAGACGCGGCTGTTCGCGCGCCTGCTCGGCGGCCTGGACGCGATGCAGCACGTGACGCAGTACGGCCGGGCGGCCAGGCGGGCGCCGACCGCGTTCTTCACCGTGGCCGGGCACTCGCCCAGGCAGGTCGCCGAGCACCTGGCCGCGCGCCGGGTCAACGTCTGGAACGGGGACAACTACGCGTGGGAACTGGCCGGCGTGTACGGGCTGCGGGACTCCGGCGGCGCGGTCCGGGCCGGCCTGGTCCACTACAACGACGAGGCCGACGTCGGCCGCCTGCTGGCCGCTGTCGCCGAGCTTGGCTGACCGCGTACGCTGAAAGCCGGCCCGTACGAAAGGACGGTCCACGGTGACGGTGCCCGGCAGCCTGCTGGCCATGATGGCTACCCTGGCCGGGCTGCTGCGCGACCTGACGCAGCTCGCCGTCAGCCCTTCTGGCCTGACCGCCCTGGCCGGGGCCGTGCTGGCCGGGGCCATGTTCGCCGCGGTGCTGGCCCTGCTCACCTCGGTGGCCAGCCTTTCCCGCGCGACCGCCGCCCTCCCGATGATCCGCCGTGCCTCGGCGCTGCGGGAGAAGTCCTGGCGCGCGGCGTTCCTGCGCCAGCGTGATCCCGACGCGGCGGGAAGATCCAGGCCCAGAGCGCCATCGGCGGCCCAGGCGGCCGCCATCGCTCGCTGACCCGCGAACCTCGCGGCCGCTTCCAGCCCTCATCCGTCACAGCTGGAAGGCCGTTGTCTCATGGTCAGTTTCCTTGGCGTCCCCGTGGACGCCGCCTACCACCTTGTCTCCGGGCTCACCGGAATCCTCACGCCCGTTCTCGGTGGCCTGGCCGCCGTAGCCGCGATCGTCGCGTTCACGATGGCGGTCCGGATCCTGCTCTTGCCGCTCAGCCTGCGCGCCCTGCGCGGGCAGGCCGTCCAGGCCCGGCTGGCGCCGCAACTGCAGGCGCTGCGCCAGCGGTTTGGCCGCGAGCCTGAGCGCCTGCAGCGCGAGATGGCCGCCCTGCAGGCGCGGGAGGGCACGAGCCTGTTCGCCGGCTTCACGCCGCTGCTGCTCCAGTGGCCGTTCCTGTCGGTCATGTACCTGCTGTTCCGCTCGCCGCTGGTCGGCGGGCAGGTGAACACGCTGCTGTCTCGCGATCTGTTCGGCGTGCCGCTTGGCAGCCACTGGCTGAGCGGCGCCGGACCCCTCACCGCGGCGAGCCTGGCCAGCGTGCACGGCGCGGTCTTCCTCGGCCTGTTCGCGCTGCTCGCCGTGCTGTGCTGGGCCACCGCCCGGCTCGGTCGCCAGTTCGCAGCCCAGGCCGTGGCGGCCACCGGGGCCGGCACGGCCGGGGCGGCTCAGGCGGCGGCGGCGCCCGCCGCGGGCGGGGGGCTGCTGAAG
>Ga0070708_100004425_pt1 | contig 11039 bp, 13 predicted proteins | sample KBSK5503metaG_FD_65469 | JGI IMG/M metagenome (GOLD analysis project Ga0070708, IMG submission 65469) | Corn, switchgrass and miscanthus rhizosphere microbial communities from Kellogg Biological Station, Michigan, USA - KBS K5-50-3 metaG | ecosystem: Host-associated > Plants > Roots >...
CTGCTGCGCGACGTCGAGGGCCTCTCGCACCAGGAACTCGCTGAGACCCTCGGCCTCACCGCCGTCAACGTCAAGTCGCGTGTGCATCGCGCGCGGCTGTTCCTGAGAAAGCAGCTGGAAGCGCATCTTTCGGGTCAGAGGTCGAGAGTGTCGGGCAGATCGGTTACGCGACGGACGGCGGAGACCGTGAAAACGGCGTCGCCCGGGACCAATTCGTCACACCGTTAAAGAGGACGGAGCAAACGAGAACATGGAGCGCCGTTCAGGCGGCGACGCGGCAATGAGAAGCCACGACCGGTGGTTGCTCGGGGCCTACTGATCGCGGTGATGGCAGTAGGCGCCGGCGGGCGACGCCCAGTGGACAGCTCAGGAGCACGAGATGGCAGATGAAGCCGGCGCCCGCGAGCGCCCTTCGATCTGGGGGCTTGTGGTGTGGGTGGGGTGCGGTCTCATCTGGATCGGGCTGGAATACGGTCAAGAGCGCGAGGATGCGCACGCGGTGTCGGAATGGCGGAGCTGAGGCCCGTCGCGGAGGCCGACGAGACCGACCGGAACGAGGCAGAACTCGCGGCGGTGCTGGACTTGCTTTGGCGCAAGCTGCACGGCATCCACGAACAGGAGGTCAACAGGACCGCAGCCCGGCTCCGTCAGGCCTCCGGGGAGACACGGGCGGTCGCCGAGGCGCTCTCGATCACTATCCTACGCGCGGTCTTCGCGCGCTGCTCGGCCGCGCTGTTCGACCCCGGCCGGGACGACGAGCGCCAGCATCGCGCGCGCCTGCTCGCGGAGCTGTTCGACCTGAGGCTCGAGGATCAAGGCTAGCCGAGGCTCATCGAGCTGGCCGAATATCCCTCGACCGTCCGCAAGTCTCGCCCGCGCTTCATCGGGATCGAGCCCCGCCGCTCGCCGCGCTCGCCTCTGGCGGAGCAGGTCCCAGCATTGATCGAGCATGAGCTCGATCTCTCGAAGCCGCGCGCGGTCGGCCGCCACCCTGGTGTGAGATCGCTGCTCGAAGAGCCGGTGTTCTTCCTGTGCGAGCTGATTGATGCGTCCGAGTAGCTCCGCGTCGTCCATGGCGCTTCCAAGCGGCCGACTCATGAGCGGTGGCGGCCGCGTTCTTCGCGACCCTTCGCTAGAAATTCGCGAGCGCCCATTCAGCTCTCAACAAAACCAACCCCTTAGCGTTGGCGTGCGCCTTGCTCGCTCGCACGAGCGTGCACCACGCAATCGAGACACCGAGCATTTTCGCCCCGGTCTCCACTCCGGCCTTCGCGATCCGCGACCTGTCGTTCTTCGTCCTCGCCATCACCGCCGCGATCTTCGTCATCGTCGCCGGCGTGGCCGTGTACACGTTGATCCGCTTCGGCCGTCGGCGGGCGGAACCCGAGGTCGAGCCGGCGCAGGTCTACGGCAGCACGCAGATCGAGCTGGCGTGGACGATCGTACCCCTCCTCATCGTCGTCGTCCTCTTTCTGGTCACCGCGAGGTACATCTGGGGTCTCGAGCGCCGCGCGCAGCCGCCGGACGCGCTCGAGATCACCGTAGTCGGCCATCAGTGGTGGTGGGAGATCCGCTATCCGAAGCTCGGGATCATCACCGCCAACGAGATCCACGTTCCCGTGAGCGACACCACCAGAACGACCCCGACGTTCATCACGCTTGAATCGGCCGACGTCGCGCACAGCTTCTGGGTTCCGCAGCTGGCCGGCAAGATGGACGTGATCCCGAACAAGACGAACCGCGTCTGGATCGAACCGCTGCGGGTCGGCACGTACGTCGGCCAATGCGCCGAGTACTGCGGACTCCAGCACGCGGTGATGCTCCTCGTCGTCGTCGTTCATCCGGAAGAGGAGTTTCGAGCCTGGGTCGCGTCGCAGCAAACCACGCCGCTGGAGCAAGAGACGACGAGGCCGGGCCGCCAGCTCTTCTCATCGCTGGCCTGCATCAACTGCCACCGCGTGCGCGGCACGCCGGGAAACGGGGTGTTCGGCCCGGACCTGACCCACATGATGAGCCGCTCGACGCTGGGCGCGGGGGCGGCGCGGAACACCCCCGCAAACCTTCGCGCCTGGCTGAAAGACCCGGCCGCGTTCAAGGCCGGCGCCCTCATGCCCGCGATGAAGCTCGACGACGCTCAGCTCGACCAGCTCGTCGGGTACCTGGTTACGCTCCGGTGATGCGATGACGGCGACGTTCGTGTCGACCGAGTCTCCCGCGGCGGCCGGCGTCCCGCCGACGTCGGAGCCGTCCGGCATCCTGGCGACCCTGCACGACTGGGTCGTCACCGTCGATCACAAGCGGCTCGGCATCATGTACGTGGTCACGGGCCTGGTCTTTCTCGTGATCGGGGGCATCGAGGCGTTCGTGATGCGCCTGCAGCTCGCCTGGTCCGGGCTCACCCTCGTGCCGCCCGACACCTTCAACCGCCTCTTCACGGTCCACGGCACCACGATGGTCTTCCTCGTCGGGATTCCGATCGTCTTCGGATTCGCGAACTACCTCGTACCCTTGATGATCGGCGCCCGGGACCTGGCGTTTCCCCGCTTGAACGCGTTCGGCTTCTGGATCCTCCTGTTCGGCGGCGCGCTCCTCTACTTCAGCTTCATCGGCGGTGATGGGCTCTACGGGGCCGGCTCGGCCCCTGCGGTCGGCTGGTTCGCGTACGCGCCCCTCACGGAGCGCGCCTTTACCCCGGGCAATGCCACCGACTACTGGAATCTCTCCGTGCTCGTCACCGGCTTCGGGACCATCGCGACTGCGATCAACCTGATCGCAACCATCGCGACGATGCGGGCGCCCGGGATGACGCTGGGTCGGATGCCGGTCTACGTGTGGACGATGCTGACCGTCTCCGCGATGACCCTCCTCATCCTGCCGCCGCTGTCGGCCGCCCAGATCATGCTGCTCCTGGACCGGTTTCTCGGGGCCCACTACTTCGACACGCAGGCAGGCGGCTCCGCGATCATCTGGCAGCACTTCTTCTGGTTCTTCGGTCACCCCGAAGTCTACGTGCTGATGGTTCCGGGATTCGGCTTCGTCTCCGAGATCATTCCGGTGTTCTCGCGCAAAGTCATCTTCGGCTACGCGACGCTGGTCGCGGCCACCGTGTCGATCGGCGCCGTCTCGTTCAGCACCTGGGCCCATCACATGTTCGCGGTCGGCATGGGGGGCACCCTGAACTCGTTCTTCGCGGCCTCGACCATGCTCGTCGCCGTGCCCACGGGCGTGAAGATCTTCAACTGGCTGGCGACGATGTACGGCGGCAAGCTGCGCTTCCGGACCCCGCTGCTCTTCTGCTGCGCCTTCCTGTTCCAGTTCCTCTGCGCCGGACTGACCGGGATCATGCTCTCGGTCGCCCCGTTCAACTGGCAGCTCACCGATTCCTATTTCGTCGTCGCGCACTTCCACTTCGTGCTCTTCGGCGCGCTGGTCTTCACGATCTTCGCGGCGATCTACTACTGGTTCCCCAAGGCGACCGGCCGCATGCTAAGCGAGCGTCTCGGGCGCTGGCACTTCTGGCTACTCGTCATCGGATTCAATCTCACCTTCGTCACCATGCACGTCCCGGGGGTCCTCGGCATGCCCCGGCGGATCTACACGTACCCCGCCGATCGCGGCTGGGACACCCTGAACCTGATCACCACGCTCGGCGTCCCGATCCAGGCGCTGGCGGTGCTCGTCTTCGCGGTCAACGTCCTGTACTCGCTGCGCCGGGGTGCCCCGGCCGGCGACAACCCCTGGGAGGCCTGGACGCTCGAATGGGCCACGACCTCCCCGCCGCCCGCGTACAACTTTGCCACCCTGCCTCCGGTCACCAGCCGGCGGCCGCTCTGGGACACCCAGCATCCCGACGACCCGGACGGACCCCATGAATAGCCCGGCCTCTCGAGGGCGGGCCGGCGTGATCGGATTCATTCTGGCCGAGACCTCGCTCTTTGCCGTCTTCGTGGTCGCCTATCTCTTCTACCTCGGCAAGAGCCTGACCGGCCCCTACCCGACCGACGTGCTCGAGGTGCCAGTGGTGGCGACCATTTGCCTGCTCTCGAGCAGCGTCACCGTCGCGCTGGCGACCCGTGCGCTCGGCGCGGGTCGGGTCGCACGAGCCGGCGGGTGGCTGTCCGTCACCATCGCGCTCGGCCTCGCGTTCCTGGCCGGCACCGCGCGGGAGTGGCGTCGGCTCATCGTCGAGCGCGGATTCACGATCGGCACGAACCTGTTCGGCACCACGTTCTACCCGCTCGTCGGTCTGCACGCCTCGCACGTGATCCTCGGGCTCGTGATGCTGAGCCTCTGCGTCGTCTTCGCCTGCACCGGAGCGCTCAGGTCCGCTCACGCGGAGCGCGTCGAGCTCGTCTCCTGGTACTGGCACTTCGTGGATGGTGTGTGGGTCGTGGTCTTCACCGTCGTCTACGTGGTCGGACGATGATCAAGCCGGCCCTCGACGTCATGGCGCCGGCGGTCTCGCGCGACCGGGCCCAGGTGGCCCGCGATCTCGTCGCGCTGACCAAGCCGCGCGTCCTGCTCATGGTCCTCGCGACCACGCTCGCCGGATATTTCGTGGCGCTCGGCGGCTTGCCGGACTTCGTCCGCGCGGCCAACGTGCTCGTGGGTACCCTCATGGCGGCTGCCGGAACCCTGGCACTGAATCAGTGCGCCGAGCGCCGCCTCGACGCCCTGATGGATCGCACGAGACGGCGCCCGCTCCCGGACGGCCGGCTCCAGCCGCTCCCGGCGCTGCTCTTCGCTACCGCGCTCACGTCGGCGGGCATCATGTATCTGGCGGTCGCGGTCGGGATCGCCGCCGGTGCCCTCACCTTCGTCACGACCCTCCTGTATCTCGGTGTGTACACGCCGCTCAAGACGCGCAGCGCGCTCTGCATGCTGGTCGGTGCGGTCCCTGGCGCGCTGCCCCCGGTGACCGGGTGGGTCGCGGCGCGCGGGGACCTCGAGCTCGGCGCCGCGATCTTGTTCGCGATCGTGTTCCTCTGGCAGCTCCCGCACACACTCGCCATCGCCCACCTCTATCGCGACGACTACGCGCGCGCGGGTGTGCGCGTGCTGCCGGTCGTCGATGCGCAGGGGACGATGGCGAACCGCCAGATCGTGGGGTCGACCCTCGCGCTCCTCGCGGTGAGCGTGCTCCCAACCGTCATCGGGGTCAGCGGAACCCGATATTTCGCCACCGCGTGCGCGCTCGGGCTCGGACTGCTCGGCGTCGCCGTCGCGCACGCCAGTGCGCCGTCGGCAGGCTCCGCGCGACGGGTCCTGGTGGCCACGCTGCTGTATCTGCCCTTGCTCCTCGCCGTGCTGGCGCTCGACCGGCCATGACCGAGCCCGAACGCGGCGACAGCATCGAGCTTCCTGCGTCGACCGTGTGGCCGATGGTCGTCGCCCTCGGCGTCACCCTCGGATTCACCGGACTGGTGACCCACGTCGCGGTGAGCACGGTGGGCATCGTCCTCGCCCTCGTGGGAGGGGTCGGATGGTGGCGAAACGTGCTGCCCGCCGAGCGCGCGGAGCGTGTGCCGGTATCGCCGATGCCGGGCGGCCCGCCGCCGGTGACCGCGACGCCCCGCGGCGTCGAGCGCCTGTCATTCGGCGACGATCGGCATCGCTTGCGCATTCCGGTCGAGGTCCCGCCGCTGTCCGCCGGCGTCCGGGGCGGCCTCGTCGGCGCGTGCGCGATGGCCGTGTGCGCCGCGGTCTACGGCATCGTCGGGCAGGGAAGCGTGTGGTATCCGCTCAACCTGCTCGCCGCGGTCGCGGTGCCGCGGCTGGGGGATGCCGATCTCGCGACCCTGCGGGCGTTCGATGGCCTCGCCACGAGCGTCGGCCTCATCGCGCACGGCGTGACCTCGGTGCTGGTCGGCACCCTGTATGCGGCGATCCTACCGCTGCTGCCGCGGCGTCATCTCCTCTGGGGCGGCCTGATTGCGCCGCTCCTGTGGAGTGGTTTCCTCTGGGCCATCATGGGCGTCGTCGATCCCGCGCTGAGCGCGCGGATCTCCTGGTCCTGGTTCGTCGCCTCGCAGATCGCCTTCGGCCTTACGGCCGGCTACGTCGTCGCCCGCGCGACGCCGGTCGCCGTCGCGCAGACGCGCCCCTGGATCGAGCGCGCGGGGGTCGAGGCGACGGGGCGAGGCGCCCGCGGGGAGTCTCCGCGATGACGCGACTCATCACCGCCGCCCTGGCCGCGACCTTGGCTCTCGCGGGATGTGACTCGGCGCCGGGCCGACCGAGACCCGACGCTCGCGAGCTCGCGCCGACCGAGATCATGGCGTTCGAGACGCTCTATGCGCGGAACTGCGCCGGCTGTCACGGCCAGACCGGCCGTCTGGGTCCGGCGCGGGCGCTGAACGACCCGGTCTACCTGGCGCTCGTCCCATCGGACCGAATCCGCCAGGTGATCGCCGCCGGCGTGCCCGGGACGGCGCAACCCGCGTTTGCCCTGACCAATGGCGGTCCGCTCACGGATCCGCAGATCGACGTGCTCGTGCGCGGATTCCAGGACCGCTGGCGCCGGCCCGATGCCCCCACGGGACCGGAGATGCCACCGTACGACGGAGGAGGACGTCCGAGCCGCCAGCCCGACAGCGCGGCGCGCGGCCGCGTGGTCTTTGCGGGCGCCTGCGCGCGCTGTCACGGCGAGGATGGGCGCGGTGGGCCGCCGGGCGGCCCCGTCGCCGACCCCTCGTACCTCGCGCTCGTCAGCGACCAGCATCTGCGCACGACCGTCATCGCCGGGCGCTCGGATCTTGGAATGCCGGACTGGCGGGGGGACGGTGGGACCTCGCCGTTGACGCCGCAACAGGTCTCAGATGTCGTCTCCTGGCTCGTCGCGCAGCGGCGTCCGGTTCCCGGGAGGCTCCCATGACACCACAATCGCAATCGCGTCGAGGATTCCTGTTCCGGCTCGGCATCGCCCTGAACGTGCTCGGGGCCGCCCTGGTCGGCGTTCCGGTCATTGGCTACGTCTTCGGGGCGTCCCGCCGACGCACCGACGGGCAGTCGTGGATCACGCTCGGCCCCGTCAGCGGATTCCCCTCGGGCCAGACGCGCCTGGCGACCTACGAGAATCCCGTCCGCGTCGCGTGGGACGGCGCGACCGCGAAGGTCGCCTGCTGGGTCCGTCACATCGAGGGTGATCGGTTCCAGGTGTTCGCGGTGAACTGCGCGCATCTCGGATGCCCGGTCCGGTGGTTCGCGCAGTCCCGCCTGTTCATGTGTCCCTGCCACGGCGGCGCGTACTACGAGGACGGCTCCCGGGCGTCCGGACCGCCGCCGCGCGGGCTGTTCGAGTACGAGTATCAGATCCGCGACGGCGTGCTGTGGGTGCGAGGCGGACAGCTGCCGACGCTCTCGAGACCGGTGTGAGCGCGCCCGGTCCCGGACCTCTCCGCTCGACGCTCGCCTGGCTCGAGGAGCGAGCCGGGCTGGGCGGCGCCATCGCCCCGGTGCTCGATCACCCGGTTCCCCGCAGCACGGCGAGCTGGTGGTACGTCTTCGGCAGCGCGACGCTCGCCCTGTTCGTGCTGCAGATCGCGACGGGCGTCTGCCTCGCACTCGTCTACGTGCCGTCGGCCGACGGGGCCTATCAGAGTCTGCTCTACCTGAACTTCCAGGCGCCGTTCGGCTGGTTCCTGCGTGCCGTCCACTTCTGGGGTTCCAACGCGATGGTCGCGGTCATGACCCTGCACATGATCCAGGTCTTCCTCTGGGGCGCCCACAAGTACCCGCGCGAGCTCACCTGGCTCGCCGGCGTGTTGCTGTTCCTGTGCACGCTCGGCATGGCCTTCACGGGCCAGATCCTGCGCTGGGATCAGGACGCGTACTGGGGCCTCGGCATCGGGGCTTCGATCGCGGCGCGATCTCCCGGCGTGGGCGACACGCTCGTCCACCTACTGCTCGGGGGGCCGATCATCGCGGGACGCACGTTGTCGCGGTTCTTCACGGTACACGTGTTCCTCGTTCCCGGAATCCTGATCGGCATGATCGGGCTTCACTTGTGGCTCGTGCTCCGGATCGGGATCAACGAGTGGCCGATGCCCGGCCGGGTGGTGAGCCGCGAGACGTATCGGCAGCGCTACGAAGCGGAAGTGCACGAGGACGGCGTGGCGTTCTTCCCTCACGCGGCGCGAAAGGACATGGTGGCGTGTGGGGTCGTCGTCCTGGCGGTGGTGCTTTGCGCGCTTCTGTTCGGGCCGTTCGGGCCGCACGGCATTCCCGATCCCACCCTCATCGACGCCGCCCCGAAGCCCGACTTCTACTTCCTCGCGCTCTATGCGTTGTTCGCGCTGCTTCCACCGTGGACCGAGACCGTCGTGATTCTCGTCGGGCCGGTCCTGGCCATCGCGGCACTCTTCCTCGTACCGTTCCTCGCCGGCACCGGAGAGAAGAGCTGGAAGCGCCGGCCGGTGGCGGTGCTCGGGGTGCTGGTGATCGTCCTCACCGTCGCGACCCTGGCGGGGCTCGGGGTTTCGGTTCCGTGGTCACCGAAGATGGCGGCCTGGAGCGCCACCCCCACCCCGGTCCAGTACGTCAAGGGTCGGACCCCGCTCGAGCTCCAGGGCGCCCTCGTCCTCCAGAACAAGCAGTGCCGGACGTGCCATAGCCTCGCCGGTGAAGGCGGAAGGCGCGGCCCGGCGCTCGATGGCATCGCGACGCGTCAGACGCGCGATCAGCTCATCCGTCAGGTCTTGCAGGGTGGCGGCAACATGCCGGCCTACGGCAAGAACCTCACGCCCGCGGAAGTCAATGCCCTCGTCGCGTTCATGGGGACGCTGCGGCCGTGAGTCACCCGGTACCGGTCCTTCACCCTTTCGCGTGGCCGGTCGAGCCATCCGTCGGGATCCCGGTCGTGATCACCGGAGCCGTTTATCTGCGAGGGTGGGGCCGGCTGCGACGGCGCGTGCCGCAGCGCTTCGATGCCCGTCACGCCGCGGTGTTTCTGGCTGCGTTGGTGACGATGCTGCTCACGCTCTCGTCACCGGTCGACACGCTGGCCCATCGGTGGCTGTCGGCGCACATGGTGCAGCACCTGCTTCTCATGGTGGTCGTCGCGCCCATGGTGTGGATGGGCGCACCCGTGGCGCCACTGCTCGTCGGCCTGCCCCGATTGCTTCGCAAGATCGTGCTCGCAGTGGTGCACGCTCCGGCGAGCCGCCGGCTGACCCGCTGGCTGCTCCATCCGAGCACAGGCTGGATCGCATTCGCCCTCGCCTTCTGGGTATGGCACGCGCCGGCGCTCTACGATCTGGCACTCGACTCCGACCTCTGCCACCACATCGAGCACGCCTGCTTTCTCATGAGCGCGCTCCTGTTCTGGCGGCCCGTGATCCTCGCGTGGCCGGCCAAGGTGACGTGGCCGCGCTGGGCGATGATTCCGTACCTGGCCCTCGCGATGTTCCAGAGCCTGCCGCTGGCCGTGATCCTGACGTTTTCCGACCAGGTGATTTACACCAGGTATTCGTCCGTCGACGACCAGGCGCTCGCCGGGGTCATCATGTGGGTACCGGGATCCCTGCCGCTTCTGCTCCCCATGCTCCGACTGATCGTCGACCTTTCGTCCGAACGAGTCGCCATGGAGGGCCATCATGCTTGATTCGACGCCGCGAGTGGTGATCGTGGGAGGCGGCTTCGGCGGCCTCGCCGCCGCGAAGGCGCTCCGCAAATCGGATGCGCGGGTCGTCCTCATCGATCGGCAGAACCACCACCTGTTCCAGCCGCTGCTGTACCAGGTCGCGACGTCGGTCCTGAGCCCGGGGCACATCGCCTCGCCGATTCGCGGAATCCTGAGAAGGCAGCGGAACACCACGGTGATCCTGGGCGACGTCACCGGCGTCGACAGCGATCGGCGCCGGGTCTTCGTCGACTCGGTCGACCGCGAAGGGGTCGCGCTCGAGTACGACTATCTGATCCTCGCGACGGGGGCGAGCCACAGCTACTTCGGCCACGACGAATTCGCGCCGTTTGCTCCCGGGCTTAAGAACCTAGCCGACGCGGTCTCGATTCGAAACCAGATTCTGAGAGCCTTCGAGCAGGCAGAGGCGGAAGAAGACCCGAAACGTCACCGCGATCTGTTGACCTTCGTACTGGTGGGCGCCGGTCCCACGGGTGTCGAGATGGCCGGGGCGCTGGCCATCCTCGTGCGGAGCACAGTCCGATCGGAGTTCCGACGCATCGATCCCACCTTGGCGCGAATCGTCCTGATCGACGGGGCCCCTCGCGTACTCGGCCCGTTCGGCGAGAGCTTGTCGGTGGCGGCACGGGAGCGGCTGGACCAGCTTGGCGTAGAGGTGCGGTTGGGTCACGGCGTGGAGCACATCGACGCCGACGGCGTCATCGTGGGGGGCGAGCGCATTGCGAGCAAGACCGTGATCTGGACGGCGGGGGTCGCGCCGTCGCCCGCCGGTAAGTGGCTCAAGGCGCCGACGGACCGCGCGGGCCGCGTGCGCGTCCAGCCAGATCTCAGCGTGCCGGGCCATCCCGAGATCTTCGTGATCGGCGATACGGCGTCGCTCGATCAGGACGGTCATCCGCTGTCCGGCGTGGCCCAGGTGGCCATGCAGCAAGGCCGCTACGCCGGAAGGCTGATTAAGCGTCGCATCCTGGCGAAGTCGGCGCCGCCTCCATTCCGCTATTTCGACAAAGGGACCATGGCGGTGGTCGGCAAGGGCTTCGCGGTGCTGCAGAGCGGCCGTTTGCGGCTCAGCGGGCTTCTCGCCTGGCTGGCCTGGGCCGCCGTTCATCTCGAATTCCTGGGGCAGTCGAGCCTGCGCGTCAGCGTCTTCGTGCAGTGGGTGTGGATGTACCTGACCGGGCAGCGGGGCTCTCGCCTGATCGTGAATCACCACGCACCGTCGAGCGCTGACTCGCGTGCCTCGGGCGCCGAAGGCGCACCATCAATCCCTTTTCACGACCCGTCGTGAGACATCTGCGAGCGCGCGCGCCGCCCTCAATAGAACCAGCGGCTTACATTTGGCCGCCACTTTGCTTTGTCGAGGAGTAGACGCTCCAAGGCCCACTAGCAACCTGGAAAA
>Ga0070708_100004426_pt1 | contig 11037 bp, 6 predicted proteins | sample KBSK5503metaG_FD_65469 | JGI IMG/M metagenome (GOLD analysis project Ga0070708, IMG submission 65469) | Corn, switchgrass and miscanthus rhizosphere microbial communities from Kellogg Biological Station, Michigan, USA - KBS K5-50-3 metaG | ecosystem: Host-associated > Plants > Roots >...
CCGGCCAGGCCCTCCGCGGCGAGCGCTTCCACCGTGTGCGCGGTCACGTCCGCGGACGGCGGGTCGATCACCTCGCCGAAGTCGCAGAACGGCAGCTTGGTCACGATCTTCCTGGTGTTGTCGGCGTCGAAGGCGGCCCACCCGCCGTCCCTGGACTGCATGCCGGTCAGCCAGCGGATGCCGCGCGCCGCGGCCGCGGCGGACCTCGGCTCGGCGGCCGGGGCGACCCGGCGGAGCGCAAGCAGCACCTCGGCGGTGTCGTCGATGTCCGGGTAGCCGTCATTGTCGAACTCGAACGCCCACCCGCCCGGGCTGAGCCCCGGCCTGCGGGCCTGCCAGTCACCCGGCCCGCGGATCTCCTCGTCGATGACCCACCGGGCGGCGGACGCGAGCGCGGGGTGGTCGGCGGGCAGGCCGGCGTCGGAAAGGGCGATCATCGCGAGCACGGTGTCCCAGACCGGTGACTGGCACGCCTCAAGCCGCCGGATCCGGCCGTCCGCGGAGTCCTCCCAGATCGTGAACTTCTCCAGGCCCGCCAGGCCGCGCTTGATCACGGGATGCTCCAGGCCGTAGCCGAGCAGGTGCAGCGCCATCAGCGAGTACACCCAGGGCGGCTGGATGCCGCCCCAGGAGCCGTCAAGTTCCTGCCGGGCGATGATCCACTCCGCGCAGCGCCGCAGGGCCGCGGTCCGGACCGCGCGCGCCGGGCGTGCCCGCACGCCATGCCGCTGGTACGCATGCAGCACGCGGTCAAGGCCGCCGAAGAAGGCGGCCCAGCCGCCGGGGGCAGCGCCTGGCGCTTTCACCTGGGCGGCCGATCCGGCCCCGTCGGCCGCTTCGGCCCGGTCAGCCGCAGTGCCCGGGCCGGCTGGCCACAGCTCGGCCAGGCCGAAGGGCAGCGGCCGCACCGGGCGCAGTGATCCGACGATCGTCAGCGGGACGATCGTCTGCCGGGCCCAGCAGGCCCAGTCATGCACGTTGAGCGGGAACCAGCCGGGCAGGTAGATCATCTCCGGCGGCATCACCGGGAGCTGGTCCCAGGACCACTCGCCGAACAGGGCCAGCCAGATCCGGGTGAACACCCGGGTCGCCGGAATGCCGCCTGCGCCGCGGATCCAGCCTGCCGCCCGGGCCATGTGGTAGGCGTCCGGCGAATCGCCGGCCAGCCGCAGGGCCACGTACGCCTCGACGGTCGTGGACAGCTCCGCGTCGCCCTGGTAGTAGTTGGCCCAGGTTCCGTCGGCTCGCTGCCTGGACCTGATCCACCGGGCCGCGGCGGCCGTCTCGTCCTGCGTCCGGATGCCAAGGAACTCGCGGAGGAGCAGGTCCTCCGCGTCCATCGTGACGTTGGTCTCAAGCTCGCCCTGCCACCAGCCCTGCGCATGCTGCAGGCCGAGCAGATGCCGGGCCGCCCGGTCGAGCGCCGTCCGCGCGGCTTCCGTGACCGTCTCCCGGCCGGCCCGCGCCTGCGTCAGCGTCATCTCGCTGTCACCACCATCCCGCTGGATCATCCCGCTGGCCGCCCCGGACGCGCCGGGCCCGATCGTGTGCTGAGTGCTCGGGTCTGCCACGGTCAGCTCTGCCGTGCCGTGATGAACTCGGCGATACCGGCGAACTCGGCCCGCACGTCGGCTGGCATCTCCGTCTCGGCGAGGCAATTGCCTGCCGAAGCAAGCTGCACGTCGGCCTCCGCTTCCGCCCACGCCCTGCCGCCCGCCGCCTCGACCAGGTCAGCGGCCCGCAGCAGGTCGTCCTCGGTGAGCGGAGCGGCACCGGCCAGCAGCGCGGCGAGCTCGTCTCCCGGCTCGCTGCCGCTGGTCAGCGCCGCCACCACCGGCAGCGACTTCTTCCTGGTCCGCAGATCGGACCGGACCGGCTTGCCGGTGACTTCAGGCGCGCCCCAGATGCCGAGCAGGTCGTCGGTGAGCTGGAAGGCAAGCCCGGCGTGCGCGCCGAACCCGGCAAGTCCCATCGCGAGCTCGGCCGGAGCGCCGACGTAGATCGCGCCGATGCTGCACGCGCACGCCATCAGCGCCGCTGTCTTGTCACCCGCCATTTCCAGGCACTGGTCCAGCGTGACGTCATCGCGCCGCTCGAAGGCCAGGTCGGCGCCCTGGCCCGCGATGAGCCGCTGCACCGACGCGGACAGGCAGCGGGATGCCCACAGGCCCTGCGGAGCGGGGCCTTCCAGCAGGATGTCCTGGGCAAGCACCAGGAGCGCGTCGCCTGCCAGGATCGCCGCTCCCACGCCGAACACGGTCCACGCGGTCGGCCGGTGCCTGCGCTCGGTGTCGCCGTCCATGATGTCGTCGTGCACCAGCGAGAAGTTGTGCACGAGTTCCACTGCAGCGGCGGCGGCCACCCCGCGCTCGGGCGCGGCCCCCGCCGCCCGGGTGGACAGCAGGGCGAGCGCGGGCCGCAGCGCCTTGCCCATCCCGCCTGGCCGCCCGTCGGCGCTGGCCGGCTGGCCGCCGGAGTCCGCAAGGCCCAGGTGGTAGGCGGCGACGGACCGGACGTCCGGGCTGAGCCTGCGGACCGCGGCGGCGATCGCCGGCCCCACCAGGTCACGGGCCGTCTCAACGCCGGCCGGAATGGTTGCGGTCATGACGGCGCTCCTGCCCCGGCCGGCGCCGACGCGCCCGCCGGGAAGAGGTGTTCCCGGCCGGGCGGCCAGGCCAGGCCGCGTGTCAGTTCCCGCGCCGCGTTCAGCCCGCTTCGCACGGCGCCCTCCATGGTGTCTGGCCAGCCGGTATCGGTCCATGCGCCGGCCAGCACGAGCCCGGGCAGGCCGGTGGCCGCGGCCGGCCGCAGCCGGCCGCAGCCGGGCGCCTGGCGGAACGTCGCCTGGCGCTCCCTGGTAACGAAGAAATCGGTGATCCGTGCTTGCCTGGCCGCGGGGAACAGCTCCTCGAGGGCGGGCACGAATTGCTCGCGCAGGCGGCCAGCCGGGACATCGATGTGCTCGTCCGCTGCGGACAGCGACACCGCGAGGTACTGGCCGGCCTGCAGTCCGGCCGGCCCGGTCTTGTCGAAGACCCACTGCACCGGGGAATCCACCCCGGCCGCGAACGGCAGCCGGGTAATCCGCCGGTCGTAGATCACGTGCACGTTCACGATCGGCGACGAGCCGAGACCGGCCCAGCGAGCATCGCCCGCCGCGGCGGGCATCAGCCGGGCCGCGGGACCGGGCGGCACGGCGATCACCACGCCATCGGCGGCCAGCGACGATTCCGCGCGGTCCGCGCCAGCGGCGGCACGGACGCTCAGCCGGCCCGCTGGCCCCTGCGCGATGGCGACCGCGGTCGTCGCCAGCCGCACCTCGGCTCCGAGCTGCTGCAGCAGGCGGGCCGCCGCGGTCCCGTGCAGCTCGCCGAGCGGGATGGCTGGCACGCCGATGTCAGCGGCGTCCCTGGCACCGAGCAGCGCCATCTTGACCACGGTGGCGGCCAGCGCGAGGCTCGCGTCGTCGCCGGCGATGTTCAGCGCCGAGACGATGAAGAGGTCCCACAGGCTCCGCCGGGCATGCTCGCCCTGGCCCCTGGCGGCCAGCCAGTCGCCCAGCCGCTGACTGTCCACGCCCGGCTTCTCCGGGTTGACGAAGCGCATGGCCAGCGCAGCGCGCCCTACCCGCAGCCGTTCGGCCGGCGAGAGCGGCGAGTACCCGGCCAGCGCCCGGCCAAGCTGCAGCGGCCCCGGCAATGCGGTCCGGCGCAGCCTGGCCACGGCGCCGGGGGAAAGCACGGTGATGTCGAACCGGTCCTGGATCGGCGCTGACCCGGTCATGCCGAGCCTGGCCAGCAGGCCCCGGTAGGCGCTGCAGCAGCGCAGGAAGACGTGCTGGCCGTTGTCGATCATCAGGCCATCGCGGCTGAACGAGCAGGTCGCCCCGCCGAGCCGCGGCCTGGCCTCAAGGAGCGTTACGCCGGCGCCCATCTCCCGCAGCGCGATGGCGGCGCTGATCCCGGCAAGGCCGCCGCCGATCACGATCACCCGGGGAGCGGGCGCTGCGCCGTCGCGGCCCGCGGCGCCGCTGCCGAGGGCGACCGCCCGCCCGCCGAGCGCGCCGTTGCCCTGCGCGCCAGTCACGCTGCCGTGCGGGCGGCCAGCCGCGGCACCGCGCGGGACGGCTGGCGTCCGGCCAGCCAGCGACCCGGCCGCGACCATCGCCTTTTCCCTGGCCGAAAGCGACAGCCTGCGCTGCAGCGCCTCCGCAGGCGATGCGCTGATGTGCCCGAGCAGCCGGAGGTAGATGCCGGCCATGGCCCCGGCGCACGCCGCGCTCCGCCGGTCGAGCATGGGCATCAGCCGCAGTCCGGTGGCGTACCAGCCCCGGGCGCGCTCGGCCTCGAACCTGACGACATCCTCCAGCCTGCTGTCGGCCAGCCGGGACTTGCCGTCGCCAGGAACCAGCACGGCACCGAAGCGGTCAAGGTCTTCGGCGGGCAGGTACACCCGGCCGGCCAGGTAATCCTCCCGGACGTCGCGCAGGATGTTGGTCAGCTGCAGGGCCACGCCGAGCGCGTCGGCCAGCGGCGCGGCCGCCGCGACGTCCTCGCAGCCGAACACGCCGAGGGATAGCCGGCCGACCGATCCGGCCACGCACCTGCAGTAGTGGTGCAGCTCGCCGAAGGTGGCGTACCGCGTGCCGCGCACGTCCGCCTCGCAGCCGTCGATGAGCTCGCCGAAGGCGCCAAGCGGGATCGCGAACCGCCGCACAGCGTCCGCCAGCGCGACGAGCACCGGGTCCGCGCAGGCGTCCCCGTCCGGCTCGCTCAGCGCGATCACGCTAGCCCGCGCCGCGGCGAGTGCCGCAAGCTTGTCCGGGGCAGCCAGCGAGCCGTCGCCGATGTCGTCGACCCGCCGGGCGAACGCGTAGACGGCGGACAGCGCGCGGCGCTTGCCCGCTGGCAGCAGCCTGATGCCGTAGGAGAAGTTCCTCGCCTGGGTCCTGGTGATCTGCTCGCAGTGCCGGTATGCGGCTCGCACCTCGATCGCCGAGGGGGCCCCGCTGCGCACCGCGTCACCGCCCCGTCAGGTAGCAGCGGAGCAACTCAGCCACGGTCCGGCAGCCGCCAGGGCGCCGCGTGGCGCTCAGCACGTCATGATTGGCCGCGGCGATCGCGGCAAGCGCCGCCCGGCCGCCGGCCACATATCCGGCCACGGCCAGCCTGGCGAAGCCGCGCAGCGTGCCGACCAGCGGCGCCCCGGCGTCGAGCATGCAGCGCGCCCGCCGGGTTTCGAAGTCGATCAGGGCGCGCAGCCTGGCGGATGCCCGCGGCGCGGAAAGGTCTGCCTCGTCGCAGCCGAACCTGGCCATGTCCTCGCCGGGCAGGTAGATCCGGCCCGCCCGGAAGTCCTCGCCGACATCCTGCCAGTGCTCGGCTAGCTGCAGCGCGGTGCAGATCTGGTCCGAGAGCGCCACCCGGAGCGGTGAGGACGCGCCGAAGACGTGCAGCACGATGCGGCCGACGGGATTGGCGGACAGCCGGCAGTAGTCAAGCAGGTCAGCGAACCTTGGGTACCGGCTCACGATCTGGTCCTGCCGGTTGGCCTGGATCAGGTCGAGAAAGGGCTGCTGCGGGATCGCGCACTGGCTGGCGGCAGGGCGGAGCGCCCGGATCACGCCGAGGCCGGGCGCGGCCGAGGCCGCCCCGGCTATTCCTGCGTAAAGCGTGCCAAGGTCAGCCTCCAGTTCGTCGAGCAACCGCGCCCGCTCGGCTACCGGCGCCTCGTCCCCGATGTCATCGACCGTCCGGGCGAAGCCATAGACGGCCATCAGGTGATCCCGGTAGCGAGCGGGCAGCAGCCGCAGCGCAACGGGAAAGTTCTCGCCGGTAGCCCGGGCTGTCATCGCGGCGGCAATACCGGCCCCCGCTGGGCTGCCAGCGGACGGCGTTTTCCCGCCTGCCGCCGCGGCGATCTGGTCAGCCGAAAGGCTGGATGCCGACCAGGTCAAGCGGCCGCCCATTCGCGTCCCGTCGTGCGTCACGGTCCCTATTTCTGCATAGTTCTGATGGAATTGCAAATAATGACGGACACGTCATCTGACGTTAGTGTCGCCTTTCCCGATCCTCATGACGCTAGTGTCACACGAGGTCGCCGCCGCCTTTCAGCCTGGGCGAATTATGACGTCGATGTCACGTGACATCGGCGTCGTATTATTTCTCGCACCGCCGCAGGTCACCGTCCTTGCGCCGATCCTATTGCGCCCGCCGGACCGGCGCGTGGGTCTTCTTCCCGCCGGGCCCTGGTGCAAATCCTGCGGTGGCGGAAATACTTACTGACGTTTATGTCAGATAGCGCTATGTAGCTGGCCGCGCGGCGGCCGCCTGGCAAACCAGATCAGGTCCGCCAGATAAGGACTAGCGCGCAATCGTCCGAACTGCGCGCGCCCGCCTGCATGGACCTGACAAGCCGTCCGGTACCAGTCCCGAATCCCGCGGCCACCAAGCGGTCTGCCTCGCCGAGCAGCCGGTCGATCCCGGCATCGATATCCCGGCCCGGCGCCTCGACCAGCCCGTCGGTGTAAATCATCAGCGCGTCGCCTGGCCTGAGTGTGCCTTGCTCGGGGACGCTGCGCAGGTCCGGGACGACGCCGAGGACGATCCCGCGCGCCTGGGTAATCCGCCAGGTCCCGGCGCCCGCGTCGAAATGCACCGCTGGCATGTGCCCGGCCGAGGCCACGGTGTAGTCACCAGTGGCGAGGTCGATGGACAGGTGCACGGCGGTAACGAAGCCCTCGGGGGACGCCCCCCGGCGCAGGTACGCATTGCACGCCGAGAGGAACTCGCCGCATGGCACCGAGCCGAGCAGCCCGCCGAACGCGCCGGATAGCAGCAGCGCACGGGTGCCGGCGTCGATTCCCTTTCCCGGCACGTCAACGAGCGCTACCTCAAGAGTCTTGCCGTCGCAGGCGGACACGACGAAGTCCCCGCCGAACGATGCCCCGCCGGCCGGCTGCAGCACGGAAGCGGATCGCCAGCCCTCCGGCAGTACGGGCAGCCTGCCCTGCGCCCGGATCCTGTCCCTGAGCTCGATCAGCATCTGGTCACCGCGCAGGCCCTGCACGCCAAGCTTGGCCCTGGTCCGCGCCAGCACGTGCGCGAATGCCGCGATGACCACGATCGTGGCGATGATGCCGGGACCCGCCCGGCCGCGGGCCGCGTCGTAGGCCAGCATCACCGCCACCACGCCGAACAAGATGCGCAGCGCCCGCGGCCAGAGCAGCAGGCCGCCGGCCAGGATAGGCAAGATCATTACCCCCGGCGAGAACCAGGACTGCGAGACATGCACGCAGGCGATGCCGATGCCCACCGTGACGGCGGCTAGGACGAGTGAAAGACGGCGATTCCTGGTGATGAACTGCCGGCGAATCAGGCCGCGCACTCGCCCCGCTGCTGCCTGCGCAGCGCGGAAGCGGCGGCGCGGAACCGGGTAAACCATGTTGGCCGCACTTTATCGTTATGCGGCCGTCCAGGCACATTGCCGCCGGGACGGATAACCGTTCGCGATCACCGCCGCCAGTGGGGTACGAATGCCAGCATGACTGACCGTTATCCGATCCGGCCGGTTGGCGAAGATGAGTTCGCCGCCTTCTGCGCCGTCGGCGAGCACGCGTTCAACTCACCCTGGCCGTCCGAGGCCATGCGCGAGTACGAGCGGGTGACCTGCGAGTTCGACCGCACCCTGGCCGCGTTCGACGGCACCCGCCCGGTAGGCACCGCCTGCGCCTACAGCTTCCAGATGGCCCTGCCGGGCACGATGGCGCCGGTGGCCGGGGTATCGGCGGTAAGCGTGCTGCCCGCTTACCGGCGCCGCGGGATCCTGACCAGCTTGATGCGCAGGCAGCTGGCGGACATTGGCGACGGCAATGAGGCGGTCGCCGCGCTATTCGCGTCCGAGCCCGGCATTTACGGCAGATATGGCTACGGCATGGCCTCGATGCAGGCAAGGTTCACCATCGGGCGCCACGAGGGCCGGATGATACCGCCCGCGCTGGCCGGCCAGCCCGCCGCCGCCAGGCACGGCGACCTGCAACTCCGCCAGGCCGAGCCGGAGGCGGCCAGGGCCGACCTTGCCAAGGTGTACGACCAGGCCGTGCCCGGCAGGCCAGGGATGCTGGCCAGGGACGACCGCTGGTGGCAGGCGGCGCTGCATGACCCCGAGTACTGGCGCCATGGGTCAAGCCCGCTCCGGTGCGTGATCGCCGGGGATGCCGCCGGGGCACGCGGCTATGCGCTCTTCTCGGTGAATCCCGCCTGGGACGACCACGCTATTGCCAGTGGCACGCTGAGCATCAGGGAACTGGTCTCCCTCGATCCCGCCGCGACGGCCGCGCTCTGGGACGACCTGCTGAGCCGGGATCTCGTCAGCGAGGTCAAGGCGCGGCTGCGGCCCGTCGACGACCCGCTGCTGTACCTGCTGGCCGACATCCGGCGGGCCAGGACGCAGCTCGCGGACGGGCTCTGGATCCGCCTCGTCGACGTCGGCCGGGCACTCGCCAGCCGGCAGTACGCCCGCGAGGTCGACATCGTCATCGAGGTGACCGACGAACTGCTTGCTGGCAACGCGGGCCGGTGGCGGCTGCGGGCCGGCCGGGCAGCAGACGGCGCGAGCTGTGACCGGACGTCCGCGGCAGCCGATGTGGTGCTGCAGGCCCAGTCGCTCGGCGCTGCCTATCTCGGCGGCACCGGGCTTGGCGCGCTGGCCCGGGCCGGGCTGGTCTGGCAGACCAGGCCAGGAGCAGTCGCCGAGCTTTCCGCCGCCATGGCGTGGGACCCGCCGCCCTGGAGCCCGATGATCTTCTAGCCCCGTCACTTTCATGATCACGGAGGGTTGCGGGTGCGCGAACCCCCGCAACCCTCCGTGATCATGAAATACAGCTGCGCTGGGCGGCGGCGCGGCCCGGGTCGTGGCAGACTGGGCTGCTGGAGGCTGCGATGCCGGGGATGAAGGTAACGGTGGACTCCGCGATGCGGGCACGGGACGTGTCCCGGCCAGGCCCGGCGGAGATGGAGCGGGCGGCCGCGGCCGGCCAAGCACCCAGGCTGGCTGGCCAGGCCCGGCCGGCCGTCCCCCGCCGTCCGGCCGCTCAAGCCAGCTCAGCTACCCCCCGAGGCCCCGCCGACAAGACCCAGCGAAGCCCTGCCGACAAGACCCAGCGAACCCCCGCCGACAAGACCCAGCGAAGCCCCGCCGACAGCGCGGGCTCATCGTCCGGCGCACCAGTCCCGGCTGGTAAGACGCCCGCTAGGCCCGCACCGTCCAGCCTGCCCGGGCCCCGCACCAGGCGGCGCGGCCGGCGGCGACCGCGCCGGTGACCATGACCGAGCCAATCGCGTTGCGGCGCCTGCTGCCGGGCGCCGCCTGACGGACCAGGCCGCTAACCGCCGGGCGGCCGCTGACCACCGGGCGGCCGCTGACCGCCGGGCAGCGGGGGCAGCTTTCCTGTTTCCTCATAGTCAGCGATCATCGTCAGCCGCCGGACGTGCCGGGGCGCGCGGGAGAACTCGGTGCCGACGAAAACCCGGGCAAAGGTCATGGCCTGCTCCACCGGCTGCATGCGCGCCCCGAGACTCAGCACGTTGGCGTCATTGTGCAGCCGGGCAAGCCTTGCGGTTTCCTCGTTCCAGGCCAGCGCGGCCCGGACGCCGCGAATCTTGTTCGCCGCGATCTGCTCCCCGTTGCCAGACCCGCCGATCACGATCCCGAGGCTGCCCGGGTCGGCAACTGCCGCGCTGGCCGCGCGCATCACATAAGGCGGGTAGTCGTCCTGGTCATCGGGCTTGCCCGGGCCGCAGTCCACGGGCTCATACCCGGCGTTGCGCAGCCAATCAGCAAGGCGGGCCTTCAGTTCGTAACCAGCATGGTCGGATCCGAGATAGACGCGCACGGAGGCCAGTCTGGCAGACCCGATCCGAACTACGGTGCCTTGACCTCCAAGTACTCCGCCAGGCCGTACGCACCGGCACTCCGCCAGGCCGTACGCACCGCTACTCCGCCAGGCCGTACGCACCGAGTTCCCGCCCGCCCGCCACCAGCCGCGCGCCCTCCGCCACTCCGCGCCCGATGTACCCCCGCACCCTGTCCGTTGCACAGCCGGGCACGGCCGGGCCGGCAGCTGCCTCCGCCGTGCCGGCGGTGCCGCCCAGCGCTCATCCCGGTCCAGAAGATTACAGACCGTAGAGATAGTTACAGACAAAAAGTCAAAATTCGACTACAGATTGCGCATAATGCCCGAAAATCTCGCCCAGTCTGCCGTGCAATCCCATGGAGACTAAATCAGCGCAAGCCATTTAGCAGGAAAAACAAGAATAACCCCCGGGCGTCATTTCATTTCGTGATACAACGCTCTCGGTGAGTGACGAGAAGAAAATTCGTTACTTTCCGTGACAGCGGCCGACCACGCACCTGAAGGTACCGGATGTCTCAGCAGCCCCCGTACACGTTGCGTCCCAGGTCATCCCGCGCCCCTGAGCACGCCACTCCCGGCCAGAACGCGGCGCTGCGCGGTCAAGTCCACCGGGCACTGAAGCTCCTGCTGATCGCCGGCGTCTGGATCACCGGCCTCTGCACCGTCATCGCCGCCGTCACGATAGTGGCCATGGTGACCGCGCCGATCGGGCGCTGCGGCGGCGGCATCAGCGCCGCCACGTCGCAGCAGGGGCCGTCAGCCGGCAGCGGGGCTCCGGCGCGGCCGGGAGCGGGCGGGCCGGGCTGGTATGCCGCCAGGGCCGGCCACGGCAGGACCCACGCCAAGGCTCGCGGCAGGACCCACGGCAAAGCCCGTGCCAGCGCCCACGGCTACCACGGCGCGCGTGGCGCCAGCCGGAGTCAGTCGAAGATCGGATCCCTGGTGCGGCTGCGCTTCATCTCGAAGAACCCGTCCGTGCCCGCGATGAGCAGCACGCCATCCCAGAGCCTGGCAGCGGCCTCGCCGCGCGGGATCGGCGAAACCACCGGCCCGAAGATCGCCAGCTTGTCCACCGCGATCACCGGCGTACCCACCTCATATCCGACCCGGTCCATGCCGTTGAC
>Ga0070708_100004428_pt1 | contig 11035 bp, 9 predicted proteins | sample KBSK5503metaG_FD_65469 | JGI IMG/M metagenome (GOLD analysis project Ga0070708, IMG submission 65469) | Corn, switchgrass and miscanthus rhizosphere microbial communities from Kellogg Biological Station, Michigan, USA - KBS K5-50-3 metaG | ecosystem: Host-associated > Plants > Roots >...
CGGTCGCCGCGGGGGCGCTCGGGGGAGCGGCGGCTGCGCCGGCGGGTCAGGCGCCCCGGTAGGAGCTGGCGATGGCGGACAGCCGGGCGTGCGCGCCGTCCATCGGGTCCGTTGCGGGCAGGTAGGCCTTGGCGATCTTGGCCACGCTGGTGTAGTTCGGGTCGCAGACGTTGGCCAGTGGGGCCTCCACCGCCTGAGTGATCAGCTGGTAGGCGTCGAGCTTGTCGAGCCCGTAGTCGGCGCCCAGCCACTGCACCAGGTCAAGCTGGGCGATGCGGAACGCGTCCTCCAAGGGCCGGGCGGACCCGGCGGTCATGATGTGCGTGGCCGACTCAAGGCGTGGCCAGGGGCACGGCCTGCCCTTCACCAGGTCTATCGCGAGCACGGTGTTCATCGCGGTCTCCACCGCCACCCCGCAGGTCTCCCCTTCCCCCTGGCGGGCGTGGCCGTCGCCGAGGGAGAAGAGCGCGCCCTCGACGTTGACGCCCAGGTAGCAGGTGACGCCCGCCCGCATCTCCGGGGTGTCCATGTTGCCGCCGAACGCGTCCGGGACCAGGGCGCTGCGCACCTCCAGGTTGGCCGGCGCGACGCCCACCGTGCCATGCATCGGATTCAGCGGCAGGTCCACCGTGAAGTCGCCGTGCCGGGCGGTGAACCGGCAGGTGCGTGCGGCCCGGTCGAACTGCCACATCCAGATCAGCTCGGGCAGCGGGTCGTGCAGCAGCGCGGTGGCGTGGGTGGCGGTCAGCGCGCCGAAGAACGGGACCGTGGTGGACGCCCCCCAGTCCCGGGCAGGCTCGATCGAGATGAAGTGGACCGCGAGGGTGTCGCCCGGCTCCGCGCCCTCGATGTAGAACGGGCCGGTCTGCGGGTTCAGGTAGGGGAACTCGCAGACCTGGGAGACCAGATCGTGCTCGGAGCGCACCTTGCCCGCGAAGCAGTCCTCGGTGAACACCTCCAGGATCACGGGCGGCTTGACCTGCGTGACCGGGGCCGCGCCGCCGAACGTCCACGCGTACTGGCTGGGCTCCGGCCGGAACGTGATGACCTCCGGATCGGTCACGGCTTGTCCTCCAGGTCCATGTCCAGGTGCACCAGGCCAACGTCGGTCACCCGCTGCGGGTCACGCAGGTAGAGGTAGACCAGGTAGATCACCCCTATCACCATCCAGCCGCCCACGCCCGGGCCCATGTAGGACAGCGGGGGCGTCAGGGGGAAGATGAAGTTGAACGCCTTGATGCCGGCCCCGCTCAGCCAGGCGGGCACGAAGGCAGCGACCCCGAGCACAGGGATGATCAGGTGCGACAGCACGTTGAAGCCGGCGCGCTTGCGGGCGAAGTAGCCGATACAGGCGACGTTCATGAGGATGTAGATCGCCACGAGCACGATCACTATCCCGGTTCCAACCATCGCGAACGCGACCACCGGCGTGTACTTCAGGCCAAGGCCGAGCGTGATCGCGATCGTGATCAAAAACGCGGCCACGATGCTGTTGACCGGGGAACGGTGCCTGGCGTTGACCTGCGCCAGGAATCCGGGGAAGGCCCCGATTCGTCCCATCGCGTAGGCGGTCCGGCTGGACACGTTCACCCCGGCGTTCGCGTTCGCGATGGTCGAGTTGACGATCGCCAGGAAGACGAAGAACCAGAAGATGCCGTAAAGCGACCGGGCTATGCCCACCCACGAGGCGGTGGGGGAGGAGCCAGTGGTGAAGGTGTGGAATTGAGCCGGCCCGAAGGCAACGTCCACGGCGTAAGTGGTGAAAACGTACAGGGCGCCGATCAGCAGCGTGGACAGGAGCACCGCCCGCTGGATCGTTCGCCGCGGGTTTCTGGTTTCCTCCGCTAGCGGTGCGGCTCCTTCGAAACCGCCGAACGCCAGGATGGTAAAGACCGACCCGGCGATCACCCCGCTGATGCCGTGGAATCCCGGTGTGGTGTATTTGGTGGTGAACACCGACCCGGTGTTGTGGCTGCCCGCGTGCACGACCAGGAAGACGGCGAGCACGAGGAAGACGCCGATCTCGGTCACGCCGAGGATGGTCCCCAGCCGGGCCGAGGTCCTGACGCCGTAGTAGCCGGCCGCCAGGACGATCACAGCGCCGAGGATCGACCACACCCACCACGTGTTCGCCGTGTAGCCGGAGAACTCCGAGTGCAGCGTGCCGTCCACGGTGAACCCGAGCTGGAGCAGGACCAGCGGCGGGATCAGCCATCCGACGAGCACATACCCCCAGGCCACGAGGAACCCGGCGGAAGGGTGGATGCCGCGCGCCGCGTAGGTGGCCAGCGAGCCGGCTGCTGGCATCTCCTTGGCCAGCTGCCCGACCGACCAGGCGCAGAACAGGCACGCGATCAGCGCGAAGACCACGGCGAGCGGTAGGGACCCGCCGGCGAAGGCGACGCCGGCCGGGATCGAGGCGGCGATGGCCGCGCCGGGCGCCATGTCGGTGATGCTCTGGAACAGGACCTCGCGCAGCCCGATCGCGTCCCGCCGCAGGCCCGGTGTGGTGCCCGTTGTCTCCGCTGTTGTCACGGCTGCCTCCCTGGTCCGGTCCGGCCGCAAGTGATCACTGCCGGGATGCTCTCACGGCAAACCGGAACAGGCTAGGCCTAACCGGGCCGGCCGAGGCCAACCAAACCGCCACCCCGGGGCGGCGCGCAGGAGCACAATTTGGTCATGCCCGCCGACCAGCCCGAAGGCCCACCGCGCAGTCCGCTGGACGACTTACGGGAGCGCCTCGCCCGCCTGCCCGCCGGCCATCCGTCCGCCCCGAAGGACCGGCCACCGGCCGGACCGGAGCCTCCCGACCAGGGCCGCGAGCCACCGGGGCCGGGCGAGCCACCCGGGCCGGGCGAGCCACCGGGGCCGGGCGAGCCACCGCCCATACCTTCGGCGACCCGCCAGAGCGAACGGCCTGGCCTGCTGGAACAGGCCGCCCGTCTCGAGAGGCTGTCCCGGGTGCTATGGCCGGGCGCGCGGGCCGGAACTCCCGGGCAACAGGGATCTGGCGCGGCGGACGCGCCCGAGCGAACGAGCCCGCTGACCGGGCCGGAGCGGCGTGGCGCGTACCAGCCCTGGTTCGCCGACGCTGACCGGCCCTGGTTCAGCCCGGACCGCGGTGGCCGTTCGGGCTGAACGCCTGCGCGTCGGGGCCCGGGCCGGGCAGGGAGACCTCGGCGGCGGCATCGGCGCCCAGTCGTACGCTGTCCCCGTCGGTGAGGCGCACGTCGCGGCCGGGAAGCACCCGGTCGCCGTTGACGAAGGTGCCGTTGGTCGAGTACTCGTCCCTGATCGTCGCCTCGCCGGTGTCGCTGACGGTGACGGTCGCGTGCCGCCGGGATACGTTCTCGAAGTCGGCGAAGGCGGCCGCGACCAGGGACTCGCCGGGGTCTCGCCCGAGTACCAGGGACGTTCCGGCGGGCACGTCCACGTTGCCGGTGGGGAAGGACAGCCGCAGGACCACGGGGGAGATTGGCCCGGTCTGCGCCGAGACGGGGGGCGCCCCGGGCGCCGCGCTCTCGCCGCGGCCGAGGTACTCCTGCATCACCGTAGGCGGTGTCACCTCCTCCTCTACCGGCCCTCGCCGGGGCAGGTTCGCCCCGCAGCTGAAGCAAATCAGGTCGTCGTGGCTCACTGCGGCGGCGCAGCCGGGGCAGGTCAGTGTGGCCATGTGGTCCTCCCGGACTGCCGTTATGAAAAGCCTGGAGATCAGGTGTCCACCAGAGACTAACGCGGCCGGCGGCGCCGGCGCGCCCGGCCAGTAGCATCACAGAAGTTAGGCCTGCAAGGGAGCAACGATGGTCAGTTACCGGCTCGGTGACGAGCACGAGGAACTCCGCCAGACCGTCGCCGAGTTCGCCCGCGAAGTGGTGGCGCCGGTGATCGGCGACTACTACGAGCGCGGCGAGTTCCCGTACGGCATCGTGGCCAGGATGGGGAAACTCGGCCTGTTCGGGCTGCCGTTTCCGGAGGAGTACGGGGGCATGGGCGGGGATCATTTCGCGCTCTGCCTGGCCCTGGAGGAAATCGCCAGGGTGGACTCCTCGGTGGCCATCACGCTCGAGGCCGCCGTGGCGCTCGGCGCCATGCCGGTGTACCGGTTCGGCACCGAGGAACAGCGCCGCCGCTGGCTTCCCGACCTCTGCTCGGGGGAGCGGCTGGCGGCGTTCGGGCTGACCGAGCCCGGCGGCGGGTCGGACATAGCCGGCGGCATGCGCACCACCGCGCGGCTGGATTCGGGGGTATGGGTGATCAACGGCTCCAAGTCGTTCATCACCAACTCCGGCACGGCGCTGACCTCGCTGGTCACGGTGCTGGCCAGCACCGGCGGCGGGGCTGAAGCGGGGGAGCGCAAGGAGATCTCCGCGATCATGATCCCCGCGGGCACGCCCGGCTTCACGGTGGGCGGCAAGTACTCCAAGGTGGGCTGGTGTGCCTCGGACACCAGGGAACTGGCGTTCGACTCCTGCCGGGTTCCCGAGGATCACCTGCTTGGTGAGCGTGGCCGCGGCTACGCCCAGTTCCTGCAGATCCTCGACGAGGGCAGGGTGGCGATCGCCGCGCTGGCCACGGGCCTGGCCGCGGGGTGTGTCGCGGAGTGCCTGCGCTACGTGGCCGAGCGGGAGGCGTTCGGCCATCATCTCGGGTACTACCAGGCGACCCAGTTCAAGCTGGCGGACATGGAGGCGCGGGTCCACGCCGCCCGGCTGTGCTGGTATGACGCCGCCGCCAGGCTGGTGGCCGGGGAGCCGGTCAAGAAGCAGGCGGCGATCGCCAAGCTCGTCGCGTCGAACGCCGCCATGGACAACGCGCGGGACGCCACCCAGCTGTTCGGCGGGTACGGGTACATGAACGAGTACCCGGTCGCCCGCTTCTACCGTGACGCCAAGGTGCTGGAGATCGGCGAGGGGACCTCAGAGGTGCAGCGGATGCTCATCGCCCGTGAGCTCGGCCTCCGGGACCTCAGCTGACCCAGCTAGCCCTTGGGGATCATGGACGAGACCGTGAGGGTCCCCGACGGCAGCATGTTGAAGGTGAACATCATGCCCGCCACCATCTTCAGGTCGGCCGGTTGCAGCGACGTGGGGTAGGTGCCGAGGGTGACCAGCGACGCGGTCTGCGAGTCCATGTGGGCGTTCCGCGTGAGGGCGGTCTGCACCGGCCCCGACATGGTCCCATCCGCCTGCGCCTTCAGCAGGGCGGCGCGGAACGCGTCCAGAACCTTGGGGTCGTGCCTGACGTAAGAGGCCGTGGTGAAGTAGCCGGCGAGCGGCAGGTTCGCGGTCGCCCCCGAGGCCACGTCGAGCAGCGGGATGGCGCCTGCCCGGCTCTCTGCCTGGTAGATCGTGGGCTCGGTGGCCAGGATCGCATCGACCTGACGGCTTTGGAGCGCATTGATCAGACTGCTGGCCGGCATGGGCCGCCAGGTGATGCTGTGCGGGTTCACGTTGTCGGTGCTGAGCACCGACCAGGCCGCGACTGTCTCCAGGCTGTAGGGCTTCGCCTGACCGGGGGCCATCAACTGCGGCTCGGGCGTCCCGATGACCTCGTTCTTGAGGCCCGCTGGCGACGTGATGCTGCCCGGGCCGCGCGGCAGGGTGAGCACCTCGACAGTGTTGGGCGCCGCGTCATAGCCGTTCGCCACGATTTCCAGGTGGCCAGCGGCTGGGCTCCGTTCCTGGGCGTAGAACATGTCCGCGTAGTCGGCGAACGCGATGTTGGCGGAGCCGCTGGCGAGCGCCGCCAACTCGGACCTGACCGACTCGGTGGAAACGACGTGCACGGTCAGGCCCACCTGGCGGAACAGCCCGTCCCTGATCCCGATGTAGAGCGGGGCATCCGCCACGCCCGGTGTGGCCACGACCGTCACCGTGCCGGATGCGGTGGGCCCGCTAGCGTATGAAGAGGTGCCTGGGACGTGACAACCCGCCACGAGAAGCAAGCCGGCGGCCGCGGCCATCACGCCCGCGGCCCGGCGTCCCGGGCGGCCGGTCGCGCCGCCACCGCTGGCCCAGTCACGGGCCGAGACAAGCCACATGGCTCTCCTTGGCGGGCAGACGGGTACAGTTCTGGACACTTCGGGAACACACCGTAGCGCCAGAGAGTACCCTACTTGCAGCCGGTGCTCGGCAAACGCCCGTTCCATCAACGTTTCTCATGTCCGGTGGGAATTGCTTCCCGATGGCCGTTTAGCGGTTAGGGTTAGCCCGAAGTCGCGCTGTGTGCTGAGCCCGCACAATCGTCGCCGCGGAAGGGGTGCCATGCCGGTTCCTCCGCCCGCCGCGCCGCCCGCGGGCTTGCCACGGTACTCAGCTGAGAGGTCGAGGCGCAGTGCGGTCGAGTAGCAGAAACATCCCTCCCGCCCTCCCTGTGGCCGAGGGCGACCAGGCGGGGGCTGGCTCGGCGTTCGGCAGGGATGGGGCCGAGCAGGTGCAGGTGCCGAGGCCCAGGCTCGACGGCGGCACCGTCAGGACCGGTCGGGCCAGCAGCAACGGCGCGCAACCCCGGCCGGGCGGGGCCCGGCCCTCGTCCCGGCGCACGCTGAAGAACTGGCGTGTGCGATCGCGCCTCTTGCTGCTCATCACCATCCCGACCCTGACGGCTGTGGCGCTGGGCGCGATCCGCATCGCATCATCGGTGCAGAGCTCCCTTGCATACCAGCGCGTGCTCCAGCTGGCCACCCTGAGTTCCGACATCACCGTCCTCGCCCAGCGGCTGGAGGACGAGCGGGACCAGACCGTCTACTACATCGCGCTGCCTCCCCCCGCCGGGCGCGCTACCTCATTCTTGGGGGGGAGCGGCGCCCAGAAGGCGGCCCTCGACGTGGTCTACACCTACCAGCAGCAGGCCGACCAGGCCGTTAGGGTGGTCAGGTCTGAGCTGGCGCAGGTCGGCGGGGCGTTCCCGGCGCAGACCCAGCAGGAGGCGGGGCTCGCGTTGTCCGCCCTCGGCGGGCTGGCGCCGCTGCGGTCGGCGGCCACCAAAACCCATATGCCCGCCCTGGTGGTGGTGCAGAAGTACACCTTCCTGATCGACAACCTGCTGGTTGTCGAGGACGCCACCGCGCTGGGGGCCAGTGACCCGACGCTGTCGCAGGACGTTCGCGTGCTCGGCCTCATCTCGCACGCGAAGGAGGATGCCTCACAGCAGCGCGCGATCCTCGCCGGCGCGCTGCTCCAGGGGGTTCTTGGCCCGAACGAGAGCAAGGCGTTGCAGAGCGCCCAACTGGACGAGAAGGCCAACCTCACCTCGTTCTACCAGAGTGCCACGAGCGCCCAGCAGCTGCAGTTCAGCAACGGCGGGGCGGGCCTGATAGGCCGCCAGGCATCCGCGGACGAGGGCGCGGCGCTCACTCTGTCCTCACTCGCGAGCGCGCCGGCCGCCGACGACTGGTACGGCGCCATGACCCATACCATCAACTACCAGATGGGCTCGGTCGAGCGGAGCCTCGGGAACCAGATCACCGCGCGGGCGCAGTCGCTGCGGAACCAGGCTGTGACCTCGGCCATTATCACCGGTCTGGTGATCCTGCTCATCCTCGGCCTCGCGCTGTTCTTCACGGTGGTCGTCGCGCGGTCGATGGTGCGGCCGCTGCGCAGGTTGCGGGCGGGTGCGCTGGAGGTCGCCGGCATGCGCCTCCCCGAGACCGTGCGGCGGATGAGCGAGGGTGAGGGCGCGGACGCGGCGCTCGAAGTTGCGCCGATCGATGTGGAATCGACCGATGAGATCGGTGAAGTGGCGCGGGCCTTCGACCAGGTGCACCGGGAAGCGGTCCGGCTGGCGTCGAACGAGGCGGCCTTGCGCGGCAACGTCAACGCCATGTTCGTGAACCTCTCCCGGCGCAGCCAGTCGCTCGTCGAGCGCCAGATCCGCCTCATCGATGACCTGGAACAGGGTGAGCAGGACTCGGAGCGGCTCGGGAACCTGTTCCAGATGGACCACCTCGCCACCCGTATGCGCCGCAACTCGGAGAACCTGCTGGTTCTGGCCGGACACGACGTGTCCCGGCGGTGGACCCAGTCGGTGGCGCTTGTCGACGTGCTCCGCGCGGCCGTGTCCGAGATCGAGCAGTATGAGCGGGTCACGCTGAACGTGCAGCCCGGGATCGCCGTGCGCGGCCAGGCCGTCAACGACGTGGTCCACCTGCTGGCCGAGCTGGTGGAGAACGCTACGTCGTTCTCTGCCGCCGACACCCCGGTGAACGTGGCCGGTCACCTACTTAACAGCGGGGGAGTGCTGCTCGACATCACCGACCAGGGCGTGGGCATGGGGGCGGAGGAAATGGCCCACGCCAACTGGCGCTTGGACAACCCCCCGGTGGTGGACGTTGCGGTCTCCCGCCGGATGGGCCTGTTCGTGGTCGCCCGGCTGGCCGCCCGGCACGGCATCCGGGTCCGGCTCCGGCCCGCATCCCTCGGCGGGCTCACGGCGCTCGTGTGGCTGCCCGACGAGGTCATCAGCCACGAGACCTCCGTGACCCCGCCGAGCCTGCGCCGGTTCGAGGTGACCACGCCTGGAGCGCCGACGACGCCAACCAGCCCCGCCAGCCTGGCCGAGTGGCCGGAGCCTGGGCAGTCCGAGGACCGATCCGCGGCGATGGAGGCGGTCAGCGCGGCGCTCACTCCGCGGTTCACGCCGCTGCGGCCCGAGCTCGGCGACACTGCGAACTTCTCGGTCGTAGACGAAGACGCTTCCGCACCGGCCGCGGAGGACGCGGAGGAGGAGGCGGCGGACCTTGACGCGAGCGGTGCCGAGCCGGACGACACTCCGGGCCAGGAGCCGAGCTTGGAGCCGAGCCTGGAACCGGGCGAGCTGCCCGTGTTCGGTGCCCCGATGGTGGGCGGGCTGGATCAGCCCGTGGACGACCTGTCGGTGCCTTCGTTCCGTCTCGATACGAGCCGGGCGGCGCAGCGCGAAGTGATCGTGCCGCCCGCGGTGACGACCGGCGAGGAGAACCGGCTGCCAATCTTCGAGTCCGTGGAATCCGACTGGTTCCGCCGCGGCCGGCATGGTGCCGACCGTCCGGGCCGGGTCGAGAGCGGGGCCGTCGCCGTCGGCTGGGCTTCACCAGCGGACTCGGGCTGGGAAGCCGCGGAGGTGGCCAGTGCGCCGGTCTCGGGCGGCACGACCCTGGCCGGGCTGCCCAAGCGTGTGCCCATGGCAAACCTGGTTCCGGGAGGGGTAACCGGAACCTCGCCAGCGCCGCCGGCGCCGGCCCGGTCGGCATCACATACGAGAGATCGCCTAGCCAGCTTCCAGCGAGGGGTGCGCGAGGGGCGGGCGGCCGCGCAAAGCGACGAGCTTCCCGACACTGAGGAAGGCGACAGTGCTCCATAATGCGCTGGCAGGTTGCGACCCCGCCCTGTTAAGGAGGTGGTCACGCTGGAAGCCATGCAGAGAGGAGGGGGCGTGAGCCCGCTAGCCCGTCCGGTCCAGGACCTGAACTGGCTGATCACGAACTTTGTTGAGCGGGTGCCGTCCGTAGCCCACGCGATCGTCGTCTCGGCTGATGGTCTGCCGCTGGCGTTCTCGAACGGCTTTCCGGCAGACCGCGTTGACCAGCTGGCGGCGGTGACCTCGGGGCTGACCAGCTTGACCCAGGGCGCCGCACGAGTGTTTGAGGGTGGCCCAGTTACCCAGACAGTCGTGGAGATGCAGCGCGGGCTCCTGCTGGTGATGGCGATTAGCGACGGATCGAGCTTGGCGGTGCTCGCGTCGTCGGATTGCGACATGGGCCTGGTGGCCTATGAGATGACGCTGCTCGTGGAGCGGGTGGGCCGTTCTCTCACCCCGGACATGCGCGGTTCCTTTCGGTCGGAGGATGGCAGGCAGTGACTGGAGAGGTTGATGTCCGGGCCGGGCCGGGATGACTGGCTGCCGGCGGGCGGCCGGCATGGGTTCCTGAACGGAAAACGTTCAGTGGGTTTGGACGGACCAGAGAGCTCTCTGGTCCGGCCGTACGCGGTCACCGGGGGCCGCACCAAGCCGCGCTACCAGCTGCAAATCGAAGCCATGGTGGCTGCTTCGCACTACGAGGCGCGGGACCTTTCAGTCCTCAGCCCCGAGTGCCAGGCCATCTTGGGCTTCTGCCGGGACTGGCGTTCGGTGGCCGAGATATCCGCCGTGCTCAGAATGCCCTTGGGCGTGGCCAGGGTCCTCATCGCCGACATGGCGGTGGAGGGATTGGTCAGGGTTCATCAGCTTGATCACGCGCAGGGACGCCCGGACCTAAACCTGCTCGAAAGGGTGCTCAGTGGACTTCGCAAGCTCTAGACCTCTCCGAAGCAAGCCAGGGGAGACCGCGATGACGTCGGTCAAGATCGTCGTCGCGGGCGGCTTCGGTGTGGGAAAGACCACTTTCGTCGGGTCGGTCTCGGAGATCACCCCGCTGACCACAGAAGCGGTGATGACCGCTGCCAGCGCTGGGGTGGATGACCTGTCACACGTGCCGGACAAGACGACCACCACGGTCGCGATGGACTTCGGCCGGGTGACCCTGGATGCGGGGCTCATCCTGTACCTGTTCGGCACGCCAGGCCAGCACCGCTTCTGGTTCATGTGGGACGACCTCATCCAGGGCGCCATCGGCGCGGTCGTGCTGGTGGACACCCGCCGGCTGGCGGACTCCTTCCCGGCGGTCGACTACTTCGAGACCGCGGGCTTGCCCTTCATTATCGGTATCAACGGTTTCCACGGTGAGTTCCCGCACAGCATGACCGACGTCCAGGAGGCCCTGTCGGTGAGCCCGACGGTGCCCATTGTGGAGTGCGACGCCCGGAGCAGGGCGTCAACCAAGGCGACGCTCATCGCGCTGGTCGAGCACGCGATGGCAGTGCAGATGAGTATGCGCTAGTACCTCCAGGCTGGTTTGGCCGTGACCCATGGCCGCGCGGTTCCTGCCGCCCGGCAGTGCCGGGCGCTGAGGTAAGGTGCACGGGCGGCGGTGATGCACGCGCGGGGCGGTAGCTCAGCCGGTTAGAGCAGCGGACTCATAATCCGCCGGTCCTGGGTTCGAGTCCCAGCCGCCCCACTC
>Ga0070708_100004429_pt1 | contig 11034 bp, 12 predicted proteins | sample KBSK5503metaG_FD_65469 | JGI IMG/M metagenome (GOLD analysis project Ga0070708, IMG submission 65469) | Corn, switchgrass and miscanthus rhizosphere microbial communities from Kellogg Biological Station, Michigan, USA - KBS K5-50-3 metaG | ecosystem: Host-associated > Plants > Roots >...
CGGCTCCCGTACCACCTGTCCGCGGTCACCCAGGCGGTGGCGCGCGCCGCGCTGGCGCTGGCCGCCGAGCCGCTGGCCACCGTAGCCAAACTTCGGGCCGAACGGGATGGGCTCGTCGCCTGGCTCAGGCAGCGGGGCCTTTCCGTGGCGGACTCCGACGCGAACTTCGTGCTGTTCGGCGAGTTCGACGCGCGGCGGGCGGTCTGGCAGGGGCTGCTCGACCGCGGCGTGCTCGTCCGCGAGGTCGGCCCGCCGCGCTGGCTGCGGGTCACGGTGGGGACGCCGGAGGAGATGGCGGCGTTCCGCGCCGCCCTGGACGAGGTGCTCACCCGATGAAGCGTGTGGTGGTGCTGGACTACGGGTCGGGGAACCTGCGCTCGGCGCAGCGCGCGCTCGAGCGGGCGGGCGCGCGGGTCGAGGTGACCGCGGATCCCGACGCCGCGCTGGAGTGCGACGGGCTCGCGGTGCCCGGCGTGGGCGCGTTCGCGGCCTGCATGAGCGGGCTGCGCGCGGTCGGCGGCGACAAGCTGATCGCCCGGCGGCTCGAGCTCGGCCGCCCGGTCCTCGGCATCTGCGTCGGCATGCAGGTGCTGTTCGCGGCCGGCGTGGAGCACGGGCTCCAGACCGATGGCTGCGGGGCCTGGCCCGGCACGGTGGAGCGGCTCGACGCGGGCGTGCTGCCGCACATGGGCTGGAACACGGTAGCCGCGGCTCCCGGCTCGGTGCTGTTCGCCGGGATCCCGGCCGGGACGCGCTTCTACTTCGTGCACTCTTACGCGCTGCGCTCGCCGGGCGCCGAACACCTCGCCGCGGCCGGCGCGCTGATCACCTGGGCCGAGCACGGCGAGCCGTTCGCCGCCGCGGCCGAGCAGGGGGTGCTGGCCGCGACCCAGTTCCACCCGGAGAAGTCCGGCGCCGCCGGCGCCGCCCTGCTGGCCAACTGGCTGGAGACACTGTGAGCCCCTTGACATTGCTGCCTGCCGTCGACGTCACAGAGGGGCACGCGGTCCAGCTGGTCCAGGGCGTGGCCGGCAGCGGCGGCCAGTACGGCGACCCGATGGACGCCGCGCTGGCCTGGCAGCGGGCCGGGGCGTCCTGGATCCACCTGGTGGACCTCGACGCGGCGTTCGGCCGCGGGTCGAACGCGGACCTGCTCGCCGACGTGGTGCGCACGGTGGACGTCCAGGTCGAGATGTCCGGCGGCATCAGGGACGACGAGACGCTGGACCGCGCGCTCGGCACCGGCTGCGCCCGGGTCAACATCGGCACGGCGGCGCTGGAGAACCCGGACTGGGTGCGCTCGGTCATCGCCAGGCACGGCGACCGGGTCGCGGTCGGCCTCGACGTCCGGGGCACCCGGCTGGCCGCGCGCGGCTGGACGGCCGAGGGCGGGGAGCTGTTCGAGACGCTGGACCGGCTGAACACCGAGGGCTGCGCCCGGTACGTGGTCACCGACGTGCTCAAGGACGGCATGCTGCGCGGCCCGAACCTGACCCTGCTCCGGGACGTCTGCGCCCGCACGCAGGCGCCGGTGGTCGCCAGCGGCGGCGTGTCCAGCCTGGCCGACCTGCGGGCCATCGCCGCGCTGGTCCCGCTCGGCGTGGAAGGCGCGATCGTCGGCACCGCGCTCTACGAGGGCGCGTTCACTCTAGAAGAAGCCCTTGTAGAGGTGAGCGAGCCAAAGGGGCGCGGCGCCGCCTGGACTGAGGAGCGACGGAGGAGCGACGAGGGAAGGAGGCGCCAGTGAAGTGGGAAGGGGCGGTGGGTGGGGCCCCGGAGGCGAGCGAACAAGAATGACCGTCGCGGTCAGGGTCATTCCCTGCCTGGACGTGGACGGCGGCCGGGTGGTCAAGGGGGTCAACTTCCGGGCGCTGCGTGACGCCGGGGACCCGGTGGAGCTGGCCGCCTGCTACGACGCCGAAGGCGCCGACGAGCTGACCTTCCTGGACATCACCGCGTCGAGCGGCGGCCGGGACACCATGTACGACGTGGTGCGGCGCACCGCGGAGCAGGTGTTCATCCCGCTGACCGTCGGCGGCGGCGTGCGCAGCGTGGCGGACGTGGACCGGCTGCTGCGGGCGGGGGCGGACAAGGTCTCGCTCAACACCGCCGCCGTCGCCCGCCCGGACCTGCTGGCCGAGGCGGCGCAGCGGTTCGGGTCGCAGTGTGTCGTCCTGTCCGTCGACGCGCGGCGCGCTCCCGGGCCGGCCAGCGGGTTCGAGGTGACCACGCACGGCGGGCGGACCAGCACCGGGATCGACGCCGTGGACTGGGCCCGCCGGGCCACCGAGCTCGGCGCGGGCGAGATCCTGCTGAACTCGATGGACGCGGACGGCACCACCATCGGCTTCGACCTGGAGCTGATCCGCGCGGTGCGCGCCGTGGTGACCGTCCCGGTGATCGCCAGCGGCGGCGCGGGCACCCTCGCCCACTTCGCCCCGGCCGTGGACGCGGGCGCGGACGCGGTGCTGGCGGCTAGCGTGTTCCACTTCGGCACGCTGCGCATCGGCCAGGTCAAGAGCGCCCTGCGCGGCGCGGGCCACCCCGTCCGCTAAAGCCCGGCGACGGCGGTCATCGCGGCGCCGACGATGCCGGCGTCGTTGAGCAGCTTCGCCGGCACGATGCGGGCCCGGATCCCGGTCAGCCTCGGCACCCACTTGTCCGACTGCTTGCTGATGCCGCCGCCCACGATGATGAGCTGCGGCGCGAGCAGGGCCTCGATGGCCTGCAGGTACTCGTCGACATGGCCGACCCACTTGCCCCAGCTCAGGTCGCCCAGTTCCTTGGCCCGCTCGGACGCGCGCGTCTCGGCGTCCTGACCGCGGATCTCGATGTGCCCGAACTCGGTGTTCGGCACCAGGATGCCCTGGGTGAACAGCGCGCTGCCGATCCCCGTGCCGAACGTCAGCAGCAGCACGGTTCCCTTCTCGCCGGCGCCAGCGCCGAACGTCATCTCGGCCACGCCGGCCGCGTCCGCGTCGTTCAGCATCCGGACCTGGTGGCCGGCGGCCTTGGCGAACAGCGCGCCCGCGTCCAGACCGAGCCAGGCCGGGTCCATGTTGTGGGCGGTCCTAGTCACCCCGTCGATGACCACGCCGGGGAAGGTGACACCGATCGGTCCTGACCAGCTGAACGAGGTGGTGAGCTGCTTCACGATGTCGGCCACCGCGTCCGGCAGCGCCGGGCGCGGCGTGGCCATCTTCTGCCGGTCGGCGAGCAGCTTGCCGGTGGCCACGTCCACGGGTGCGGCCTTGATGCCGGAGCCGCCGATGTCGATGCCGAGTGCGTGCATGGGCCTAGCGTAACGGCCGGGTCAGGTAATATCGCGAGAGGGGATAGATCCTTGTCGAGAGAGGATGCGGCGGATGCGCTGGTTCAAGGTCGCCGCCATCGGGGCCGGCATACTGATCGCGTTCCTGGTCGTCAGCTCGGTGTTGCACTTCATCCTGGGCATCGTGATCGACCTGGTGATCGCCGCCGCCGTGGCCGGCGCGATCGCGGTCGCCGTCAAGATCGCCCGTTCCAATCGGCAGGTCTCGGGCAAGAAGGCTGAGCGCGAGGTCCGCGACCGCGACTACGAGCAGCACAGCAGGCCGCTGCCGCGCGCGGACGTGGAGCACGTCGCCGCCCCGCAGCCACCGCGGCCCGCCGCCCATGACGTGGACGACGAGCTGGCCCGGCTGAAGCGCGAGATGGGCCGCTAGATGCTTGACCATGCCATCGCGGCACGGCTGAAGCGGGATGCGTCCGGCCTGGTTGCGGCCATCGCCCAGCAGTACGACACCGGCGAGGTGCTGATGCTCGGCTGGATGGACGACGAGGCGCTGCATCGGACCCTCACCACAGGGCGGTGTACCTACTGGTCGCGCAGCCGCCAGGAGTACTGGGTGAAGGGCGACACGTCCGGGCACTACCAGTGGGTGAAGTCGGTGGCGCTCGACTGCGACGGCGACGCCCTGGTGGTCAAGGTCGACCAGGTCGGCGCCGCCTGCCACACCGGCGACCGAACCTGCTTCGACGCCGACGTGCTGCACAAGGAACTATGAGCTGAGATGCCCGCGCCGCGCAGGGAGTTCGTGCTGGTGCTGCTGGCCGGCGCGGCCGGTTCGGGCCTGGTCCTGCTCGCCGTCCGGCAGGCCTGGGCGCACGCCCTGTTCACCCCGCCGCGGCCGCTGCCCGCGCAGGACGTCTCCGTCACCGGCCAGCAGCTCGTCCCGCTGGCCGGGGCGCTCGCGCTGGCCGCGCTGGCCTGCCTCGCGGCGGTGATCGCGACCCGGTCGGTGCTGCGCCGCGCCGCCGGCGTCCTGCTGGCCGTTCTCGGCGCGGGCGCGGCCCTGGCCGCCTCGGCCGGGCCGACGGCCTCGGCCGTGATCGCCGCGGCCCGAGGGAAGGGGGCAGGGGAGGTGGGTGGGGCCCTGGCCGGCATCGTCATCGCCGGCCCCGGCCGGGCGGTCCTGGCCGGCGCGCCCTGGCGCGCGGCGGCGCTGACGGGCGCGGTCGTGATCCTGCTGGCCGGCCTGGCCACCGTCTGGCGGGGCCCGCGCTGGCCGGTCATGTCCGCGCGCTTCCAAGGGGGGTCTGGGGGGATGGGTCCCCCCGGTCGCGAGGGGCTTCGGGGGGTCGCCCCCCCGAGTGACATGTGGGAGTCGCTGAGCCGCGACGTCGACCCGACGGTCGATGACGGGACCCGGACCTAGACTCGGGGCCGTCTCGGTCCTGCTGGCCGAACACGAGCCCGAGGTCGCCGAGATGTCGGCCCGCTACCTGCGCCGGGACGGGTTCGTCGTCCGGCTGGTGACCACGCCCGAGGACGCGCTGGCCGGGCTGACCGGAGAACATGGGGCCGCGGCCGCGGCCGTGCTCGACCTGACCATGCCGGGCCTGGACCCGCGGCGCATCCGCCGCGCGCTGCGGACCCCGGTCATCTTCCTGATGGCGGGCGCCCAGGGCCCCCGGCCGCGCGGCCTGGCCCGCCGCGGCGGGACGACAGGACCGCGGCGGTGGCTGGCCCGGCCCTTCGGCCCGCGCCACCTGGTGGCCGTGGTTCGGGACGTGCTGGCCGTTGCCCCACCGTCCCCGGCTGAGAGCCCAATTTCTGCCGAACGGGCAGCCGGGGGGCTCAGGCTCGACGGCCGGAGCCTATGGGGGCCGGACGCAGGGGCGGACAGCCCGCCGGTCCGCCTGACGGCGACCGAGCGTGCGATCCTGGCCGCCCTGCTCGACCATCCCGGACGCGTGCTGTCCCGCCGCCAGTTGCTCGCCGCCGCGGGCCGTCCGGCGGTCGGCGACCGGGCCGTGGACGTGTACATCGCCCAGCTCCGGGCCAAGATCGGGCCGGGCGGCGTGATCAGGACGGTCCGCGGCGCCGGCTACGCGATCGGGGGGTCAGTCACACGGGATGAGGGCGGCCGGGCTACCATCGGTGGCGCAACAGTACCGACGTGAGGGGACGAGCGAACCGCGTGAGTGTGCTCGACGAGATCCTAGACGGCGTGCGTGCCGATCTCGCCGAACGGCAACGGCGCGTCTCTCTTGACCAGCTGAAGGAGATGGCGCGGCGGGCGCCGTCACCGCAGGACGCGATGGCCGCGCTGAAGGCCGAGGGCGTCGGCGTCATCGCCGAGGTCAAACGGGCCAGCCCGTCGCGGGGCAAGATGGCTGCCATCGCCGACCCGGCCGCCCTGGCCGCAGACTACGAGGCGGGCGGCGCCAAGGTGATCAGCGTGCTGACCGAGCCGCGGCGTTTCGGCGGCAGCCTGGAGGACCTGGACGCGGTGCGCCGGGCCGTGCAGGTGCCGGTGCTCCGCAAGGACTTCGTGGTCAGCTCCTATCAGCTGTGGGAGGCGCGCGCGCACGGCGCCGACGTGGTGCTGCTGATCGTGGCCGCGCTCGAGCAGAGCGCGCTGGTCTCGCTGATCGAGCGGGCCGCCTCGATCGGGCTGCTGCCGCTGGTCGAGGTGCACGCCGACCCCGAACTCGACCGGGCGCTCGACGCGGGCGCCACCGTCATCGGCGTCAACGCGCGCAACCTGGCCACGCTGAAGGTGGACCGCGGGATCTTCGGGCGGATGGCGGGGCGGATCCCAGAGGGCATCGTCAAGGTCGCCGAGTCCGGCGTCCGCGGCCCGCGTGACCTACTCGCCTACGCCGCGTCCGGCGCGGATGCCGTGCTGGTCGGCGAGAGCCTGGTGACCGAGAAGGACCCGCGCGGCGCCGTCGCCGACCTGGTGACCGCGGGGTCGCACCCCGCGCTGCGAGGGGAACGAGGGTGACATCTTCCACCGCTCAGCACGCCCGTCCCGCTGAGCCCGACATCGCTCCCGTGCCCGACGCCGACGGGCACTTCGTGGTCGGCGCGCTCTGCGCCGCCGAGGAGGGCGGGGCCTACGAGGCCCCCGGCGTCGCCTACGGCGGCCGCTTCGCCCCCGAGGCGCTGATGGCCGCGCTGGACGAGCTGACCGCCGCCTACGAGCTGGCCCGCCGGGACCAGGCCTTCCGGGCCGAACTCGACGGGCTACTGCGCGGCTACGCCGGCCGCCCGACGCTGCTGTACCGCGCGGAGCGGTTCGGCCAGCAGGCCGGCGGCTGCACGGTGCTGCTCAAGCGCGAGGATCTCACCCATACCGGATCGCACAAGATCAACAACGTGCTCGGCCAGGTGCTGCTGGCCCGGCGGATGGGCAAGACGCGGGTCATCGCGGAGACCGGGGCCGGGCAGCACGGCGTGGCCACCGCGACCGCGTGCGCCCTGCTCGGCCTGGAATGCGCCGTGTACATGGGCGAGGAGGACACCCGGCGGCAGGCGCTGAACGTGTCGCGGATGCGCATGCTCGGCGCCGAGGTGATCCCGGTCGCAACGGGCACCCGGACGCTCAAGGACGCCATGAACGAGGCCTTCCGCGACTGGGTGACCTCGGTCGGGTACACGCACTACTGCATCGGTTCGGTCGGCGGCCCGCATCCGTTCCCCATGATGGTCAGGGACTTCCAGCGGCTGATCGGCCTGGAGGCCCGCGAGCAGGTGCTCGAGATGGCCGGCCGGCTGCCGGACGCGGTGATCGCCTGTGTGGGAGGCGGCTCCAACGCGATCGGCATATTTCATGCTTTTATCCCGGACCTCGGGGTACGCCTTATCGGCTGCGAGGCCGGCGGCGACGGCCTGGACACCGGGCGCCACGCGGCCACGCTCACCCGCGGGTCGCAGGGCGTGCTGCACGGGATGCGGACCTACGTGCTGCAGGACGAGGAGGGCCAGACGCTCGGCACCCACTCGATCTCGGCCGGCCTGGACTACCCGGGTGTGGGCCCGGAGCACGTCTGGCTGATGGAGACGGGCCGGGCCAGCTACCGAGCGGTAACCGACACCGAGGCCATGAATGCGTTCTCTGTGCTGTGCACCACCGAGGGCATCATCCCGGCTCTGGAGTCGTCGCACGCGCTGGCTGGCGCGCTCGAGATCGGCCGCGAACTCGGGCCGGACGGCCTTGTCGTGGTCAACCTGTCCGGCCGCGGCGACAAGGACGTCGACACCGCGTCGAAGTGGCTGGGCGTGTGATGAGCGCCGTCTCCGAGGCCTTCGCCCGGGCGGCCGCGGGCAACCGCGCGGCCCTGGTCGGCTACCTGCCGGCCGGGTTCCCCAGCGTCGGCGGCGCCATCGAGGCCGCCCAGGCCATGGCGCAAGCCGGGGCCGACGTCATCGAGATCGGCCTGCCCTACTCCGACCCGCTGATGGACGGCCCGGTGATCGCCGACGCGGTGCACCACGCGCTGGCCGCGGGGACCAGGGTCGCCGACGTACTCCGCACCGTCGAGGCGGTCGCCGCCACCGGCGTGCCCGTGCTGGTCATGACCTACTGGAACCCGGTCGACCGGTACGGCGTGCGCGCCTTCGCCCGCGACCTGGCCACGGCGGGCGGCTCGGGCCTGATCACCCCGGACCTCACCGTGGAAGAGGCGAGTCCCTGGCTGGACGCCTCCGACGAGCACGGCCTGGACCGGGTGTTCCTGGTCGCGCCGAGTTCGGTGGACCGGCGGGTCGCCATGATCGCCAGGGCCTGCCGCGGCTTCGTCTACGCCGCCTCGCTGATGGGCATCACCGGTACCAGGGACGCGGTCAGCGGCGACGCGGCCAGCCTGGTCAAGCGGGTCCGCGAGCACACCAGCCTGCCGGTGGCGGTCGGCCTCGGCGTCAGCAACGGCCCCCAGGCCGCCCAGGTGGCCGCGTTCGCCGACGGCGTGATCGTCGGCTCCGCCTTCGTCCGCCGTCTCGCCGCCCACCAGGGCATTCCCGCCATCCGCGCCATAACCTCCGAACTAGCCTCCGCCGTCCGCCGACCCCCACCCTGACGCGGTAGTGTCCGGAAGATGCCGCTCGCGTCGATCCCGAGCCCCGGCCACGCGGCCTGGCGCGTCGGACCGCTGTCGGTCCGCGCCTACGCGCTCTGCGTGATCGCCGGAATCGTCGTCGCGGTCGCGGTGGCGAGCCGCAGGTATCGCGCCTCCGGCGGTCAACGGGTCCGGGCCGGGGTCGTCCTGGACGTGGCCGCCTGGGCCGTCCCGTTTGGCCTGGCCGGCGCGCTCGCGCACGCCATCCTGCTGGACACCAGGCATGACTTCCGCCACGCGTACCGGCTGTGGCACGCCGCCACGGTGGGGGTGGCCGCCATCGGCGTGCCCGGCGCGGTGGCGCTGGGCGTGGCCGGCGCGTGGATCGCCTGCCGCCGGGCCCAGCTGCGGCTGGGACCTGTGGCGGGCGCGGCGGCGCCCGCGGTCGCGTTCGGCCTGGCCGTCGGTGGCCTGGGCAACTGGTGGGCGCAGCAGTTCTACGGACAGCCCTCGACGTGGTGGTGGGCGGTCCGGATCTCGCCCGAGCACAGGGTGCCCGGTTACGAGAATTACGCCACCTTCCAGCCCGCCTTCCTGTACCAGTCGCTGTGGGACGTCGCACTGGGCTTCGCGGTGATCTGGGCGGGCCGCCGGTTCGCGCTCAGCGGGGAGCGGACGTTCATGCTGGCCGCGGCCGGGTACGCGGTCGGCGGCTTCTGGGTGGAGTCGCTGCGCGTCGGCCCGTTGCCGCACGCCCTCGGGATGCGCTACGGTGCGCTCGGCGACATCGCTGTTTTCGTCCTCGCCGTGGCGGGCATGTACCTGACCAGATCCGGGCGCCAACCGCCGGCTCGGGCGCAGGTGAGGCGAGCGCTGGTAGAGGATTCTTCCGGTGATGTAATGTCTGTGTAACAGTGTCTGTCTAGCTGGGCCAAAGTCGTCCCGAGCGTACCGAAGTGGCGTTTTTCGAGAGACGACGGGAGAGCCCATGGCGGCTGCTGGCCTCTACGACCCCCGGTTCGAGCACGACGCGTGTGGCGTCGGTTTCGTCGCGGACCTGTCCGGACGTGGCGGTCACGACGTGGTGGCCAGGGCCCTGCGGGTGCTCTGCAACCTCGACCACCGGGGCGCCAAGGGCGGCGATCCAGGGACAGGGGACGGGGCCGGGATCCTGACCCAGATCCCCGACGAGTTCTTCCGCGCCGTGTGCGACTTCGAGTTGCCAGAAGCGGGCGCGTACGCGGCGGGCATGGCCTTCTTCTCCGCCGAACGGCACCTGGTGACTCCCGCCCTGGCCCGGCTCGCCGCCGCGGAGGGGCTGACCATCCTGGGCTGGCGCGAGGTCCCGTTCGACATCACCGCCTGCGGCGACGGTGCGCGGGCCGTGCTGCCCGACGTGCTCCAGCTTTTCGTCGCGGGCGCCGCGGGGGAGCGCGGCCTGGAGCTGGAGCGGATGGCGTTCTGCCTGCGCAAGCGGGCCGAACACGAGGCCGGGATCTACTTCGCCAGCCTGTCCGCCCGGACCATCGTGTACAAGGGCATGCTGTCCGCGCCGCAGCTCGGGCCGTTCTACCCCGACCTGTCCGATCCCGCCTACACATCAACTCTGGCGCTCGTGCACTCCAGGTTCTCCACCAACACGTTCCCGTCGTGGCCGCTGGCCCACCCGTACCGGTACGTGGCGCACAACGGCGAGATCAATACCGTCCGCGGCAACCGCAACTGGATGCGGGCCCGGGAGGCGATGCTGGCCAGCGACCTGATCCCGGACTCCAAGGACGGCAAGGGCATCGAGCGGCTCTTCCCGATCCTGGATGAGGAGGCCAGCGACTCGGCCAGCTTCGACGAGTGCCTGGAACTGCTGCACATGGGCGGCCGCTCGCTGCCGCACGCGGTGCTGATGATGATCCCTGAGCCGTGGGAGAACCACGAGGAGATGACGCCGGAGCGGCGCGCCTTCTACCAGTTCCACGCGGCGCTGATGGAACCGTGGGACGGCCCGGCGCTGATCGCGTTCACCGACGGTTCGGTGATCGGCGCGGTGCTCGACCGCAACGGCCTGCGGCCGGGCCGGTACTGGGTGACCAGCGACGGCCTGGTCGTGCTGGCCAGCGAGGTCGGCGTGCTCGACATCGACCCGGCCACGGTGATCAGGAAGGGCCGCCTGCAGCCGGGCCGGGTCTTCCTGGCCGATACGGCGGCCGGCCGCATCGTCGAGGACGAAGAGGTCAAGGCGGCTCTCGCCGCCGAGCACCCGTACGAGAACTGGCTGCACGCCGGCCTGATCCACCTCGACGACCTGCCCCAGCCCAGGGGGGTACGGGGGGACGGGCAGTCCCCCCGTGCCGGGGGGGTCACCGGGGGGGTCGCCCCCCCGGGGGAAAGCACAGTCTCGCTGCAGCGGACGCACGGGTACACCGAGGAGGAGCTGCGGGTCATCCTGACCCCGATGGCGCGGGCCGGCGCCGAGCCGATCGGGTCCATGGGCACGGATACGCCGGTGGCGGTGCTGTCCAGCCGGCCGCGGCTGATGTTCGACTACTTCACCCAGCTGTTCGCCCAGGTGACCAACCCGCCGCTGGACGCGATCAGGGAAGAGCTCGTCACCTCGCTCGGCACCAGCACCGGGCCCGAGCAGAACCTGCTCGAGCCGATCCCGGCCTCCTGCCGGCAGATCGTGCTGCCCTACCCGGTGATCAACGACAACGA
>Ga0070708_100004431_pt1 | contig 11033 bp, 5 predicted proteins | sample KBSK5503metaG_FD_65469 | JGI IMG/M metagenome (GOLD analysis project Ga0070708, IMG submission 65469) | Corn, switchgrass and miscanthus rhizosphere microbial communities from Kellogg Biological Station, Michigan, USA - KBS K5-50-3 metaG | ecosystem: Host-associated > Plants > Roots >...
GTGCACGGCGCGGCGTCATGTCTCTCTGCTTGAGCGAGGTTTGGGCCGCGCGAACCACCGCTTGATCTCAGACGGACGCGACGACCGGCAGCGCACGACATTGATCGCTGAGCGATGTGGACTTGCAGGCGTGCGAGGCGCACCTGCTTCTGTGCTGCGACGGCAGGCGGACCGTGAACGAGCGCTTCCTCGCGCCTAACTCCGCTTCGGCGTGTAGTCCTCAAATTCCCACCGCCCAAGACGTCCAAGCCTATCAGCTACCTGCGCCCAAGTGTCTCCCGTGCACCGTTGGCAGTAGCTTGCGATAAAGGCCGTCAGCGTTTCATAGTCATACTTTCGCATGAACAAATGATGTCGGCCAATGAGGGGCTCGCGTTGCAGCCTTCTTTCAAGCCAGGCGGGACTGCAAACGATGACGTCGAACGATTCCTCGCTTTCTTCTCCTTCCGGACCAGCCATTACCTGAACAAGAAAGCCAAAATTCCCGTCATCACCCGGTTTGAACCGCTCGAGAGGACCAGTAACGTCGGGACTATGCAAACGTTTCAATTCGGCTCTCATTACCATCCACCTCCCGGGCCGAAATGGATATCAAGGTGACCATTGTTCATCCATGGACCGCCCGGTTCCACTCTCGACTCAAAGTTTGCTTGCACGCGTCCAAGGTTGGGCTTCCACGACGGCGGACGAAACTGGCGCAAACCGTCCTTGCTTACCAATGTGTTGCCGTCACTGGCAACGTTTGCGCCTGGCCCTACCCAGGCCTTGCCGAGCCGCATCGCGGTATCCCCGTCCGCGGCACCGAGGCCAAAGTTGCCTTGCCCCTTCACCGCGTCTCTAAGAATTCCAATCTCCTGCGCACCACCTGGATTAAGTCTCCCTGGATCTCCGGGGCCGCGGGACATAGCGCCGCCGCTACCTGCTTCCGGCTTCGGAGCGTCAGCGGGTGCCGCCACTTCACCCGGTTTGAGCGCCGTTTCCTCTCCAGGCTTTAGTGCTCCTGTTGCATCGGTTGCGGTGGGGAAAGATTCCCCTGGACTACCACTGAGACGCCAGACCAGGTAAGCGCCTCCGGTTACTACCAAGGCTCCCGCAGCACACCTCCAATCACTGGCACACTTCTCCAAGAGCGGTACCCAGACGGGTGCCGTAGTCGCCGCGGCTTTCGCTGCATCGCTGCCCATGTCGGCCAACGCCCCAGGCGGCATCTGTTGCGCGCCGCCTCCCGACGTCGTACCTTGCATCGCGATATTGGCAGGTGCCATAAACCCACTCATGGGGGCACTCAACGATATATTGGAAATCAACGTAGCGCGGAAGGTTCCGTCCGAGCCGCCGTTTTCGATTATTTTCAAATTGATGGTCTTGCTGGTATCGCGTTGAGGTTCACTGTAGTAGATCGTCGAACAGGGGCCGTAGTTGTAAGTAGCGCAATTATCGATATACCCCGTTGGGTCCGTGCCGCTCAAGGGATTATTGCCGATATACGAGTAGGGATTGATCGACTGGCTGTTCGCGGGATTTGAGATGATGGGGTCGACGCTCAAGAACCTGCCCAGCCGATAATCGTAGATCCGGCCGTTCATATGGATGAGATACAAATCATCGAGGTGTTCGTGTCCCGTGAAGCCGCGCTCGAACACCTGATTCATCTTGTCGCTGCTGGATTTCCAGTCTCGCGAGCGGGGCTTCCCGAACGCGTCGTAGCCATGAGAATAACCAAGGTCCTCGGTCGCCGTATCGGTCGTTGCCGCCTCAAGCGAGCCCAGCCGATCCAGGTGGCGGTACTTTACGTTGCGAGTGCTCCCCGTACGGACGACCTCGACCTGGTCACTTACGTGCGTAAGCTCTTCAGTGATGCCATTTGCCTTGACGATGTACTCGTAGAGCTTGTCCACGTAGTACTCGGTGCCCGCTGGGCCGGATTGCGCGTATCGCGTACCGTCCGGTGCGTAGCCGAAGTACGTGTTGATGGCCACGCCGGTCATGTTCACACTGATCGGCCGGTCGACGTTGTCGAATGACTGCGTCCGGCCATCGCCGCTAATCATGTTGCCGTTCGCATCGTACGCGTACGTCGTCAACTGCGCGGTCGCGTTCCACAGCGAGGTCACAGCGTGCGGCCGCGACGACTCGTACTTGTATATGGGCGCCTTGTCCGACTTGCTCAAGATGTTTCCGAGATCGTCGTAGGTATACGTGTCACTTTCCGGTGTCGGGAAGCCGAAGCCGGATCGAGTCGCGCCGAGAAGACGCTGCAGCTCATCGTAGGAATAGGTTTCGTCGACCACTTCGTTCATTGTGTTGCAGGAGGCATCGTAGATGATGCTTCCGAACGAGTCTCGCTGGTAGAGGGTCTTCTCCTGCCTCGCAAGATTGAGGAAGTGATCGTACTTGTAAGTGAGCTGCCTGACCAGAGGCGCGCTTGCGGTTGCGCACCGCGAAGGTGGCACCTCTCGCAGGCCGGTTGCGGTGATCCAGAGTGGCACGCCGGTCGAGTCGTCGTAGTCGCGCGCCTCTTCGACGTTGTTTCCGAAGAGCTGACCAACGACCTGACCCCGCACCGACATCGAGAGGACTTTGCGATAGAACGCTCCATTTGGGCTCGGGTTCCCATTCGCATCGAGCGGAGTTTCCCCCTTCGGATATCCCTGCGGGTCCTTGTAGTCGAAGCGCGCGATTTCCCCGATTGCGCCCTGGGCTGTACTGGGGAAACCGACAGCTTTGACACGCCCGTAGTTGTGGTCGTAGCCATACTCGACGTTAAACTGACGAGCCGTCCACGTTCCTCCACCAGAAGGAGGCGGCTGGGCGCTCGGAATGGTCGTGATCATGGTCCATGGCCTGAATAGACTGTCGTACTTGTAATCCTTGCGGAAGCCATCGATGACACCGAGCATGGAGCTGAGCGTTCCAGGCTTGCCGTTGAGGTCGTACTGCCAATTCGCCTCGAGCAAAATCGACGAAGTTGAAGTGGCCTGCACGAACCGTCTCTCCATCCGACCAATCGCGTCGTATTGGTAGAATAGCGAGACACCGCGGGCGTCCTTTTGCGAGCGCACGCGCCCCAGCCCATCCCAAGTATAGAGCCATGTGCCTCGATCCGGATCGTCAACCCTGATCTTGCGACCCAGATCGTCATAGGTTGCCTCTAGATCATGTGGCGGTTGGGCCGAATCGATGATGTCCGTCAGACTCCCCGCCGGGTCCCAGACATAATTCGTCGTAATTGGGTGGGAGGAAGGAGTACTCACCTGCTGGACGGTCTGAATCAGCCTGCCGCGCGGGTCATACGAGCGGGACATCGTTATCTGCCCGGCTGCAGTCGTCGGTGTGAAGACAGTGATGCGGGTCTTCAGGCCAGGGATCGTGGTGTCGTAGTTGTACGCGTACGTGGTGACCAGATTGGCGCTGCCCTTTCCGGGCTCGAAGAGATCGGGCGCGCTCGATCTCATCACGGTCTTCGTGCCCGCTCGCCCGAGCACATCGATCCCCGAATATTGGGTCATGAAGCTCGACGCCAACGCGCCGTCCCAGGACCCCGGCGGAAGTCCCGTACTGATCGGCTGATGCTCAGCCACTTTCGCGCCACGCGCATTGTAATCAACCTTGGTCAAGATCTCCTTGCCGTCGAAGCCCTCTACGCCGGTGGCGATCGTTCGTCCAAGCATGTCGATGTAGTCTGTCTTTATCGGCGAGCCGGACTGAAACACCTGCCGCTTGATGGCGCAATCGCCGACGCCGCACGAAGATAGCCTCTGCTCGATGAGTTGCTGGCCGTCGATGGTGGTCGTCGTAAGGCGGCCGAATGGGTCATATACCATCCGGGTAGCAGGGCCGCCTTGGACGGACTGATGATACGTTGGAAGTCCCGTCGCTGGATCTGTCGTCGTGCTGGCGATGTGGCCGAGCGGATTGGTCTCGGTGGTCACAAAGTAGCCATCGCTGCCGAGCACATACGTGGTCGCTGTTAAGGTAACCAAGCCGGTATTCGCGGGTGGATAGGACGCGTCGTTCGCAACGTCGCGAGCAGTCACCTGCTTCGAGCTCACGTTTCCGAACGAGTCGTATTGGAACGCCGTACTCGCTTCGGTCGCGCCCTGGAATACGAGATCCTGGTGATCCAGTCGCCGCGAACTACCGCCAGTGTTGTCGGCGAACCAGAAGTAGTTTGTTGTCTGAGTCTTTGCGGAAGCCGTGGGGTTTAACGTTGGACAAACCGGAGTTGCTCTCGAGCACGACCCGACTGGCAAGCTGGAGCCGGACAGCTGGCAAGTTCCGTCGAGCGCGACGCCGCCGCCGAAATCCGTCAGCACTGTGCGCGACACTAGCTTTGTAAGCCACCAAATGGATAGATCGTTCTGATAGGTGCGACTATCACTCACGATGACATCGTGCGTGGAATCGGCTGCCTGCCCAGAGCTGACTGCGCACTGTAGCACCGGTTCACCCGATGCCTGATCGGCTTGCACGATCGTCGTCTTCTGCCTTACGAGCGCATTGGAAGTCTCATAGCTCTTTTCGACCGTACCAGTCCCACTCACGACGAAGGCACCGGCCGCACTGGAGTGGGGCTGGACGTCCCACCAGTACGTGGTTTCCGAGAGCGTCTGAGCACCAGCTGCGGTGAGCTGAGCAACGGTCACTTTGCTCAACCGGTTCGTGAGCGGGAACTCCTGGAAGAACTCGCTCGTCGTGCGACGATTGTTGAGACTGCATGTACCTCCACACCCCGTGATGCTGGAGGCTGGCTCTCCGGTCGCAGGAGGCATCTGCTCTTCCACCACAATCTTCTTGAAGCCCTGAAATCCCCGCCCTTCGGTGTTGAGCATCGCGTCCTGATACCGGTAGCAGGTCTTGTTTATGTTTGTTGCTGGTCCGACGCCGCTGCTCACGTCTAGTCTGCCGACGGCCCACATCGAAGACGCGAAGAAGGCATGATCGGAGTACGTAATGGGGTCTGGAGGCGTAGGGAGAGGCGGAGGGTGCGCGACGTAGAATCGTTCGTTCACCGGCATGTCGCAGCCAACCTCGGTGTCATAGTCCCGCACCGGGTGTATCGCTTTCGCAGTGTTCGACAGCGGGCGGTGCCTCCAGCTCGCGATCGAACCCAGCCCGTTCGTTGCCTTGATCAGCAGATCGGGCGCACGCATGAGATTGTGTGTGATATATGGTCCGTTTCCTGATGGCGTGGAGTTGTAGTAGTCGTTCGTTACATCCAGCAAGCTATAGTACAAGTCGGTGGTTCCATCGCCGTTCGAATCGTTGGGCAATACGGATACTCCCGTTGGGGCCCGCAGGTTCGTAGTAATCTTCAACATCGAATACGAACCATCGGAGCCTTCGATGAACTTGTAGGCATCCCATACAAATACTGATTTGTCATGGCTCCGATACTGTGTAGGCGCCGTGTCGAACTGAGCCCCACAGTAGCTCACAGGTTCAGGGATGCCCGTGATCTCATAGCAAGAGTCGTATACCCTAAAGTTTGGCACCAGTAGCTCTTCCTGCCCATCGCTGTCGATGTCCATTACGAACTGGAATCGAGTTCGGTTCGGATCCAGAGCAGGGACCGTCAGCGGCCGAGGCTGAAAGATCTGCGTGCCGAGGGGACCGCCCGTGTTGATCCAGATGAATCCCGCCGGATCATAGATATCTGGCAGCCCGTCGCCATTGACGTCGATCCAGCGCCTGGTGCTATTGGGGTTGAAGGAGGAGCCTGAAGGCCCCCCGAGAGCCGGAACCGTCGCGTACGTGTATGACTGAGAGGACGACTGGAAAGCGATCGTAGTGGTGTCGTTAACGGGCGTTTTGTAGTCATCGAAAACGCTGTCCACGAGTCCATCGCCGTTGATGTCCCTCGTTTGCTCCGGCGCAGAACTCATGGAGGAAGAACTGCCCGCAGGCTGCGATGGTCCACCCCAGGGTACGCTTGTGCTCCAGTCGAGTGGACTCCGGTTGCGACGCAACCCTATGAAGGGCGGAGGGTGGAGGAGGCTGTAGCTCAAGTCGAGCAAGCCATCGCCGTCGTAGTCCATGCCCCACGGAAGTGGGACGGTCCCGTCCTGCTGCAGGGTCAGGTTGGTTGTCCAGTGTGGCCACAACGTGGGGTCGTCGCACGTCGCGTTAGCGAACGCCAGCTTACCGCCGATGCTCCCGAAGATGTCCACACGTCCGTCGTTGTTCACATCGGCAAACCCCTGCAAATATGTCCCATCTACAAGGTGATCAAAGCCGACGGGCCAGTCTCCGTACGATGTTCCACTATATTTCTGCGCTGTTCGACAAGAGCTCAACAGCAGCCAGCTCTCGTTGGGAGATTGATACACGGCGTCGCGAGTGCCATCTCCATCCAGATCGCCTGCAATCGCCATCTTCCATTCATTGCCGAGCGCCTGGCCATAGGCGTACTGCGGATAGGGGGCCGTGCCGCAGCCCGACGGCGACGGACAGGTAGCGTGCCACATGCCGTGATTGGCGCCGCCGTCGTCGAAGTTCGGGGCGTCTTCCTGGTACTGGAAGTTCGTTGGAGGAAATCTCTCCGCCACGTTCTCGCACGAGGCGACAGCTCCCCCGGGCTGAGCACACAGCGTCACGCTTTCGAGCAGAGATCGTCCCGTCGCGGCGCTCGCATGGTAGCTCAATTGGTATCGCCGAACATAGGCGGCTCCCACGCTTGTCGAGATCGCCTTGAGGCGGACCCCCATTAAAGTGCCAATGCTGTATCGATACGTGGTTCTATTATCTGGGCGAAAGTCGTACGTGAATGTCACCGCTCGAGCGTCCGGTCCGAAGGAGCACTGCCGGGACGCAGGATCTCCGCGGCCAGTATATTTGATCGATGAGGGTTGGTAGTCTGGGATATTGCGGACGAGAGCTTGCATCGAAGTTGTATATGCTATGCAATTACCCTGGCGGTCGTATTCTCGGGCAATCGCCCAAGTGTCTGGGGACACGCGGTCGTACTGCGAAATCCTTCCTGACTTGTGCTCGATCTGGAAAGTCGTGAGTGAGCTGCCAAGCCCCCCGCCACTCTGGACGATACGCGCGAACCGATCCACTTCAGTTCGGTATTCCGTATTGGTAGTGCCGTAGACGGCTCCCGGCATTGCGACAAGGCGCTGACCGTCCCAGCACAGCCGATCATTTCCATCATACAGAACCGGCCGGCTACCGCCTTCTTGGGCGAGTGTCCGCGGACATCGAGAAATCTTGCTAGTGGCTCCAGCGACGGACCAGCCGACCCCTACGGCGCCGTTCGCGGAAGTGCTGCTATAGACGAGCGAGACCTCGGGCTGCATTCCAGCGCGTCCCGGAGGAATCTCAATCGGAATCCGGTAGGTCGCGGAACCGCCTTCGGCTCCGGGCGCTCCTGGGAGCGTGCCCACCCATCCTTGCGAAGGGATCGGCATGGACGGAGGCACGACAGGAGAATCCGGCAGTGCCGAAAGCCCCGTGATGACGGTAACCGACACTGACGTGCTGACGTATGCACTGCAGCCGCTCGCGTTGCACGCACGCACCTGGTAGCCGTAGCTCCCGTACGCCTTGTTCGTGAACGCTTTGCTTGTCGTGGTGACGGCCATCGTTGTCCATGCCCCACCATTGTATTGCTCTCCGAGATCGTAATGGTCGACTGACCCGGAGGCGGCGCCCCACGAGACTGTATACGAAGGGCCGGTTTCGGGCGGCGCACTCACTCCGCCAGGAGGTCCCGGCGGAAGCAGTACCGTCACCGTAAAGTTTGGCGTGAACGGGCCGCAGCCCCAAGAACCAGAGCACCCCTGTACCTTGTAGGTGTAGGTTCCGTTCCCGCGGCCAGCGATGCTCGCCGACAAGGCCTGGCCGCCTCCGTTGAAGATGCCAACGCCGTTTTCGTAGAGCGTGTATTGGGTCGCTCCACAAGCGGCCGTCCACGACAACGTGTAGGAGCCCGTTGTGCTACTCGTCGGGCCACTGATCGGCCCGGTTGATCCGGGCGTGCCCCCGCATGTACCACTAAAACAGCGGTCACTGGACGTGCACGCAAGGCCGTCGTCGCAAGCAGTCCCATCCGGCTTGATGCCCTCGCAAGTCCACACGCTTCTCTCGCCGTCGCAGAAAGGTGCGGAGCACCCCGGGCAGGTCGGCGCGGTTCCACGGCAGGCTGCGTTCGCGCTAATAGGGATCAGCAGCACGCCAGTTGCACAAAGGACACCGCACAGCAGCCGTGGCGCGGTGCAGCCTGCGACCGACGACGTGACCAAAGAAGCCGCGCGCCGACCGAGATCCATCAGAGAAGAACGCATCGTGTATTACACGCTCCTTCCTTTGGCGCGTGCACCCTGCGGGAGGCGCGTTGGGCGCGGTCAATGGGCATTCCTTGCGTCGTATGAGCCGGAGTTGCTGGCCGGGGCGCGGCGCTCTCAAGCGACACCGGGAGGCAGAGGAGCTAGAGCGACGGGCGACGAGAGCAGACAGCATCGGTTCCCCATTCCCACGCGACGCTGCTACGAAGAACGCGGCGCACCTTCTACCGCGCCAAAGAAGCTGTCAACGGCCAGAAATCAAGCTTACGCAGATCCGCCCCGCGACGGTTGTTTACGTCGCAATACGACTCGCGTTTCTCTGCTTATCCAATTCCGAACATACGCTGACGCGATGAGCGATATCAGGGAAATCCTGCCACAGCGTTCGAGCGCGGCTGCGAGAGGTTCGGGTTTCGCCTGGTGCACTTCTCGGTCCAGGGGAACCACGCGCACTTCATCGTCGAGGCGCCCGACGCGGTGGCGCTCGGCCGCGCGATGAAGGGGCTGGAGGTGCGGATGGCGCGGGCGCTGAACAAGGTCATGGACCGCAAGGGGCCGGTCTTCGCGGACCGCTACCACGCCCACCTGCTTCTCTCGCCGCGCGAGGCGGCGTACGCGATCCGCTACGTCCTCGACAACTGGATCCGGCACGCGGTCCGCGAAGGGCAGCCGGTCCCGTCCGGCGTTGACCCGTACTGCTCGGCGGCGCCGCCTCCGGAGCACGGACCGCCGCTCGTCGCGGAGCCGCATTGGTGGATGCTGACGGTCGGCGTGCGAAAGTCCCAGGCGCGCACTTTGGCCGCCTGAAGGCTCGCAGCTACCGGCCCTCTCCCAGCGCCTGCAGCAGCCCGGACAGCGAATCCGCCATGGCCTCGAATTCGTAAGCGCCTGCCGCGATCAGCGGGATCCGCCCGTACCTGCGCTCGCGCAAGCGGGCCAGGTACCCATACCCTTCCCCGCCTCCGTCGGTACCGAAGAGCAGCAGCCCAGGTGTCGAGAGCGACACCTCCTGCGACTGCGACTCCGTCCCGATCTGCTCCGCGCTCCAGAGCACCAACGGCTGCTTGCCGACCTTCCCGCGCCCGCCGTCGTGCTGCTCGAGGAACGCGCGCAGATCCGCGGGCAGGCCAGGAATGACGTCGAGCGCTTCCTTCGATGCGCCTCTGGGCGCGAGCTTCATCCCCGGAAAGTCCATGTTCCGCCCTATAGCTTGCGCAGGAATTCCTCGCCCAGCTCCCGCGACCGCCGCGTCGCCGCTTCGACCGCGTTCATCAACACGTTCCGCAGTCCGCCCGCTTCCAGCGTGTGCAACCCCGCGATCGCGGTGCCTCCGGGGCTCGTGACGCCATCCTTCAGCATCCCGGGATGCTCGCCGCTCTCGATCAGCAGCTTGGCGCTCCCGAGAACGGTCTGGGCAGCGAGCTGCAAAGACGCGCGACGCGAGAGCCCCACTTTGACCCCGGCATCGGCGAGCGCCTCGATGATCAGGAACAAGTAAGCAGGCCCGCTCCCCGACAGTCCGGTCACCGCGTCGAGCTGTGATTCCTCCAGCACGACGCTGAGCCCGACGCTGTCGAAGATGGTGCGCGCCGTAGCCAGATCGGCCTCGGTCGCATGCTCGCCGAGCGCAAGCGCGGTGGCTGCGGCTCCCACCGTCGCGGGCGTGTTGGGCATGGCCCGCACGATGCGCATCGGCGGATGCAGCCGGCGCTCGATGGCCGCGATCGGTACTCCAGCCGCGACGCTGATGACGAGCTTCTCGCGCGACATCTCGGCAGAGATCTCGCGCAGGACCTGGTCGAGGATCTGCGGTTTCACCGCCAGCACGACGACGTCGCTCGCGCGCGCGACCTCGCTGTTGCTGCCCCCGCGAACGCCGTACGACTTCGCCAGCTCCTGCACGCGCTCGGGCCGGCGCGCGCTCACGTGGATCTGCTCCGGCCGCGCCGCCTTGGTCTTCAACAGACCCTTGAGCAGCGCCTCCCCCATGTTCCCGGCGCCGATGAATCCCAGCTTCTTGTCCGTAGCCATGCGGCCGGGAACTAGAACACATTTCACGAACGCAAGCTCACCCGATGATGAACGTCTCCTGGATCAGCCGCCCCTCCGCGAACCTGCGCAGGTTGTACCGCTCGAAGATCTCGTCCTGCGCCCCGCCCATCCACGCCGCCATCCGCCGCGCGACGGCGGGAGCCATCATGAACCCGTGCCCGACGAATCCGCTCATCTGTAACAAACCCTCGACGCCGGGCGTCTCCCCCAGCACGGGAGAGCGGTCCGGCGTGTCGTCGTAGCAGCCCGCCCACTGCCGCAGCAGCTTCACCGCGCCGAGCTGCGGCATCAGCTCCGAGAGCGCCGCGCCATAGCGAGCCATGAACCGCAGCGACGAGGCCTGGTTCAGTCCGGGCGGCTCGTCGGGATCTCCCATCCCGCCGACGATCTCCCCGCGCATCGACTGCGAGAAGTACAGGCCCGTCCCGAGCATGGACACGAGCGGGCCGAGGAACGGCTTGAGGGGCTCGCTGGAGACGATCTCGTGGCGATAGGGAATGTTGGGGAGCTCGACTCCCGCGAGGCGCGCCACGACCGGGCTCCAGGCGCCCGCGGCGATGACCACCCGGTCCGCGGCCACACGCCCCCGATCCGTCTGCACCGCCCGGACGCGGCCGCCGCTCACCTCGATTCCGGTGACGCGCGTGAAGGTCTCGACCTGCGCGCCGCGCCGCCGCGCGCCGTCGGCGTAAC
>Ga0070708_100004432_pt1 | contig 11033 bp, 9 predicted proteins | sample KBSK5503metaG_FD_65469 | JGI IMG/M metagenome (GOLD analysis project Ga0070708, IMG submission 65469) | Corn, switchgrass and miscanthus rhizosphere microbial communities from Kellogg Biological Station, Michigan, USA - KBS K5-50-3 metaG | ecosystem: Host-associated > Plants > Roots >...
AGAGCGACGTGAGCGGAGCCTCGTCCCAGATGCCGACTCTCAAACGAGAGGACAGTCAATCCTCAAAATAGATTCCTGCACTGTAGGAGTCGTCTTTTTAGACTTCGGGAAAACCGACAGTTGCATAGATCACAGTTCTGTCCATCTTCAAGTCCCACTCACTGTATCTACAGGATGACTGGTGCATTATCATCCTCAACAGTGCTTCCCCATCTCGGTTACCACGGGCGGACCATGTAGGGGTAAGACCGTTTGTGAGCCGAGGTATGAAACCTTCGCAGCGCATCTTGGACGACTTCTATGGAGACATTTGTCTTGTCGGCTACCCTTTCTGACGGAGACTTGTCGTCGAAAAGCATCTTCAGCACCGGGTCCAATTGGTCATAATCGAGTGGAATCTCATCCGTCGCTTTATGGCCGGGATACAGCTGGGGACTACTGGGCTTCAGCACCATCCGGGGCGGCAGTCCAAGGTGCTCTCCCAGCTTTCTTACCTCTGTCTTGTATAGATGGCTGATGGGCAGAAAATCGACTCCTCCATCTCCATACTTCGTGAAGTATCCGATGAGATCCTCGCTCCGGTCACCCGTTCCAGCGACCAAGTAGTTGTTTAGGTTGGCGAAATAGTAGAGAAGAATCATCCTAGTCCTAGACCGGATGTTGGCGAGTGGAATCCTCGTTGTCTGCGTCTTCTCGCTCGTGCCTAGGGCGCTGGCGAAAGCTTCGACCACAGGGTGAATGTCAACGATCTGTGACCTAATCTGAAGGAACTTTGCCAACCACTTTGCATCATCAATATCCTCTTTTGGAGTAAAATGTGTGGGCATGAGTAAGCCTAGAACATGATCCTTGCCGAGCGCCCTAACGAGTAAGGTCGCGACAACGCTACTATCGATGCCGCCGCTAAGCCCGATAACACTCCCCTTGGCTCCGGCGGACCCGACAGTTTCTCCGATGAATTTCACTATCTCGTCTGACGTCTCTTTCCAATCGAGGCCAAGTTGCGACATTTGCAATCTTCGTCGTTCGCTGCAATCTGATTGCACACTCATAAGAGTTAATGATTTCCCGGGCGCAACCGTGGTAGACACGTAATTTTCCGAACGAGTGCCTAATTCGCTTGCCATTTTTCCCATGCGGAGACTTCGAGACGAGGGAAGACTAGTGAGATTCTCGACCAAGGGATTCAGGAACGTTTCGAATGCATCTGGGGCAACTCACTGATTTGTCAGGCGTTCTTTCGCCGCATCGTGGGGGCGTCATTAATGAGAGGCACATCTTTGCTTCGTTCATGTTCTGCCAGAACAATTGGTTTCCAGGTCTGCTCACTGTTGAGTCCGACCGCCAGATATCGAATCTTTCGATCTGCCAGAAACCTTGTGCGGTCCAAGATTCTCCAGCAGTCCAGCACAGTTGGATGGCGCATCTTTTCGAGAAAGACCGACGGAGCAAGGTTCTTGAATTCTTCCCAAGGAGTTGCTACTACGCAAAAGTCGGACCCTGAAAGCGACTCGCTAACGTCTGAGGCGTAACGAATCTTGCCTGCCAGTGTTTTCATCGCTTGCTCCATTCCCGCGGGGTCGTAGCACTTGACGATCACACCATTCTCGCTGAGGAATATGGCGATGCTTATCGCGGCAGATTCCTCGACAACGAAAGTGTTGGGTTTGTAGGTCAAGCCCAGAACGGTAACTTGAGGACTCTCTATCCCGTGAAGGCTCTCAAGTATTCTCTGAGAGAGCCGTTTGGCGTGATCCACGTTTATCTGATCGGTGGCTCGGCTGAGTCTGGCATTGTTTGACAATTTTTCAGCGATGTATGAGAATGCGCGGTTGTCCCTGGGAAAGCATGGCCCTCCGTAACCTAGTCCTCCCATGAGATATTTTGAGCCGATTCTAGAGTCTAGGCCGACTGCGCGAGTCACTATGTCGACATCTCCTCCGGGGATCCGTTCGCACAGCGATGCAAGAGTGTTTGCGAACGAAATCTTCATCGTCACGTAGACATTTACGGAGATCTTTGCCAGCTCCGCATTCCAGAGAGTCATCCTCACTATGGGAGGATGGTTCTCGCAGAATCTCTCGTACATCTCAGCGAGCACTTCTCCCGAGTACGAGTCTGACTCTCCAATCAATACAAAGTCGGGGGCCAGAAGCCCGTGAACCACATCTCCTAGGGCTATGAATTCTGGATTATAGCAGAGGCCGAAGTCGCTCCCACATATCTTACCCGACAGACGTTCAAGGAGAGGCCTCAAAACCGTGTCCGAGGACCCAGGAAGAACGGTGCTGACTATTGAAACAACGTGGAACCTGTTCCTTCTTCCAATTGCTCTCCCAATCGGCTCCAAGACCTCCTCAACGTAACGGGTAGAAAACCCACCATTGGGATCGCTCGGAGTTGGAACGATTACGAATGACACATCTGACTTTTCAGCGGCCTCATTAAGATCATTAGTTACGCTGATCATCGACCTCGCTTTCTTTAGAAGTGTCCTAACCGGTGGCTCGGCTTCTGCAACCTCACCAGTTCTGACGGCCTGTATGAGTTCTGGTCGGATATCGACCCCGATTACGTGGAAGCCCCTGCTCGCCCAGGAAACGGCCAAGGGCAATCCCAGCTTGCCAAGTCCGAAGACAGAGATGGTATCGGGGATCTTCAAGACTTCTCGACCCGCTTAGTGATCCTTGCGTCCCGGTGACCGAAGGCTGGGATTCTTACCCTCAACACGACTAGAGCGGCGATAGTAGCTATTGGAATGGAAAATAGCGTCACTGACTCTGCGTTGATGGAGAGAAACGTCGCCTTGATCCCTTCTGCATATGCCAGCATAGGAATATAGATCATTCCGGGACCCGCGTAGTAATAAGTGAGGGGGCCCGGGGGTGCGCCTGACGCTGGCTCGAACTTCCAGAGCGGGCTATTGGTCTCCTTCCATAGGAGTCCTCGGAATCCATGGGGAATTAATGGCGCGACCATGTTCTGATTAGTCGTCCAGTCTTCATGAACCGGGCTCCAAGATGACGGCGAAAACAAGGCGACCATAGGTGCTACCGGCCCACTTCCTTCAATCGTTATAATCCTGTCATAGCGTTCGCCCGTCTGTCCTCCACTCAAACTTGAGAGCGTGATGATGCTATCGGGTCTGTTGCTGGATAGGTTTAGTACCGCAGTTGAGGCGTTAGACTGGTTGATCAACCCGACCCCTCCAATCGTCGCGTTGTACTCAAGGATCCCATAACCTGTCGAAGGCAGAGGCGTGGAAAGCGTGGAAACGCTGTAACCTGAATCAGCGATTGAGACATTCGCAAGCTTCACGTAAGCGTCAGATTCTCCTGGCGGCAGGTTTACAGCAAGATTAAGATCTTGAGAGACTCCAAACATAGCACTCGAATTACCCCACTCCTGAAAACGGGAGTATGGAATCTGAAACTGATGGAGGCTACCGGGGTTTACACTAGTGTCAATCCCTACGTAGTTCGAACAGCAAGCAGGGGGCGACGAGAAGCTAACGCCGAGCGTAATGTTTGCAGTTGTCTGGATAGAGAGACTAACTGTCAGATTGCTAGACAAGGGGACCATAGCAGGCAGGTGGGACTGGATATTGAACTGCAAGCGTCTCGTCGTGTCGTTGTTCGTAAGGTTCAGATTCAGTGTATTTCCACTACTCTGAAGCGTGCCTTGGGCATTTGTGGTTCGGTAGCTTGCAAACCAGCTGCTGGGTTGCGGCATCATCACCGTAGCCGGATAGTATGTTGACGCCAACACGTTGATCGATTGGATGGGAAACTGTAACCCTGACCTCACGAAAAAGTATGCACTTACCTCTCCACCATTCACTAGCTGCGAGAAGGAGAGTGGCACGGTCACTAGGAGCCGTCCCCCTTCTGGACTGGTCGTAGCGCCCGACCCGGGAGCGCCGTCCGTGGAAGAGACGACGACGATGTTTGATGTTTTGAACATGGACTGCATCTGTTGCGCTTGTGCAGAATAGGTGTATGAGTCTGTGACCAAGAGATCCATCGGAACCGAGATTAGATCCTGCGTGGATTGGAGGTAGAGGGGAATAATGAATTGGGAGTTTAGTCCCATCCGAGCAAGGATCGATATGAAAGCGTAATATTCATCCTGGGAGGATGAGGAGGCCGAGTAGAAGCCGATTATGGAGGCATTCGTAGCAACCAGGATCGAGCTTGGATTCGCTGGCTTAATGAGGACCTCCGGCACACCGGACGTCATAGGTACGCTCACTGTCGAGAAGAGCATGGGTCTGGCTGTGTAATTCTCTACTGTGTTTCTAAGCGCGTAGGAATAGAAGGCCACGCCGTTCACACCGTACCAGTCGAGCCAGAAATTCTCACCGGCGAAATTGTAGGATGATTCTATCAGAGAGGATACGTTTGAGGAAGGCCTGTCTTCAACATAAGCTCCTGCTATTAGTGAAAGATCGTTCTTGTAGAATACGTCAGTCAGGTACCAGTTGTTGAAGAATGGATTAGGATCCACATTTTCGACTCGGCCCCCAGTATCGAATCGGTTGGGCTGATAGAACATAAAGGAGCGCGTTAGGAAACGGTTCTGCAAGGAGACTCGATAATCATTTGACGGGGGACCTACCCCGCTGTTGAGACCTATATTCAACTGATCGGAAAACGATTCAAAATGAACCGACTTGATCCCGGGTAGAACTATCAAAGCATCAGAGACCACGAACAGCAGAGCAAGAACACTGATTATAGATAGGAATCCTCGAGCACTAATTGGAAACGGCCTCTTGAATCTGACAGAGAAGAGGATTCCTCCTACGCCAGCTAAGTGTCTGCGCAGAACTGCGAAGAAGACGGGAAATGCCAAGAGGAAGATCCATGCGAGATTCTCAACCGAGCTGTAGGTCGCCATCAGCCGCGGCACATAGGGCCACAACGAAGGCACCCAGCCCATTATCACCCAATATGATCCCATAACAGCAAGCGAGCCCAGGAAGGCTGTTTCTATCCAAGATATCTTGAGCCTAAACAGAAAACAAGGCAGTGAAAGAGCGAGAAACAGCGGCAGGTAGACATAGTTGAGCGTCGAGACCCACATGGAACCCGGTACGAGTAGAGAGGTCAGGCTAACTGCGCCGGTGTATTGAAGCCTGTAGGGTCCAACCTTAAGGGCCTGGGTCAGAATTGGAACCACTTGCCAGATAGTGATTCCGAGCACAGGCAGAAACACCATGATGCTCCTCTTCAGCCCTGTCGAGAGACGGTTGCTACCCGCCGACAATAGAAGAAATATTGCTCCGGGCACAGTTGCAGCAATCGAGACGAAAACGTCCCCGAGGTAAGTCAGCACCCATAGGCCCAGGCAGAGAAGATATTCTCTGTTTCTGGCCTCTCCAAGATTCAGGTGTGAGGCGTACCGGTAGGTAGAACCCAGGGTGAAGAACATGAAGGGAATCGTGAAGACTCTATTGTAGGCTCCGCCCCATACTGCGTTGTTCCAGTAGGCGGTGGTTGACCATGCTAGTATGACCATCGAAAAAGCGAACATCCTCCCAGAACCGACCGTCCTAGCAAAGTAGAAGATGGAAAGGCCGAAAAGAAGGAATGCCCCGACAAACGAAACGTGAAAGGCGGATATTGCATCGAAGCCCAATCCGACAATTGCAACTGGGATGGAAAAAGTCACCCAGCTGAGACCGATCGTCGGTACGTAGCCTGCAAAGAGATGTGGATCCCAAAAGAGATACGGAAAGCCCGACACGAGAGCCTTCGTCATTCCAACGTAATAGAACCCATCATCTGCCGCGGGAGAAGGATCCTGAAGAAATCCGATGATTGAGGCAATCAGGAGACCGATGCCACAAACGGCTCCAATCTCCGCTAGCCTCCGTGTAGAGCGAGAATTTGAGGGAAACCTCAATCGGCATGCCCGCCCCTTTTGGAAGCATTGTTTGATCGTGTGTGGAGCCCAATCCGATACTGCTTTTCCGCGCGTAACCATCCAGATTTTCTCAAGAAACCGAAGACTACGTCGATTATCATGGCAAGATGATATCTGTTAAATGCTCCCATTCCCATCCGAGTCCTGCGACCCGAGACAAAGATCAACAGATGCAGGTCAGGTCGGATCTTGAAGCTCTTGGCAAGTTGCCGCGAGAGAGCACTGTCAGCATGTGCGCTGTTGCGGAAGCCGCCCGTTTCGCGAAAAACTTTCGCTCTCACCGCGAAGAATGCGGTGCTCGCGTTTGCTTCCCGGGTTATCCAGAAGAGCAGGGTCGTAAGCACATACCAGAGGGTAAACTCGACCTTTGCCCACAGAGCGCCGTCGTAGGGATATGTTGGGCAGTAGATCCCGGCAAGCTTAGGGTCGTTCTCGAATTTCCTTGCAACGCTACTTAGTAGGTTCCGGGGCATCAGGGTATCAGCCCCTGTAAAGATGAGGATAGAGCCTTTGGCGACACTTGCGCCAGCGTTCCTCGAAAGGTACTCGCCTAACGATTTTCCCACCAGTATTACGGCTCCGTAACGATCAGCGATTTCCTGTGTCAGGTCAGTGCTACTGTCGTCGGCGACGATTATCTCATAATCTTGAAGGGTCTGTTGACGAACAGACTCAAGTAATTTGGGCAGCAGCAGTTCCTCGTTGTAGGTGGGTACAATGATTGAGAATAATGGAGTGGTCAAGTTCGTTAAGTAACTACCCTTCCACGATGGCGCATCCGATACGATGGTTATTGCATGGCTCTCCCGGATGCAAGTCGATTGAAACTCACCAAGCCTTTAGAAGGAATGCCTTGGCATGCGAAACAAATGTCTTACCTATGGGCCCGAACCACTATCGCTCATACAATCCCGTGACCAAACGGTAGGCGGTGTAGCTTTGGACCTTGGAAATCTAGTGAACTCTACCTTGAAGCTGGGCAGCGAATCGCGCACTGTAAACTTCAGGATCGATGGCACGTCTCTGCATGCACTGGTCCCCTCGGATTCAATGTTCTTCGGGATCAAGGATATCCTCTTCAATCGGGAGTACGAACTGTTTCGTGCATTTGAACTTACTCGGCCGAGACAAGTTGTCATCGATGCTGGGGCAAATGCCGGACTCTACACCATCATCGCTTCAATCGGGGCAGAGCAGGTGATCGCGATTGAACCTGACAGTCAAGTGTTCAAGACGCTGTCATACAATGTCTCATCGAACCGTCTCACGAATGTTGTCCTCAAACAATCAGCATTGTCGACCACGAAAGGATCCGTAGGATTCTATAAGCGTGGCAACACCCAACTTGGATCAATTAGGACCCGCAAGAACGTTGGACCTATTCTTGTCGATACTATCTCACTCGAAGAGTTACCCGATGAAGGCACTGAGGCTCAAGGCCGGCAAATAGACCTGCTTAAGTTGGACATCGAGGGTTCTGAGTTCGAGCTAATCCAATTTTCCGACGAGAAGTCATTGCGAAGGGTCCAGAGAATAGTCGCTGAGATCCACACGGAACACGGAGACATTTCGGCATTAACCAGTAAGCTCACCCGGTCCGGGTTCAATTACGTCATAACCAAACGTCCTCTAAAAAAAATAGGCCGCCGGCGAATCCGGATCCTTGCGGACTACAAAATGAAGCTTCTCATGAAGGCAGTCGACATGACGATGAGCATCTCTCGATATTCCGATTGGAGTTCGCTGCTCCTTTTCGCATCAAGGGAACGTGCCGATTTCCCCGCTTCAGAACTCGACTCGCTTAAGAGTAGCTTGAAGGAAGCTTCACTCATCTAGGGTTCATGAGAGTAAAAGAGCAAGATCTTGATGAAAGAGGGGCAGATCGATTTCTCCCCTTGAGAATCTCGCCTACTCCGAAAAACGTCTTTTCGCGACTAGTCTCACTATCCCTTCAATCTACCCTAGAGTCCAAGGCGTAATAGCAGAGTCACGTAACCAATTCCGCTCTTCACGAAGCTGAGCTTGCTGGTTCCCCTTGGTCTTCGAGTGAACGTGATCGGGACCTCAGCGATGGAAAATCCCTTCTTCTTGGCTCGGATGAGCAACTCGGCAGTGACCTCAAAGTTCTTCGCGACCAGTTCCTCGCGAATGCTCTCCACAGACTTGACCGAGTAGATCCTAAAGCCTGAAGTGATATCGGCCGATTGCATGCCGAACGCTCTTCTCAACACCCAGTTGGTTGAGGCGCTGACCATTCTCTTGAACCACGGGAGTTCTTTGACCAGGCCTCGGGTCTTGGATCTGCAGCCCACAACGACATCCGCGTTCTTTGCTGCTTCCAGCAACAATGAGATTTCTTCCGGATCGTGGTTCAGATCGGAGTCCATTGTTAGAACATACGTGGACCTAGGGTCTACGAGTTCCAAGCCCTTCTTTGTCGCCTTTCCCAACCCTAGCCTCCTCACACTGTATTCGACCTTGAGCCGAGGGTCTCGTTTTGAGAGCTCAGTGACCTTTTCCAGGGTCGCGTCCGTTCCTTCGACAACAAAGATGACCTCATAGTCCATGGAAAGTTCGCGCAAGGCTTTGACCAGCCGCTCTCCGAACTCGTCGATCACTTCCTCCTCATTGTACAAGGGAATCACTGCGCTGATCTTCACGGCGATCAGGAAGTGTCCAGATTGAGAACTGTATAATGTTAGTCATGACTATTCTAATAGTCAGATTCTGCTGAACTCTCGTCGGCAAGCGGCCGCCATCTGATATGAGCAGGCCTGAAGCAAGGTATCGACTTTTCTGCAATAAGACCACGTCTGCCCCAACAGAGGTCTCTGTTCCCCGATCGGGGAGATCCAGTGTTCCGTCTGAAACCATCATACGACTCATTTGATCCATGATCTTCAACTCAGCGCCTGAACCTAAGACGCCCGAAAAGAAATATCGTCAGTTCACTTGGCGAGATTATCTTTATAGTTTCGGATTCCTGCCCAACGAAATCATCGAAGGGATAAGACTCTCATGAGACGCTTGTTAGTTGCCCCAGTCATCGGACTCTCGCTTCTCTTGGCAATGACTCCCTTCGCTACAATTCTCCTTCCCGTACTCAGAGATTCGTCCGCTAACTCAGTCACAGTGATTCGAGACGGAGATCAGGTCCTCATTGAAGGTAATATTGCGAAGGATTTCAGTGGACCGATACTGTATGGTCAATATACGTTTGAGGACAAGAATTCAACAGAGTATTTTGTGAGGCATTTCAACTACAGCATCGCATACGGCGAACTTGCGCCTACCGAATCAGCGGAGAGTGACGTGTGCCTGCTAATGTTAGCATCGGATCAGATTACATCATTGTCTAGCGGAGGAGAAATCCTGTGCTCACATCAGAGTCATGTTGGGAATGGGCCAGTGAGCACCTCCAACATCACCATACCCGGCCTAGGGTTCGTTCTGCGTGAGGGCTACAAGATCAATATCGGGAGCGTCTCGCAACTCTATCCTTACCAAGTCGATGCCTCAAGGCTCAACTCTCACTTCCTATCTCTCTCTTTTTCGCTATGCCTGCAAATCTCCAAGAAAACTGGCGTCTTCGGGACATTCAGCCAGCGGTCGCCTTTTCGGGATAGAGAGTTTGTGCCAGACCCTGCTCGAGAATACGCGCCTTACACTGATTTCATGAACAATGAGACAACTCCGGCAGAGGTGTACTCGATCGGGGTCTTTCTCAGCAGCATTTCCCACTATTACCAGAACCGCGCAACGGTCGAGGTCTGGAAGGGCCAAAACTTGATCGTCTCGAAGACATTGTTCCTTCACGATCAGCACTTTTCTGACCCGCCATCTAGCGCTCTGATTCCCCTCAACCTAACGCTGAATCATGGGGAGAGTATCAGCGTAAGAGGAAGAATAGCGGCAGACATTCCTCAGGTCTATGACTTCGTCTCGTTCATAATGTCCAACAGCTCTCTTGTTCGGGTGAATGAGAGGAGTCTTTTCCCCGGCTATGTGGACCTCAACGGCGATGGATACCCAGACTACATGGACTACGATGTTCAGGGGACGATCTGGGCCGATACTACGAGGCCGAACTTGCAGGGGGCCCATGATACCCAGTTTCCGTGGGCGAGATTGATTCCTGTATTTTCAAGCGTCAACATCTCTGATAGAAGTGCGAGTGTTGTGACAATAACCACTCAGAGTGGCGCCTGCCTCTTGTTGGAGCGAAACGAAAGAATCGTTCACTATCAGTTCGTAGTTCACTACTGCAATGAAGCCAACGTTCCACAGCCACAGCCCAATGATCTGATTGCTTGGGGAGACTTCACCGGAAACGGTTTCCTGGACAGACTGAGAATTGACCCCAGCAACGTAAACTTCTACGTTGCGCTGGGCGGGCCCACTGGTTTAGCAAAAGAGAGCATGTGGTTCACCGGAGGAACCGCAATCGACAGATTCTTTGTCGAGCATAGTTACGCGAGCAATAGGGACGTCCTTTACGTTGAGTCGCATGGCATTCCGTCTGCCTATGGGCAGCGCGGTCAAACCATGGCGTTTGAGATGATTGGACTACCCTATGGATTGGGGTGAACTTTGTTCTCAAGGTAGCTGTTCGGCCGAGTGACATTGTTGGTTCAACAGCTCCGGGCAGGACGCCGTGCGGACCTCCGCCATATGGATATTTCACGCTAGGACTGCATGTAGTGGACTCGACTAATAATGTTGGAATTTTTCACGCTTGGACGGCATCAGCTCGAAGCAGGAGGCTTGCCATGTATCTCGCTGTGACTTTTGGCAGATTTTGATTTCAAACTCTGAAACCAACGCCTATGGGAGATCCAGGGAAAAAAGTTCTCCAGCACGTAGAGATAGTGGCGGCTGAATCGGATGATTCCCCAGCTCTTCGCTCGACGCGCAGAAATGTAAACCGGAACCCTATTGTCGAAGAATGTCTGATATCTGCGTACCAAGTATCGTCCCATCATACCATCGGCGTTTCCATCGGTGATCTCGAAGCCTCCCATCTCCGAGAAGATCCCTCTCCGCACAACGAGAAAATTGGTGCTCGATGAGAAGGTCTTGTGGGGATATGGGAGTTTGGAAGACAG
>Ga0070708_100004433_pt1 | contig 11033 bp, 9 predicted proteins | sample KBSK5503metaG_FD_65469 | JGI IMG/M metagenome (GOLD analysis project Ga0070708, IMG submission 65469) | Corn, switchgrass and miscanthus rhizosphere microbial communities from Kellogg Biological Station, Michigan, USA - KBS K5-50-3 metaG | ecosystem: Host-associated > Plants > Roots >...
TGGTGGACGAGAGGGGATTCGAACCCCCGGCCTCCTCGTTGCGAACGAGGCGCTCTCCCAGCTGAGCTACTCGCCCACGAGCAGCAACTAAATTTTAGCAAACGCCGCAGACCTTGCCAACACAGCTTCTCCCGGCTGTAAACAAGTTGGGGCGCCACGACCGAGTCGGGGCGCCCCAAACGTTACAACTGGAACTGCACGGTCTTTACGGTTGGCTGCCCGCGCCACCTGTCCGCTGCGCTGTGATTCTCTTCGCGGTCTGATATAGCGCCCGAGCCTCGGGAATCGCATCTACCGCTTTCTGCACCTGCGGATCCGATTCGAGCAGTACTTTGAATCCTTCCTGCTGCCCGAAGCTGGACATAAACACTTCCTGTTTGATCTTTCGCTTGATCCAATCGCCGGTTTCCGCCATCTCCGGTTCCGTGTACCGCACGCTGTGCTTGCTCAGGTATCCGCGGAATGCACGCATCACATTGTCATCAGCTTCAAAATTCTTGCTGATGGCGGGCTTTGTACCCAGGTAGTAGCGTGTGAATCCGCCAACGCCTGTCTCAGCCGGATAGAACACATCATTGCGATATAGCAATTGCTCGAACTTCGTCAGCTTCGGCGCCGGAACGCTGATGTCCGGAGAGATGCCGCCTCCGCCGGTAACTTGCCGGCCGCTATCGGTGAGCTTTACTTCCGTCGGGTGATCCGGCACTTTCCGCTCGTAGTGATACTCATAAAGCGAAACCGATTTGTAGTCGCGCTGAATCAGGCGGCCGCTCGGTGTGTAGTAACGCGCCGTGGTCAACGCCAGCCCAGTGTTCTCGCTCAACGGCGTCACCGTCTGCACCAGGCCCTTGCCGAACGTCGTCTCGCCCACAACCAACCCGCGGTCATGGTCCTGCACTGCGCCGGCCACAATTTCCGTCGCAGAAGCCGAGTTATTGTTCACCAGGATTACCAGCGGAACGGTAACGCCCTGGTTCCCGCGAATCGCCGTATAACGCCGTTCGGGGGAAGTCCGTCCGTGGTGCGACACGATCAACTGGTTCTTGTCCAGGAACATGTCGCCCACGGCCACCGCTTCATTCAGCAGCCCGCCGGGATTCCCGCGCATGTCCAGAATCAATCCATCCAGCGACGATGCATTCAGCTGCCTCAGCGATTCCGCGATCTCACGGTCTGTCGTTTCATTAAAACCGGAAAGCCGGATATAGCCGATCGCCGGCTTCAACAGGAATGCAATGTCCACCGAATGACGAGGGATTTCATCGCGCGTGACTGTAAACGTAAGCTGTTCCGGGTACCCTTCGCGCGAGACGACAATTTTGACTACCGTGCCCTTCGGGCCCTTCAGCATGTCCGCCACTTCGCTGGTGCTCAGGCCCTCCGTGGATTTGTCATCCACCTTCAGGATCACGTCTCCCGGCCGGATCCCGGCGTTATAGGCAGGCGCGCCCACGTACGGCGCCATCACCACCGTATGATTTTCCCGCGGCGCAACAATCATCCCCACGCCGTAATACTTCCCACGCTGGTCCTCGCGCAGTAATGTGAATTGCTTGGCATCAAAGAAACTCGAATGCGGATCGAGCATGCGCAGCATGCCCGGAATCGCGCCCTGATACACCGCCTTGTCCACATCCACGTTGTCGGCATAGTTGTTCTGGACCACGTCCAGAACCCGGGTGAATTCCCGGACGGCCGTTTGATAGTCATCGGCCGAGGCCGTTGTCGCCCTGACGTTGGGTCCATAAATGCCCCCCAACACGGCAGACAGCAGCAGCACGCCCAACACGATTACAAGTCCGCGACGCTCTGAGTTCATCCTTTACCTCGCGAGACAACTCGATACAAAATTATAGCACATCGTAAACTCCGGTTTGACACCGACTAACGCCCTTTCTATGATGCCCATAGGCCCCTTAGACGGTGCCTATGCACAATGTTGAGCATCCCTCACATGATCGTGGTGTTTATCGTGGTCCTCGTCGTCTTTGGGCCGCAGAAGCTCCCCGAGCTCGCCCGCGGCCTCGGGAAGCTTATGGCGGAGTTCCGCAAGGCTTCAGCGGACTTCAAGGGCGCCTTCGAGGAAGAGATGCGCGAAATGGAGCGCCAGACCCTTCAGGCCGAGCGCAAGAAGGCCGCGGAGGCTGCCGCTGCCTCCGCCGTCGCGACCGAGCAGGCCCAGCTTGAGGCCCGCGCCGTCTCGGAGCCCCCCGCGACGGAATCACCGGTCATTTTGCCGGTGGAGGAATCCGTGGTGCGCTCTTCAGACGCACCCTCGGGCACGGACGCCGAAACCTCCTCCGCCGTCGAATCGCATGAAACTCCGCAGGACACCCGGCAATCCGCCTGATCCCGTGCCCGATCTAACACCCACTCCGCAGAGTACGACGCCGGACGACGAACCCGCCGGGGCCATGACCTTTTTCGAGCACCTCACCGAGCTTCGCAAGCGCATCATAAACTCACTCATCTCGATCGGCATTGGCGCGGGGATTGGCTGGTTTGCCGCCCCTTATTTTGTCAAATGGATCACCAAGCCCATGCTCAAGGCCCTTGGTGACGCGCACCTCGACCAAAAGCTGGTGTACACGCATCCAGCCGGGTACTTGAACTTGCTGATCACCTTGAGCGTTTACCTGGGGCTGGTAATCGCCTCCCCATGGATTCTTTACCAGGTTTGGCTCTTCGTTGCCCCTGCTCTCTATAAGCACGAGCGTAAAGCCATCACTGGCTTTCTGTTCTCGACGGTTTTGCTGTTTCTCTCGGGAATCGCTTTTGGGTATTTCGTCTCCATGCCCTATGTACTGCATTTCCTGATCAGTTTCCAGGGTCCGGTCGTGCCGCTCATCAGCATCAACGAATATTTCGATTTGATTCTCCTGGTGCTCCTGGGTCTTGGGCTCGTGTTCGAATTGCCCGTCCTCATTTTCATTCTTTCTTTGTTTGGGATCGTCACGCCCAAGTTCTTGATGGACAATTTCCGGTATGCCATTTTGGTCATCGCCATTCTCGCAGCCATCCTTACGCCCACGCCGGATGCCATGACCATGCTGGTCTTCATGGCTGTACTGGTAGGTTTGTACTTCCTCGGTGTGGGAGTGTCTTGGCTCGTGGTGCGACGCCGCGAAAAGCGGCTGGCTGCTCCCGCGGAGGCTCGCTAGATGGCGTCGTCGAAAAACATTTTCCGGATCACAACAATGGCCTGCTTGGTCTCCGTCGCGCTAACCGGCTGCAAAGCCAGCGGCAATGATTCCCACAGCGCTACGCAGCCGCCTTTCATCAGCACAGCAGCATCCGCGCCGCCGCAAGCCGCCGAGGATGCGCCTCCGCCGGAGAAAACTGGCGGCTTCGATGGCAAACGCGCCTTCGCTAACGTCGCCAAGCAAGTCAGTTTTGGTCCGCGCCCCTCCGGGTCTCAGGTCATCATGCAATTGCAGGACTATCTGCAATCTGAATTGAAGAGCTACGGTTGCACTGTTGAGACGGACGCCTTCACCGCGGACACTCCCGTGGGCCGTCTCCCGATGAAAAATATCCTGGTGAAAATCCCCGGCGAGAAGCCCGGCGTGATCCTGCTCGCAACGCACTACGACACGTTATTGAAAGAAAACTTTGTCGGCGCCGACGATGCCGGCTCCTCCACCGCCCTCATGTTGGAGCTCGCTCGCCTGCTTTGCCCCCAGCGTGGCAAGTACGCCGTTTGGATCGCCTTCTTCGACGGCGAAGAAGCCATGAAGCACTGGAGCGAGGCCGACAGCCGCTACGGCAGCCGTCAAATGGCCGCCCGCCTCTCCATCAGTGGCGACATCAAAAAGATCAGAGCATTTCTGCTGGCGGACATCGTCGGCGGCCGCCATGCCCAGTTCCTCTGTGAATCCAGTTCCACTCCGGCATTGATCGATCTCGTCTGGAACACCGCAGCCAAGCTGGGTTACTCGGCCATTTTTCGAAATGACGCGACATCCGCCGAGGACGACCATGATTCCTTCCTGACGCGTGGTGTTCCCGCCGTGGATGTCATTGGGGACTTTGTGAACAACGGCTACTGGCATACGCCGCAGGATGCTCTCGACAAAATCAGCGCGAAGACGCTCGCCATCGTCGGCCACGTTTTTCTCGAGTCCGTGAAACAACTCCAATCCCAGTAGCCGTCTGCCTCCCGCCCTCGTAGCGCCAGCATACTGCCGGCGTTTTTCGAATCTTCATGCCCCGTAGGGCCCGCCCGCCGCACTCCGCAATTAAGAACCTCCCGCCGAACTTGGCTCACGTAGGAATCGCCCAAACTCGTGTGTTACATTGAAAATGTCCGCGAAATGAAATTCAAACACATTCCTGTGAAGTCATCAGCCGGAAAGTACTCCGTCGTCGCAGGCGCGGGCGCCCTTGGTCACGCAGCGCGCGAACTCGCCAGGCTCGGCCGCTTTTCGAACGTTCGCGTCGTCTCCTCCCCCAGAGTCTGGCGCGCCGTCGGCAATTCGGTCCGGCGTGGGTTGCGTCTGTCCGGCAGCAACGCCGTCCATCTGATGAACGACGCCGAATCCGCAAAGAATCTGCATACCGTGGAGTTACTCTCCAGGTCTCTGGTGAAATCCGGCACGGACCGCAAGTCTTTGATTGTTGCCGTAGGAGGTGGAGTCGTCGGCGACGTCGCTGGCTTTGTCGCTGCGTCGCTGCTTCGCGGCGTCGCTCTGGTGCACGTGCCGACAACCATCGTCGCACAAGTGGACAGTTCTATCGGCGGCAAGACTGGCGTGAATCTCCCCGAGGGAAAAAACCTCTTCGGCGCATTCTATCCGCCGCGCCTCGTGTTGACTGATCCAGAATTGCTGGGCACCCTCCCGGACCGCGAATTCTGCGGCGGCCTCGCCGAAATCATCAAGCACGCCGTCATTGCCGATGCTGCAATGTTCGCGATGCTCGAGAAAAACCTGGAACGTGTCCTGCGTCGCGATCGCGCGGCGCTCGGCGAGCTCATCCCGCGCAACATCCAGATCAAAGCGCGGGTCGTCAGCCGCGATGAACGCGAGTCCGGCTTCCGCGAAATCCTGAATTTCGGCCATACCTTCGCGCACGCTCTCGAAAGCGTCACGCGCTACCGCCGCTACCAGCACGGGGAAGCCGTCGCCTGGGGCATGATCGCCGCGTCGTTCCTCGGCCATGAACTTGGCCTGACGCGCGCCGACGATGTTTCCCGTATCGTCGCGCTCATCCGGCGCCTCGGACCCCCGCCGGCCTGGCCTCGCGTCCCCGCCGCAACTTTGGTCAAAGCCATGGGCTCCGATAAGAAAGCGCGCGATGGCGCCGTGCGGTTCGTCCTCTCCCCGCGCATCGGCGAAGCTCGCATCTACGACTCCATCTCAACGCAAGTTGTGGAGCGCGTTCTTCATTTCACGCCGCATCTCATTGAAGCCAGCAGCCGCCTCTCGGGAAATCCCAATGCCTGAACTTGCCGCACCGGTGAAGGGAACTCGGCCCGACGGTGCCGTCACGGAAACGGAAGCCTCCACGAAAGTACGCGAGATGTTCACGCGCATCGCTCCGCGTTACGACCTACTGAATCATCTCCTCTCTCTGCAGCTCGATCGCCTTTGGCGCGCGCGCGCAGCAAAACGTCTCCGCCCCATTCTCAGCCGCCCCGATGCGCTCGTTCTTGATCTCTGTTGCGGCACGGGAGATCTCGCCTTTTCCCTTGCTCGTGCCGGAAGTGCCCGTATCGTCGGCGCGGATTTTGCCCACACCATGCTCGTTCGCGCAAAAGTGAAAAGTGCCGCGCTGGCCGCGGGCGCATCCCAGCCCATCGCGGCCCCCGTTCCGTTTTTCGAAGCCGACGCCATGCGGCTGCCCTTCACAGAAGCCTCCTTCGACCTCGTAGCCACCGCCTTTGGCTTCCGCAATCTCTCCAACTACGAAGCCGGTCTGCGCGAAATTCAGCGCGTCTTGAAACCGGGTGGCACCATCGCCATCCTCGAATTCACAGAACCACCCGATGGATTGTTGGGAGATCTCTATCGCTGGTACTTCAGCAAAGTGCTGCCGAAAATCGGCGGCCTCATTTCCGGGGACCCCGCCGCCTATTCCTACCTGCCTAAATCCGTTGCCCGTTTCTTCCGTCCAGCCGAGCTCGCATCCCTCATGACCGCTGTCGGCTACCAGTCTGTCGACTATCGCGTCTGGACCCTCGGCACCGTCGCTCTCCACACCGCCACACGCCCGCGCTGATGTTTTGACCAGTCACCAGTCACGTCATTCTTCCAATCCCGCGTCGCGCAATTTTGCGAGCAGCGTCTTCGGCGAGATCCCCAGCTTCTCCGCCGCCCGCGTCTTGTTCCACTTGCAATCCCGCATGGTGCTTTCCAGCAAGACCTTTTCCACTTGGCTTGCCGCTCGCTCCCGGACCTCTTCGAGCGAACCCTCCCACTTGAAATCCTCCCGCAGCATTCCCGCAGGCAGCTTGTCCGCGTCCGGCTTCGTCGCCGGCAATTGCAACCCATCTGCGTGGATGCCCAACCCATCTGCGAGAATCACCGCGCGCTCCAGAGTGTTTTGCAATTCGCGCACGTTTCCCGGCCACCGGTAGTGCAGCAATCGCTCCTTGGCCTCCGCCGATAGCTCAAGTCCCGGCTTTCCGAACTCGCGTTTGAACTTTTCCAGAAAGTGTTCCGCCAGCAACAGCACGTCGTTCCCGCGCTCTCGCAGCGGTGGAATCGTCATCGGCACCGCGGAAATCCGAAAATACAAATCCTCGCGGAACATTTTCTCTTGCGTCAGCTTCTGCAAATCCCGGTTGGTTGCTACCACGATTCGAACGTCCACCTCAATCGATTGTGTCCCGCCCACCCGCTCGAATCTTCGCTCTTCCAGCACGCGCAGCAATTTCGCCTGAATCGCCAGCGGCAATTCGCCAATTTCATCCAAAAACAGCGTTCCCCGGTGCGCCATATCCATCTTGCCAACTTTGCGCGCCCCCGCTCCCGTGAACGCCCCGCGCTCGTGACCAAACAATTCGTTCTCGACGAGCCCTTCCGGAATTGCCGCGCAATTCAAGGCGACAAACGGTTTCTCGCGCCGCGGCGAAAGATGATGGATTGCCAGCGCAAACAACTCTTTTCCCGTCCCGCTCTCCCCGAGCAACAAACAAGTCGAATCTGTCGCGGCCACTTTCTGAATCTGCTGGCTCACTTCCCGAATGGACGCATCTTCCCCCACGATCCGCGGAAACCCGTACCGCGTCGCATATTCCTCACGCAGCAGCAAATTCTCCCGCAGCAGCTCCTGTTGCTGCGCCGCACGTTGCACCAGCAATTTCAAATGGTCCAGGTCCACCGGCTTTTGCAGAAAGTCGTAAGCCCCGTCCTTCATCGCCGCCACGGCTTCCTCCACGGACCCAAACGCGGTCAACAGGATCACCGGTATCGTCGCATCCGCCTGCTTCGTTTCGTGCAGAACCTCCAGCCCGGAAGCCCCGGGCATCTTCAAATCCGTAATGACCAGCAGATATCTTCTTGCGCGCACTTTTTGAATGGCCGCGGCGCCATCCGGCGCTTCGTCCACTTCATACCCCGCGCGCTCCAAGGCCTTCCGCAGCATCGCGCGCAGCTCATTCTTATCTTCGACAAGGAGGAGAGGTTCCATCTCTCTCGTTTCTACCATGAATCCCGCAGTTGTCAGGGAATTAGGAAGGACGCATGTGCAGAGAAGGGAAGCACCACATCCGTACGATCAAGCAGGAGCAGCAATTTGCTGGTCCCTTTAAGCTAGGAGGCCATCGCAGTCCAGCTCTTGGTTTCGGTGTTGAAGGATTTCTCTAAAAACTTACAACTGACAGCTTCGTCTTTATTAGCGCGCCCACCCCGGGTCGCCGTGCGATTTTCTCAGTTGCTCTTCCAAATCTTCAAGCCCCTGCTTGAGCTGAGCAATCTCCTGCTTCTTCGCCGCGATTTTCGCCACTTTCTCGTTGATGTCTTTGCGCGTGTTCTGCTCGGTCAACGCCTTCTGCGGATCTGGGTAGTACTCCAACTGTGATTTCTGCGACTCGCGTTGCAGTACATCCAGCTCGGTTTCGGCCTTCGTCAGCTTGTCGCGCTGCTCCTTGAACCGCTTCCGCCAGGCCTTTTCGCTGTTGGGATCTTCCTTTGCCTCGCCATCATCCGTCTTCTGCGACCCCGCGGCGCCTGTCGCCGCAGCTCCGCTGGCACCGCTTGGGGCGCCACCAGCAGTTGTTGCTGCCGCCGCTGCGGCGGGCTTGACGTCATCGTCCGTGTAAACTTTCTTCGGCTTTGCGGCGTTTTTCTTGTCCTCACGCGCCTTTCGCGCCGCATCCGCCACCGGATCGCTGCCCGATTGTTGCGAGGAACTCTGCGATTGCGCGTACGTCACCATACCCGCCGCGCATAGCGTCGGAACAATTATCAAAATCCTTATCCAAACTTTCATGGCCATTTAGCCCTACTTTCTCGGCGTGGTCCCCCAGCCCTGCCACACAAGAACTTCAACTCCATCATCGACCCAAGTCCGTCACCAGTCACCAGTCACGAGTCACCGATCACTTGTATGCCGGTTCCCGCGACCCCAACTGCAGAATTAGATGCCGTCCTTCCCTGATTCTACTGCTTCCGGTACCCTTCGCGGCAGCGGTAATGTAACAATAAATGCGGCCCCGCCTTCCGGGCGATTCCGCGCCTGCACCTGCCCTCCGTGCTGCACGATGATCTTTTGTACCACCGCCAGCCCCAGCCCCGTCCCGTTCGCCTTCGTTGTAAAAAACGGCCGGAACAGTTTCGGCATCGCGGTTGTCCCAATCCCTGGCCCGTTATCAAACACTGTGATCTGCTGCGAACCAGCCTCGTCTCCCCGCGCCACCTCGCCGCGCACCAGCACTTTTCCCCCGTGTTCTGCCGACGCGCAAGCTTCCGCTGCATTCCGCGCCAGGTTCAGGAGCGCCTGCCTAAGCAGTCCCTCGTCTCCCTCCACCTCCCCAAATGTCCCTTCGAAACGAATCTTCACCTGTGGAAGCGCTTCTCCCACTTCCGCCGCCACGCGCTCCACGACCGTCTTCAGCGTCACCGTGTCATCCGGAATCTCCAGCGGCCTCGCATACTTTAAAAACTCTGCTACCACGTGCGTAATATCCCTCGTCTGCCGCAGGATGCGTCCTGCATACTCCGAAGCATCCTTTTCCGATGCCTCCGGAATCAGCTGCGCATAGCCGGAAATTGTCGCCAGCGCATTCTTGAACTCGTGCGCGATGCCCGCGGACAGCTCTCCCAGCGCGGCCAGATTCTCCTTGAGCTGCATCCGTTGGTGCAATACCGCAAGCTCCGTCAAATCCGTCAACAGGCAGATCGCGCCGCTGATGATTTCTGTGCCGCGCCGGATCGGCGAAATCGTCACGCCCAGATGCCGCGTGTCCCCCGCCGGCGGAATGTGCTCCACTTCTTCGCGACGGTAAATCTTTCCCGTCGAAAGGCACTCCGCCACCAGCTTCGTCAAGTCCGAGTCCTCGCCCAGCGCTTCGCTGTACCGCCGGAACCCCAGCCCGTGAATTCCCAGCACTTGCTCCGCCGCCGGATTCGAAGACGAAATAATTCCCGTCGCATTCACCACCAGCAGCCCCGCCGGCATGTTCCGCGTCACTTCTTCGCTCAGCCGCTCCGTCTGTTCTGCGCGATCTTTTTCGATCTTGTGCAGCCGCTCCAGCTCTTTCTCCTGATCCCGCAATTTCTGAATCACGCCTTGCATCGATGCGGCCATAAACGCGGAAGGATTCTCCGTGCGCGGCGCGCTCGTTGCAAATTCCTGTTTATGCTCCTCGCGCCTGCTTTGAAAGAACTTGCGTAAAAAGAAAAACGCAAGCCCCATGATCGCCAGGAAGGCAATCCCCATCTCCCCAGCCAGCGTCCACAAGTGCTGCGTGTTGTTTCCGGATTGTAGTGCGGCAAACATCGGTCCTGTCATTCGACTCCTGTTTCTCTTTCTATGCGTGACTCTGCGTCTCTCCGCCCCTCTGCGTTATCCTTTTTCAGCTTCCCGCCCATTCTTTTGCCGGTTTCCTTCTTTCTCCGACTTTGAACTTTTAACTTTCAACTTTCAACTTTGAAGCAACTCTCAGCTTTGCACTTGCCCGTCTACCCTGTGATCCATCGGAACATCGACCACCGCGCCGCCACCATGGGCGTCGCATACACAATCACCAGCGCCCCAATCCCCAGAAACGTTCCCAGCGGTAATTGATACTGGCTCGCAATCGTCCACCGCAGCCCCCGCTCCGTGCCCAATCCGCGCTGGCTTGCGCGCTTCGCGAGTGCGCTCCTCCAGCCCCCCACGTACAGCGCCAGCACCAAGCTAAGCCCGATTACGCTCCCCAGCAGACTCCCAAGCAAAAGAGTCAAAAACGTCCCGCGCACGCCAAGAAACGCTCCCACCATCGCCATCATTTTCACGTCGCCCATGCCCATACCTTCGCGTCCACGCGCCGCCTTGTACCCCTTCGCCAGCCCCAGCAGCAGCAAACTCCCAAAGGCCGCGCCGATGAGCCCATCGAGAATTCCCGCCGCCGCTCCCGGAAGGCGCACCTGAAATAATCGATAGGCGAGAAACCCCGCGATCCCGTCATTCGGCGGCACGAACGCGGAAAACAGCAGCCCTGCCGCAAAACCCGGCCAATTAATCACGTCCGGCAGCATCCGCACGCGCAAATCCGTAACCGTCAGCACAATCACCAGGCAGGTGAAGAAAATCCATTTCACCGTGGCCTGCGTAATCCCGAAATCCAGATACGCCGCCACAAACAGCAGTCCGGTGCTCAACTCAATCAAGGGATACATCGGCGAGATGGGCTCGCCACACGCGCGGCACTTGCCCCGCAGCCACAGCCACCCAAACACCGGCACATTGTCATATGCCTTGATCGGTGCTTTGCAGCGTGGGCAGCGCGACGCCGGCGAAACGATGGACATTTCCTCCGGAATCCGCGTGATGCAGACATTCAGGAAGCTTCCAATCACGATCCCAAATAGAAAAATGAAGACGATGAC
>Ga0070708_100004434_pt1 | contig 11032 bp, 17 predicted proteins | sample KBSK5503metaG_FD_65469 | JGI IMG/M metagenome (GOLD analysis project Ga0070708, IMG submission 65469) | Corn, switchgrass and miscanthus rhizosphere microbial communities from Kellogg Biological Station, Michigan, USA - KBS K5-50-3 metaG | ecosystem: Host-associated > Plants > Roots >...
TACACGAGATCATCGGTCTTGGAGCAAAGATAGTCGAGTCAACAGATCCAACTCTCGAGGATGTCGGCGGTTCGATAGTGTCTGAAACTAAAAATATGATATCAATAAGAACAGATTCTTCAGTAAAGCAAATATCAAAAAAAATAGCAAAAAGGATCGAGATCAAAACATACTCTGGCGGTTGTTTTATAAGTGGTTCATCGCTGATAGGAAAACCTGAGGATCGTATATCGCGATTGCATATTTGGTGATGATTTATGGTTAAGAATATCGGCGTTTCTGTTGTCTCCCCGCGCAAAACATGCGAGGACGAGCTCTGCCCGTTCCACGGCACTCTGTCGGTAAGAGGTAAGCTGCTGACCGGCATCGTGTCAAGCGCCAAGGCGCCCAAGATGGTAGTCGTGTCAAGAGAATACCCTCGTCCCACACCAAAGTTCAAAAGGTTCCAAAGAAGCAGGTCGAAGGTACACGCGTACCTTCCAGCCTGCGTCGATGTCAAGGAAGGCGATGAAGTCAGGATAGCTGAATGCAGGCCGCTTTCAAAGACAGTTTCGTTCGTAGTAATTGAGGTGAACAACAAGGATGGCGGCGGGAACTAAGTCAAGGGCGGTTTCGGCAAAGGGCGTTGAAGAGTTCCGCCCGTATATTACAAGAGTCCTTCCAGTTACCGCAGAGCTTGTATGTGCTGACAACACCGGCGCCAAGGTCTTGCGCATTGCAATGGTGAATAGATACAAGGGCAGGCACTCTCGACAGCCGTCGGCGGCAGTTGGAGATTTTGTTACGGTCACAGTCAAGAAGGGGCCGGCAGAGCTACGCAAGCAGATTTTCGGCGCCGTAATTGTCAGGCAGAAATACCCAATAAGGAGGCTCAACGGCGTGCGCATTGCCTTTGAGGACAACGCTGCAGTCCTTGTGACTCCCGAAGGCGAGATCAAAGGCACAGATATTAAGGGGCCGGTCGCGGCAGAGGCTGCTGAAAAGTGGCCAAGGATAGCCAACCTGGCGGGAATGATAGTTTAGGTGACGATTGTGGTAGAGATTAATCCAAAACTCATCCACGTTTCAAAGCACCAGCGCGACAAGATGCTTAGCGCGTCGCTCGCGGACGAGCTGCGCGAGCAATACAAAATGAAAACCTTACGCGTGATAAAGGGCGATTCGATCATGGTGGTACGCGGCGAATACAAGGGGCGCGGAGGCAAAGTTGAAGATGTGAACACAGAACGCGGCACGCTTCATGTCGAAGGTATGCAAAGGGAAAAGATCCGTGGAGGGCAGGTAAAGGTTCCGATTCATGCTTCAAACGTCAAGATAACTGGCCTCAATCTTGAGGACAAGCACAGGTCAAGCATGCTGCAAGGCGGCGGCAAGGGAGATTCAGCTGAAAAAGAGGAAGAAGACGAGAAAAAGGAAACAACTACCAAGAACGCAGCAAAAGAAGAGAAAAAGAAAGAGGAGGCTAACGAATAATGGGCAAGAAAGGCGGCGACACAAGAGTAAAGAGACAAATGGCTCCGACGTTCTGGGCCATCAAGAGAAAGCAGAGCCAGTTTGTCCTGAGAGTCAAGCCTGGGCCCCATCCAAAACGTAGGGCGTACCCACTTGGTATGGTGCTCCGAGACGTGCTCAAGGTAGCAAACACTATGCACGAAGCTCAAAGAATTTTGAATGAAGGCAAGGTCAAAGTCGACGGAATAGTAAGGCACAACTCAAACCTTGCAGTAGGTCTTATGGACGTGATAGAGCTTGCAACAGGCCAAGCATTCCGCATGGTCCCAAAGAACTCGGCACTCTTGGATTCAATCGCAATTGAAGACTCTGAAAAGAGTATGAAACTGGTTAGGGTCACAAGCAAGACGAGCGTCAAGGGTAAAAGGATCCAGTATGGATTTCACGATGGCAAGACTTTGATAGGCGACCGAAAGCTCAAGGTTGGCGACACATGCGTCATCGACCTGCCAAAGGTGCAGATCAAGGCCCACATTGCCTTTGAGAAGGGCTCTACCGCACTCATTATCACCGGTGAAAATGCAGGCACCGTAGGCAAGATAGATGATATTCAGGACGGCATATTCTCACTTCCGAAAAGAGCGCTTGTTTCATTTGATGGCAAGTCGGTAGAACTTCCGGTTGAAATGGTCATGGTTGTCGGAAAGGATAGGCCCGTGATAAAGGTGAACTAGATTGGGCCAGCAACAAATATCTGAAATGAAAAAAATAAACGTCGATAAAATAGTGATAAACATTGGAGTCGGCAAGTCCGGTGAGCCGATTGAAAAGGCAAAGAAGGCACTGCTCGAGCTGACAGGCCAGCAGCCAGCAGTCCGTGGGGCCAAAAAGACTGTTAGGGATTTTGGCATTCACAAGGGCGAACCGATAGGTGCAGTCGTGACTCTAAGACGTGACCTCGCAATCGAATTCCTAAAGCGCGTCGTTGCAGCCAAAAAGAACGTCCTCAAGGCTTCCTCGTTCGATAATTACGGTAATATTTCAGTTGGAATACACGAACACATTGACATCCCAGGGACAAAGTACAACCCCGAGATTGGGATCTTCGGCATGGATGTTAACATCGTGCTCAGCAGACCGGGATACAGGATCGCTAGGAAGAGCAGGAAGAGCGCAAGAATTGGCAAAACCCACAGGATAAACAAGGATGACGCTATCGAGTTCTTTAAGCGTGAATATGGAGTAGGAGTGGAGTAAGTGCCAAAACCAAGGGAGTACGAATTGACTGGAAGAAAGAAACTTGCTCACGGCAGAGGCACAAGGTGGTGCAAACGGTGCGGTTCATATAACGGTCTCATCCGCAGGTATAACTTGATGCTTTGCAGGCAGTGCTTCAGGGAAGTTGCAAACAGCATAGGATTTACGAAATACGAATAGGTGAAATGGCCTGCCAGCGCTAAACGTCCTGTCAAACCTCTTTACAACTATTTTCAACAATGAGTCAAGAAGAAAGAGAGAATGCGTCATAGTTCCCGCAAGCAAGTTCGCAAGCGAAGTGCTGCGTGTAATGCAAAAGCACCGTTACATAGGTGAATTCGAGCAGGTGGACGACGGCAGGGCAGGCAAGTTCCAAGTTCAACTACTGGCCAAAATAAACAAGTGTGGCGTTATCACTCCACGCTTTTCGGTCAAGAGGGACTCTTACTTTGGATGGGAGAGGCAGTTCCTGCCGGCATACAGCATGGGCATTCTACTCGTGTCAACTAGCAAGGGGATAATGTCTCACCACGAAGCGGTATCGGAAGGACTTGGAGGAGTTTTGGTTGGCTACGTCTACTAATCAGGGGATAGTGTCAGAGGTGGAAGCGCCGGCGAGTGTCAAGGTTGCAAAGGAAGGTAATACTCTTTCCGTAAAGGGCAAGCTCGGTACGGTAAAGAAGGACTTTACAAGACTTCCTGCCACTATAGCGGTTGAAGGCAACAGGATAACGATCAAGCCCTACGGTACGCGCAAGCGCGACCTTGCAGTGACCCACACGGCGCGTAGCATAATCGAAAGCATGGTTAAGGGCGTCGAAAAGGGCTATACCTATAAGCTAAAGATCATATTTGCTCACTTTCCGATCTCTGTCAAGATAAAGGGCAAGGAAGTCAACGTGGATAACTTTTTTGGCGAAAGGTCGCCGAGAGTCTCTAGGATAATTGGCGATGCTACCAAAGTCAACGTAGTAGGAGAAGACGTCGTTGTCCATGGTCCGAGCCTTGAGGATGTTTCGCAGACCGCCGCTAACATCGAATTGTCGACTAGAATAAAGGACAAGGACCAACGCGTGTTTCTGGATGGGCTGTATATTTACTCTCGCGAAGAGGGAATTCAGTGAGCCCAAAGATTTATTTTGTGCTCGGATTTGCTGTAATAATGCGCCGCTGTAGCTCAGCATGGTAGAGCAAATTCGTAGCGCAACATTGTGCTTTGAAGCTCAACTGGCTGTTAACCAGTGGGTCACCAGTTCGAGTCTGGTCAGCGGCGCTACAATATTTATGGAGAGAAATTGCGATATGTTTTATAGTAAAATAGCATATTGGTGACCAGCCTCCTTGACCAAAGACATCGAGACGCCGCCTGACGACAGCAAAAAGCCGTCAATCGAAGACCAGCTGAAAGGGAAAACTTTGCAGGTGTACATGTACATGATAAAGAAGAAAGAGCCTGTAGGTGTGAGGGAAGTGCAGCGGGATCTTGGATTTTCAAGCCCAAGCGTGGGAAACTACCACATCGAAAAGCTGGTAGAGCTTGCCCTTGTGAGCCAAGACGAATACGGCCGCTATTACGTGGTGCAAAAAGTACACGTAGGAGTGCTTCAGGCGTTCGTAAACATAGGTGGCCTGACAGTGCCACGCATGTCATTTTTCGCAGCATTTTTCACCACAATGCTCATAGCGTACGTTGTGCTGAACCTTGAAAACCTTAATGTCTACGCGATCGGGTTTGCGGTTGCTGGAACCATCGCGTTCTGGTTCGAAACAATTCGCGTTTGGATCAAAAAGCCCATCACATGATATTTCACAGCGCGCGAGTTCTTCAATATCAAATTATGATGATGTCGAGCGCTATCGCGTCGGCAAGGAGATCTAGATGATGGCTGGCAACCACATACCCATTCTTGATGTCGCTTGACGCAAGCCACCGATTAGATGAGCTGAACAGTCGTTCCTTCTTTATCCTCTTTTCAATTTCTTCCACATCAAGCTCCTTTTCTTCAACCTCTTCAGTTTCAGTATACTTTATGGTTAGGAGCACCTTCTTGACGAGCATTCTCCGTCCAAAGCGCTGCGAAAAATCGCGTGCATTTTCGTCGATTTCGACCAATTTTATCTTGATCTGCAGCCTGTTGAGCGCATCCCTGCTGGTAAGGAGCCTCTCGTCAATGAACCTGTCGTAGCTCATACACGCTTACTCTGACTCCGAAGTATATTAACGTCAAGCCTTGGCCGGCATGAAAAAATAAAACGCAGTACCGTCAGTCCCGATTCCACATTTTTTCATTCTTACCTTCATTCCCGCTTTTAGATGCGTGGTGCTAAACGACCCAACAAGCTTGATGCCTGACATCTCAACCACGCCAAAAACTCCTTCTTTGCCTTTGATGTGCGAGCTTGTAAACTCTAGCAGAATTCCGTTCATGTCTATTTTCTTCACTGATGTCTTTGATAGGCAGTGTGGGCATCGATGAGATGGCGGCCACGCGCTGGCGCCGCACAAAGTGCATGTTGGCATCCTAAATTCACCTTTCTTCATGTGCTCGATGAATTTCTGCAATCGATCAAGTCCCCATAATCATTACCGTAGCTGAAGAGCCTGCCGCCGCAAGGTTGTGGACCATGCCAATCTTGCAGCCATTTACTTGCCTTTTTCCAGCTTTTCCTGCAAGCTGAGATGCGACTTCAGCCACCTGTGCTACACCAGTCGTGCCGACGGGGTGTCCGCAACCAATTATCCCGCCCCTTGGATTTATAGCTATTTCCTGCTGGTCTACAAATCTGCCGCCTTCGCCCTTCCTTGCAAACCCGAGATCTTCATACGCCAGTATTTCAAGGATCGTGAATGCGTCGTGCAGCTCTGCAACGTCGATTTGCGCTGGATTTGTTCCGGACATTTCAAATGCATGCTGTGCCGCCCGCCTTGCTGCCTCAATTGTTGTAAGGTCGCGCGTAGCGTTGGCAAAGCTGGCTGAATATGTCTGCTGCCCTATCCCCCTTATCCAAACAGCGTTGTCAAGCTTCTTTGCCCTTTCTTCCGAAACCAGAAGCACCGCAGATGCGCCATCACACGGGGCAGAGCAGTCAAGTAGTTTGATTGGATCTGCAATCTTTTTTGAATTCATCACTTCATTCAGGGTAACTTCCTTTTTGAATAACGCATGTGGGTTTCTAGTCGCATTCTTGTGGTTCTTGACAGAGACTTTGGCCATCTGCTCTTCAGTGGTCCCATACTTTCTCATGTGAGCCTTTGCAAATATCGCGGCCCAATGAACAGGAAACATAAACGACCCGCGCGTAATGTCCCACAGTAGCTTGTTGCCCGGGCTGTCTGCCTTTTCTGCGCCAATTACAAGCGCACTGTCGCATAACCCTGACGCAATCATTGCAAATGCAGAAGCGATCGCATTTGTGCCAGAGTTGCACAGGCTATCTATCCTCTGACAGACTCTTGGATGCATGCCAAGCATTTCCGATATTATTGCCGAGCTGTACTGGTCAGTTGCGCAGCTTGACAACAGAACTGCGTCGATCTCCTTCTGCACGTCGTTCTTCAGGATCTCCGTGCACGGCTCGCAAGCTAGCTCGAGCAGCGACATTCGAGAATCCTTGGCAAACTTTGAGGTTGCCCATGCAGAGATAGCTACCCTACGCACTTCAAAAGGTTGACAACATCTCCCTAAAAGAACTTTCTGAATTCCCCACGGGGTTCAGCTGGATTATGGGAAGTGTAATCCCTGCAGACATGAACCTTACAAGCGATTTCCTGCATTCCTCTCCGCCGCCGCAGATTACAAGAGAGTCAAGCATCCTGTCCGAAACAAACTTTGCAGCAACATCCGCGCCGCCGTTGCCGTATTCGGTAGTGATGCTTTCAACTTCATTCCTGAACCCATTTTCTGACAGGAATTTGCTATAGTATTTCCCGACTGCAACATAGAATGCAAGCGTTTTTGCCGCGCGCTCGCGGGCTTTTTCAGGCTCTTTGTTTGACAGCGCGCAGATAAATGACGAGGCAACCTCGAAACTCCTCTCTTTTGTACTTCGTTTAAGCTCCGCAACTGTCTTTTTCAGCTCGTCAAGCGGCCGCAAATACAATAGTACGCCGTCTGCTATTTCGGACGCAAGTGACACCATTTTTTTGTTGACCGCTGCCATAAAAATCGGGATGTGCTTTCTCGGCGGCTGGTGCAGGATCTTGAAATTGTTAGCCTTGAAAAATTCGCCACTGTAATTCACTTTTTCGCCGCTTGCCATCAGTTTTAAGCATTCCACGTATTCTCTCATCCGGCTGGCTGGCCTTTCAAATTTCAGCCCATGCCAGTTCTCTACTATGGCGGCGGTGCTCGGACCGAGACCGATGATTGTCCTTTTATTTGAGAGCATGTCGAGCGTGGTTGCTGCCATTGCCACGGTCGCTGGAGTCCTTGAGTAAATGCTTATAATCGAAGTGCCAAGCCTGACTCTTCTTGTAATCTGTGACATTGCGCCAAGTGTAGCAAAAGACTCGCGCCCCCAGGATTCGGGGACCCATATAGAGTCGACGTTCTGTTGCGAGTCTGCCAATTTGGCGAACGCAATAACCTCGTGCATCGACAGCAGTGGACCGAGGCTGTATCCTATTTTTGTGATGGTCATGACATCTTTGCAGCCTGCATCTCTTTGGCTGCTTCTTGAATGTCTTTGTGCGAATCAATTGAGCGCCAGAAAACATTCTGGTATTTTACTGCTTTGAGCTTTCCTTCCTTTGCTAGCGCAGGCAGGGCGGTCACTTCTATATTTCCGTTTCCGGGCAGGTACCTGAACACCTCTCGTGTAAAGTGGTACACGCCGGCGTTGATCCACTTGTCTTGGATTTCAGGCTTTTCAACAAATCCGAGCACTTTGGAATTTCTGTCCAGCTCGACTACGCCAAAGGGGCTGCGAAGCGGTATGAGCGCGATGGTATGCGAACCGGCAGCATTCAATCTATTTGGGTCAAGCTCTGTGAGAACGTCCCCGTTTAGCATGAAAAATGATTCCTCATTCACAAGAAGTTCTTTGGCGTTTTTCAGTGCGCCGCCAGTGCCGAGGGGTTCTTCTTCAACCGAATATTCTATCTTGGCTCCAAATTTGCTCCCATTACCAATATGGTCGAATATCTGCTGCTTCATGTATCCTACACACATGACAAAATCCTTGACGCCGAATTTACTGAGCCACCTCACCTGCCACTCGATGATTGGAACATTGAGGACCTCTATCATGGGCTTGGGCCTCTGGTCAGTCAGCGGCTTTAGTCGCTTGCCAAAGCCGCCTGCAAGAACGACTGCTTTCATGATAACCAACAGTCGCCCGCTTCGTATAAAACGTTGTCATGACGTTGCTTTTTCGTTGTTAGCGAGGAGCCAGTGGATCTCCTGGTAGCATTCCTCGCACATGTCCTTGCCCTCGGTGTGGTCGCATTGGTAGACTTTGTCAGTTTCAACTCTGCACCGGCTGCATTTCATTTTTGAGCCGGCTCTTTGCCTTTTGAGGCAACTGTTTTTCTGTCGACTGCCACTTTCCACGCCCCCAGGCCTATCAAGACAGCGCCCATCGCCATAGTCAAGCTTATTGTTCGCGTTGCGCCTGATGACCCTTCAGATGCAAGCGCGCCTTGTCCAATCAGAGCAAGCATCCCTGCAATGATTAGACCACCGTTCACGAACAAGAGTGCTGAAACTAATCGTGTACGCTCTTTCCGCGCGATTGCAAACCCGATTACCGACATCACCACTGCACCTCCACCAAGTGCACTCCCCCTCACGGCTTCGTCCAGCGGCAAAAACCCTTTCGTTTCTGGAGATGCTGCTGCAGCCGCGACGTCCGCACCATAGATTATCAAAAGTATCAGCGAGGCGACAAGAAGGCCTGCTGCTATTCCCTTCGCCATATGAGTAATAGTTCATAATCAGATTTAATAAACGTACGGTGTTTGCGTTACAAGTGCCTGCAGATGTTAAAGACTTACTATATTCTGTCATAAATGGGATAGGCAGGGAAAAGATCCAGATGGATATCGCTTCTGATATCGACGTCAGCACGCGATATTGTTTGGAAATTCTGGACAATTGCAAAAGCAGACTGAGCGCACAAGCAAATGACGAAATGCTTGCAACGTTATGTGAGGCGCTGCTTCATTTCATACTTACAACATCTCTTTTGCCGTCTGAGAGAAAGGTCAGCATGCATGGCGCGGACCTCGACGTTGTCATTCCGTCCACATGGATATTGGGCAAGAGCCCCAACAAGTCGCTTGTAATACAAGTGATAAGGGGAAATGACCTTGCCACAAAGGCAAAGCAGGCAGGATCTGTACAACCGTACCGCGAAAATATCTGGCTTGTATCCACAAAGAAGTTGCAGACTAGATATAGAAACTACCACCTTGGATCTGAGAGTCTTGAATATTCGTGCATCATTTCTGACATCAGCGCGTTCCTGTCAGAAAAGGGAGACCGCGGCTTGAAACTGCTACACGGAAGGTAAACTGTCCAGATCAACTGCTTTTTCAATCATTTTTCCAGAGACAACATGATTTGTACCTTTTGAGAACGACAAGGTTCCAAGAACCTGAATGCCAGTCAGCCTTTCTATTATTTCTGGTGCTTTTTGCTCTGCAATGCTTGGTGTTTTTGGCATTTTGTTAACAATTATGCCCCTGATGTCGATGTCATATTCCTTGCAGGCCATTACGGTAAGCAGGGTATGGTTGAGCGTTCCTATCACCGGCGTCGTGACGATTATGGCCGGCAGACCCACTTTCTTTGTAAAATCTGCAACAGTCTCGTTTTCTGTCAGCGGCACCATTATCCCGCCAATGCCTTCAATTATCATGACGTCGTGTTTTTTTGCAAGGTTCTGCAGCGCTTGCAGCGCCTTTTCGACGCTGGCTTGGGGCTCGCGTTTCAGCTGCGAGGCAAGGAGAGGAGAGGCCGCCACAGAGTAAAGGAAAGGGTTCAACTCGCTGTCAGGGTCGTCCACACCCGCGGCCTTGGCAAGGATGGCAGTGTCCCGCGACTTGAATTTTTTTGAAAATACCCTGTTTGCCGTGGCAAACGGCTTCATGACACCGACATTGACTTTTCGTCTTTTCAAGGCCCGCGCAAGCCCGGCCGCTACCGCAGTCTTGCCAACTCCTGTTCCAGTGCCTGTTATGAATGCGCCGCGCATGGAAATATTATTAGAGCCATGGCTGGCACTTGCATTTAACTGATGAGCCTGAGAGACACCGACAAGGAATTCGTCTGGCATCCATATACCCAGATGAGCGACTGGCGTAAGTGGAGCAACAGGGTAATAGTGAAGGGCGAGGGGTTTTGGCTTATTGACAACGAGGGGAGGAAATACCTCGACGGCATTGCAAGCATGTGGTGCAACGTCTGGGGCCACAGCAAGAACAAAGTCGTTGAGGCTATGACAGAGCAGCTAAAAAATCTGCAGCATTCTACTTTGTTTGGGCTTGCCAGCAGCCCGTCGGCCCAGCTTGCTGAGAAGCTCGTAGGACTGGCAAGGGGCATGAACAGGGTATTCTATACGGACAACGGCTCTACCGCGATTGAGGCTGCGATGAAGATGGCATTGCAGTATTGGCGCAACAAAGGCAGAAGTACAAAAATAGAGTTCATCGCGCTAGATTACGCATACCATGGCGACACTATCGGTGCCATGTCCGTGGGCTACATTCAGAACTTTTTTGGCGCCTATAAACCCTTGTTGACCAGGGTGCGCCGGGCTCCAAGCCCGCTTCTTCATGGAAGTCGGTTTGAGAATGAAAAAGACTTGGTAGAATGGTGTCTTGAAAAAACAGAAAAGCTTCTCAAAAAGCGCGGAGACAGGTCCGCCGCGCTGATCATGGAAAGTGGCGCGCAGATTGCCGGAGGGGCGATCATTTATCCTGCCGGCTACCAGAGAAAGATCGCCAAACTATGCAGGGATTACGACATGCTGCTGGTGTTGGACGAGATCGCAACGGGGTTTGGCCGGCTTGGCAACATGATCGAATACCTAGCCCAGAGGTCGCAGCCGGATATTGTCTGCTTTGGAAAAGCGCTAACTGCGGGTTATTTCCCGCTCGCAGTTACGCTGACCACTGATCGCATCTTTAACGCGTTCCTTGGAAAATATTCTGACAACGTTCATCTTTATCACGGGCATACTTTTACTGGCCACCCTGTTGGCTGCGCAGCTGCCCTGAAAAATATTGAGCTCTACGAAAAACATAACCTGATACAACAAATCAATGCAAACGCCAAATACATAGCGTCAAGGTTGCGCGAATTTGCAAGATCGCCGATAG
>Ga0070708_100004435_pt1 | contig 11031 bp, 10 predicted proteins | sample KBSK5503metaG_FD_65469 | JGI IMG/M metagenome (GOLD analysis project Ga0070708, IMG submission 65469) | Corn, switchgrass and miscanthus rhizosphere microbial communities from Kellogg Biological Station, Michigan, USA - KBS K5-50-3 metaG | ecosystem: Host-associated > Plants > Roots >...
GCCACAGAGCGGTCGTCGCTCCCGGCCAGAAGTATCCGAGATAGATGATCAGCAGATTGCAGTTGGCGGCGAACGCCGTCAAACGCGCCAGCCAGATAAGCCAACCCACTTCAAACGCTACTGTTGGACCGAACGCTTCGCGCGCGTAGAGATAGGGGCCGCCGGTTGCGTCGAAGCGGCTGCCCACTTCCGCAAAGCAGAGGATGATAAGCGTGACGACCATAGCGCAAGCGACGAAAGCGAGCAGACTGTATGAACCGATGAGCGAGAAGACTTTCGATGGCAGGCCAAAAATGCCTGCGCCGATTATGCCGTTGATAGTGATAGCAACCAGATCCCAGCGACCTATGCCGCGGACGAGTCCGGCGCGTGATGTTGGATTCATTCGGTGCCTTATAAACTAAAGGACCGGCACTAGCAACGAGAATGTTTGTGGTTTGGAAGATTAGTTGTCGAGTTCCACGCTTCATAGATTTTTGCACGCCGTTCGTATTAATCTCTTCTAAAACTGTCCGACAAAACTTCATGAAGGTTCGATCAATGCGAAGTTTTATACCGCGAAGCGGTAAGTACCTCCAGCCCAGGGTTGCCGTCGCGGCTACCCTGGGTATCCAATTTCAACGCGCCTCAACCCCGATGGGGTTGTGTCCTCTTATACTCCTCTTCCCAACGTAGCCGCCGAGCGGCAACATTGGGCTGGAGGTCGTTACCGCTTCGCGGTAACTGATCGGAGAAAGGAAACAGATGAAACAGAAAACTCTCTTTGCCATCTTCTCTACGGTGTTTCTGATCACCGTCCTGTTTTTGATTGCGATTGGACAGAATCGATTTGAGTCCGGTTCAGCCCAGCCTTTCGCTCACGCGCCGGCACAAACCCTTCAAGCACTCGTCGATGAAGCGGCGCGGACGGCTTTGGAGAAATTCAAAGATAAGGGGCTTAAGGAAGAAAATCTGTCGATCACTTCAATCGATCTTCGCGATCCCCAGCATCCGGTAAAAGCGAGCTTTCGCGGCAATGAACGCATCTATCCGGCAAGTGTCGTGAAGCTCTTCTACCTGGTCGCCGCGCATCGGTGGCTCGAAGATAAGAAAATTGAAGACACGCCTGAGTTGCGCCGCGCGCTGCGCGACATGATTGTTGATTCATCCAACGAAGCAACACAGTACATCGTCGATGTGTTAACCCACACGACGGGCGGATACGAATTGCCACCGAAAGAGATGGAGGAGTGGCAGCAGCAGCGTAATGCCGTGAACCGTTATTTCACCGGGCTCGGTTTTACGAACATCAACGTCAATCAGAAAACATTCTGCGAAGACGCTTACGGACGCGAGAAGGTCTCGCGCGGGCCCAGCGGCGAGAATCGAAATAAACTGACGACCGAAGCAACTGCGCGTTTGTTGTCCGAGATTGTTACGCGCAAAGCGGTGACACCTGAACGAAGCGCGCAGATGATGGAGCTACTGAAGCGGGATTATTCCGGCACCAGCAAAGACGCGGACGATCAGGCCCACGGCTTTACCGGCATCGCGCTCCAGGGAATTGAGGGCGTGCGGTTGTGGTCGAAAGCCGGCTGGACCAGCACGACGCGGCACGATGCCGCTTATCTGGAGTTGCCGAATGGATCTAAAGTTGTGCTGGTTACCTTCACAACGGATCACGCGAACGAGCGGGAGATTATTCCGACTGTGGCGCGGCTGGTGATCGATGGAATTAAGGATGTGAAGTGACAGGTCGTCATCCCTCTTTCTAAAGGAGATCCTCTCTCATTATCACCTTGCTTCAGCAAGGTGATACCAAAGAGGACGCCGGACTTCCAAAACGTTTCAACGGTTTCCTGAGTAAGCCGTTAAAACAGCTGCAGTGAGCAAGAGACTTTCAAACACCTCGCTGAAGGAAGCAAGGTGTTAATGAAAAGATCAGAGTACCCAGCAATGATCGCAGACTTGTCGAACGTACATAACCTGTTGAGTGATCTGTTCGTTCAACCGCGGAGCGCCGACGAATGGAACCGCTATCTGCTGACTGGTGAGCAGATCAAGTTCTATCACGATAACGGTTATCTCGCGGGCGTTCGCATGTTGAATGAGGAGCAGGTTGATCGGCTGCGAGAAGAATTGTCGGCGCTGGTTGATCCTTCGCATCCCGGCCGCGAACTCTTTTATGAATACAATTCGAACGAATCAACCGATCCGTCCAGGATCCTCTTTCATGCGCTGGGCGCCTGGCGCGTTGCCGCGGGATTTCACGATCTGCTTTGGAGTCCCGCGTTCTTAATGCCCGCAGCGCAACTGCTCGGCGGCGCAGTGCGTTTCTGGCACGATCAGATCTTCTACAAGCCGGCGCGTCACGGCGGCGTGGTCGCCTGGCATCAAGACTACTCTTACTGGACACGGACGCAGCCGATGGCCCATCTTTCATGCTGGATTGGATTGGACGATTCGACGCGCGAGAACGGTTGCGTCCAGTATGTTCCCGGTAGTCATCTTTGGAATCTTTTGCCGGTTACCGGCCTCGCGCATGAGATGGACGCAATACAAACTGTTCTGAGCGAGAAACAGCAACAACAATTCAAGCCGGTCGCCATCGAGTTGAAAAAAGGCGAGGCTTCGTTCCATCATCCTTTAATGGTCCATGGCTCTTACGAGAACAGAACTGATTCGCCACGCCGCGCGGCGGTGATCAATGTCTTTCGCGACGGAGTAGTTTCAGCATCGGACAAGCCAGCGCTTGAAGGCGTGCCGGCGATTCCGATCGGCGAAAAGATGGAAGGGCAATTCTTTCCCTTGTTGTTCGATCCTGACGCGCTGAAGAAATAAGAGTAGCCACAGAGGCACAGAGAGGCGAAAAAGGAACGCCAGGGTCGCGATATTCTCTCAGCCATATGAACACACTTACTCCGCCAAAATTAGCGCGGGCGAGCGCGATCATGGGTGCGGTCGCGTGGGCCATAATCCTGTTTGTTAGAACCTCAACCTCTTACGAAAGTGAGTTGATTGACAAGATCTTTTTGTTGGGCGTTCTCGTCATCGTGCCCCTTGGTTTGTCGCTGGTCGCGATGCCCGATCAAAGTGGGCGACACGTATTGCCCTACCGTCTCGCGCTGATTGCGCAGCCCTTTGGCGCTGCCGCGGCTGTTGCCTCTTTCTTTCTGAGGCAAGGCAGGCCGGCGGCGCTGCTCGCTGTTTTGTGGCTCATCGTCACTGTGTTGATCGCTTTGTTCGGTTTGTGGCGTTTGTTATTCCGGGGCGTGCTGACCGCGAACGAGCTTTGCATCGGCGCCGGGCTGATCTACCTTCCGGTCGGTGGCATGTGGTTTCTCATGTCGCGCTTTGGCATACAGCCACTCGGCTTTGGCGATACGATCGTGTTGCTGACGGCGGTCCATTTTCACTTTGCCGGATTTGCCGCGCCGATTCTGGCGGGACTTGCCGGTCGCACCCTGCGCGCCGGTGGCGCGGCGCACCAGTTATTTCAGTTTGCGGCGGTGGGCATCGTTACTGGTACGCCTATTGTTGCCACCGGAATTACTCTCTCGCCACTGGTCGCATTCATCGGCGCGATTGTCATTTCGCTCGGCCTGATCTTTCTTGCGATCGTCGTTCTTGGTTGGGTGATTCGATCGGTTGGATCATTGCCGGCGCAGTTCCTCCTGGGAGTTTCAGCCATCTCCAGCGCGTCGGCGATGGTGCTGGCCTGTTTGTATGCGTACAGCCTCGTGGCGAAAACCCTGGTCATCGATATCCCGCACATGGCCATGACGCACGGGGTCATCAACGCGTTCGGTTTCGCGCTGTGTGGCCTGGTTGCCTGGTCACTGGCGCCTCCCGATCTGCGCGCTAGCCCCTGACAAACCCCTTCCGTGCGCACTTGCAGAAATACATCCCATCCTCGAGAGACACGCCGGGAACTTTTGTTTTCACAAAGTGTCTAAGAATCCGATGCCAGCCGAATCGAACGCCGCGTCACATTCAGTGTGACGCGCCAGCTTGTGGCAGCTCATTGAGGAGAACCGCTATGTCTGCGTGCGTCCAAAGCGACAATGGTCCGACACCGTTCATTAATGTCACTCCACTGATCGATGTCTTGCTGGTGGTGCTAATCATCTTTATGGTGGTGACGCCGTTAAAGCCTAGTCGCTTTATTGCCAACTTGCCGGCGCCGCCAGAAGATCGCCCGTGGCCGCCGAATCCGAAAACTCTGGTGGTGACGATCGAAAGGGATCACACTCTCAAACTCAATTCGCTCGGCGACATGGGAACTGTGGATGATATGGGAAAGTTGGGCGCGAAGTTGGCGCAGGTCTTTCAAGAGCGCCGAAAGAACCACATGTACCGAGACGCGATGCGAGACCGAATAGACCTACCAGAAGACGAGCGCATCGAGTTGACAGTCTTCATTAAAGCGACCCGGTCGATCAGCTATGGTGACGTGGCAAAGGTAATCGATGGCGTGAAGGGCGCCGGCGCTGATCCGATCGGGTTGCAGCTGGATGGTCTGAACTAAAGAAACCTGCGCTCCACAAGTCCAAATAAGGATCGTCACTGAATGTCATTCTCACCGATGGGAAGAATGCCCTGATTGGGGGCGAAACGCTGCACTGAATTTCCCCTCCGCATCACACCTCATTACGCTCATGAATCTCACGGACAGTTTCGCGTGCGAGTTAGCGATAGCTTCCTTCTGTCGTATTCAAATTACCAGGGACGGCACGATGCTTGCTCCTGCTCCGCTTGGGAGTCTGCACACTCGTTTCTTCAGCTTTCATTGTAACGACGTTAATGAGCTACATAATGAACAGTACGCAACCGACGCGGCAAATCAGTGAGCAAAGCGGCTTCACGCTGCTGCAACTGATTATCGTGCTCGCAATAATCTCTGTTGTGTCCGCGTTGGCGGTATTTGGCATCACTTCAGCCCGGGCAGCGATTCGACTACAGAATTCCGTACGCCAATTTGCAACTTACGTCGAACGAGCCAGAGGAGACGCGCTGCGGCGTCACAGCACCGCCGGCGTGCAACTGGTTAACACGTCAACCTATGCGGTGACGATGGATTTCGGCGTTTCGGGCACGACGACCACACAAAGTTTTTCGTTGGAAAGCGGCGTAACATTCACCGCCACTCTGCAAACGATTACCTTCGATTGGCGCGGACGTACTCCGAGCGAAGTTTCCGTCGGGTTCAGCAATGGCAGTCGAACCAGCAATGTAAACATCACCGGCTCGGGCGACGTCACAATCGATGCAGAGATCTTCCATGATGCGTCGATTCCCAACGTCAATTTCAACGCCAACGTGTCAGGCGGGTTAATTCCAGACCCCTCGCAAATACCGACACCCACACCTTCGTCATCGCCATCTCCTTCGCCATCTGCGACACCGACACCGACGCCGTTGCCGACGCCATTACCGACGCCAACGCCATTACCGACGCCAACGCCATTACCGACGCCAACGCCATTACCGACGCCAACGCCGTTACCAACGCCGACGCCGTTACCGACGCCGACCCCGACGCCGCCGCCGGTGCCATGTTCGATCTCTGCCAGTTCAAGCGCTCTGACGATCATCAGTGACGGCTCAGGCAGTTTAAGCGTCCACCTGAACAATTTCAGTGGTAACGGCACAATCAATGCCACCTCGGGCAACAGTGGCCAGATTCAGGTATCGCCTGCCTCGCAGAGTGTGACGGGCAGTAGCTCGGTAACATTCAATATCACAGTGAAGAGACAAAACGGCGACGTGACCTTCTCATCGTCCTGTGGATCGCAGGTGGTGAACATTACGGTCCCATAATGGTCAAGAAAGCGGTAAGAATGAGAAACCGGAGCAACAAAACAGGCGAAAAAGGCTTTACGCTGATCGAAACGGCCATTGCCATGGTGGTGATGGCGATTGTTGGTCTGGGTGTGGCGTCAGTTTTCTTCTATGCCGCAAGCAATACGGCGAACGCTGCCGATCGCGAGATGGCCACGGCCGTAGCTCAACAGCGCATGGAGCAATTGCGGAATGTGGCATTCGCGGACACAACCCTGACGGCAACATCGGCGTCCGGCACCTCTACTTCCGTGACACGCGGCGGCCGAGCCTATTCGATCGTCACAACAATCGCGGATTCCAACGTCGTCAATGGCGCACCAACATTGAAGACGATCACGATACACGTCATACCTCAGGCTGCAAACCAGTCGTGGGCCAGCTCGACTAGCACCTTGTTCGGCTCGGTGACTCTGGTATCAGAGCGCGCAGCGCCGCTGCTCGGGCCCAATCGTGCGCTTTAGTAAAGGTGAGAATCGAATGAAAACAAAAATATTAACCAAAGCTGAGCGCGGGTTCTCGTTACTCGAGTTACTAATCGCCATGACACTGACAATCGTGATTATGGGTCTTGCCAGCACGCTCCTGGCCCGGTCGTTGAATATCCGCGTGAAGGCCAATGCGAATGCCGACGCGCTGGCCGATGCGCAACGCGCGCTCAACATCATGTCGCGGGAAATTGCCAATGCCGGCTTTAACCTGACTGATAACGGCATTGTCGCCGGCGACTCGGCTACCGACGCCAACGGGAACAGCACCCTCAGGATTCGCTCGAACCTTAACAAGTTCGATACTTCAGCAACTACCGGGGCGCGAAACGGAATTGGCACAGTGGGCGAAGATGCGGGCGAAGACGTGAAGTACTTCATCTCCGAGGCCGGCACCACCACTCTGTTAGCGCGCTACGATGCGTATGCGGTTGCAGGCGGCAGGTCGACAGTGCTCGCGAACCGGCTCGACAGTTTGCGCATTCACTATTACTCACAGAAAGTCACCTACAGTACATCCGGCTGCGACATCGTCGGGGCTTCCCTGGCCGAGGTCAGTCCGAGCGCGGCAAAGTATGTAGTGCTCGCTGTTTGTGTTCAGCTCGACGCAGTGGGAGCGCCGTCTAGTCCGGGTTACCAACCCGCGACGAGTGTCCTGTTAGCCTCAGATGTGGCCCTTCGTAATTCGAATCTACCTGTCTACTGATTGAAGACGTTCACTCGTATGAATATCAAAGCCGAAATTATCGCGCCTAACGTTGCAAGCAACAGCAAGAGCCAGCGCGGAGCGGCGCTGCTTACAGTGCTCCTGGTTTCCATGTTGCTGCTGGCCACGGGTGGCGCACTCGTATTAACCACTGCGCTCGCGACGAGAACCGCGATCGATTCTACTTCTGAGTTGCAGGCCTACTACAGCGCCGAGGCGGGACTGGAACAGAGCCTCAACGTCTTGCGCGGCAACACCGCGCCAGACGCCACGATGCCCTCGGGATCTAAGATCAACTTCCGTGGTGCGGTCACGCCCTCGACGTCGAATCTGCCGACCGACACCTCCACCAATCCGCGCCTATCTGGTTGGTTGAATTACAGCTACACTCCTGCCGGCTCAACCAATCCCGACCGCATCCCGTTGACTGCCGGCTACAATCCGGTCACCGGCCTGGCGTACAGCGTCCTCGTCAGCGATCCTGATAACACGCCGGCGGCAAATGGAGAGCCGGCTCGTCTCTTGTTGCAGGTCACAGGTTATGGTCCAAAAGGCGCCCTCAAGCAGATGGAGTTGATAGTCAATCGCACAAACTTTGACTATGCGCCACCCGCGACAATCATGATGCGCAGCGCTGACGATTGCTCCGCCGTCAACTTCACCACCGGCGACAGCGCGGCCAAGGATTATTCCGGCCACGACCACAGCGGGTCGGCGATATTGCCCGCCTTTGGCGCGACTTGTGGTGGAGATCAGACCATCGAGGTTGGCGCCGCTAACAAGAACACCGTTGAAGCTCCCATTGCCGCGACGGTTAGTAATTCCTCTTTGCCGGCGTGGTTGCAGTCTGCCGATCAAGCGCGTGCGTTTTTGGCGGATCAGAAAGCGAACGCTATCACCCAGGGGCGCTACTTCCCGAGCTTCAGCGGCAATGCCGGCAGCGACGCCACTCCTGCGTTCACGTTTGTTGATGGCGATTGCTCGCTCGACGGCGGCGCCGGGCTGCTGATCGTGACCGGCAATCTCGTAATGAACGGCAACCCGAATTTTAACGGGCTGATTCTCGTGCTCGGCGCGGGTATGGTCAATCGCGACGGCGGGGGCGACGGTAACATTTATGGCGCAATGACGGTAGCGCGTTTCGATTCTGCCGGCCCGGGAGGATTCCTCGCTCCTACGTTCAACACGAACGGCGGCGGAACTTCAACGATGCAATACGACTCAATCGCCGTACGCAAGGCGCTCAACGCTACGGGTCCGCGCGTGTGGGGCGTACGCGAGTACTAGTTCTGACTGAAATCTTCACCGGCGTTGTCCTTTATTAACCCGCGATCATCTTCGCGGCGATTTCTTTCAACAGTTTTGCGCACACCGTGGCAGTGAGGTTCAACGGATCCATTCGCGGATTGAACTCCACGATGTCTGCGCCGACTGTACGTCCCTTGCTAGATTGAATGATGTCGATTGCCTGCCGCGTCGATAAGCCGCCAGGCTCGCGATGCGAGACGCCCGGAGCGAACGCCGGATCGAGACCATCCAGATCGAAAGAGATGTAGAGCGGCGCATCAAACTCGAAGACCAGATCGTCTCGCCAGTCTTTCATTTCGATCACTTCAACGCCGAATTTCGCGGCCTGCTCGCGCTGATGACCGCTCATCGTGCGGACGCCGACCTGCACCAGTCTCTGCGCCAGCCTTTCTTCCATGATTCTCGCGAACGGGCAGGCGTGCGAATACTGGTTCCCCTGAAACTCATCGTAGAGATCGGGATGAGCATCGAAGTGCAGAATGTTCAGACGGTCATACTTTCTGCTGAATGCCCGAATGATCGGAACTGTAATCGAGTGATCGCCGCCCAGCGATATAGGCTTGAGACCCCGGTCCAGGAGCGTCGAGATTGAACGCTCGATGCGCGAATTCATTTCTTCATTCTCGCTCGGTTCAATATCTCCGGCATCGAACAAGACTGATTCGGCGCCGAGATCTAATCCGCTTTCACTCCACATGTTCGCAGCATCTGAACGGAACGCGGCCCTGACGAGCGGTGGCGCTTCGGCCGCGCCTCTCATGAAAGAGGAATTCTCGTCAAAGCGGAACCCGATCAGTGCCACCTGCTTTTGATTTTCAGTTTCATTCATGCGCGCGAGGATAGTATGGCGAAGCGAAAAACAGAAGCACTCAAAACGTCACGAGTAGATTGGGGCAGTAGCCCGACCGTCAGGGAGGGCGTGCGTTTTCATTTATTGACTCACCGCTGGATTTGTCGTAGAAATAGCCCTGCTGATTCCTGCCCGAGTATCGATAAGGTGACGGTCGGTAGACCAGGCCGAGTTTCGGAAATCGGTAGTGTCTTATTTCAGTTCTTCTCTGCGCAGCCTTTGCGGCCTCTGCGTCTCTGCGGTGAGCTTTTCGCGGCAAGGATTCACCGCAGAGTCGCAGAGAACGCAGAGTTAGCGCAGAGAGTAAATCAATCTAAGACCCTGCCCGGAAATCTTTCATGACAGACCAACACAGCGGAAGATTCAGGGAACGTTGCGCGCGAATCAGATTAGTTAACGATGCAGAGTAGCAGTTCTTCAATTCTCGGAACTATCGGCGTGTTGCTGGTGGTTGGCTTTTTTCTCTATCTCTATCTCGGCATCACCTTGATGTTGATTGCCAAAAGGAGCAACACATCTTCCTCAGGTCTGGCGTTTCTGCCGATTATCAATCTTTTTTTGATGTGCCGGATTGGACGCAGACCCGGCTGGTGGGTTTTGCTTCTGCTGATCCCGGTAATCAACGTCGCCGTCTTCGCGATGATCTGGATGTCGATTGCGGAGGTGCGCGGCAAACCCGTGTGGACCGGAGCGCTGGCTGCTGTTCCCTTACTCGGCTTGATCGTTCCACTCTATTTCGCGATTGGAAAAACGCCAGTTCCCGGCACAGTCGCGGCGCGAATTTGTACCTCGTGCGGCACGCCCATACTTGGCGTCGAGAGTTTCTGTCGCAACTGCGGACAGCCCGCGCCCGCGCCAACGCTCGCGCGGCGCGCGTCTACGGGCAAGCTGGTTCTGATTGGCGCCGTCACGTCCGTGGTAGTCGTGGCGCTCGTTGGCGGGATTGCGTGGTTTACTTTGTTTCGTGGCCTTTCGTATACGCCGCCCGATCGCAAGCCGCCTCAGATACCAGAGCGACTGGCGGGAACGATGACAGAGTTTCCGGTCGACACCGATACCAAATCAGACGGGAGCATGGAACCCGGCTCCGTGATCACGCAGGACCTGGGCGCCGGTGGCTCGACCAGTTCATCACAGCAGGTGCCGCAAAAGTGGCTGCCTCCCGGCGTGAATCGCGCCCGACTCCCGCAGGTTGCGGGGACGATGACTTCCGCCGCCTATCGACCTCGACGCCGGCCGGGCGCAACCACTGAGAGCGCCGTGGATCAGAATCAGATCTACGTGCACGTGTTGCGCGCGCTGCAGAATCAAGTACAACAACTGATCGACGAACTTGCGCGGTCCGTGACGCAGGCGACCGGAGGGAGCAGGAGCGGCGTGCGCGTGCAAAGTCCGGGCGGGGTCATCTACACGGGTTCGCGCATTCAGTCGCCGCAGATTTCCGTCTATGTGTTACAGCGGCAAGGCTCAGACATCGTGATCCTGATCTACGGACCATCGCCCGGTGTGCAGGCCGCGACTGCGCGTCTGGCCGGCAACGTCGGCAACGGACAAGGGCTGAATGATTCGCCGACGATTCAGACTACTGTCTGGACTTTGCCGCGACAACCGCCAACTGATTTCGTCTTGCTAAGCGTCAACACGCTGAGCGGCGACGAGCTTTTCTCATCAGCGGATTTTCAGTCGGCGGGCAGCGACCAGCAGACGCGTGAGCTGATCAATAAGGTGAGACAGTTCATACCTGAGCGAATCACGACTGCGCGCTACCGCGACGCTTCGCACCGCGACTGGAACGTCTATGTCTATGACTACGAGTCGACGCGACGCGCATGGAACACCTGGTTCTTTCTTCGCTGGAC